>Ga0136611_10002543_pt1 | contig 12729 bp, 9 predicted proteins | sample AntDrymUQ2232306_2_FD_106645 | JGI IMG/M metagenome (GOLD analysis project Ga0136611, IMG submission 106645) | Polar desert sand microbial communities from Dry Valleys, Antarctica - metaG UQ223 (23.06) | ecosystem: Environmental > Terrestrial > Soil > Desert | place: Antarctica: Dry Valley... | reverse complement strand
TTTCGGCAGAGCAAAAATTGTTGCTCGAGGCATTGCGCGAGTATGCACAAGCCTATTTCCAAATGGATGCGAGAATCGCTAATTCGATTCGATTGCTCAGTCCGGAAAAGAGCAGACTTGGCCGAACTCTACCCGAAGATGTTCGAACGGACCGATACGCCCGCCAGTACGATGCTTTAAAGTTAGTCAACGATTTGCTCATGAAAAAGTTGCCCGACGACGCGGCTGTTTTTTTGGGAATCACGATGGAAGATCTCTACGCAAAGGACATGAATTATGTCTTCGGTTACGGAAGCTTTGACCAACGAACGGGCGTTTACAGTTTGGCTCGTTACTTTCCGGAGTTTTGGAACGAGCCATCCGATGAACGCTCAAAAACCGTGGCATTGCGAAGGGCATTCAAGGTCCTGAATCACGAAACAAGCCATGTCTTTGGATTGAAGCATTGTATCTTCTACGATTGCACGATGAACGGAGGCAATAGTCTCGAAGAAGCGGATGCGACGTCGATGCATGAGTGCCCGGTTTGCCATCAAAAACTTCTCTGGAACTTGAAATTCGATCCAGTATCTCGATTCAAGAGTCTGAAAACAATTTATGAGAAACATGGCCTGCTAGAAGAGGCAGCTTGGATGGCCAAAAGAAGCGAAAACTGGCAGCTTGCTAACCAACAGGGTCGAGCTAAGTGAGCGGCAAGTAGCTGGTTTCGTTGTATCGACGACGGGCAGCTCTTCGCTATGCCCTGGCCTAGATTGTCGCTGCCCCATTCGGCAATTCTGGGCGAATCGCAAGCGGATATCGGAACGATCACTCTATAAATTCGGTTGCCTTGACGATCAAGCCTTGCGATTAGCGTGCAGGCTTTCGGGATTCGATTTCGCGACGAGCCTGTGCCATCGTGGATAACATGAATCGTCCAATATCATCGCGACGTTCGGCATACTTCGCATCTTCAAAGCTGCCGTCGTCATAGATTTTCGGATCGAGATACGGCAATGAAAGCCGAAGTGCAGACCCTCTGACGTTGGGACATTCACTATCTGCCTCGTTGCAAACCATGAGTGCTGCAAATCCAAAGTGTGGATTGGAGTCGTCGGCGTAATGTTTCGAGAACTCAAGGATTTCGAGTCCCTCTCCCCAAGCTACGCGGTAGATAGGATTTGGAGTTATCGAATGGCCACGTTCCGCTTCACGGCCAGTTGGCTCAATCGCAAAACCAATCTCGCGGAGTGTCTTAACAGTTCGCTGATTGAACGCTGACGGAGCCGTTCCGCCAGAGTGAAATTGGATGTTGGGCATTCCATAGTACGCTGCCGCAAGATTTCCCATGGACGAGCCCATCATGCTTCGTCGTGAATTTCCGGTACAAACGACCGTAAGATGGAGTTGTTCGTCAACCTTGAAATTGTCCGCAATCCATTTACTCAGCTTGGTACCCGTTTCGCGATGCAGTTCGTCAATCATATCAAACGACGTAGTGAGGAACTCGGCGTGTGCGGAAAGTTGCCTGTTCAGCTTATTGCGACTTGCAGGGACCGCCGACGCGAGAGCCCCGGCAACTTCCTCCGCATCGATCTTGCCATCGCTTCCCGCTAATTTTTTAAAAGTGTCCGGATGCATAAGACCCCCCAGTTCCGATAATTGAAGTATTCCGTCGCTTGCTAAAGCTTTGACCAGCAGGCTTTTCAAGCTAACATCATTTTTTGGAGTCGCCGCGGCCGGAACGCCATAACTCTGCATCAACCAGAGAGCACGAACCAGCGGACCGACGTCGTTTGGTACAGACGCAAATTGCGATAAAAACAAAGCAAGAAAACTGGTAACCATTGTATAAACCTTTTACGAAAACTGTTTAGAGACAGACTTTGGTCTGCATTTTGTCCAGCTGTTTTCGGCTGCCAACCTTCCAGCGGCGACGGACCATTAGGTTTCCCATGTAGGTTTTCCCAATACGATTTGCTGGCACTCCTCAACCAACGCCATTTGTGGAGCTTTGATCTTCCGACTAGCCGCGGAAACTTCGAAAAAATCCGCTCGGTCTATTTCAGGAAACTCCATCTTTCGCCTTGACTTCGGAGGCCACTCCATCGTGAAAGTGTTGCTGACAATTTTGGCTGGATCGCAGTCGCCTTTGAACGCCCAAGCGTGAACGATCTTCCCTCCCTTTTGCGTGATCGGTTTCAATGCGGCGAATGGGCCAATTGGCATGACACCAATTTCTTCCTCAAATTCCCTCTTTGCTGCTTCGAGCATTTCTTCTCCTAATTCGATCTCGCCCTTGGGTATGGTCCAAATGCCTTCATCCTTGTTCTGAAACAATGGACCACCGGGGTGGGCGAGAAGCACTTGAAACTTGCCATCCTGAATGCGATACATCAGCAGGCCGGCACTTACACGATTCTTAGGCACGACCCCGATCCCCTCTACCTTGAGCCCATGGCCTGATTGAACTCAGCGACAAAAACATCTGGTAACTGTACCCCTGATCGCCTGATCTCGTTGTTGATAATGAAGAACGGCACGCCCACCCGAAACCGCCATGTCATCTCGGACGTCGATAGCGGCATCTTGATTGGTTTCTGTTTTGAAAAAGGGGGGTTGGCGAATGCCTCTCTCGGATCAGTTAGAACAATGGCGGGATAGTATATCATATCTTGAGCGCTGGACATTGAGCGGTTCTTTAGGAGTTGAAGGTAAAAGAGTGGTGGTGAAACCAGAGTTTTTGTATTTCAAGCCTCCTCTATCGGCGAACGGTGGCGTATCGTAAGGGTTGTCGCTCCCGCAACGGGCTGCGTTGGTTCCGGAAGATTTTCGTAAACTTGGGTGACTGAGCTGGTCCGGGCAGTCAGCTTTTGATTGTTGTCTCCTTGTGAACACCAACATTGGATTACAATGGATGCGGCTACTTCACATGCTTGAAGGCCGTATGAGTAGGGGCGAACTCCTGTGGCATGGGGAAATGCGATGTCATGGATTCGATCATTCGATAAGCCATCCTGACCGATTACTCTGTAGAACCCGTCAATTGCAACGCCACCCAATCGCATTGCCTTTCGTCCATTACGTTCGACAAGATTGTCGCTTTCGGATTCATTGAGCGGATCCATTGCAGATGCGTCACCGAAGTACGCGACGGCTTCCGTCGCAGTTCCGTCGGCAGTCATACTTTTGAACGGGTAACAATCAAAGTCCAGGCTTCCTTGCCCGCTGCAGTTGACGAACATGCGATATTCTCTTTCGATAGTTTGATCATCGTTTGCTATTTCAATGACAGTTCGGCCTTTCCGTTTCTCCTTGATTGTCACTTTTCCAGGAACGAGATCGAGCCTGCCCGCGTCATGCAGAGCCAACAAGATGTTGGCCGAGTGGAGTGGCATTGCGGCAATCACATTCATCAAAAAGGGGACGATGACCCTGTGGTAACGAACATGGTCTTCGGCAGGTAGAAGATCGTAATGGAAGTTCAACGTGAACATCAGATCGTCGAGCGTCTCCTTCCAATAAATAGGAATACCTTTCCGGATCGCGCGACTCGCCTCTGGCATCTCCAAACGCATCAGAGAAAACGGATCGTCCGCCGTATGCTCATCGCTCAACGTCTCTATAAAATCTTCCAGTGATGCGTTTTCTACACTGAGAAATTGGACAATATCCGCTCGTTGGTCTTTTTGAAACGCAATCGCGAGTGCGGGGCGACATACCTGGTCGAAGTAAACGTCGAGTGAAAGAAAACCGGATTTATCGAGTAACGCGAGCATTGTGTCGCGTTTAATGTGCCGATAAATCTCACGAAACGACTCCTCTTGCTCATACTGCAAATGCGGCAACCACCCCTGCGCCGAGTGTAAGGAAATTTTGAATCTATCGGCACCAGGATATGGCTCGTAAGCGAGTTTTCCGCCACGCTGGATAAATTTTCCATGACGATGTGAAAGCGATGACACGACATCGAACGCAGACAGTGACGCACCGAGCGTTCCGATCTCAAAGTTATGAAAACGGCACTCCCCGGGAATGAGTTTCTGCATCGGCCAGGGCGAAGTATAGTATCCATTTTCCTCCTCATCGGGCTCGAGGAACGAATGTCCAGTAGAGATGACCAAACGCTCCACAATGACACTCTCCTCTTTACTAAACCGAATTTCTACGCATTCACTTGGTGGATGATCGACCACGTCAGTCACTGAGCAGTCAGAGTGTTCATGCAGGGTAAGGCCTTTGGCTCGCAATGCTTTGGCTATGGAGGCGTACTGAGCGTGAAAGTAGTCGCCAAGTGTGGTTCGGCGATATGTCTCATCTTCATCGATTTCGCATCGCTGAATGTCTTGCGACACAAGTTCCTCGTCGCTCAGAGAGTGCAGCCAATCCACCAGCGACTGATTTAGCAGCGGAATCTCCGCGGAAGAAATGTTGCATAAGTTGTATTTATCGGTCGTGTTTCGATGGTAAGGCATGCCGGTACCGAGCGTGGCCTGTTTGTCGAAGAGATAGACGTCCGTGAGTGACCTTTGAAACCGATCGATATTGCGGAGGAGGTGTTTCAGCAAAAAAATGGCGGAGGGACCAACGCCGATGATTGCTAGACGACCGAATTTACTCATGACGCGAATAGTTCCTAAGGTACGGTGTTTGCTTGATAGCGTCTGCTTAACGGTGCTTACTTCAAATAGTGACTGCTAAATTGTGGACAACTTAAGCGAGCGTGTTGCTTTCGAAGCGATCAATAGTGGAGCATTGCAGTTAATGGCAAACTGTGGACCAAATCAAGGGATTTTTGATCAAACTTTGGTGGTGGCCATCGTAATATCATCAGGACACGATTATTGGGTTAAGAAGGGAGACCTGACGATGCAATATGGTGCACAGACCGTAAAGCGAGCGGAGTTGGTTGCGGGCCGGGGTATTCGAGGTGATCGTTACTTCAGCAAACGGCTAAACCATAAAAGTCAGGTGACATTTATCTCGCTTGAAGCAATTGACGAGATTCGCCGGCAATTCGCGCTTCCCGAATTGCCGGTGACTGTGTTCCGAAGAAACTTGGTTGTTAGCGGCCTCAATTTCGCAGACTTACTCGGGAGGCAGTTTCAAATTCAAGGTGTCGAGTTCGAGGGAACGCAAGAGTGCACACCTTGCCGTTGGATGGACCGTGTAGTCGCCCAGGGTGCTCATAAATTTATGATGGCTCAATTTAGAGGTGGACTGCGTGCGAAGATCTTGTGCGATGGGTTCATTGATTGCGATAACATTGTTCGGTGCAATTCAGTCGAACCGAAGAGGTCGTCTGACTTGTCTGACTTACTCCGGCAAGGTAAATAAAAGTGGAAAAACGAATCGCCTCCGAAGGGTAAGTCCGGTCAGATCCGTTTCCGTATTGACGCTAATCAACGAAAGAAATTAAACCTGAAATGATAGTACGCAGCGTAGACCAGGGTTGGACAATCGTTTTTCACTCTTCGCATTGCTTGCTCGCGCAGCGAATTGCAACCTCTTTGGATGTGCCGAGGGAACTGCCCTATTGGTTTGAAACACAAGTCGCGATTGGGGTGCACGATGACCTTCATCAGGTGTACGAAAAAGGAAAGCGTGAGCACTTGACGCATGCGGGGGCTCCACGCGATTTTACACTTGTACCGATGAAGGATGAAGATCGTGCTGTGAAAATGCAGGATCGAATCGACGAGAGTTTTCGCAAGCACTCGTGGTTAGGCGTTATGCAATCCAAACACGCGGAATCCCTATATCGAGGCGAAGACACAGGAAATGAAATGCAACGTATGCTCGACATGGAAAAGAAACGACGTGAATTCATGTTAACGCAGCTCCATATTGATCCAACCATAGTGCAACAGACTTACGATTGGATGCACTTTTGCGATCGACTATCGCTCATCCTATGTGGTGATGATGTACCAGCGATGAACCGTCGGTTGGAGATCATTACGAACGACGAAGGGACGCGATTTGATATATGGCAAGACGAACGTGATCGCATTCGTGTTTCCCCGTGGCCGTTCGTCGAAGTCAAGGTCGAGCTTTCCGTCGAGTATCGTACTGTGAAGCAACTCTCGTTTGTTGATGATGCTGAGCTAGGAGACGCATTGAAAGCGTGCCAAGTCGAGCTTCGTCAAATTGTCATCGAGGAGAATTAAAAGGGCGAGAAATAGCAGGGTCCTAAACAGGCGGGCGTATTCTGGCCGCTTTTGACTGATCCGCTTCTAGTAATAATCGCCAGAATTTTCTGCGTGTTGGCTAAATTGATCAACAACGAATGATGTCCCACCAGCACCCATTGGAAAAGATGTCCATGCGTTTTTTGCAATCTGCAGTCGTCGCCACAACGACTCCATCGACATCAGTATATGGCTTGGTCAAGAGAAGGATTTAGCGCGTCGGTCACAGCTAGGCTATCTTTTATCGGGAAACCGACAATTGAGTCGAGTACTCGTCGCGAATGGCCTGAACCAGTTCGCTGGCTTCGACAGGTTTCTGGAACCATCGGCGAATTCCCATTTTTCCATGTCTACTCTCCATTTCGCCTGCCGCTGAACCCGTCACGGCAAAGAATGCGATATTATCGAATCGTCGATCACACCGAATTTTCCTGAGCGTCGTCGGTCCGTCGCACTGTGGCATATGCATATCTAAAAGTACAACGTCCGGTATACGTTGATTCAGCACCTCGATCGCCTCGAAACCGTTGCACGCAACCTGGACATCCACCCCACTTAACCTCAGCACCTCTGCCAAGAGGCTACTTTCATTGCGATTGTCTTCCACGAGCAGTACGTGATGCGATGAACCAGTGGCAGAAGCCGGTTTTTCTTCGCGAGGATCGAAATCCTTAGCCATTCGATAAAGTGCGCTCTCCAATGCCGATTTGGCTTGTGCAGAATCCCCACGCTCAAGATGTTTCTCGGCGATAGCCAAGGCCAGGTTGGCCTGGTTCAATCTATTTCGAAGTTCGTGCCGAGCGAAGGTAGTCATTTCTTCTTGAACGACATTTTCGGCTCGTTCAACCAACTCCGACCTTAGAACACGAATGTATTCCGGTGCCTGAATTCCGACTTGGATCCGACCACCAGCGACACGCAAAATGTGGATCGCCAAGTCGAGATCGGGTACAACAACACTTTCACCTTCGTGTCGAGACAAAACAAGCATGATGAAGCCCCCATGCAATAAATTCTGGCGCACCGCGCCCGCAAAAATGCTAGCAAAAGTGCTAGCAAAAATAAGGCTTCCTTGCCAAGTGTGGGCATTCCATGCCGGAGGAAAGTTCTACAGCTTTTGACAAAACGGAAGCAATACCGAATAGGAAAAATTTCGGAATTTTCGAGAAATGAGGCTAACAGCACACCGAATTGTTTCCCTTCATTGCAGACGATTTGGCAGGTACGAACTAATAGACCGCCCCGAGGATTTCTGCAACTTCGGTTAGCAATCGTTCGGCGTTGCTCATCTGCGATCGATGTGCGAGGACAGCGCGTGCTAGTTCGGGGCGATCGGTCAGAATGCCGTCAACGCCACGATTCATCATCCTCGACATGGTTGGGGCATCATTGATTGTCCAGACATAAACCTCCTTGCCTGAGTTGTGCGCTCGATTTATAAAACTCCGAGTGGCAAACTGGGCATTGACGGCCAGGAAGTCCGCTTCGACCCGTTGTATGTCGCCCACAGATACCGACATCAACACGCCGCACCTCCAGTGTGGCCGAAGGGCTTTTATTTTCTTAACACCCTCTGGCCTTAACGACATAATCATCACTTGGTTGACCATATTTTGTCGTTCGACTATTTCAACAACACGCTGTTCCAACATCTTGTCGTGTCCATAATATTTTAGTTCAATGATAACGCCAAGCTTTCCACGGCACAGTTTTAGGACATCGTCAAGCTTGGCAATTCGCTCGTCCACGAATTTGGCGTCAAACCAACTTCCGATATCAAGTTCACGAAGGTCGACGAGAGTCGCATCCCAGACCTTTAGGGCATTCTTGGATAACTTCATGAAGTCACTGTCGTGGATTACAACCACTTCCCCATCCGCTGTTTCTTGGACATCGATCTCAACCCAGTTCGCTCCATCTTGCATGGCTTGGCGTATGGAAGACAACGTATTTTCCGGTGCTTTTATTGAAGCACCACGATGAGCCATAACTTGGACGCGATCCTCCAGTCGCAACGAGTTGATTGCGATGAACCCGACCAGGGCAGCAGTCAGTGCTCCGATCGTAGTTATAGCAATCATGCGGATATGAGTGAGCCTCCAGGGAGAGCGGGGGCCTGGCCGGTCAGTTAAAAGAACCTGACTCATGACGTCGGAAGCGTTTGGATTCAGTTCCAGGTAACCATGAAACAAGATCAAAGCGAATCCAATAGTCGCAATGACATTGACAGCCATACCTGCAATTGTAAGCAGCAACAGCAACAACCCGATTCGGCCCGCCAGCAATGCAAGCGAGCCAACCGCGTTCGGAATCAATAGCCGCCCCGCTCCACCGATTGCCATGCTGACTATCGTATGTAATGCAAAAACAGCAAGCGTCCAAGCGATGATCCAATACAGAACGCGGTGTCGATGTCCTAAAATCATCCGTTTGCTCTCGCGTAGCGCAGACCTCGGACGGATATTGTCGAATAACACTAACGGTAGAGCTAAAAACCAACCTGGGATCAGTCGCAAAAGTACGCTCACAAGTGCGATCACGATGACGATTCCAAGACTTACCGCAAGTTTGAATCCATTAGGGCGCTCTATCAGATAGAAATTGATGTCGTATTCGCCCAACAACCAAAAATACGTCAAGCCAGCCAGGAAAACGAAAGGTGATATTACGACCATCGACCAAGCAGTCAACCTGCCTGTGACGCAGAGAACGGGTATGGCTCGCCGTGATGCAAAAAGAATCGCGTCTAAGGCCCCAAGTCGTTTCCCGACAGATGTCGCAACGAGAATCGCCAACATTGAAGATTGCTCCAATGCAACTATGCCCAGCCATACCGCTCCAAGAACCATTATGCAAAAACATCCATAAGGACTCGCAAAGAACATTGCGATATCCACGTCGGATAGCACATCACTTCCGCCCATAAACAACAACCCACGAAACAGAATACTGAATAGGGGAGTCAGCACAATGAAAGCGAGCAGTTTATAGCCTACATCCGTGAAAATCATCTCCTTCCAACATTTGCCCAGAACTGCAGACATGCTCGGTGCATTTCTATTCATTGCCATTAGCGACTACTCAAATATCGACACATCTAAAACCCTAATTTATTTCATAAGCATGCCCTACGACTCGGAAGGGAATGGAGGTGGCCTGACAAATCGCTAGCTCATCTGAATTAGCCTGTGAATCAAGGCGATTAGCTTTCCGCTATTCAGTGGCTTCGTGGTATATTCCGTGCAGCCAGCAGCCAAGCACTCATCCCTATCGCTCTTCATAGCATTGGCGGTCAGGGCGATGATCGGTAACCTGCATCCGCGACGACGTAACTCGCGCGCCGCGTGATACCCGTCCATGACCGGCATCTGCATGTCCATCAAAATGACTTGGATGGGGGGAGAACGGTCGTCAGTGATGAAGTCGACTGCTTCTTGTCCGTTGTTCGCAGTGAGTACCTTGCCGCCTGCTTTCTCAATGAAGTACTGAGCGAGGTATCGGATGTCCCTGCGATCGTCGACAACGAGAACAGACGCATCCAGACGGATGTCGTCGACACTCGCGTCAGCTCGAACATCGAGGCTGAGGTTGGGTTCGACGAGCTGGCCAGGTGAGCGAGCTTGAATTGAAAGTGTAAATTTGCTGCCAAGATGCAGGGTGCTTTCGACTGCGACCTCGCCACCGAGAGCATGAGCTAAGCGGCGGCAGATCGTCAGACCTAAACCGGTCCCACCAAACGTACGTGTTGAAGTGCTATCGGCTTGGGCGAACGGTTCAAACAAGGTCTCAAACTTGTCGCTAGCAATGCCGATCCCAGTGTCGATCACGTCGAAAGTCAGCTTCGACGTCGACGTATCGTAACCGATCTTCACTCGCACTTCACCATTGTCAGTGAACTTGATCGCGTTGCCAACTAAGTTAACGAGGATCTGCCTTAAACGAACCGCATCGATTTCGATCGTTTCAGGAATCGGACCCGTAAACTCGATCGTCAGCGGTAGCTTCTTCTCTTTAGCCCGAACGTCCATCAACGAGCGGACTTCTGCAACGACCGCGTCAGGACGAACCGCTCTCATCTCGATTTCCAGCTTACCTGCATCGATCTTGGACAAATCCAAAATATCATTGATGATGCCCAGCAGGAAGTTTCCATTACGCCGAACGCTTTCGACAATTTGCAGATTGTCTGGGTCACGAAGGTGATCCTTCAAAATATCAACGTGACCGAGGATGGCAGACATGGGCGTGCGAATTTCATGCGACATATTTGCCAAAAACTCACCGCGTGATCGGTTGGCGTCCTCCGCCGTCTGCTTCGCGCGTTCGAGCGATTGTTCAAAAGTCTTGCGTTCATTAACGTCGATTACATAGCCTGTGTAACCCAGAAATTTTCCCTTGGGGTCAAATCGGGGTCGTCCCACATCAACGGCCCAGTGGTAGCTGCCATCTGCCCTCCGTAAGAGAAACTCTGTCACGAATGACTGACGACTGTTTGCCACTGACAAAAACTCATCTTTAACGCGTTTTTGATCATCCGGGTGGGTCGCCTGGATCCATCCAAGTCCCAGCCCGTCGGGCTCGGTTTGGCCAGTCGTTTCGAACCAGCTTTTCGACAGAAAAGTACACATATGATTTTCGTCGGTGACCCAAAGAATAGCTGGGGAGGCGTTGGCGATGTCGCGAAAATACTGTTCGCTCAGTCGAAGATTCTCCACTGACTGCTGACGCTCTGTGTTATCGTAATAATGACAGACTACTCCATAGCGATTGCCGGGCAGCATTATGCGCTCGACCGACCAGTCGTATGCTTCGATAGTATTCAGATCGACACGTCGTTCTAAAAGTGGCGGTGCGTGGTACGCTTCTCCAGTTTCCAGCGTGCGGCGAAACTGCTTAACGGCCTCGTCCGCAAACTTGTGCGGCCACATCGCTTTCATCACCTCTTCAAAAGGTCGGCCGATCAGTGGCGGGACACTGACTAATGTCTGTCGGGCTCCTTTGCTTGCATAGCACATCCGCATATCGCCGTCGATGACATACAAGCCTTGTGGATTGTCGTTGATCAATCGCTTGAACGTTTCGTGCGACTGATGCAGCTCCAACTCAGACTGCCTACGGTCGGTCACATCCCACTGTAAGCCCACGTAGCGTATCGACTTGCCGGATCTTGACTTAAACGGTTCGGCCACAGCGGCCAGCCATCGTTCGCCTAATTGAGGATGGTCTATGCGAAATTCACTCCGAAAGGGTCTGTCTCGCTCGATCGCGTCAGACCATTGTGTGATGATACGGAGTCGATCGGCCTCGGCGATTGAAGCAAACATTGCCGCCTCACTAGGCTCCTTCGCTTCATTGAACCCATGCAACTTTCGTAACGCATCGGACCAATACATCTTGGACTCACTCCACTCCCAAGGGGCCATGCCGCCAGCTTGGAGTGTCATATCTAATCGACTTGCTTCTCGACGTAGCATTTGCCTCGCTCGATCCTTCTCGAGCAACAAATCACGGACCTCGAACTGCCGCATTCTATCACGCAGCTTTGCCAGTACAGTGCTTAGGAAAACGGCAATGCGCAGCGGACGATTGATTAAAGTTACATGGTCAATCGAATGAATTCTCTGCAGGGTGTCCGCGCCCACCTCGCCTGCCTGAAGTAACACTAGAATCGGTAACTCGGACCACTTCGGTTGATTGGCCAGAGTTTGTTTGAGCCGAGCAATCGCGTCACTGTCTAACTGTTCCTCAGCAACTAACGCGATTCCCGCACCTCTAGAGATAGCTTGTGCAAATGCGTCGATCGAGTCGCAACAACAAACGGGAACACCATTCTGCTCCAACACTTGACGGCACAAAATGGCATCTTGAGTCGTTGGCGCTAGAGCAACCACATGTTGGCAGTGGGAGTCAATGGTATTAGCCGCTTCGGTATTCTCTTTAAGCAGGCGCGTTTTTCGAAGCGATCCCATTATCAATGACTCAATTCCTTAGTATTCAGCGACTCTTGTTCACCCATGAAATCCGGAACCATCGCCTCACCGAGCATTCCGTGCTGGGCAACGACAACCAACGTCAGGATGCCTCGCTTGCCCAAGTATTGGAGCAGCTCATGCAATTGAATAATGAGATATTTTTCATGCGGCATCGAGTTGAGATAGCCATTAATGCCGTCAATCGAATCAATGCTGACGCAGCGTCCTTGCTCATCCGGTAGAGTGGACTGTCGTACCAAGCACTCGAACTCACTCGGCGTGATTTCTCCAGGAGACAAATTGATGATTTGAATAAACCCGTCGTCGGCATAACGCCGCAGATCAAACCCAAGACCTTCGGCGCGAATAAATAGTGACTGCATGCTCTCCTCAAATTGGAACAGTAACGCGCGTTCTCCGCGTTTGGCGGCAGCTATCGCGAACTGTAACGCCATCGAAGATTTCCCAACGCCTGCAGGCCCCAACAGTAGTGCGCTGGTGCCTGCGTTAAGTCCGCCGCCAAGCAGTTGGTCGAAGGCCTGATTTCCACTAGAGACCAGATGTGTTTGCTGTTTGCCAGTGTAAGC
>Ga0136611_10002542_pt1 | contig 12729 bp, 12 predicted proteins | sample AntDrymUQ2232306_2_FD_106645 | JGI IMG/M metagenome (GOLD analysis project Ga0136611, IMG submission 106645) | Polar desert sand microbial communities from Dry Valleys, Antarctica - metaG UQ223 (23.06) | ecosystem: Environmental > Terrestrial > Soil > Desert | place: Antarctica: Dry Valley... | reverse complement strand
GCCCAGCACCTCGGCGGGCGTGCCGTGCTGCGCGAGCCGACCGCCCTCGGCGAAGACCGCCACCCGGTCGCCCATCCGCACCGCCTCGTCGATGTCGTGGGTGACCAGCACGACGGTCTTGCCGAGCTCGCGCTGCAGGCGCACGAACTCGTCCTGGAGCCGGGTGCGGACCACGGGGTCGACGGCACCGAACGGCTCGTCCATCAGCAGCACCGGCGGGTCCGCGGCCAGCGCGCGGGCCACGCCGACCCGCTGCCGCTGGCCGCCCGAGAGCTGGTGCGGATAGCGGTCGGCGTACGTCGAGGGATCGAGGCCGACGAGCTCCATCAGCTCCAGTGCTCGTGAGCGCGCCTTCGCCTTCGACTCGCCGTACAGCAACGGCACCGTCATCACGTTCCGGACGATGTTCTGGTGCGGGAAGAGGCCTACCTGCTGGATCACGTAGCCGATACCGCGCCGCAGCTCGACCGGGTCCGGGTCGAGGACGTCGTGGCCATCGATGCGGATCGACCCGGTCGTCGGCTCGATGAGGCGGTTGATCATCTTCAACGTCGTGGACTTCCCGCAGCCGGACGGGCCGACCAGGACCGCCAGCTCACCACGACCGATGTCGAGGTCCAGCGCCTCTACCGCCACCGTGCCGTCCTCGTAGGTCTTCCCGACGCCCTGGAGCCGGATCATCGGCTCGACGTCGGACGGGTTCGCGGTCGCGTCCACGCGGTGACCCTACTCGTGGAGGTGGCCGCAGCGGCCCCGCCGCAGGCCGCTGCGGAGCCGAGCTGCTTCAGTCGGCTGGTCAACGAATGGATCTGCGGCGCCTACCTCCAGGACCGGCGTTCCGAGCTCGTGGAGGCCGCTGCGGAGCACCTCGGCATCACGGTCGTGTCCGTGCTGGCGGGGCTTCTGATCGCGTTCCCACTGGCCCTGCTTGCGCGTCGCCTGCCGCGTCTCGAGGCAACAATCCTCGGGGTGACGACCGGCTTCTACACGATCCCCGTCGCTGGCCCTCTTTCCCGCTGCTCGTGCCGTTCACCGGGCTGACCCCGACCACGGTCGTGTGGGATTGGCGCTCTACGCGCTGATGATCCTGGTGCGCAGCGCGCTCGAGGGGCTCCGGTCGGTCCCCGACGACGTGGGCGAGGCCGCACGCGGGCTGGGCTACGGCAGGTCCGGCCAGCTGTTCCGGATAGAGCTACCCCTCGCCGTACCGGTCATGACGGCGGGCTGCGCGTCGCCACCGTCTCCACCGTCGCGCTGACCACGGTCGGCTCCCTGGTGTCGTACGGCGGACTCGGCAATCTGATCAAGAACGGCGTGGACACCAACTTCGGGGCCCAGCTGTTCGCCGCATCGGTGTTGTGCGTGCTCCTCGCGGTGGCGCTGGACCTGCTGATCGTCGGCACCCAGCGACTGCTCACGCCCTGGACGAAGGGAGCGTCATGACCCTCTTCGCCGACACCTGGGCGTACCTCACCGACGCCGCCAACTGGCAGGGCTCACCTGCGGCCTCGGGACGCTGTTGCTGCAGCAGCTGCTGCTGAGCCTGACGGCCCTCGCCATCGCCGTACTGGTGGGTCTGCCGATCGCCTTGTGGCTCGGCCACCTCGGCCGGGGCGGGTTCCTGGCGATCAACATCTCCAACATCGGCCGGGACGTACCGACGTACGCGCTGCTGGCCCTGCCGGTCACGGCCGACTGGCCGGGGAAGGGGCAGTTCGGCCCTATGGCCGCGCCGGCCCGGCCACCCTGATCGCGCTGACGCTGTTCGCGCTGCCGCCGATCATCACCAACGCCTACGTCGCGGTGCGCTAGGTGCCGGGAGACATCAAGGAGGCGGCTCGCGGCATGGGGATGACGGGTCCCCCACGGTTCGTCAGCGTGACCGAGGTGCTGCCGCTCGGCTTCGCGAGCGACCAGACCTACCAGTCGGTGCTCGACGGCGAGTCCCAGCTGGGACTGTCCTCGACCACCGTCGGGACGCTGGAGTCACAGGGACTGGTGCTGCTCGAGGACGATGAGATGATCCAGCTCGCACAGAACCTGGTGCCGGCCGTCAGCAGCGAGTTCCTCGACCAGCACTCGGACGTCGAGGACGTCTTGGACGGCCTGATGGCCGCGCTCACCACCGAGAACCTCACCGAGCTCAACGGCCGCGTCACGGTCGATCGCGAGCAGCCCGAGGCCGTTGCCCAGGAGTTCCTGGAGTCCGAAGGACTGCTCTGAGCGCGTCTGCCTGACCCGATCCACCCGTCGCAGCCGGTGTGGGTTCTCCCCAGATCCTGCGAACCCACACCGGCTCGCTTCCTCAGAGCTCGTGCGGTCGCAGCGCCACGGCGGCGAGCGGGACGTCGGTGAGGTCCGGGAGGGCGGCGAGGTCCAGGCGCGGTGCCCGGCCGTCGTCGACGCGCGGTAACGGCTGAGGTGCGAGGGCCGCGGCGTACGCCATCACCGCGGCCGCGTCGTCGCGGCGGCCCTGCTCGACGAGCCAGCCGGTGAGCCGGTGCACGGGCGGCAGGCCGCTGTGCACGAGCGAGTGCCGGCCCCACATCTCGGCGATCCCGCTCCGCAACAGCTCCCACCACTCCTCGGAGCAACCCGGGATCTCGGCGAAGTAGCGGTGCAGGTCGCCTGCGAGCACGCGCTCGAGGAACACTCGGCTGGTCTCCGGGTCGTCGTATGCCGCGACTGACGCCAGCGCCATCCGCTTGGTGGCCAGCCGGTCGGTCAGGTCCCGCACGGACGAGCGCTGCTGGGTGATGGAGGAGCCGTCGGTCCGGATCCGCCAGTGGTAGACCACGTCGGGGAGGACGTCGAACCGCCCGGCCAGGAAGGCGCGCGTGGTCGTCGGCTGGTCCTCGTAACGCACCCCCTCCGGCCAGGCGAGGTAGGCCGCGTCCCAGAACGAGCGCCGGAAGACCTTGTTCCACGCGAACACGTCGCCGAGGATCTCGGGATGCTCCACGGCCCGGATCCCGTGCCGCGGCGGGTTGTGGAGCCTGCGCATCCACGGCGGCTCGCCCGGCTCGGCCGGCCGTTCGTCCGGGCGTCCGTCCGGGCGTCCGTCCGGGCGAGGGTCGGGGGACGGGGTGGGCGACCACTGCCGGATGCTGCCGGTGACGAAGTCCGACCCGGACGAGGCGAGCGCGCCGAGCAGCGTGGCGTACGCCGTGGCCGGGACCGCGTCGTCGGAGTCCAGGAAGGCAACCAGCTCGCCGCGCGCGTGCCGCAGGCCCTCGTTGCGGGCCGCGCCGAGCCCGTGGTTGGCGGTGTGGACCACACGCACCCGCTCGTCGCGCGCGGCGTAGTCGTCGGCGACCGCACCGGAGGAGTCGGTCGAACCGTCGTCGACGACCACGACCTCGAGACGGGCGTGGGTCTGCGCGAGCACGCTGTCCAGTGCGGCAGGCAGGTAGTCCTCGACGTCGAACACGGGGACCACCACGCTCAGGAGCGGTGCATCGCTCTCGCCGCGGCGCCGCCATCGCATGACGGGAGGGTATCCAGCGCGGTGGCATAGGCTCACCATCCGTGAGCCAGCAACCGGGTCACCCGGAACCGATCGGCCGGCCCGACCCGGGCACCGACCCGAGCACCGACCTGATCACCGGTCAGCTGACCGGCCAGCAGGCCGGCCCGCCGGACCCCGCCGACTACCCGCGCAAGGTCCTCTTCGTCGCCGGCGCGGGCCGAAGCGGCACCAGCACGCTCGCGGTGCTGCTGCAGATCCTGGGCCTGCACGTGCCCAGGCCCGAGGTGGCTGCGGACGCCTCGAACCCCAAGGGCTTCGGCGAGCCGCGCTGGGTGGTCGACCAGCACGACCGGCTGCTCGCGGAGGCGGGTGTCGCGGTAGGCGACGCGCGGCCGCAGGCGTGGTTCGAGACCGGCAGGCTGGCCGCCCGGGAGGACGAACGGGCCCGGGTCGCCTCCTGGTTGGCCGGGCACCTCGCCGAGGACCGCGAGCTGGTCGTGAAGGACCCGCGGCTGAGCTGGTTCCTCGGGCTGTGGCGGATCGGCGCCGAGCGCGCCCGAGCCGCCCCGGTCTTTGCCACCATGCTGCGCCCACCGGCCGAGGTCGCCGGCAGCCGGGAGAGGTACTACAACAACAGGCTGGGCGCCGCGCACCTCACGGCGTCGTGGGTCAACATGCTGCTGCACACGGAGCTGGCCACGCGGGACAGCACCCGCGTCTTCGTCCGGTACGCCGACCTGCTCGACGACTGGGTCCGCACCACCCGGCACATCGGCGAGACGCTTGGTCTGCAGCACGTCCTGGACGCTCGCAGCGAGGCGATCCGCGACGGTCACCGCTTCATCGACCCAAGCCTGCGACGGATCACCGCCACCCTCGACGACCTCGCGCTCCCCGCGGCGCTGCGTGAGATCACCGCCGAGACGTGGACCGAGCTCAACGAGCTCGCCGAGCCCGGCGGCGACACGGCGGACCGGCGAGGCACCCTGGACCAGCTCCTGGACGCCTACATCGAGCTGTACGCCGAGGCCGAGGCCATCTCCAGGTCGTCGGTGGTCGCCGCCGCGGCCCGCGCCGGGGGGGCGGCCGGCCCACCCGGCGGCACCGTGGACCGACCACGGGCAGACCCGGGCGACGATGGACGAGGTCGGTCACTGGCCGACCGGATCCCGCACGCGTGGCGGGCCAAGGTTCCCCCGTCGGTGCGGCAGGGGGTACGTCGCGCCCTGGGGCGCGCCCGGTGAGTGACGTCGAACCGAGGGGTCTGACCAACATCGAGGGTCATCACGACTTCGACATCACCTGGCCCTGGTCCCGTACCGCCGTGCTCCGTCGCGGCAGTACCGCCGTGCTCCGGGGCAAGGACGAGGCGGCGAACCTGCCGTTCGTGCCGCCGCCGCTGCTGCGGGCGGCCGACCAGGTCCTGCTCGTGGACAACCGGTCCACCGATGAGACGCCCCGGGTCGCCGAGGAGACCGCGGTGGCGGCGGGCCCCGCCGACAGGCTGCGCATCTTGTCGTCCCCCCTTCGACGTGGCTCGCGCCGGCGTCGAGCACCTCGCCGTCCACGAGGTGGTGCACTCGCTGACGTACTTCTACAACTGGTGCTTCGCCCAGGTCGAGACCACCTATTCCTGGAAGTGGGACGGCGGCATGGTGCTGACCACGAGGGCGAGCGTTCGTTGCGGGACCCGGGCTGGCAGGTGCGCCGGGAGCCGGTCGTCGTCCGGCTGCCCAGGCACGGTTCGTACCTGGAGGACGAGGGGCGCGTTCCTCGACCTGGGCTGGCGCAACCGCGAGGAGGAGGGCTTCCCGACTGGTCCCGACCTCGTCTACGCCAAGGCGTTCGAGTGGGAGATCCGACAGACGCCCAACTACGCGTACGCCGGGTGGCCTCTTCCCGACCTGTTGTGCGTCGAGCTCGAGCACCTGCACGGCGACGAGTTCGCGCACCGGACCGTCCCTGCGTCGTTCGCCAGCTCCTGGCACAACCAGCGCAAGCGGCGGGAGTGGGAGTTCCGCGCTCGGTGTGGGTCGGGGCCGGACGGGGTGGTCGAGGTGACCGCGCCCCCGGGTGTCCACGTCGTCGACCACGTCACCCGCACCTGGCTGCCCGCCGCCCGGAGGGGTCGACCGGATGGGGGTCGACCGGGGCGCGAGTGTGACCGGACCGGTGTGACCCAGGGCACTTCGACCGTCCGTTCCGGGCGGGACTGAGCGCGCGTACGCTGTTGTTGATCGATTTGAGTAGTCCGGTACCCCGTGCGGTCTGGAACGAAAGGTTCGAAATGACGCATCGGCAGCGCGTGGGTCTACGGGTCGGGGTGGTCGGCGCCGGCCGCGTGGGGGCCGTTCTCGGTGCTTCGCTGCGTGCCTCCGGCCACGACGTCGTGGCGGTCGCCGGCGAGTCCGACGCCTCGCGTGCGCGCATCGCAGAACTGCTGCCGGGCGTCGCCGTCGACAAGCCGTCCTCGGTTGCCCGTGGCTGCGACCTGCTGTTGCTCACCGTTCCTGACGACATGCTGCCCAACGTCGTCTCGATGCTGACCGCGAGCGGCGCCATCAATGCCGGCCAGTTCGTCGTGCACACCTCGGGACGCCACGGTCTGGCCGTGCTGGACGAGGCCGCTCTCGCCGGCGCCCGCCCCGTCGCCCTGCACCCGGCGATGACCTTCACCGGCACGGCGATCGACCTGCCGCGGCTCCGCGGCTGCGTCTTCGGCGTGACCGCCGGCGACGCCGAGCGTGAGCTCACCGAGACGCTTGTCGCCGACCTGGGCGGCCGGTGCATGTGGGTGGCCGAGGACCGACGCACGCTCTATCACGCAGCGCTGGCGCATGGGTCCAACCATCTGGTCACCCTGGTGGCGCAGGCCATGGAGATGCTCGAGATCGTCGGCGGCGAGGACCCCGACTTCGACCCCGCGGAGACCCTGCGTCCGTTGCTCGGTGCAGCGCTCGACAACGCGCTGCTGCACGGTGACGCCGCGCTGACCGGACCGCTGTCCCGGGGCGACGTCAACACCGTGCGGCTGCACGTCGAGGAAGTCGCCGCGAACGCCCCGCACAGCCTGCCTTCCTACGTCACCCTCGCCCGCGACACCCTCGACCGTGTCGTCACCGACGGTCGCGTGCTGCCGATCCGGGCCGTCAAGATCCGCCGGCTGCTCGACGCCGCGGCGTCCTCCGCCGGCACCGCGATCACCACGGTCACCCGCCGCGGCCGATGATCTGGCGATAATCTGGCGATGACCCTATCGATCACGGGGACGCCGGTCCTCGCCTCGACGCGAGACGAGCTCGCCGGCCTGCTCGCCGACGCGCGGACAACGGGTCACCGGATCGGTCTCGTGCCGACGATGGGGGCCCTGCACGCGGGGCACGCCAGCCTGCTGCGGACCGCTCGCGAGGCCGTGCTCGGCGGACCGTTGGTCGCCTCCATCTTCGTGAACCCGCTCCAGTTCGGCCCTACCGAGGATCTGGACCGCTACCCACGCACGCTCGAGGCGGATCTTGTCATCTGCGCGCACGAAGGGGTGGACGTGGTCTTCGTCCCGGCCGTGGACGAGGTGTACCCCGGCGGACTACCGACCCTTCTCGACGCCTCGTCCCCCGGCTCCCCGGAAGCGGCGGGCTCCACCAGCGAGGCCGTGACCGTCGAGCCGGGCCGGTTGGGCACGATCCTTGAGGGCCGCACCCGGCCTGGCCACTTCCGCGGCGTCCTCACCGTCGTCGCCAAGCTCCTCGGACTGGTCCAACCCGATCTCGCGGTCTTCGGGCAGAAGGACTACCAGCAGCTTGCACTCATCCGCCGGATGGTCGCCGACCTCTGCCAGGGCGTCGAGGTGTTCGGGGCAGAGACCGTGCGCGAGCCGGACGGGCTGGCCATCAGCAGCCGCAACCGATACCTCGACCCCGGGCAACGCGAGCAGGCCGTCGTCCTCAGCCGCGCTCTCCGTGCTGCCCAGGACGCCGCGGTCGCCGGAGCGGGCGCGGCCCTCGAGGCGGCCCGTACCGAGCTGGACTCCGAGCCCGGGGTCGAGGTCGACTACCTCGTGGTGAGGGAGAGCGGCCTCGGCGAGCTGCCACCCGACGTACTCCCCGGGACGGAGGCTCGCGTCCTGGTGGCCGCGAAGATCGGGAGCACCCGGCTGATCGACAACCTGCCGCTGATCCTCGAACCGAAAGCGGAACGAGCCCGGTCCGGCACCAGCCTGCCCGGATGAGGGACCCACAGCCCTCCACGAGCTGATCGCAGCGCTGGAGTTCGCGTGCGCCAGGGACGGCGAGGTCGTGCTCAGTGTCGGAAAGCTCACCCTCGTCCGCGCCCGCGAGGGTCGCTGACCGCGGCGTCGGCTGCAAACCGGTCGACGCATTGACGCATTCGGTGACCTGTCTTCGATATCAGCATGGAGAGCGGATCTGTGACCATCGCGCTGGGGCTGCGGATATCGGCGAACAGCCGCATCGTCACCAGGCTTATCGACTCCTCCGCGGTGGGGGCCCATTGGCGCGATCGCCACCGACCGAGCGCCGACGAATGGACACTGCAGGTTTGGCGGGAGATGGTGACCTCATTCGGCGAAGTTTCCGACTTTTCGAGCCCTGACTCTCGCCGGCCTACCCAATAGAGCGACAAGGCGCGTGCGGTGGGCGCCGATCGGATCGCCCACGCAGTAGCCGCGGCGACGTCTGGATGGCGGACCGGCGATCGTCGTCCTCGTCGGGGCTACACCGGCGCCAGGTCGAGCTGGTGCGGCTGCTCGGCACCGGTCGTCTTGCACCGCTGGTGGTCGGTTGATGTAGAAGGTTCTCCGCGCCTGATCCCGTGGCTCACCCGCGCGGGCCGGAGCTCTTTCCGCGCCCAACGCCGAATAGGGCACTTCGCTCACGGCAATCGCACTGGTGAAATGAATTGTTCACTAGGGGGCCCGGTCCGCGCCGAAAGCAAAATTGCGGTCCTCAATTCCGCCCATCTTGGCGATGCCGCTAAAGTCGTCGGATGAAGCACTAACCAGGGAGGAAGAACTCATGGCACAAAAGGTCAACATCATTCTCGTCGATGATGTCGACGGTTCCGAAGCGACAGAGACTCTGTCGTTCGGCCTCGACGGCACGACGTACGAGATCGACCTGAGCGACAAGAACGCCAGCGGTCTGCGTGACGCGCTCGCGCCGTACGTCGGGCACGCGCGGAAAGCGACGGGCGGCCGCCGGGGGGGCCGGAAGGCGACGTCCACCACCAGCAGCAACCTCGGCCCGAGCCCGCGACTGGTCCGCGACTGGGCGCGCACCAACGGGTACGAGGTCTCCGACCGTGGCCGGGTGCCGGCCGACGTGCTGCAGGCCTACGAAGCGGCGAACTGACCCGTCGCCCGGCGATGGCGTCGGGGTTCACGCGGTGTTCGCTGTCAGCGGACCCGCGTGATCCCTGCCGGGGAACACGTAGGCTGGAGGCTCGGTTGTAGCAGTCAGACGGCCACCTCCCTCGGGCGGTGGCCCCAGACGTCCGCGCAGCGGTTCGAGGAGCCCCCAGGGCGAGGAGTTGCACATGTTCGAGCGGTTCACAGACCGAGCCCGTCGGGTGGTCGTGCTGGCCCAGGAAGAGGCCCGCATGCTCTCTCACAACTACATCGGGACCGAGCACATCCTGCTCGGGCTGATCCACGAGGGCGAGGGAGTCGCCGCCAAGGCGCTGGAGTCCCTCGACATCTCGCTGGAGGCGGTGCGCGCCCAGGTCGAGGAGATCATCGGTCAGGGCCAGCAGGCGCCGTCCGGACACATCCCCTTCACCCCGCGTGCCAAGAAGGTGCTGGAGCTGTCCCTGCGCGAGGCGCTGCAGCTCGGCCACTCCTACATCGGCACCGAGCACATCCTGCTCGGCCTGATCCGCGAGGGCGAGGGCGTCGCCGCCCAGGTGCTGCAGAAGCTCGGCGCCGACCTCAACCGAGTCCGCCAACAGGTGATCCAGCTGCTCTCGGGCTTCCAGGGCAAGGAGTCGGCCGCCTCGGGCTCGACGTCGGGCAGCAGTGCCAGCGAGGCCCCGACGTCCTCGTTGGTGCTCGACCAGTTCGGTCAGAACCTCACCCAGGCGGCCCGCGAGGGCAAGCTGGACCCAGTCATCGGGCGTGAACCGGAGATCGAGCGGGTCATGCAGATCCTCTCCCGGCGCACGAAGAACAACCCCGTCCTGATCGGGGAGCCCGGTGTCGGCAAGACCACCATCGTGGCCGGTCTCGCGCAGGACATCGTCAAGGGTAATGTGCCCGAGACCCTCAAGGACAAGCAGATCTACACCCTCGACCTCGGCGCCCTGGTGGCCGGCTCACGCTACCGCGGTGATTTCGAGGAGCGCCTGAAGAAGGTGCTGAAGGAGATTCGTACCCGAGGCGACATCGTGCTGTTCATCGACGAGATCCACACGCTCGTCGGCGCCGGCGCCGCCGAGGGCGCCATCGACGCGGCCTCGATCCTCAAGCCGATGCTGGCCAGGGGCGAGCTGCAGACCATCGGCGCAACCACCCTCGACGAGTACCGTAAGTATCTCGAGAAGGACGCAGCCCTCGAGCGCCGCTTCCAGCCGATCCAGGTGGCGGAGCCGTCGATCGCGCACACCATCGAGATGCTCAAGGGACTGCGGGACCGCTACGAGGCCCACCACCGGGTGACGATCACCGACGAGGCACTCGTCTCGGCGGCCACGCTGGCAGACCGGTACATCTCCGACCGCTTCCTTCCCGACAAGGCCATCGACCTCATCGACGAGGCCGGCTCGCGGCTGCGCATCCGCCGGATGACCGCCCCGGCCGACCTGCGGGAGTACGACGACAAGATCGCCGACGTGCGCCAGCGCAAGGAGTCGGCGATCGACGGCCAGGACTTCGAGGCGGCCGCGCGGCTGCGCGACGAGGAGAAGCAGCTCATCCTGCGCAAGTCCGACCGCGAGAAGCAGTGGCGGGCCGGTGACATGGACGAGGTCGCCGAGGTCGACGAGGAGCTGATCGCCGAGGTGCTGGCCGTGGCCACCGGTATCCCGATCGTGAAGCTGTCGGAGGAGGAGTCGACCCGGCTGCTCAAGATGGAGGACGAGCTGCACAAGCGCGTCATCGGCCAGGATGAGGCCGTGAAGGCGCTGTCCCGGGCCATCCGGCGTACGCGTGCGGGCCTGAAGGACCCCAAGCGTCCTGGCGGGTCGTTCATCTTCGCCGGACCCTCGGGAGTCGGCAAGACGTGGCTGTCCAAGACGCTGGCGGAATTCTTGTTCGGCGACGAGGACGCGTTGATCCAGCTCGACATGAGCGAGTTCGGCGAGAAGCACACGGTCTCCCGGCTGTTCGGCTCTCCTCCCGGCTACGTCGGCTACGAGGAGGGCGGCCAGCTCACCGAGAAGGTCCGCCGCAAGCCGTTCAGCGTGGTGCTCTTCGACGAGATCGAGAAGGCGCACCCCGACATCTTCAACAGCCTGCTGCAGATCCTGGAGGAGGGTCGGCTCACCGACTCCCAGGGCCGGGTGATCGACTTCAAGAACACCGTCATCATCATGACCACCAACCTCGGCACCCGGGACATCTCCAAGAGCGTCAGCCTCGGCTTCCAGCCGGGTACCGACACCGCGGGTTCCTACGACCGGATGAAGGCGAAGGTGTCCGACGAGCTCAAGCAGCACTTCCGCCCCGAGTTCCTCAACCGGGTCGACGAGATCATCGTGTTCCCGCCGCTGTCGCGCGAGCAGATCGTGCACATGGTCGACAACATGATCGCCGCGGTGGAGCTGCGTCTGAAGGACCGGGACATGAGCTTGGAGCTGACCCAGCCGGCCAAGAATCTCCTGGCCCTCCGCGGGTTCGACCCGGTGCTCGGTGCCCGTCCGCTGCGGCGCACAGTGCAGCGCGAGATCGAGGACGCCCTCGCCGAGAAGATGTTGTACGGCGAGGTCGGACCCGGCCAGATCGTGCTGGTCGGCGTCGAGGGAGAGGGTGATGACGCGGTGTTCACCTTCGAGGGGCAGAAGGTCGGAACCCTGCCCGACGTACCGCCCTTCGAGACCGCCGACGTCGAGGCCGGCCCAACGGCCGGTCCCGCCATCGGTCCGGACGGGGCACCCATCGAGGGCCCGGACGACTCGCTCGGGCCGATCGACATCGAGCGCTCCGCCGACTGATCTGTTCAGTTGGGTCTCCGGGTCCGTCGAACTGGGCCTTCGGGTCCGGCTGGACGGGCCCGGAGACCCGCTCGACCCGCTGGCTAGGGTGAGCGCATGCTCTTCACGGCCAGCACGGTCAAGGACACCCTGGCGAACCTCCAGCGGTTCGTGGCCGGGAACCTGGCCGGCGGCGCCGACCACCTGGTGGTGTTCCTGGACGCACCCCACGACACCGACCCGTTGGCCCGCGCCTTTCTCCACGAGCACCCGCGGGTCACCTGCATCGACGCGGGCAAGGACTGGTGGCTCGGTGACCGTCCTGGTCAGCTCAACATGCGGCAGCGGATCAACGCGAACTTCGTCAAGGCGCTGCTGAGCCCCTTCGAGTGGGCCGACTGGGTCTTCCACATCGACGCCGACGAGGTCGTCCAGATCGACCGGGCCGCCCTGGCCGGTGCCCCTGCTGATCTGCGCGTGGCCAAGCTCGCGCCCCTGGAAGCGGTGTCGCAGCGTTCCTGGGACGGCGACCCGACGCTGTTCAAGCGGATGCTGGGCAAGGGGGACCTGACCCTTCTGCACACCCTCGGGGTGATCGACCGGCCCCACAACGGCGCCCTCTTCCACGGGCATGTGGACGGCAAGTCCGGTGTGCGTCCCGGTCTGGACGTCTGGCTGACCCTGCACAAGGCGATCGACGCGGACAAGCAGGAGATCGAGCCCTATGAGCACCCCGGGCTGCGGCTGCTGCACTACGAGTCCTACTCGGGCGAGGACTTCGTTCGGAAGTGGTCCTCGCTCCTCTCCGAGGGCCAGACCGCCAACTTCCGTCCGGCGCGGGAGCCGACCGCGGTCGCGGTGCGCGCCCTGATCGGCAGGGACCTCACCGCCGAGCAAGCGCGGCCCTACCTGCTGCGGATCTTCGAGCGGACCACCGAGGACGACCTGACCACGTTGCGTGACCTGGGCCTCCTCGACGAGATCGACGCCCGGGCCGGGGGCCACCGCCCGCAGGACTTCCCCGCCGGAGCGCACGAGGAGATGACCACGGTGCTCGGACGCCTCCTGGTTGCCCCGAAGCGTGCCTTCCATCCGGGCGAGCCTGCCGACGGCGTACGCCG
>Ga0136611_10002541_pt1 | contig 12732 bp, 12 predicted proteins | sample AntDrymUQ2232306_2_FD_106645 | JGI IMG/M metagenome (GOLD analysis project Ga0136611, IMG submission 106645) | Polar desert sand microbial communities from Dry Valleys, Antarctica - metaG UQ223 (23.06) | ecosystem: Environmental > Terrestrial > Soil > Desert | place: Antarctica: Dry Valley... | reverse complement strand
GTAGTCGTACAGCGGCCCGGCCGCGAAGGTCGCGCTGACCCCCAGCAACGTGAAGACGGCCCCGAACCCGGCGACGTACGCCAGCGCGTGGCGAACCGCGAGCCAGCGCGACGGACGGGCGCCGATCTCCCCGCCGGCGACGGCCACGGCGGCCAACTGGCCGAGGTACGCCGGCACGAGCGGCAGCACGCATGGCGAGAGGAAGCTGATCACGCCTGCGGCGAGGGCGACAAGGATCGTGAGCTCCGTGCCGCCAGTCATGTGGGTACGCCGTCCAGGGTCTCGGCCAACAGGCCTCGGAGTCGGGCGGGGCTCGTCGCCAGTTCGATCCGCCGGTCGCCGAGTTCCACGACCGGGATCGTGCTGAAGAAGGCGTCGTGCCATGCGGGATCGGTATCGATGTCGCGCTCGACCAGGGTCGGGGTCGGGAGACCGGCCTCGCGGCGGGCCGCCATGAGGGCCCCGATCGTGACGCGCGCCTCGTCGCACAGGCCGCAGCCCGGGCGGGCGTACAGGATCAGGTCGAGGCGGGGAGGGGAGACCATCGTGCCCGGATTGTAGACGGCTCGGCGCGACGCCCCCGTGACGCCGCCCTGAGATTGACAGATGTGCAAGCCCTGCACCTTGGGGCGACTCCCGATGGTCCGCGATGTCCGTGAGGACCTTCCGGCGCCGAGCCTACGCACGGGACGCCGCGTGGCGCGAGGATCCCTGGCGTCCCGCGACCAAGTTCCGCGGTCCGATCACCCCCAAGGTGCAGCCCATGCACATATGTCACGATCGGGCGGTCGGGCGGTCATGTCACGATCGAGCGATCGACGGCCCGGGTACGATGTCCCCGCGCCCCCGTAGCTCAGTGGACAGAGCGGCACCGTCCTAAGGTGCGCGTCGGCGGTTCGAGTCCGTCCGGGGGCGCCACTGCGGCCACGGCCATGCGGACGGCACCCGCCACCGGCACGCCGAGGGGAGCTACAGTCCCAACGCGATGGTCGATCCATACGACATCCCTCCCACGCCCGAGCTCTGGCAGGTCTATGGTCGCCACGTGGCTCGGATGCTCCAGCTCGGGCCGGCCTTTCGGGAGGAACACGGCGACGCGCACTACATCGTGCTGTCCGGGGGGCCGCACGCGGCCCTCAACCAGGCCGCCCTGTTCGGGGCAGCCACAAAGCGCGACGCCGCGGCCGTCGCGGCCGCGATCGGTGGCGGTGGCCAGCCGGCCATCCTTGCCGTCTCGGCGACCGTCGCGACGGACGTGTCGACGCCCCTTGAGCGAACAGGACTCGTACAGGCCGTCCGACCCGAAGCCCTGTTCTGGATGGCCGGCATCCCTCCGGTCAAGGACGGCCCGTTCGAGGTTCGTCGAGCAGAGTCGGACGCGGACCTCACGACCGTCCCGTCCATCATCGAGGCCGCGCACGGATACAGCTCAACATTGGCGGTTCGGATGTACGGCCGCGACCTCCTGACGCGCGCAGGCGTCGGATGCTGGGTGCCTGGGACGGATTCGAGCCCGTGAGCTGGACCTACGTGACGCGCATCGACGGCACCAGCGCCTTGTTCGACATGATGACCCCGCCCCAGCACCGACGACGGGGCGCAGCCCGAGCCCTCCTCAAGCGGGCCCTCGCCGATGCGGCCGCACGCGACGGTGGGCGAACCGAGTCCACGGTCTTCTGGGCCACGCCGATGGGTCGGCCGCTGTACGAGGCGCTCGGCTTCTCCGTGGTCGATGACGTGACGTTGTGGACGTACGGCGCTTCCGCCGACGAACTGGCCGCCGTCGGGGCGGGCTGACGTCACATCCGCGGCCGGCCGCGTACGATGCGGCGGATGACCCGCACCCACATCCCCGAAGCTGTACTCACGGCAGCCCACGACCGAGCCAGAGCCCGCGAGGCGCGCGATTGGGCGGAAGCGGACCGGCTGCGCGGCGAGATCCAGGCCGCCGGCTGGAAGATCGTCGACCGCGGCACGGACTTCGCGCTTTCGATCGCGGTCCCGCCCGATGTCGCCGACGGCGAACTGGTCCGATACGGAGCCAGTACGAGCGTGCCGTCGCGCGCGGATGAGCCCGCGACCGGCCTGGCGACCGTCGTCCTGCTGGCGACCGACTGGCCGGACGACCTGGAACGAGCCCTGACGGGCCTCCTGGCGCATGCGCCGGACGGCACGTCCGTCGTGATCGTCGCGGACGCTCCTTCGGCAGCCCAGACGACCGCGCTGGCGGCGCTGATCGCGGGGCCGGAAACGACGACCGCGACGCACCTCCCGATCGAGACCGCCTGGACGAGCGATCGACTGGGCCATGCCGCAGCCACCAACATCGGCATCCGTCGTGCGCAGGCTCAGGTCGTCATCCTGCTCGACACGAGTCTCGAGCCGACTGGCGACTTCATCACGCCACTCGCTCGAGCCCTCGACGACGCGACGGTGGCCGTCGTCGGCGGCTGGGGCATCACCTCGACCGACCTCCGATGCTTCGAGGACGCGCCGGCCGGCGACGTCGACGCCATCGAAGGCTACTGCCAGGCGTTTCGGCGCGCCGACGCGATCGAGCGAGGGCCGCTCGATGAACGGTTCCGGTTCTATCGAAACCTGGACATCTGGTGGAGCCTGGTCCTGCGCGACGCAGAGGAAGGCGAACCACCGCGCCGGGCCTTGCGTCTCGATGGCCTGCCGCTCGCCCGCCACGAACACCGCGGCTGGGCCAGCCTGCCGGAGGACGAACGCGATCGACAGTCCAGGCGCAACTTCTACCGGATCATCGATCGATTCGGATCGCGGCGCGATCTACTCGTCACGTCGGGCGACGCGTAGCAACGAGGCTGCGGCCGGTGGCGACGTCAGCGGACCTGTGCTCGCGTCCCGACTCCAGACCTTGACCACTGGGTCGTCAGCAGGCCGATCGCGACCATCGCATGGAAACCCGCGACGATCCATCCAAGGACGTTGATCAGGCCCGTGACGGTCGCGAACGCGGCGACCGCGGCGACCACCGCGAATGCCGTGACGTTCGCCGCGACGACGGCCCTACGGACTTCGGGGTCGGCGACCTTTCGGATCAGCCAATCCAGGATGGCGATACCGAGGATCACTCCGCCGAACTGCCGGACGAGGGCCGAGCTGAGCGCATCGAGCTTCCCGCCGAACAGGGCGATCGCAGTGTCCGGGACAACGATGAAGAGGAGGCCGAACACCGTACCGTTGACGGCCGCGGCCGCGAGCAAGGTCGAATACATCATCGCGAGAACCCCTTCCGTGGCTGGCCCAAGTCCGTCGATACCGGACTCCGCCGTCTTAGGTCCTCGCCTGCGTCTCCGTCAAGCGGATCCGGGGCATAGCGAAAAAAGACGCGTTCGATGCAAGATCGATGGAGCAAGGCCCGTGTGGTGGATGCGGATGATGTGCGGACATGGCCTCCCGGATGCGGCCAGGGTCGGCGCCAGCGCGCACGAGTTCGGGAACAAGGAGGCGGATGAAACGGCTCCGCGCCGTGACCGGGGTCCAGCGGGTGCCGATCGCCTCGGCCCCGAATGAAACCGCCAGGAGCGACTCGGTGAGTTCGCGGGCGCGTCCATCGCTGAGCCCGGGAGCTGTGGCGCACAACAAGCCCGCGACCAGGCAGATGTGAAATTCGAACGTCTGCCGGTGCTCGACGCTCAGGCCGGCCGGTTCGCCCATCTCGAGCCCGAGCCGAAGTGCCAGCAGGAAGTCCTGGCGTTCCCACGCGGCGTGATCCAGCCAGATCCGCAGGTGGACGAAGTGGTCAGATGAGGCACGGAGGAAACACTCGCCATCCGGCCGGTTCGCCGCGGAAAGGGGGTACAGGGCAAAGTCACGCTTGGATGGGAAGTAGCGGTACAGGGCCGGGATGCTCATCCCGCAGGCAGCCGCGAGCTGCTTCAGGGTCGACTGGCGATAACCATGTCGTCGGAAGACGGGGGCCGCAAGCCGGTATAGCGCCTGACGGCGCACGCGCAGGGAATCCGGGGCTCTGAGATCAGCTCTCGCCTGGTTGCCCATCGCGTCCCGAAGTATGCGCGCCGGCGCTGCGACGGATCGTCGCGCCGGACGGGCTGTCAGTGACCTCCCAACCGCGCGCGATGATCTCTCGCCGCAAGTCGTCCGCCGCTGCGAAATACCCGGTCGCGCGCGCCGTTTCCCTAGCGTCGACGAGTGCCTGGATCGCGGTCGGCACCGCCACCCTCACCTTCGCTGCCGCGGACCGCTCCCAGGTGCGATGCAGGTCCAACCCGAGCACGGCATCCGCGTCGAGCACGAGCCACCTTCGTTCCTCGACCGGTAGGTCGGATCGAAGGACCTCGCGGACGATGACCAACGCTCCGGGAAGGTCCAGGTCGTCGTCCAGCGCGGCCACCAGCCGGTCGTGGAACCGACGGCCCTCCGTGGAGAGGGGGGCGTCGGGGTCGTGGGCTCGATCGCGGATCGGATACTCGACCCCGCCGCCGAACCCCGCCACGGCCCCGGGAACCGCCTCGCCCGTCGGTCGATCGCCCGCGGCGCCTGCATCGAGGACCGGCGGAGCGGCCCACGGACCCAGTGCTTCGGGCGGGCCCAGCCCCGCGAGCCGCGCGCGCAGCGAGCGGAGCCCGACCGCGGCAGCCGCAAGGGAGGTTTCGGAGAATTCGAGCGTGTGGGCGTATGCCGCGGTCAGCGCGAGGTACCGGAAGGCGAGCGGGTCCAGGTCGTGCTCGGCGAGTTCGGTCACGCGCTGGAAGTTGCCCGTCGACTTGGCCATCTTCCGACCATCGGCCAGGAGGAACGCGCCGTGGACCCACATGGTGGCCGGCGACCCGCCGACGATCGGCGAGGACTGGGCGATCTCGTCTTCGTGGTGCGGGAAGACGTTATCGATGCCACCGGTGTGCAGGTCGAACCGGTCGCCGAGGTAGCGCCGCGCCATCGCCGAGCACTCGAGATGCCAGCCGGGAAACCCGTCTCCCCAACGTGGGCTGGGCCATTTCAGGGACCGGCCTGCGCCGGCGGCTTTCCAGAGGGCGAAGTCGGCTGGATCGCGCTTGTCGACGTCCACCGTCCCGCGATGACCGGCGCGAAGCTCGTCCAGCGCGTTGCCCGATAGTCGACCGTATCCGGGGAAGCTCGCGACGGCGTAGTAGACGTTCCCGGCCGGACTCGCGTACGCGTGTCCAAGGTCCACCAGCCGCTCGGCGAGCTCGAGCATCTCCGGGATGTGGTCGGTGGCGCGCGGAAAGACGTGCGCCGGCAGGATATTGACGGCAGCCTCGTCGGCATGGAACGCCGCTTCATAGGCGTCCGCGATCTGCACGCTCGACTTCGATTCGAGGCCGGCCGCCACGAGCATCCGATCCTCGCCGCGATCGAAACGCTCGTCGCGCAGGTGGCCGACGTCGGTGATGTTCTTCACGTGGCGGACCGACAGGCCGTGATAAAGCAGGACGCGGCGGATGAGGTCGGCGAGGAGGTAGGTGCGCAGGTTGCCGATGTGGGCGTACCGGTACACGGTCGGGCCGCAGGTGTACATCCCGACCTCGCCGGCACGGAGCGGCTCCACGGGCCGGACGCTCCGGGTCAGCGTGTCGCGCAGCCGCAGGGTCACTCGGGCATCGTAGTCGCGCCGATCCGCATCCGGACTGCACGGTCCTGGGCGCGATCGTGGTTGCGGGCGGTACTGTGCCGCTCGAACCCGCGCGGGACCTCCGGCCGGACGTCCGAATGGGGCGGTCCGCGGTCGCCCGTATACTCCGGCGGATGCGTCGCCGGACCCGGATCGCCCTTGTCGCCCTCCTCGTCCCGGTCGTTGCGACCGTGTTCGTTGTCGGGTGCCGTCCCAGCGCCCCCGCGGCGCCCGCACCCAGCACGGCACGGATCCTCCTCGGCGCCCCGACCACCCTTGATCCGGCGGCCCAGGGCGATGCCGGCAGCGCGGCCGTCACAGCGCAGCTGTTCGAAACCTTGACGACCTTCGACACGGACCGTGAACTGCAGCCGGCACTGGCGGCGTCCTGGCAGGTCGAAGACGGTGGTCGCAGGATCGTCTTCCAGCTGCGTCCCGACCTGTCCTTCTCCGACGGTTCCCCCCTGCGCGCCTCGGACGTCGTGCGCAGCTGGCTGCGCCTCCTGGATCCGGCGGCGCCGTCACCACTGGTCACGCTCCTGCTCGATGTCGAGGGCGCCAACGCCTACCTTCAGGGCGCCGGCCAGTCGAGCGACGTCGGACTCCAGGCCGACGATGCCACGGGTGCCATCACCGTCACGCTTACCCGGCCCGCGGCGGATTTCGTGGCCGTCGTCGCCGGGCCGTCCTTCGGTGTCGTGCCGCCCGGCCTCGGCACGGATCCAAAGCTCCTCCAGCCCGGTCCGTCCTTCGTCGCGAGCGGCGGCTACGTCCTGTCCGGTGCCACGGCGGATGGACTCACCCTGACGGCGAACCCGCGCTACTGGGCCGGCCCACCGGCCATCGGCGAAATCACCCTCGTCGGCGACCTCGGCGGCGCGAGCAGCGTGCAGGCCTTCGCCGACGGCAAGCTCGACTATGCCCCGATCGGCGACGCGTCGGCCTCCTGGATCGCGTATGACCGAGACCTCGGTCCGCAGTTGCGGTCGGTCGCGTCGTTGTCCACGGAGTACTACGGCTTCGATACGCGCAAGGCGCCGTTCGACGACGTGCGTGTGCGCCAGGCCTTCGCCGCCGCGATCGACTGGCGACGCATCGCCAGACTGGCCCTGCCGGAGCCGAGTGGCGTGGCGACCTCCATGGTCCCGCCCGGGATCCCCGGTCGGAGCGACCGCGACGTCCTCCCGGCGTACGACCCGGCGGCGGCCCGAGCGCTCCTGGCCGATGCCGGGTTCGCGGGCGGGAGCGGCTTCCCCGACGTGACGCTGCTCACCGGCGGGACCGGTTACGACGAGGCGATCGTCACCGAGTTGGAGCGCGAGCTCGGCGTGACCGTCCGTTCCGAGGTGATGGACTTCACGACGTACTTCGACCGGCTCGCGACGGACCCACCGGCGATGTGGGCCCTCGCTTGGGTCGCGGATTACCCGGGCCGTAACGATTTCCTGGGCATCCTGCTCGGGACCGGCGCGTCCAACAATTACGGTGGCTGGAGCTCGCGCGAATTCGATGCGGCCATCGCCGAAGCGGGATCCGGCGCCGACGAGGCGACGACCGCGGCCGCCTACGATCGGGCGGAGGACATCGTCAGGCGCGATGCGCCGGTGATCCCGATCGCCTACGGGACGGGCTGGGCGCTCGCCCGGGATGGCCTGCTGGGTGCCGGCCAGAACGGTCTCGGCATCCTGCGCCTGGCCGGACTGGCGTGGTCGGAATGATCGGTTCGCGCGTCGCGCGGCACCTGCGGTCGTGCCTCGTGATGTTCATCGTCGCGGGCCCTGTCCTCGGCCTGCCGAGCGCCGTACGCGCAGCCGAGCCCACGTTCGGCAAGCCGACGATCGATGCCGAGTTCGGCAAGGGCGTGGAACTCACCCAGCCGACCACCCTCGACGAACCGGTCCGACGGGTGGAACTCCTCCTGACCACGGCCGACGGGACGCCGCCACTGGTCATCGAGGTGCCGCCGCCGACCGGGATCGGTGCGCAGACCCTGCGCCACACGGTGGATGTCGGCGGGGACGGGCACATCCTGCCGAACACGCCGATCGCCGCTCGCTGGCGACTGACACCCCGGGCAGCCGATGCGCAATCCGTGACCGGGCCCGAGGCCAGGACCGTCTACGCGGACGGTCGATTTCCGTGGCGGACCGTGAGCGGCGAGATCGTGCGCGTGCATTGGTACGAGGGCGACGATGCCTTCGGGGCCCGCGCGCTCAAGATCGCCGAAGAGGCCATCCAGGAGACCGGTGACCTGCTCGGGGTGACCGAAGAAGCGCCGGTCGACTTCTTCATCTACGCCGACCAGACCTCGTTCTACGATGCCCTCGGCCCGGGCACCCAGGAGAACGTCGGCGGCCAGGCGAACGCCGGGATCCGGACCCTGTTCGCGCTCATCACCCCCGCGGACATCAACGATGCCTGGGTCGGCGTCGTGATCCCCCACGAGCTCGTCCACCTCGTGTTCGATACGGCGGTTCGCAACCCGTACCACTTTCCGCCACGCTGGCTGAACGAGGGCCTCGCGGTCTACCAGAGCCAGGGATTCGACGCGAGCGACCGATCCGGCGTGGAAGCGGCGGCCCGGGACGGATCGATCATCCCGCTCGATGGGCTGGTCGGCCAGTTCCCGACGACCCGGGACGGCTTCTTTCTCGCTTACGCGGAGAGCGCGTCGGCGATCGACTACCTCGTCCGGACCTATGACAAGGACGCCCTGGTCGCGCTCATCGGGTCGTACGCCGATGGCCGCACGGACGACGAGGCGTTCAAGACCGCCTTGGGCGTGGACACCGCCGCGTTCGGTGACGCCTGGCTGGCCGACCTCCGGGCGGACCGGCCGGCGAAGCGCGGTCCGCAGCCGGCGCCGGAGGGACCCAGGCCGTCATCCTGGAGCGTCGGGTCCGCCCGTCCGCCAGCCGCGACCACGGCACCCACATCGGGTCCGGGGTCCACCCCGCCGTCCGATGGCACGAGCGCCCGCGGAGACGGAGGACCGCTCATCCTGGTCGTGGTCGTCGCGATGCTGCTCGCAGCCGGCGCGCTGGTCATCGCCCGGACCCGAGGCCGCCGCGGGCCGCCGACGTCGCCACCGGCCCGATGAGCGTCACCGGCCGACTGCGCGGTATCCCGAGCTGGCAGCTGACCCTGGGCGCCGCGTTGCTCGGACTCGGGTTCCTGGTCGCCGCCCAGCTCGGATCTGAAGGGCCGCGGGTCCGCTACACGAGCCAGGAACGCTCGCCCCTGGTGGAGACGGCCGGCCAGCTGCAGGCCCAGCAGGACGAACTGAAGCGTTCCATCCTGGACATGCGCACGAAGATCCAGGCCGCGGAGGGCGAAGGCGCCGGCTCCGCGGCACTCGTGAAGGACCTCAACGACCGGCTCCAGGAGGCTCGCATCGCGGCGGGCCTGATCCCGCTCACCGGGACGGGTATCGTGCTCCAGCTGGAGGATTCGCAGGAGCCGGTGGCGCCGGACGGTAACGAGGGCGATTATCTCGTTGGCGCCCGCGATCTCCGCACGGCCATCGAGGAACTCTGGTCGGCCGGTGCCGAGGCCATCGCGGTCAACGGGGAGCGGATCACGCCGTCGACGGCGGTCATCGATGTCGGGCCGTCCATCCTGGTCAACTTGGCGTACCTCTCGCCGCCCTACCAGGTCACGGCATTGGGTCCGGCCGGGCTCTACTCGGCGCTCAGCGCGTCGCCCGGGTTCGTGGACCTGGTCAGAGCCCGGGCGGAGGGCTTCGGTATCCGGATCTCGTTCGCCGAGCCGCCCTCGGTCGACATGCCGGCCTTCGCCGGGACGGTCACGCTGCGCTATGCGCGCCCTGCACCGTCGCCTGGTGCCGCAACGACGGACGCGTCACCCATCGGCCTTCGGACGGACGGCCGATGAACGACCGTCGCAACCAGCTGACCGTCGCCCTGGTCGCCTTCGTGCTGGGCCTGCTCGTCGTCGTCCAGCTCCGCACGCAGGCCAGCAGCACGGCCTTCGCCGGATTGTCGTCGCAGGACCTGACCGTGCTGGTGGCCAACCTCAACGCCCGCAACGATCAGCTCCGCCGGGAGATCTCCACCCTGACCGGCGAACTGGCCACGTTCACCCAGAACACCCAGCGTGGCGAGGCGTCGGTGGACGAGTTGCGCGCCGATCTCAGCCGCGTGCGCCTGTACGCGGGCCTGGATCCAGCGACCGGCCCGGGCGTTTCCATCGTCGTCCGCGGTCCGATCGACGGCAGCGCGATCGAGGATCTCGTCAACGAACTGCGCAACGCCGGCGCGGAGGCGATGGCGATCGATGGCCTGCGGGTCGTCCCGGGCGTGGTCGTCGCCGGTGCCGCGGGCGCGGTCTCGATCGAGGGCCGATCGCTTCCGAACCCGTTCCTGCTGGCTGCGATCGGTCCACCGGACAAGCTCACCGGGTCGCTCACCCGCTCCGGGGGGATCATCGCGCAGCTCGCGGCGACCCAGCCGGAGGTGATCGTCGAGGTCACGCCGGTCGACAGCATCGCAGTCCCGGCCACGGGTCGGCAGCTCGTCCCGGCCAACGGCCATCCGCGGCTCTGATACCCTGCTCGGCGTGCCGGCCCGACCCGTCCCGACCCTGCTGCTCGGCGATCTCGTGCGCCTGCGTCGGCCGCACCCGTGCGGTGGCGACCGCTGGTTGGTCGATCGGATCGGCGCCGATATCGGGCTGCGTTGCCAGACCTGCCGACGGCACGTCCTGATCGAGCGGCCGGCCCTGGAGCATCGCCTGGTGGAGCACATCGCGCACGGTGATCCGGCGCTCTCGGCCGCCGCAGCGCCGTCGTTCGGGCGCCCGGCGTGAGTAGCGCGACCGCGGGCTCGCTCGCAGAAGGAGGCGACGACGTCGGCGGCCCGGCGGACGGCGGCGGGCCGCTCGGCGTGTTCCGCAACCAGGCCTTCCTGCGCCTCTGGCTGTCGCAGGCGGCGACCCAGATCGGCGGCAACATGGTCCTCTACGGACTTACCGTCATCGTCGTCGACAACACGAGCTCGAACACCGCGGTCAGCCTCCTGATCCTGTCGTTCCTCGTGCCGGCGGTCATCTTCAGTGCCGTGGCCGGGGTCTACGTCGATCGGATCGACCGACGGATCATCCTGATCCTGACCAACTTCCTGCGCGGCCTGGCGATCATCGGGCTGTACCTCGTCGGGGCGAATTTCCTGCTCATCCTGTTGCTGAATACGATCGTCTCCACCATCACCGTGTTCTTCGCCCCGGCCGAGGCGGCGATGATCCCGCAGGTCGTGCCACGCAGTCAGCTGCTCGCGGCCAACGGGGTCTTCACGCTGACGCTCAATGCGGCCTTCGCCCTCGGCTTTGCACTGCTGGGCCCGCTCGTCGTGAACCTCTCGAGCCCAGAGGCGGTCATCCTGATCGTCGCGGTGCTCTACTTCGTGGCCGCGGCCTTCTGCTGGACGCTGCCGCCGTCGCCGCCACCACCGGACCCGACGCGCACGGGTCCCCATCCCGTCGGCGAGACGCAGAAGGCCGTCCAGTCCACCGTGTCGCAGCTGCGAGAGGGACTGGACTTCATCCGGACGAACCGGTCCATCGGCTGGTCGCTGCTCTACCTCGGCATCGCCGCGTCGCTGGTCGGTGTCCTGGGCGTCCTCGGGCCGGACTTCGCGCAATCGGCCCTGGGTCTCGGGGCCAAGGACTTCGCGGTGGTCGTCCTGCCGCTCGGCTTCGGGATCGTGACCGGCGTCCTGCTGCTGAACGCGTACGGCAAGTACCTGCCGCGACGCCGGGTGATCGAAGGCGGATTGATCACCCTGGGCGCGATGCTTGCCCTCCTGTCCGCAGCGGGACCGATCAGCCGGCTGCTCCAGAGCGCCGACGGGACGGGTGGCCTGGACCTGTCGTCGATCACGTCGTTGCTGGCCGTCGTCGTGATGATCGCCTTCCTCGCCGGCATCGCCTATGGGTCAGTGGCCATCCCGGCCCAGACGCAGCTGCAGGAGGACCTGCCGGAGGATGTACGCGGTCGCGTGTTCGGGGTCCTGAACATGCTCGTGTCCGTCGCAAGCTTCCTGCCGATCATCGTGGTCGGGCCGATCTCGGACCTGGTCGGGACGACGAACGTGATGCTGTTCGTGGCGCTCGGGGTCATGGCCGCCGGTGCGGCGAGCGTCTTCCTGCGCGACCCGAACCTCGGTCCCCGCGGAGCCTCGGCGGACCCGCATTTCGAGGATCCGATCGCCGCGGCGCTGGGCCATGATCGACCGCGCTGGCGGGAGGATCCTGGAGCGCCGTCCAGTCCGCTGCCGCCTCCGGCTCCGGTCGTCCCACCGCTCGCGCCCGCGAACCTTGCCGGCCAGGCCGACGGAGACGACGCGAGCGATGCCGACCGCGGCGAGGACGACGCCACGCAGACCATCCCTCGGACCTGAGCCGACGGTGCCCCTCGAGACGTTGATCATCGGGCGGATCGCCACCCTGGCGGGCGATCGCGGGTTCGGCTGGGTCGAGGCGATCGGCATCCGCGCCGGACGGATCGCCTTTGCCGGCACGGAGGTCGATCTCGAAACGCGGGCGGACCCGTTCACCGTGCGCATCCGCCTGGAGCCAGACACGGTCGCCGTCCCTGGCCTGACCGATGCCCACCTGCACCTGGTCCAGGCCGCGATGGCCACCCGCCAGGTGGACCTCTCCGCGTCGCCCACGCTGGACGACGGACTCGCTCGGATCGGCGCCGCCCATGAGGCGCTGAGCGATGCCGACGCCTGGATGGAGGGTCACGGGTGGGACAGCGATCGCTGGGGTGGCTGGCCGACCGCGGACGCCCTGGAGACCGTGGCACCGGGGCGGCGCATCGCCATCTGGGCGCACGACCACCATGCGCTGTGGGCCAGCCACGCGGCCCTCTCCGGTGCCGAACTCGGGACGGGCGATCCTCCCGGCGGCGTGATCCGCCGTCGCGCCGATGGAACGCCCGAAGGGGTCCTGCTCGAGGCGGCCACTCGGCTCGTGACCATCCACGTGCCGCCGATGGCCACGGCCGAACTCGAGCGCGCCCTCATCGAAGTCGGGGAGGAGCTCGTCTCGCTTGGGGTCGTGGCCTGCCACGATCCGGGCGGGGTCGCCCC
>Ga0136611_10002540_pt1 | contig 12735 bp, 12 predicted proteins | sample AntDrymUQ2232306_2_FD_106645 | JGI IMG/M metagenome (GOLD analysis project Ga0136611, IMG submission 106645) | Polar desert sand microbial communities from Dry Valleys, Antarctica - metaG UQ223 (23.06) | ecosystem: Environmental > Terrestrial > Soil > Desert | place: Antarctica: Dry Valley... | reverse complement strand
GCACGCCGCCAGCGTTGATTCTGAGCCAGGATCAAACTCTCGTTAATATATCCTAGTTCACTTTTTGTTGTTCTATATGAATTAACACATGGACTCGCATATCTAGTTTTCAAATATCAATTTCCGTTTGTAATTCGCTTCAACTTCCCGTTGGGGCGAAATTACTGATTATACAGAACCAATTTTGTTTGTCAACCTGAGAACAAAACTTTTTAACTTTTCTTTTTTCCAGTTATCAAATTTTGTTAGAGGCAAATATGTATTCTCTACACATCACCTAGTCTTGTCAAGCCAACTTCAAAGATTTTACAATTTTTTGAATTGATAAAAATACGAGTTTAACAAAAACTGTTTTTACAGCCTATGTCAAATAAAATACCTATCTACAAATATCATTTTGATTTTTCTCGGAAACAAAGTTCTCTTAAATTAACAATTTCAAGAGAACTTAATTTACCAAAAACTTTACTTGTTTTTCAAGCGATCAAATTATAATGTATTTAATCTTTTATCAGCTGCCCGATTTTTATATTCTTATTTCAAATAAATTTTCCGCGCGGCAGAGCCGCGAGGTATTGAATCGGAATTTTTTGTTTTCCTTATTTCCGTAGCAGAGCTACGGGGAATTAAACCTATAAGGAACGATTAAAACTCTTTTATTTGAGCAAGCAACTTAAGACGTTCCAAATTAATTATAAGTTGTCCATTTTAAAAAAAATTAACTAAACTTCTAATTAATATTTTTTGCTTTCAACAGAAGATCGGTTATTTCTCTAACTGCTCCACAACCGCCTTTGACTTTTGTCTTATACAGAGCGTGAAATCTTACATCTGATACAGCGTCGGCGACAGCAATAGGTAAACCTACTTTTAACATCAAACAAATGTCGCCTATATCATCACCAATATATGCGACTTCATCAGAAGTTACGTCTGCATCTCGTAAAATATCTTCAAAATCTCTCGCTTTATCAATCGAGCAAACTTTGATGTAATGTATTCCAATTTCTGTTGCTCGCTTTTCTAAAATTTTTTTTGCATTTCTTCCCGATATTATTCCCGAACGAAAACCGGCTTTGTGCCACGTTGCCAAGCCCTGACCATCTCGCACGTGGAAAACTTTCAACTGTTCGCCGTGTTCAGAAAAATAAAGTCTGCCGTCCGTCAAAACCCCATCACAATCCATCAAAAGCAGTTTTATTTTTTTGGCACGGGCTAAGATTTTGTTTCTAAGAATTAGTTTATCCATAAAATTGGAGTTTCTACCTAATCTCAAACATCTCAACTCCGCTTAGTTTCCAACTGTTTCCGGCTCTTGATAAGCGGAATACAGCGATGCCGCTCTCCGGTTCTCGATTTAACAGTTTAATATTGAGGCTTGATTCAATCAAAACATTGTTGCTATCAATTTTATCAATTTGCAAAATTTTCGTTTGCCATTGCTCGGTTTGTCCGGTGATGCCGGAAGCAAATTTTGAAACCTCGCCGGAGAGCAATAAATTTTCTATATCAGTTTTACGATTCGATACGGCGGCTTTATCGAATTGAGCGAAAAATGTTTTAATTCCTTCTTCTATTACAGCGGCAGAATTTAATTTAGTTCTACCTTGTCGAGCTGCCAATGTTGCGCCATACTCGGCATCTGTTTTGACTGCTTCGTCAAAATATTTAATTGCATTTGCCGATTGCCCGTTTTTCAAACTTATTTCGCCAAGTCCGACGTTCGCCCAGGCAAGACTTCGCGCCGTCGGCAGTGTTTCATTCAAAACCGTCTGAAACTCCTTTTCTGCATCTGCGGTTTTAGCTTGCGCTAAAAGAGAACGTCCCAAATGAACTCTCGCTTCATCAAATCGCGGCATCGCCAGCAAAACATTTCTCGCGTTTTTTTCAGCCGAAACATAATCCTGTTTATCGAATGCGCGTTTTATTACCAAAAGCGCGTCGCTTTCATCGAATTGACGCGGAGCGACATCATCGGAGTAATCGGTTTGCGGATAAAACTTATCTCTGTCAATTTCGGTTCTTATTATTTTATTATTAGTCTTAAATATAACTTCGCCGAAACTTTTTGCCGCTACAACCGTCTGTGCCGAGAGGTTTTCTCCGTTTGCGGTTGTCGCATTTACAATAACCGCTGCATCACTCGAGCCTGTATTTCGCAGCGCAATTTTTGTTTCCGCTCCAATGATTTGAGGCAAACCGACGAGCAAATTTATATCCGTTACCTGGTCAAATGAATAATCGATAAAATCTTTATGACTTGCAAAAGCGGCGCGAAGTTCGGCTAAATTCAAACTTCCATCTTTCATAACTGTCCGCAGTCCGTTAAAAAATTCCGCTTGTCCGACCTTTTTTGCCAGCAAACGCCAAAGCATCGCTCCTTTATTTGCAACCGCCGGAAAATAATAATCGTCAAGCGGCGATACGACGGTTAAAGCAGAATCGCGTTTTACAATCGCGGTATATGCGATTCTTTGGCGTTGACGTTCAACGTCGGCAATATCTTTTCCGAATTTGGATTCTAAAAATTGCGTCGCAAGGTAACGCGCCAAGCCTTCCCGAATCACACCGAAGCCGTCGCCGCCGACCGAAACGGCGTTTCCCAACCAAATTTTCGCAACTGATTCGGCAATCATCATCGCGGTTTGCGAATCAATCTTCTGTCGTCGAAAAACACCTTCGTCAACAAAAATCGTTCCGCCGCCCGAAAACCCCGCGCCGCGCCTGACTGAAACTATCTTTAAGGGAACATCGGGCGCAGTTCCTAAAAGTCCAGCCGTGAAAGTTTTGGTTTCATTTACCAGAACTGCCAATTCGTTGGCTCGTTTTTGTTCCTCTGCCCCCGCGCCTTTCGGCATATACACGTTAACACCGTTGATGCTGATATTATCCCAGTTTCCCGCGACAAAAAAAGGCTGTCCGTTTAATTTTTGATTGAAGGAAATTTGCGACTTTGCAGAAGCAGAATCGCCGCTTTCGCCTGAAGAAACAACATTTACATTCGCCCTATTTGAGCTAATAACTGTCAGATTAAACGGCGCAAAGTCCGCGCCGCGGGCAAAATACCAACTGTTCGGTGTCGGATACCAAAAAGAAAGCGGCAGAAATTGCGCGCCGTCCGGCGAAATAGCATTTAATCCCGAATTTTCATCAATCTTTAATTTATACTCAACGGCAATGGTTAAACTCCCGTTTTGCTGAACCGAAGGCGTTCGCAAAATTATCCTTTGCAAAATTCCCGCCCCGATTTTTTCTTCGCCTTTTGTAAAATCCGCCGCCGCATCATTAATTTTTACGGCGGAAACCTCCGCGCTCCGACTTATTCGCAAGGTCAGGCGCGATGCCGGAGTATTTCCGACATTCTTTAAATTCAAAACGGCTTTTACATTTAAATATCTGTCCGTTTCATTCTGCGGTAAAGTCGCTGTTATGTCGTATTTCTGCACATTCCAGGTTTTTGAGGCGCGACTTTCATCTTGAGCGAATGTTAACGATGTAAAAGCAGAGAGTAGAAAAGAAAGAAATATAAAAGTTTGGATTTTATTTCGATACATATAAAACAAAAGGTTGAAAAAATTTATTCGGTTTATTTATTACTCGTTAGTAATCAAATCGTGAATTGCTTTCAATTTGTAAAGCAGTTTTTCTAATTTATTTAAAGGTAATTGATTTGGACCGTCGCTCGGCGCATTTGCCGGATTATCGTGAACTTCCATAAAAACCGCGTCCACGCCGCAAGCCACGCCCGCGCGAGCAAAATGTTCGATGTATTCGGCTTGCCCGCCCGTTGCCTTGCCGAGTCCGCCGGGAAGTTGAAGCGAATGCGTTACGTCGAAAACAACCGGAACGCCAAACGAGCGCATAATCGGAAAACTTCTTAAATCAACGACCAGATTGTTGTAACCGAAACTCGCGCCGCGTTCTGTCAAAAGTAATTTCTCGCAACCCGCGCTTTGCATTTTTTCGACGATATTCTTCGCATCCCACGGCGCAAGAAATTGTCCTTTTTTGACGTTTACGGCTTTTCCCGATTTTGCCGATTCGACTAATAAATCGGTTTGACGACAAAGAAACGCGGGGATTTGAATAACGTCCGCAACGTCCGCAACTTTTTCGACTTGCCAGGTTTCGTGAACATCCGTAATAACGGGAACACCAATTTCCGCTTTGACCTGCGCCAAAACTTCCAAACCTTTCTCCATTCCGCCGCCGCGAAAACTCTCAATCGAGCTGCGATTCGCTTTATCGAATGAAGATTTATAAACAAAATCAACGCCGACATTTTTGCAAATATCTTTTATTTCCTGCGCCATAAAAAGCGCGTGTTGCGCCGATTCGACAACGCACGGACCTAAAATAAAAGCCAAATGTCCATCGCCAAAAGTTACATTTTCTACATCAAAAGATTTAATTTCCATTTTTCCCTAAACAATTTTTCATCACAACCATTCCGCGAAACTCTTCCTTCATCAGTTCAAATTCGTCGCTTAATCTTGTGCGCGAATGCACTACAAATCCGGCTTTTTCATAAGCCGCGATCGGTTTTAAAGAAGTATCCATCGCCATTAACCAGACACAATCGCGGTCAAGTTCGTCTGCCCGACGCAAAGCAAATTCGATTGATTGTTTGCCGATACCTTTGCCCGTCCATTCTTTGACGAAGTAAATTTTTTCGAGATAGAGCGCGTTTTCGATGTCTGAATCAATCACAGCTTTTTTCAAAACAATTTTCATTATCCCGATGTTTTCTCCGGCATTTTCGATGACGTAATATTCGATGTTGGAGTCTGCAAATTCATTTTGGAGAAACTCCTCGCCAAAACAACGATTCAAATACCACTCAATGCCGCCCGGTTTCCACAAATGCGTATAATGCGGCACATAAGTTTTAGCGCCAATAACCTGCAATTCCTGTAAATTGGATAACCCGGCTTTTCTTAGCTTCATACTTATTCATCGCCCATAGTCATCGCACGTTCGGGCATCTCGATTTGCTTGTCGCTTGAAACATCGTCCTTCAGATTTTCGCTGTTCAGACGATTTTCGTGAGCGGCTTTGACGAATGAAAGAAAAAGCGGATGCGCGTTGAGCGGTTTGGATTTATATTCGGGATGAAATTGACACGCGACGAAAAACGGGTGTTTTGCTCGCGGCAGTTCAATCATTTCGACAAATTTTCCGTCAGGCGAAATGCCGCTAAATACCAAACCATTTTGTTCTAAAACCTGTCGGTATTCCGGGTTGAATTCGTAACGATGGCGATGGCGTTCGGAGATTTCCGGCGCATTATTGTAAATTTCCCGCGCCAAACTTCCCTCTTTCAATTCGCATTGCCATGCGCCCAACCGCATCGTGCCGCCGAGTTTTTCAATGTCAACCAGGTCGCGCAATTTGAAAATAATCGGAAACGGCGTATCGCTCGAAAATTCCGTCGAATCGGCATCGCGCAAACCGCAGACGTTGCGGGCAAATTCGATGCAAGCCGTCTGCATTCCCAGACAAATACCGAAATACGGAGTGTTTGATTTTCTGGCGTATTTTATCGCCCGCTGCATTCCCGAAATGCCGCGTTTGCCGAAACCGCCGGGAACGAGAATCGCGTCGAAATCCTGCAAACGGCTCTCGTAATTTTCATCGTCAATCAAACTTTCCGATTCAATCCAGTTGACATTGACGCGCAAATCGTTCGCCACGCCCGCGTGCGTCAAAGCCTCGCGCAGCGATTTGTAACTATCTTCGAGTTCGACATATTTGCCGACAATCGCAATCGAAACAGTGCCTTCCGAAGGCTCTTTGATTTTGGCGACGAGTTCGCGCCAACGCTTCAAATCGGCAGTCGGAAACTTTTCGTGCAAATCGAGCGAGTCAACAATCAGCGAATCCAAACCCTGCTCGTGAAAGGCGAGCGGAACTTCGTAAATCGTTTTCACGTCCTGCGCCGAGATGACGGCGTTTTCCTGAACATTGCAGAAGAGCGCAATCTTTTTTCTCAATTCCAAAGACAGAGGTTTTTCCGAACGGCACAAAAGAATGTCGGCGGAAATTCCGATTTCGCGCAATTCCCTAACCGAATGCTGCGTCGGTTTGGTTTTCAATTCACCGGCGGCGGCGATATACGGCACGAGCGTTACGTGAACATACAGCGCGTTGCCGCGACCTTCTTCGTTGCCGAGTTGTCGGATCGCTTCCATAAACGGCAGCGATTCGATGTCGCCGACTGTGCCGCCGATTTCGACAATCAAAACATCCGGCTTCCCGTTTTCCGCCACGACGCGCACCGCTTGTTTAATTTCGTCGGTAATATGCGGAATGACCTGAATCGTTTTTCCCAAATAATCGCCGCGCCGTTCTTTTTCAATCACGCTTAAATAAATGCGCCCGGTCGTCCAATTATTGGCTTTCGTCAGATTGGCATCGGTGAATCTTTCATAATGTCCCAAATCGAGGTCGGTTTCCGCGCCATCGTCGGTCACGTAGCATTCGCCGTGCTGAAACGGCGACATCGTGCCGGGGTCAACATTGATATAAGGGTCGAGTTTCATCATCTGCACCCGCGCGCCGCGCGATTCCAAAAGACAGCCGATTGAACTCGCCGCCAAACCTTTGCCCAAACTCGAAACCACTCCGCCGGTTACGAAAATATATTTTGTCATTTTTTTCCTCAAAGACTTTTCCTCAAAAATGAAAAGCCAGTTGCTTTGTGCTAATTTGTTTGTTTTCCTTAAAATCCGCCTTATATTCTTTTATGCAATTTGCCACATACTCCGCCAATTTCACCGGAACTGCGTTTCCGATCATTTGCTCCAAATTCGATTTATTGCCGAAAAATTTGAAGTTTTTTGGGAAAGTTTGTAAATAGCTCCTTTCGACGGTAGTTAAAGGTCTAACCTTTCCGTTCGGCTCGCAAGCATCGCCCGAATGTTTGACGTAAGTTTTCGGAATCGGACGATTTACGCCTCTGACCGTCGGACTCGGTTCGTGAACGCTGTAAATTCCGCGCCTTTGATAGCTTCTCGGATGCCGGTAATAAAACTCGACATCCAAATTTTCGCCAAAATACTCGTGAACAGTCATCGGTCGCGCCGTTTGATTTTTTTCCAGATAAAAATCCAGAAAATCATTTGCCGAATGAAGATGTCCGATTAAGAAAAATCTTTTGCGGATTTGCGGAACCTGGCAAAAGCTCGCATCCAAAATCGTTTCAGTCAAGCCATATCCGGCATCCTTAAAAATCGTTTTCGCTTCGCGTAGAACATTACTTTTAATAATTCGCGGGACGTTTTCCATAACAAACCATTCAGGGCGAAGTTGCGTGACAATTTTAGCGAATGTTAAAGTCAAATCTGCTCTGCCAAGCGTTTCATCACGCTTTCCCGCACTCGAAAAATCCTGGCACGGAGGACCGCCGATAATCATTTTAGGTGAAAAATATTTAAGAATCTCTATTGAAGAGTCTTCAGATAAATCTAAATCAAAAATTTTATGAGCGAAATTGGCTTTGTAAACCTCAATCGCGGGCTGCCAGTTATCAAACGCCGCTTTGATAGAAAAACCCGCATTTTGAAAACCGAGCGACAAACCGCCGCAACCTGTAAATAAATCAATCACACTCATAAAAATTCAATCGAATAAATCGGGCGAATTAAAAATTATCGCGTCGAATCGTCTTTCGGGACTCAAAAGATTTTGCCCGCCATTTATTATTATATTTTTTATTTCTTCTTTCGTAATTCGTGGATTTCTTAAAACTTCGCCTTGCATAAACGAGCGCGTAACTCTGCCGCTTAAAGCAAAAGCCTTGTCATTTTTTGTGTTGTATGAAAGCGTGTCAATCGTTCGGGCGTGATTAACTTGTCCGTCTTTACTGAAATCATAAAGCATTTTGACGAGCCAAATCAAAGTTCGTATTTGACGAGTGATTTTATTTTCCCTAACTTCCGCTTTGGCGATTTTGGCAAATAACCGAACGAATGCCAAATCGCTCCAAACAAAAATATCCAAACAATTTTTGGCTAGTTTCGGAGTTTTGCCCTGCGTTTTCCAAATCGGCTGCATCACCAGGGGCGATTGAGAATTCAACATCATCAAAGAAACCTCATCAACAACGCGAATCATACTTCCAAGATATGGGATAACAACATTTGGCTCTGTCCAATCATTTATTTCTTCAAAGTTTTCGCCGATGATTATTTGTAATTCGGCTCTCCGATTCTCGAAATATGAAAACAAACTGCAAGCTAAATAAACAATCGTATCGGGACGAACGACAATTTCGCAACCGAAAAATTCTTCCGACAAATTACAAGTTGAATTATCAGGCAATGCAGTAAGTTTTATCTCTAAACTTTTTAGAATCGAACCGTCTGTCAAATTTTGAGTTACTAAATCAACTCGCGGAATGTTGCCAATGAGAAACTTTTGAAACGGTAAAAACTGCGATTCAAATGAGTAGAAAAGGTTTTCAGAGTTTGGCGGTAAGCCATATAAATTTTCGGTGCTTATGCGGTCGTGATAAGTTTCGAGATTTTCATTGAGTTTAATATAAATATTCTCCAAATTTCTATGAGCTAAATAAGCAGACAAGGCGGCTGGGAAAGACGAGTTAAATTGATTCTTTCCCCAAGAATCTTTATCGGAAAAATCTCTGTTTGAATGTTTAATGCCGAATAATGACGGCTTTTTAATTTCAATCATTATTCAACTCTTCTCCGTTTGCTTTCCCTTCGCGTTTCTTTTTATTGTAGCGTCCTTCCTTCATTTGCGTCTGAACTTCCTTTGCCCGCGCTGATGCCGGGTCTAATGCTTCCTGCAAAGCGTTCATTCCCGCGCCGAGCATTGTCGTGCCTTCCGCTACGTTTCGTTCAAATTCCGCTTCGGTTCTTTTGACGGGCTTGCTCAGGAGTTTCAAGCCGACTAAAATGCCGACAATCAATAAAGCGAAAAATAATAAACCAATCCAATCGCTCACTTTTTATTTTCCTTGAGCCGTGCAAGTTCGGTTTCTAACTTTTCGATTTTGGCTTGCAAATCCTCATTTGTTAGTAAAAATTCATTTGTTTCAGGATTAAAAAACCTAAAATCTTCGCCCGTATTAACTAACTCTAAACCGAGTGCTTGACTGAAAATTCGATCATTACTGACGTTTTGGCGCACGAGTTCACCGAATTCCAAATAATACGCAAATAGCGGCGACGGCAGATATTTGTATTCCGGGTCAATTATGTAATATTCTTCCACGCCGAGTTTTTCATATAAGCGGCGTTTAGTTGTAACGTCTTTTTGCCACGTTTCTTTGGAGACAATCTCGACAACGACTTGCGGAACGACTTTTTCTTCCCAGAGTTTATAAGTCCGGCGCATTTTATTTTCAGCACCGAAACAAACCATCAAATCGGGCGCGAAACGCCGGTTTGCACTACCTTCTTCGTAATAAACAATTAAATCGCTCGCCAAATATACATCTTTTCTGTTCATCAAAAAAAGTCGGAGCGTTTGCTCTAAAATCGAAATTTGAATGTGCTGATAATCGGTTTCGCCAATTTTTTTTCGTTCCTCACTTGGATAATAAACTTCCGTTTTGCCGTTTGTTACGGGCGGCAAAATTTTCGTTTTATCTTTGACTGCTATATTTGCATTCATAATCTAAGCTCCCAAATACATTTTAACACGCTCAAAATCTTCCTTCGTGTCAACGCCAATCGAGCTTTCGAGGACTTCGACGACCCTTATTCGCGCACCGTTATCAAGCGCGCGAAGTTGTTCGAGCATTTCCGTTTTCTCAAGGTTTGTCTGTTTTTCCTTTGTGTATTTTAACAAAAATTCGCGCCGGTAAACGTAAATTCCGGTGTGTTTGCGGTAAAGCGAAATTAACGTCGGATCGTTTTTCAAAGCATTTTCCAAAGTTCCGTGTTTTTTTACGGCTTCGCGCGGAAACGGAATCGGCGAGCGCGAAAAATATAATGCGTAACCGTTTTTGTCTGTTATAACTTTTACGATGTCCGCGCTCAAAACGTCTTTATAATTTTCGATTTTCTCGCAAGTCGTGACAATATCAGCTTTATCATCTTGTAAAATTACTTCGACCGCTGTTTCGATTGTGCTTGGTGAAATTAACGGTTCGTCGCCTTGAACATTAACTATTATCGAATCTTCCGGCAGATTTTCAGCGACTTCGGCTATGCGATCCGAACCGCTTTGATGATGCGGCGAGGTCAAAACGGCTTCGTATCCGTTTTCAAGAATGACATTCAGAATTTTTTCGTCATCGGTGGCGACAATCACGCGGGAAATATTTCGCGCCTTTCGCGTTTGTTCGAGAGTATGCAAAATCAAAGGCTTGCCGCCAATCGGCAGCAATAATTTCCCTTCCAATCGCGTCGAAGAAAAACGCGCCGGAATGATTGCAATGACATTTTTTCGGGGATTGTTTCCGTGTTGTTCCACGGAATTACACATTATAATTATTCGGTTCAAAGTTCAAGGTTCAAAGTTGAAAGTTTTAAGTTTAACGCTCCTGTTCGATTTTTACTGACAAATCTAAAGTCGGACTTCAAATCTCGAACTTTGAACATTGAACCGATTTTAGCTAAACTCTTTTCGTGCAAACAGAAGAAACAAATAACCTTGAAGGTATATCTCCAAACATAAAGGAAACAATCGAAACACCACAATCTCTAACTCATCCGACGCCCGACAATCCGCCGTGGAACAGTTGGACTGCGTTTGTGTTTGGGCGGCAAGCGTTTTTTTTATTATTTTGTTACCGAATCTTTTTGTCTTTCCCTATCTTTTGCAGAAAGGCGTTAAGTTGACAGACTCGGCGCAATTGATTGAAATTTTTCAAAAAGATCCAATGGCAATTATATTGAACGTAATTGCCATCATCCCCGCGCATATTTTGACTTTAATTCTCGTCTGGTTAGTTGTTACCAGATGCAAAAGATTTTCGTTCCGCGCAACTTTAGGTTGGGAATGGGGCGGCTTCAACTGGTTGAATTGTTTATTGATTCTAGGCGGTTTTTTCGTCGCCGCCGCTGTCGTCAGCAATTTTTTACCCGAACAAGACAATGAATTAATGCGAATTCTGCGAAGTTCGCGGACGGCGGTTTATATCGTTGCATTTATGGCGACGTTTACCGCGCCGATTGTTGAAGAAGTTGTTTACCGTGGAATTTTATATTCGGCATTTCAACGAACTTTCGGAGTATTTGCTGCCGTTATAGTTGTCACCGCGCTTTTCGCGCTCGTTCACGTTCCGCAATATTATCCGAGCTATTCGACGATATTTTTAATCTGTCTGCTGAGTTTGATTTTAACTTTAATTCGCGTTAGAACCAAAAATCTGCTTCCGTGCATTGTTCTGCACACGATTTTCAACGGCATCCAATCGCTAATTTTGATTTTGGAACCTTTTCTAACCGATTTTGCTAATCATTCGGAAAACAAAACTGCGGCGATTATTCGTTTTCTAACGTAAAAAAGGCGAGAAACATTTCTCGCCTTATTAAACTTAAAATTCAATCCAACCTAATTATCTCTTACTTTCGCGCCGTTCTGTGGCGGAGCGGCAGCAGGTTCAGATGTCGTAATTGTGCTTGGAGAAACGCTTCTCGTCGGAATTCTTTGGTCATAAATATCATTATTTATAGGTTCACGAGTTTCAATACTGTGAACTCTGGCAAATGGCGGAACTACTCTCGGCGGTCTTGCAATTTCCTGACTTGCCGCTGTCGGAGTATTAATGTTTCCGGGCGTTGTCACACTCGGATTTTGCGGCTGATTATAGATATACATAGGAAGTCTGTAATCAAAGAAGTTGTAGCCGAAACCGTAGCCGTAAGGCGAACGCCAGCCGTATCCGAATGGCAGAAAACAATTCGCTCCGTAAGAACTGTTGTAAACCCAAACGCCGAAACTGTCATACATATTCCAACTTCTTTGATTGTATGAACTAATTAAAGACGTTTTCATTAAACTTCTTTCTAATTTGGCATTAATTTTCGCCAAATCTTTGGCGCGTGTTTTACTCCAAAGTTCAAAGCCGTCTTTTTCGTCGCGGTCAAATTTTTCTATCTGCGGCTGACCGTTTTTGATGACTGCCGCTTTTCCGCCTTTGATAATAATCGCTTCCGTTCGACCGATTTGCGCCCGACCTTTCCAAACTTCTATTTTTTCTGTTCCGTCCGGTGAAACATCAATTCGATAAATGCCGGATTGAATCAGGTAGAAATTCGTTTTCGGAGTATTAATCGCCACCCTGAATTCATTATCAGCAAAAACTTCAAAAATCGCGCTTCCGCTTTTTAATTTGATTTGAAGATTTTCCAATTCGGTGGAAATAAATTCAAAAGTCGAGTTTTCAGACAACCGAAGGTATGAGCCGGGATTAAGCAAAATCTCCGCTTTACCGTCCGCGCCCGTCAACACTTTATCGCCAATTTCAACCTTATCGCCTTTTAGTAATAAACCGCTTCTCCCTTGTTTGCGGGCGATGGAAACTTTTCCTTCAATAAAATTAACTCCGCCCGCCTTGGCGGAAATAACATATATATCTCCCGCCGCCGAAAGAACACGGGAATCCTGGGCATAAGTAAACGCCGACAACAATAAAGCTATCGTTACCGAAGATAAAACTTGCAGCAGATTTCTTCTCATTTTCTTGAACTCCTTTGAAAAAACTTATTTAGTTACTCTAACCGATTATACTTTAAATGACAATGATTTTTATACTCATAT
>Ga0136611_10002539_pt1 | contig 12735 bp, 12 predicted proteins | sample AntDrymUQ2232306_2_FD_106645 | JGI IMG/M metagenome (GOLD analysis project Ga0136611, IMG submission 106645) | Polar desert sand microbial communities from Dry Valleys, Antarctica - metaG UQ223 (23.06) | ecosystem: Environmental > Terrestrial > Soil > Desert | place: Antarctica: Dry Valley... | reverse complement strand
GCTCCATGGTGGTGCTCTACACCGACGGCGTCACCGAGCGTCGGGCCGGCGGTCGCTTTCTCGGTGAGGAGGGGTTGGCGCAGGTGCTGGCCACGCTTTCCGAGCCGGGCTGCGACGCGGCGGCCGGCGCGGTGGCCCGGGCCGTCACCGACTTCGACGCCGCCGCCCCCGACGACGACATGGCCGTGCTCGTCCTGTGCCGGGCGGCGGCGGACCCGCCGTCCTGACCGGCCGCTCAGGACACGACGGCGGCCCCCACGAAGTCGAGCACGATCCGGTTGTACGCCTCGGGCACTTCGAAGTAGGCGTTGTGCGGAGCACCTTCGATCACCTCGAGGCGTGACGCAGGAACGAGCTCGTGCAGGTGCCGCGCGGCGGCGTACAGCCAGTCCTGGTCGCCGACGATGATCTGCATCGGCGACGTGATGGCGGCCACCCGGTCGCCCAGCTCGTCCCGGGATGGGTTCTGCATGGTTGGATCCGGCGGCGTGCGGGCGGCCACGATGCGGGTGGCCGTCGAGCGGAGCCGCACGTAGCGCTGGTACTGCTCGGGTCGTTCCGTCGGGAAGCCGGGGGTGAAGCCTCCCTCTCCGTCGATGAAGAGCACGTCGTCCGCCACGGCGGCGCGGATGGCTCGGGTGCGCGCCGCGGCGGCAGCGGGGTCGGCATCGGGTGGGGTGACCCCCATGCCCGACGGGATGAGCGCGGTGGCCTCACCCGGGTGTCGCGTGGCCCAACGCAACAGGGTCATGGCCCCCATCGAGTTGCCGGCCAGGATGGGCCGCTCGATGCCGAGGGCGGCGAGGAAGCCCTCGAGCTCGTCAGCCCGGTCGGGCTCCGCCTGGCCGGCAGGCGAGTTGACGGAGTGCCCATGGTTCACGCTGTCGTAGGCGAGCACCCGGAAGCGACCGCTGAGCGCCTCGATCTGCTGGTACCAGTTCTGGGCGCAGCCGCCGAACCCGTGCAGGAAGACGATCGGCGGGCCCGATCCCTTGTCGAGATAGTGGGTGTCATTCCCGGCAACGTCTACGAACGGCATGTGCGCGATCCCCTCGATGTCGTGCGAAGCAGTCGCGGACGCTATCGGGAAGCCATGGCCGCTCGCTGGCTCGGACCGCTTCTCCCCATACTCTCGACTGGTGTCCCTTCAGATCGTCGCTCAGTGCACGAGCGCCGACTGCCCGCTGCCGCTGACCCTGCCCTGGTACTTCAGTGCGGTGATCGCCCTCGTGTGGCTGGCCGGTGTGGCCGGGACGCTGTTGCTCGGCCGCCGCTGGCTGGCCCGTCGTCGGCGCGCCCGGGCCGCCGGAAGGTCCGAGCGACGAGCCCTGGATCGAAGCGGTCCGGGCACCGATGTGGAGCTCTGGTAACGGTCGGTCTGCCGCGCCGCGCCGAGCGGCGCCGTCAGGCCACGGAGGAGATGTGGTCGATTAGCAGGCGGCTGACCTCGGCGGGTGCCTCGGTGGGGATGCCGTGGCCCACGCCTTCGAGCACCTCGAAGCGGTACGGGCCTTCCACGTGGTCGCCGGTGGCCTCGGCCGCCTCTCGGCCCAATGCGACGTCGTCGGTGCTCCACACGTAGAGCGTCGGCACCGTCACGGGCTCGATGGGCACCGGCTCCTTGAAGGAGTTGGCCCGGTAGTAGCTGAGCGCGGCGGTGAGCGCGGGACCGTTTCCCAGCACGGCCATGTGGCGATCGACGACGGCCGCATCGGTGCCCATGAAGCGGCGGAGCCGGGCGCCTTCGTCGGCGAGGAGCGACTCCTCGGCCACGCCGGGCTCCTGGAACCAGTCGGCGTACCACGACCGCTCGGCTTGGTCACCTCCCAGCTCTCCGGCGAGGGCAGCGCGAAAGGCGGTGGGGTGCGGGGTGGACAGCACGGTGAGCGTGCGCACCCGCTGGGGGTAGCGAGCGGCCACGTGCCAGGCGATCAGACCGCCCCAGTCGTGGCCGACCAGATCGAAGCTGTGGCCGCCGATCTCCCCGGTGATGGCGAGGATGTCCGATACGAGATGGTCCATGGCGTAGTGCTCTACGCCATCGGGTCGGGCGCCCGGCGAGTAGCCGCGAAGGTCGGGCGCCACCGCCCGGTAGCCGGCCTCCCCCAGCGCGTCCAGCTCGCCCAGCCACGAGGCCGAGCTCTCCGGGAAGCCGTGCAGCAGCAGTACCAGGCGACCGTCCTCCGGACCGGCCACCCGGGCCGTGAAGGTGTATGCCCCAGCCAGCAGCTCGACCTGCTCGGATGCCGTCACCTCACGAGGAGGCGGCGTCGAAGTCGAACAGCAGCTTCCACTCCGAGTGCTGTGCGGCCACCGCAGCCGGCGTCAGGCGCAAGGTCTTGTCGGGCACGAGGTCGGCGATGAGCCGCTGGCGCCAGTAGTGGTGGGACGCCCCCTCGAAGAGCTCGCGCCGGTACTGCACCATCTCCGGGATGGTGTGCCCGAGGAAGCCGAACAGGGTGTAGGCCAGCTCGAAGTCGTAGATCACTGGGGCGCGGCCGAACAGGGCAGCACGCTTGGTCCCGATGGCCATGGCCCCTGCCACTACGTCGGCCGCGTGCTCGTCGGGCTCGAGCTGCAGGCGGTGCACCAGCGACCGGGCCAGCTTGAGCCCGTAGCCCTGGTCAGGGCCGGCCGAGCCGAAGCGATCGCCTTCCGGCGGCCTCAGGCCTGCGATCTCGCCGGGACGGTCGGCGGCCCATCGCCGCGGCACGGGCAGCACCTCAGGCGCGCGAACTTGGTTGGCCGTGTTCAGGGGGACGAAGTCGGGCTGCGCCATGAAAGCGTCATCGCTCCTGGAGGCTGCTCTTCAGCAGGCCGTAGACGATCGAGTCGCTCAGAGCCTGCCAGGACGCCTCGATGATGTTCTCCGACACACCGATGGTCGACCACGAGTCCTCGCCGTTGGTGGAGTCGATGAGCACCCGCGTCACTGCGCCCGTGCCCTTGGCCGTGTCCAGCACTCGAACCTTGTAGTCGATGAGGTGCAGGTCGCCGAGGGCCGGATAGGCCTGGCCCATGGCGATGCGCAGCGCGCTGTCGAGGGCGTTGACCGGACCGTTTCCTTCAGCGGTGGCCACGATGCGCTCCTCACCCACATGCACCTTGATGGTGGCCTCGGTGACGAAGGATCCGTTCTCGCGATGCTCCGTGATGACCCGAAACGACTCGACCTCGAAGTAGTCCTGTCTCCACCCGCCCGAGGCCCGCATCAACAGCTCGAGTGAGCCGTCGGCCGCCTCGAAGTGGTAGCCGCGGTGCTCGAGCGCCTTGAGGTCGTCGAGCACCGAGGTGAGGGCGGGTCCGTCCAGGTCGAGCCCGAGCTCACGGGCCTTCAGCTCGAGCGTGGAGCGGCCGGCCAGCTCGCTCACGACGAAGCGGGTGCCGTTGCCCACCTTCTGCGGGTCGAGGTGCTCGTAGGCATCTCGCGCCCGGACGATGGCCGATGTGTGCAGCCCGGCCTTGTGGGCGAAGGCGGACGAGCCGACGTAGGGCTGCTGGGGGTCGGGCGAGATGTTGACGAGCTCGGCCACGTGATGGGCCACCGGCGTGAGCCGCTCCATGCGGTCGGCCGGGATGGTGCCGACCCCCATCTTCAGGGCCAGGTTGGGGATGATCGAGCACAGGTTGGCGTTGCCGGTGCGCTCGCCATAGCCGTTGAGGCAGGCCTGCACCTGGCTGGCCCCGGCCCGAACCCCGGCGAGGGTGTTGGCCACGGCGCAGTCCGAGTCGTTGTGGAAGTGCACACCCACCCGAGCACCTACTCGGCTGACGACCTCGGCCACGATGCGCTCGGCGTCGTGCGGCAGCGTTCCCCCGTTCGTGTCGCACAGCACCAGCACCTCGGCCCCAGCCTGCTCGGCCGCTCGCAGCACGTCGAGGCTGAACGCCGGGTTCGACCGGTACCCGTCGAAGAAGTGCTCGGCGTCCACGAAGACCCGCTTGCCCTGGCTGCGGAGGTAGGCAACGGAGTCGGCGACCATGGCGATGCCCTCTTCGAGCGTCGTCCGCAGGGCTTCGGTGACGTGGTACTCCGATGACTTGGCCACCAGGCAGACGGTCGAGGTCTGGGCGGCGAGGAGGTTGGCCATGGTCGGGTCGTCCTCGGCTCGGCCGCCGGCCCGGCGGGTCGAGCCGAAGGCCACGAGCGTGGAGGTCGACAGCTGCAGCTCCCCCGCGGCGGCACGACGGAAGAACTCGTCGTCCTTGGGGTTGGCACCGGGCCAGCCGCCTTCGATGTAGTGCACGCCAAGGTGGTCGAGCTGCTCGGCGATGCGCAGCTTGTCGTCCACGGTGAGCGACAGGCCCTCCTGCTGGCTGCCGTCCCGCAGGGTCGTGTCGTAGACCTCGACGGTGAGGGCGCTAGGCATTGACGTACTCGTTCCAGTCCTTGTAGCGATCGATCTTGCCGGCCACGGCTGCGTAGAACGTCTCCTGGATGGCGCGGGTGACAGGCCCGGGCTCGCCGATCTCGCGGTCGTCGACCGAGTTCACGGGCACGACCTCCGCCGCCGTGCCGGACAGGAACGCTTCGTCCGCCGTGTACAGGTCGGAGCGCAGGATGTTGCCCACCTCGAAGTCGATGCCGAGGTCGCGGGCGATGGTGCGCACCGAGTCCTGGGTGATGCCCTCGAGGGCGCCGGCCGAGCTGGGCGGGGTGACGATGCGGCCGTTGCGCACCACGAAGATGTTCTCGCCGGTGCACTCGCTGACGTAGCCCTGCGGGGACAGCAGCACAGCCTCGTCGTAGCCGGCCTTGAGCGCCTCGATCTTGGCCAGCGACGAGTTGATGTACATGCCGGTGGCCTTGCAGGCCGGCGGGATGGCGTTGGGATCGTGGCGCTGCCAAGAGGAGATCTTCAGGCGGATGCCGTGCTTGATGCTGTCCTCGCCCAGGTAGGCGCCCCATGGCCAGACGGCGATGGTCGTGTCCACCGTGCAGGGAAGGGGGTTGAGCCCCATCTCCCCGTAGCCGGTGTAGACGAGGGGCCGGATGTAGCACGAGTCCAGGTTGTTCACCCGCACCGTCTCCTTGACCGCCTCGACGAGCGACTCGACGGTGTGGTCGAAGTCGAGCATCAACATGCGGGCACTGTTGCGGAGGCGGACGATGTGGTCGGTGAGGCGGAAGACGGCCGCACCGTTGTCGGTGCTGTAGGCCCGGATGCCCTCGAACACGCCGTAGCCGTAGTGGAGCGCATGGGTCAGCACGTGCACCTTGGCGTCGTCCCAGTCCACCAGCGAACCGTTCATCCAGATCTTCTCGACCTTTTCGATGGGCATGGCGGCTACACCCTTTCTGCGACGAGCGACCCGATGTGGGCCGGCACGGGTTTGGTGGACAAGACGTCCTGCACTGCCTTGGTGATGCGGGCTGCGGTCTCGGTCTCACCGAGGTGATCGAGCATCATGGCGGCCGACAGGATGGCGGCCGTCGGGTTCACCCGGTCGGTGCCGACGCTGTCATGCGCCGACCCGTGCACCGGCTCGAACATGGACGGACCGGTGCGCGCCGGGTTGAGGTTGCCGGTGCCTGCGAGCCCGACGCCGCCGACCACGGCTCCGGCCAGGTCGGTGAGGATGTCACCGAACAGGTTGTCGGTGACGATCACGTCGTAGCGGCCCGGGTCCTCCACCAGGTAGATGCAGGCCGCATCCACGTGGTTGTAGGCCGTCTGCACATCCGGGTACTCGTCCGCCACCTCGTCGAAGGTGCGCTGCCACAGGTCACCGGCGAAGGTGAGGACGTTGGTCTTGTGCACCAGCGTCAGGTGCCGCTTGGCTCTCGACTGGGCCAGCTCGAAGGCGTAGCGCACGCAGCGCTCGACGCCCATGCGGGTGTTCACCGAACCCTGGGTGGCCACCTCGGCCGGCGTCCCCTTGCGGAGGAACCCGCCCTCGCCGGCGTAGGCGCCTTCGGTGTTCTCACGGATCACCACGAAGTCGAGGCCCTTGCCCGTGAAGGGCCGCAGGTTGATGTACTGGTCGAGGGCGAAGCGCAGCCGCAGGATGATGCCGCGCTCGATGGTGCCGCCCGGGATGCGGGTGTCACCGATCGGCGGGCCGAGTGGCCCCTTGAGGATGGCGTCGCACCCGCGGATGGCCTCGAGCTCGGCGTCGTCGAGCACGTGGCCGTCGCGCAGGTACCGGTCGGCACCGAGGTCGAAGTGGACGATGTCGACGTCCACGCCGGTGGCGCGCACGACTTCGAGGGCGGCGGCGGTGATGGCCGGGCCGATGCCGTCACCGGCGATCACACCGATCTTGTGGCTCACAAAGGGTCTCCTGGAACGAAAAAAGACCGCCCTCGGGCGGTCGCAGAGCACAGCACCTGAACAAGGTGTGTGCTCCTAGGGAATGATTACCTCGGCGAAGGCGGACATCGCTGGCAAGGATAGCCTCAAACGCATGAGTGAGACCGTCTTCCGGCGTGACACCTACGAGCGGCTGGTCCAAGAGCTCGAGCAGCTGACCACCGAGGGACGGATCAACATCGCCCGCACCATCGAGTCCGCCCGCGAGCTGGGCGACCTGAAGGAGAACGCCGACTACCACGCGGCCAAGGACGACCAAGGGCGCATGGAGGCGCGCATCCGCCAGCTGACGGCCATGCTCGAAGACGCCGTGGTGCTCGACGAGCCTTCGTCGGGAGAAGGCTCCGGCTCCACCATCGTGGAGGTCGGCAGCGTCGTGAGCATCCGCTACGAGGGTGACGACGATGTGGAGCGCTACCTCGTGGGCTCCATCGAGGAGCGTCGCGAAGGCATCGAGGTCGTGTCCCCCGGCTCTCCGCTCGGGCGGGCGGTGCTCGGCGCCGAGCGAGGCAGCAAGGTGGCCTACGAGACCCCCAACGGCTCGAAGCTGACCGTCGAGATCGTCGATGTCGGCGCTTGACGCTCACGTACAACTGGTGAAGGCGGCCCGTTGATCGGCGGCGGTGACTCGCTGCCGCTGCGCGCCCGAGGGTTGATCGGCGACACGGCCACGGCCGCGCTGGTGGCCGCGGACGGCACCATCGACTGGTGGTGCCCCGGACGCTTCGACGCCCCCGCCGCCCTGTTCCGCCTGCTCGACCCGGCCGGCGGCGCGGTGCGGGTCGGTCCCAGCGGCCCGCCTCGAGCCGGGGCGCAGGCCTACGGCGATGGCGACAACGCCCTTCACACCACGCTGCCGGCCGGCAACGGCGCCGAGCTCGAGGTCACCGACTTCTTTCCCTGGTTCCGCGATTCGCCCGGCGGCCGCATCGTGCGCATCCTCGAGGCCCGACGGGGTGACGTGGACGTGGACGTCGACGTGGTGCCCGGCTCGGCCTTCGGGCCGGCCCGCGAGGTCTCCACCTGGTCGGAGGGCATGGTGTTCGACGGCGTCATCGTGCGCACCGGCCAGCCGTTCGACCAGCGCACGTCGAGACTTCGGTTGCAAGCCGGCGAGCGGACGGTCGTCACCATCGACAGCCTGGGCGGTTCGGTCTCGCCTCTGCGGGTCGATGACGCCTTCGATCTGCTCGACCGCACGACCACCGCATGGCGCTCCCACCTGGCACCGCTGACCTACGACGGCCCCTACCGCCATGCGGTCGAGCGCAGCCTGCTCGCGCTCAAGGCGTTGACCCATGGTGCGACCGGCACGGTGGTCGCCGCAGCCACGACGTCGCTGCCCGAGCAGGTGGGCGGTGAGCGCAACTGGGACTACCGCTACGCGTGGATCCGCGACGCGTCCCTGGCCATCGATGCCAGCTACGACGCCGGCCTCACCGAGGAGAGCGAACGCTTCTCGGAGTGGATGGCCAACCTGCTGACTGGGGCCGAGCTGCCCCTGCGGCCCGTCTACCACGTCGACGGCGAGCCACTGGAGGGAGGCGAGACGACCCTTCCGCTGGCCGGCTGGCGGCGGTCTCAACCCGTGCGCGTGGGCAACGGGGCGGCGGACCACCTGCAGCTCGACTTCTACGCCGACGTGGTCAGCGGCATCCACGTCGAGCAGATGCGAGCCGGCAGCGGCGCGGTGGAACGGGTGTGGCACCAGCTCGTGCGGATGACCGACTGGCTGGCCGAGGCCTGGCGGCAGCCCGATCGCGGCATCTGGGAGATCCGCTCGCAGCCGCGTCACCACGTGTCGTCGAAGCTCGCCTGTTGGTACACCCTCGACCGCATGGCCCAGCTGGCCCAGGCTCGCAACCCCCTCGACCTCGACGCCGCCGGGTGGCGGCTGACGGCCAAGGAGATCGTTGGCTGGCTCGAACACCACGCGCTGGCCGCCGACGGTGGCTTGCGGGCTGACCCGTCACCGGACGACCGCGCCGACGGCTACCTGAGCCAGGTGGCGTGGCGGAGCCCGTGGCCCCTCGACCATCGCATCGTCACCAAGACGATCGACCGCACGCTGCAGCAGCTCTCGGCCGGCCCGTTCGTGTACCGCTACCTGCCCGAGAGCAACGACGGGATGCCGCCCGGCGAGGGTGCGTTCCTGGCCTGCTCGTTCTGGGCGGTGGAGGCGCTGGCCCGCCTTGGACGCTGGGAGGAGGCCCACGAGCGAATGGAGGCGCTGGTCGCCTTCGCCGGTCCGCTCGGGCTGCTACCGGAGGAAGCCGACCCGGTCAGCGGCGACTTCCTCGGCAACCTGCCCCAAGCGCTGTCGCACCTGACGCTGGTGCAGGCCGCGCTGGCCTTGGCCGACGGGCCGGCGTAGGCCCGCGACGCAGCTACGAGGCGGCCTGGATCTCGCCTGCGGCAGCCACCACCGCGACCGCATAGCGCCGGCCCGGTGACCGACTCGTGCGCTCGATGGGGCCGGACACGGACACGGCGGCGACCACCTCGCCCGAACGACGCACGGGAGCGCTGACCGAGGCCACGCCCACCTCGCGCTCCTCCACGCTCTGGGCCCACCCGCGACGCCGGCTGGTGGCATCGTCGCGCAGCACCTTGGCCGCCGAGCCCACCTCCATCGGCAGCGATGCGCCCACGGGCACGATGGTCCGCAGGCTGTGGGGCGACTCGAGGGAGACGAGGCACACCCGGCGATCCCCTCGGGGCACGTAGAGCTGCACGCTCTCCCCCGTCTCGTTCCGCAGCCACTCGAGCGCCGGACGGGCCACCTCGGCGAGCGAGGCCTTCGTCAACCGGGCGCCCAGCGCGAAGCGACCGTCTCGGGTGCGACCCACCAACGAGTGCACTTCGAGGGCGCTGGCCAGGCGATGCACGGTGGCGCGCGGCAGCCCGGTGGCGGCCACCAGGTCGGGGAGGCTCAGCGGAGCCACCTCCAAGGCACCGAGGATGGCCGACGCCTTGTCGATGACGCCGACGCCGCTTACAGTGGGTTCCACAGAACGGGATGCTACATCCCAGAATGTGAGATGCGGAGAACCATGACGCCCAGTGACGCGAAGACCCTCAGTGACAAGGTGTGGGAACGCCACGTCGTCCGCACGGCCGAAGGCGAGCCCGATCTCCTCTACATCGATCTCCACCTCGTGCACGAGGTCACCTCCCCGCAGGCCTTCGACGGCTTGCGCCTGGCCAAGCGCACGGTGCGCCGGCCGGACCTCACCCTGGCGACGATGGACCACAACGTCCCCACCCAGAACATCGACCAGCCGGTGAAGGACGCCATCTCGCGCCGTCAGATGGAGGTGCTGGCCGAGAACTGCAGCGAGTTCGGCATTCGCATGTACCCGATGGGCCACGCCCAGCAGGGCATCGTCCACATCATCGGTCCGGAGCAGGGCCTCACCCAGCCCGGCATGACCATCGTGTGCGGCGACAGCCACACCTCGACCCACGGTGCGTTCGGGGCCCTGGCCTTCGGCATCGGCACCAGTGAGGTCGAGCACGTGCTGGCCACCCAGACGCTGACCCAGCCACGGCCCGGCACGATGTCGGTGACGGTCGAGGGTGACCTGCCGCTGGGCGTGACGGCCAAGGACGTGATCCTGGCCATCATCGGCCGCATCGGCACGGGCGGGGGCATCGGCAGCATCATCGAGTACCGGGGCTCGGCCGTCCGGGCGCTGTCGATGGAGGGCCGCATGACGGTGTGCAACATGAGCATCGAGGGCGGCGCCAAGGCCGGGCTGGTCGCCCCCGACGACACCACCTTCGCCTACCTGGAAGGACGTCAGCACGCCCCCAAGGGCGCGGCGTGGGAGCGCGCCTTGGACGAGTGGCGGGGGCTGGCCACTGATGCCGGAGCGCAGTTCGACAAGGAGGTCGAGCTCGACGCCACCAAGCTGGTGCCTCACGTCACCTGGGGCACCAACCCCGGCCAGGTGACCGCGCTCGACGGGGCCGTGCCTGACCCCGACTCGTTCGCCGACCTCACCGAGCGGGAGACCGCAGGCCGGGCCCTGGAGTACATGGGTCTCGTCGCCGGCACGCCGATGCGCGACGTGTCCGTCGACACCGTGTTCATCGGCTCGTGCACCAACGGCCGCCTGGAGGACCTGCGGGCGGCAGCCGAGGTGCTGCGCGGCCGCAAGGTGGCCAACAGCGTGCGGACGCTGATCGTGCCGGGTTCCATGCTGGTCAAGTACGAGGCCGAGCAGGAGGGTCTGCACGAGGTCTTCCGGGCCGCCGGTGCCGAGTGGCGTGAGGCGGGTTGTTCGATGTGCCTGGCCATGAACCCCGACAAGCTGGCCCCGGGCGAGCGAGCCGCCTCCACCTCCAACCGAAACTTCGAGGGCCGCCAGGGCCCGGGCGGCCGCACGCACCTCGTCTCCCCCGCCGTCGCCGCGGCCACCGCGGTGGCCGGGCACCTCGCCGCCCCGACCGACCTGGAGGCCTGAGATGGACCCCGTCCGCATAATCACCGGCACCGGCCTGCCCCTGCGCCGATCCGACGTCGACACCGACCAGATCATCCCGGCCGAGTGGCTGAAGCGGGTGGAGCGCACCGGCTTCGGCGAGGGCCTCTTCGACTCGTGGCGCAAGGACCCGACGTTCCCGCTCAACCAGCCGCAGCATCGCGACGCATCCATCATCGTGGCCGGCCCGAACTTCGGCACCGGCTCGTCCCGCGAGCACGCGGTGTGGGCCCTGACCGACTACGGGTTCCGCGCCGTCATCTCGCCGCGCTTCGGCGACATCTTCCGCAACAACGCCACCAAGGCCGGGCTGGTGCCGGCGGTGGTGGACGAAGCCGTGGTGGTGGCGCTGCAGGATGCGATCGACGCGGATCCCGACCTCGAGATCCACGTCGACATCGAGACCGGCCGGGTGTACGCCCCCGGAGCCGGGATCGACGCGCCGTTCCCGCTCGACGAGTTCACCCGATATCGACTGCTCGAAGGGCTCGACGACATCGGCCTGACCGAGCGCCACATCGACACAGTCGACGCCTTCGAGGCACGCCGGCCCGACCATCTGCCGACGACGATCGCCTCTCCCGCCTGAGGGGCAGCCGGGGAGACAGTCTCAGGCGGCGGCGCGGCGGGTGAGGTAGGCCGCAACCCGCTCGGCCACCCGCAGCGCGTCCTCCTCGATGCCGGGATGGCACGAGTCGCCTCGCTCCAGGGCCTCGGCCAGGTCGAGCAGCGCGAGCACGGCATCGACCGCCGGGGGGACGATCCTGCGGGTAGACCCGAGGTGGCGTGCCACCGCGGCGGGGTCGGCCGAGCCGAGCGTCGTACGGGCCATCACGCCCGCCAATGACTCGTCGAGCAACCCCCGCACCGTGGCCGCGACCACGAGTCGGGTCTCCAGGCTCGATACGGGCGAGCGGGGTGCTGAGGTGGGCAGCTGGAACGCCAGGCGGTGAGCCGTGGCCAGGGCTGAGGCGGCGTCGATGCAAGTCGGGAGACGTACCAACCACGGCAGACGGGACGACAGGATCGGGCGGGTCTTCAGCAGCGCATCCACTGCTCCATCCTTCGTCGGCGGAAGCGAGCGGACCAGTGGCAGCACCGCCAATGTCCGCTAGGATGCTGCCATGGCTCATGTCGTTGCCGCCCTCCTCGTGCACGGGGGTGGCCCGTTCGAGCTGGCCGTGCCGTGCGAGGTCTTCGGCATCGACCGGCCCGAGCTGGCCGACCCCTGGTACGAGTTCGTCATCGTGTCAGAGGGTTCCACCCCGGTGACGACCAGCTCCGGGCTGCAGCTCTCGACCCCGCACCGGTTGGACGAGCTGGCGCGCGCCGACACGATCGTCGTGCCCGCAGTGCCCACGGACATGCAGCCCAGCCCGGCGCTGCTTGCTGCCCTGCGCCAGGCCCACTCCCGGGGGGCCCGCATCGTGTCAGTGTGCTCGGGCGCATTTGTGCTCGCCGAAGCCGGCCTCCTCGACGGCCGGCGGGCCACCACGCACTGGATGCACGCCGACGAGCTTGCTCGCCGCTTCCCCGCTGTCGACGTCGACCCCCGCGTGCTGTACATCGACGAGGGCGACATCCTCACCTCGGCCGGCACCGCGGCCGGCATCGATCTTTGCCTGCACATCGTGCGGCTCGACCACGGGGCGGCGGTGGCCAACGCAGTGGCCCGCCGGATGGTGGTACCCCCGCACCGCGACGGTGGACAGGCGCAGTACGTGGACCTGCCGGTGCCGGCGTGTGACACCGACGACCCCATCGGGGCGTTGCTGGGCTGGATGCTCGACCACCTCGGCGCCGCGGTGTCCGTCGAGGACCTGGCCCACCGCAGCAACATGAGCCCCCGCACGTTCGCTCGCCGGTTCCGCGCCGTCACCGGCACGACGCCGCACCAGTGGTTGCTGAGCCAGCGCCTCCTGCTGGCCCAGCGG
>Ga0136611_10002538_pt1 | contig 12736 bp, 14 predicted proteins | sample AntDrymUQ2232306_2_FD_106645 | JGI IMG/M metagenome (GOLD analysis project Ga0136611, IMG submission 106645) | Polar desert sand microbial communities from Dry Valleys, Antarctica - metaG UQ223 (23.06) | ecosystem: Environmental > Terrestrial > Soil > Desert | place: Antarctica: Dry Valley... | reverse complement strand
TTGACGTCTTTGACCTTTTTGCGAAGCCGTTTGACGGTTCGGGCTTGCGGATCACCCAGCATTTTTTTAAATACAATATTCATGCGTCTGTATACTCCCCTGATAGTAGTTCTGAATAGTCAAAGCTTATTGTAACGCTACTGGGCTCAGAAATCGAACTGAAATACGACTTTTTGCAATAAATGACGCAATTTACTACTCGAGTAAGACTAAATGTGGGTTATGGGACAGTTACAATGGGTTTCTTTGAGAATCTCGCAGCCAAGCGTCTATGCAAGCTGCCGGTCGCATGAAGTTGTTTGTACTTGCTAATCTGCTGTTTTAACTTGGCTTCGACGATATCGACGGCGGCATACATATTAAGCGTGCTTTCCGATACATTAATGACTTCGTGAGGGAGATGTAGAGTAACTTCGCAGGTGCTGCCATTTTTGGCACTTTCATGTTTGAGCGAAGCCTGTTCTTTGATACGAACTTCAGCATGAGCGCTCGCCCGGCTTGCACGTGGCAGATATCGGTCGAGCCCGCCTATTTTCTTCATAATATATTTCTGTAATTTATCGTCAGTAGTTGCGTGGACATTTATTATATCGAACTTTTGGATCATATATATTCCTCCTACAACTTACATTGTACGCTTTTAACCGTGTTAGTAGTGCAAATATCTTACTTAGATTAATTCCCTACCGCCCATATATAGACGCAGGACTTCGGGAATGACAATGCTGCCGTCAGCCGTCTGGTAATTTTCGACGATTGCAGCCATTATGCGGTTAGTCGCAAATGCCGTCGCGTCGTTGGTGTGGACGAGATCAATCGTACCGTCAGTCCGGCGGACTCGGGTCTTGAGGTCGCGGGCCTGATAGTCCGTAATGTAGTCAGCTGAGTGAGTCTCGCGGTACTGCCCCTGCCCTGGGAACCAGCAGTTGATGTCGATGCCGCGGGCATTTGGCTTTCCGATATCGGCTGTGCATTTGTGGATCAACTGGTACGGAATGCCGAGCTGGCCGACCAAGTATTCCTGAATGGCGACTTGCAGCTTGTGCTCGTCGAGCCCAGTTTCGGGTGTGCTGAAGACTTCCATCTCCAGCTTGTCGAACTGATGCCAGCGCAGCATGCCTTCGGTGTCTTTGCCGTATGAACCGGCTTCGCGGCGGAAGCTAGTCAGGAAACCGATGTACCGTATCGGGAACATATCTTCCGGCAGGATTTCGTTCCAGTACATGGTACATAACGTGTGTTCGGCGCTGGCATTGAGCCAGAGGTCGTCGTTATCGAGCTTGTAGGTAACTTCTGCGGCATCGAGACGGGCTGAGGCTTTGTAAGGTTCTGTCCGGATTAAAGCTGGCGGTAATACTGGCATGAATGGTTTAGCAGAAATATTCAGGCCATTTTCATCAATCAATTGCTGCAGGAATTTTTCATCGCCGAGCGTCGTCATAACCCATTGTTTAAGGGCAAACTGCAGCAGGACTAAGTCACCCTTGATGTAGCCGAAGCGACTGCCGGCGATCTTAGCGGCGCGCTCTTTGTCGAGCATGCCGCGCGGCTCGACGATTTCCCAATGGTTCTTGGGCTTGAAATCAAATGCAAACTGTTCACCAACAGTACTGGCGACGACGTTTTCATCTTCAGTTAACCCAACCGGAACATCTTCGAGCGGCATGTTAGGTATTGATTTGAGTAGCTCGCCGTATTCCTCATCGAGTGGCTGTATTTCGGATTCGAGGGTTGTTATCTCTTCTTTCAATTGCTTACCCTGAGCCAATTTTTCAGCAGATGGCTTACCGCCATTCATGGAGGCCGACAGGTCATTGCGGCGGGATCTTAGCTCTTCGACCTGCGTGAGGCGGGTCCGGCGCAGGCTGTCAACTTCGAGTAAGCGCGGAACGTCTACATTGTAGCCTTTTTGAATCGATTTTTCGGTAACTATCTCTGGATTGTCTCGGATGAATTGGATGTCTAGCATGGTGGCTATTATACCTCAGCAAGCAGGTTTTAGAGTAGAATTGCCAATCGTCGCTTAATTATAATTTAAATGATATAGTATACATATGCACAGACCTAACCCATGTGCCGCATTGCATGAAGCAATTGCGTCGAGAACACGTGAAGTTACACTACAGATGGCAAGAAGCCTTGGTTATCATGCTGCCACTTGGGACGAAGTTGTCGAAATGGAAAAAACTAAGCCAATTAAGATTGATAATTATCTTATCGGTGATGTTCGCTATGATGAGTCGCCAGTTCGACTTGCTACTCCCCTCCTCGGAACAAGCCAAGTATCTATCGTCGAGACTGCAGTCCCTCTGCCTTATATATTTAAACACGTGCCAGACGCTACTGTTGTGACTTCTATTGTCAACGCTCCAATTCACCACGCAAAACTAGTACTGCACGTACAACCAGATAAGCGAGAGTACGCCCACATCTTCCTGACACCGGACAGTCCACTTCTGGCAGTTCATGATGACGACGTACGGTACGTGCAATCGGAACATGATAATCAGTTATGGCGCTCTTCTCAACTAAGGGATTTTCTAGAGTACGATGACGTCAGAATTCCGGGATTAGTAGTCGAGGCGTTTGGTCCTGAGTCTGTCGAAGTATTGGAAAATGGACACTGCAGAGTACTGGCGCAGGCAGTGCTGCAAGCCACGGTTCGACAACTCCAATCTGACGACAGCTATCTCTTCTAGCAACCACTATCTCATGTTTTGATTTGCAATGCCCTGATGGTCAGCTTGGCACGTTCGCGGGCATAGGCGCAGAATTCACATTCGCCGCCCATTATATGGTCACCTACTGGCGGCATGTCGTCGTTATCCATACACTTTTTCATTTTCTCCAGGGTCGGTTCCACCCAAGAGTCACTGCCGGTGTATGGTATAAGTTTGGTTTTGAATTCCAGTTTATTATTGAAGCCTTCGCTGTCCATACGGCCGTTGGTGTATACGAAATAACCAGTATCGCTGACGCGCAGTCCGTTTTGGCGCAGTAGCCACTGGTAGACCTCTATCTGGCGCTTGTAGCTCATTTGCCAGTCACTATCAATAGAGACGTCCTTGTCTTTACTAGTTGCCTTGTAATCGACGACCATGACTTCGCCTTCCGGATTTACCCACAGGTCGTCAACCGCACCGAATACATGCAGGTTGGTTGGTTTGTGTATTGCAACGACACCGACAAAGTTTTCGCGCCATTGCCCTAGCTTGTCATGGGCGAAAGGTATAGCTGCCAGCGAATATTCCAGCATAATCGGATGCGGTTTGGAGAGCGAACGATAACTATCAAATTCTTTTTTAAAGAGTTCGTCGATAGCTTTGTTGATATTGAACGGCGGGCTGCTCGGCCGGGTTATCTTGAGCCGGACGTCGAGCCAGAAGCAACGCGGGCATTGCATAAATAATTCAATTTTCGACCGGCTGACTTTGAAGGCCGCCTTCTGACCGGGCTTGTAAGGTTGATTGCGCTCTCTCCAGTAGTTGTTTGCCATAACTACTATTGTAACAAGTCCCGATAACTAGCTGCTAATTGAACTGCGTACGACTTTGGCTGTCCAGACAGGTATAGTATGGATCATTCTCGGCATCAGACTTGGAGTAGTCATAGTCGCACGATCCAAATGGTTCTGGACTGGAAGATTTGTAACCGCCATATATTTCGATTGTCTGGCAATTCTTACCTTTGGTATGCTTGCCAATTGTCAGATAACTGCTTTCGTAGTTACTAGAACCACCGTATCCGGCGCCGTAGGCGCCGAGGGCAGCGCCACTGACGACGTCACCCAGGCTGGTACCTGGCGTATCGTTGCTGGCATTCTTATATGTAGCGCAAAATACGTATGTAGTCTCAGACTTTTTGTCGTAGGATATTGTGCTGGGCACGTCCTTCACACCTATGTCTTCGAGGTTTTCAGGGACGATCGATTCATCAAGGGTGTAATCGTTCAATTTGTCGGCAATTGCCTCAGCTTTAGCCTGCGTGACATTGTCCTGACGTTGGCCGGCACTCGAAATGACCACGTAGCCGAGTAAACCAAATAGTAGGACAGACAGTATAAGTATGCCGATTTTGTAACGGGTCAGCGAACTGTGCATAGTATTGCCTGCCCTATCTTCCCGACTTAGTTTTGTGCTCGTCGACCCAATAATACGCCAGGATTCCACCGGCAACCACCAGAATCGCAATCACATCGAGAATTGCTTTGAGTATTGAAGTGCCCCCTACACCGCTGATTGTGCTAATGAGGAAGTATACGAAAGCGATGAGCGTAAACAGGCAGGTGGCAAATGCGATCAGCTGCGTGAATTGTGTCAGCCGGCGCTTCGAAGGATCAACTTTGAGTTCCGGGTTCAACAGTTCGGCTTTCTTGAGCCTGAGGAAGAAAAAACTGAATACTGGTAGGCAGACGACAAGGACTGAAGCTGGAAATGCCAATACTGCGGCGCTCGTGCCGCCGTTAATCAACGACAGTAAAACGCCGAGCAACGACGTCGCCCCGAGCCATAAGGCAAGGGTCATCATGGCATACTCGACACCGCGGGTACTGACAACTTGTACGACGGCAATCGGCATAACTTCGGCATCATAGTCCGCTGAAGGAAGTGGATCATTCGAGTAACCAGCAGACTCGTCAGACGATACAAATGAAGCGACAGTCGGGACATTAGTGTTATCCTTCGGTGCTGCCGGTTCTGGGCCAGCAGGCTGGTAAATCCCTGCTGCCGGTTTAATGACAGGATTGTCATCCCATTTCCGGGCGGGTTCAATATGAGGTTCGACTACAGGGCCTTTTGATGCCGTTTCTACTTCGGCTTGGCGTGGCTGGACATTCGAATGCCCGGCATCTTCTGTCGGAGCAGTGTCAATTTTGACTGCGACGGGTTCGACTTTATCCGGTGCAGAAACGGTAGTTGCTGGTTTTTGAACTGTTGAACTGTGCAATGCCGATATCACATCGTTTTGCCAAGTGGAACGCTGTGGTGGTGTCACTGGTGCCGGTGCGTCGTTAGCTTGTTGAGGTTTACGGAAATCACTGTCCATACGTCATATTCCTTTGTTTACCAGGAAGAACCGCGACTAGTACGATTGTCCTGCTTATGCTTTACTCGTAGCATACAGGTAGCCTGTTTTAAGCACAAGCGCAAAAAATGAGAGTTGATTCTTCCGGCGTACAGGAGTGCCTGTGTTATTTTTTGACGAGTATAGCCAGGGTCTCAATGTGTGGCGTGCGCGGGAAAAAGTTGAAGATTTCGAAATGTTGCAGATCATAGGTTTGTTGTAACTGCGCAAGGTCACGGGCATGAGTTGCAGGATTGCAACTCAGATAGATGACTTTTGGTGGCAGAGCCTGCAATACCGCCTCGATAATGGAAGCATGCAGACCAGCCCGTGGCGGATCGAAAATTATTGGATTGTCACTTGTTATGTACTCCAGCGCTTTCTCCGTCGCCGCTTCCACAACAGTGGCGCTGAGTCCACTCTCAAGCGCGTTGTCATTGGCATTCTGGGACGCCATCCGCACGCATGCCGGATCAATTTCAACAAGCGTAACCTGATTGCTGGCGACACTGAGGCCTATAGAGCCGACACCAGCGTACATATCCGTCAGAGCGCCGTCTTCCAGATAATTTTTGATTGTAGTCAAAGCGTTTTCAAAGACCGACAAGTTAACTTGGAAGAACGAATCAACATCATAGACGAATGATTTACCAAGCAGTTCGTCGCGCAGCAAGCAATCGCCGAGCTCGTACTGCAACCGGGTAGGCAGCGATGCCGGGCTTTTGGGATTTGAATAGTAGACCCTCAACCCCTTCAATTCCTTGGGAAGTTCAAGTTTATTGAAATTCTCCAGCTTCGTAAATAATGCCCCGACTGCGTTCCCCTGCTGGTCACACCTCACGATGATTGTTTTGAGGTCGCCCGCCCGGGCATTCAAGCCATTGAGCTGCGTGCAGATGGCCTGGGCGGCGGCGTCAATCGCCGGTAAAGCCAGCTTGCTACCCTGGACGATCTGTTTGCCATGACTGCCGCGCTGGTGCAATGCCAAATGTAATCCGTCGTCATCTCCCCAAAATGAATATTCCATCTTTGAGCGGTAGTTCCAGAGTCGCTCATCGTGAACCGTATCGGTTATGTCCGGCAATAGTACCTTCTCGTGCGCGAATAGTTCTTCGACTATCTCCCTCTTGTACTGGTTTTCGGCCTCAAATGTCATCATTTGCCACGGCGAAGTCGCCAGGTAGTTTGATTCGCTCGGTTCGACGCGCTGCGGTGACGGCTCGATGATTTCTTCAGCAATGGCTTCGGCGTACGACTTTTTGGACTTGATAATACGAACGCCGACCGTTTCGCCAGGTAATGCATTCCACACGAAAACCTTCCGGCCATCAGCCAGAGTAGCCAATCCCTGGCCGCCGTGAACTAGCTTTTCAATCTTTACTGTCTCTTGCATATCTCTATATTAACAGTTTAAAACCGACACATAGCTAAAGAGCCCTGTGTGGCAACATTAATTCTCTTCGAGTATCCGAATAATATCTTGGGGAACCGCCGCCAGAGCTGTCGGCTTATGCGATTCGAGCAAATCTGCCTTGTCAAAGCCCCAGGTAACTGCAACTACCCTTATGCCTGCCGCATGAGCACCTTCGACATCCCTGGTTTCATCGCCGATATACCAGGCGTCCTTCGGTAAGACGCTATTGCGACGCAGGACGCTGCGGATTGCACGGCGTTTGCCAAAGAAGCCGGCTCCGCCGTATATATCGGTGAAGTGCTTATATAAATGATGGTGATGCAAGTAGAGCTTGATGTTGCGGCTGTTGTTGCTACTGACAATCGCCAGTTCGTGCCCCTCGTTTTGGAGCTGTTCGATTACCTTGCCCATGCCGGCAAACATTGGTACATCGTATATCGCCCGCCTCATTGCCCGACGACCTATTAGGAACAACCACGGCAGTTTCCACTTCGGGCAACCGAGGTGAACCGCCATCTGCTGCATATTCATGCCGCGGAGCGTATCCTTCTCTTTAGGCGTCAATATTCGACCGCGGCGGACATGTCGCTCCAAAAATCCAGCGACATAGTCAAAGCTATCCGCGATCGTGCCGTCAAAGTCTAGTATTATCAGCGCCATGTATTAGGTATAAGTATACAGTCAGGCGCTGGAGTTGAGCAAATACTACTTGTCTTCGCCCGTGCTGTCTTGACGATCCCAAGGATTGGCTTACTTTTCAGCTACTTCACACAGTAGAGAGGTATAGTATAAATATGAACGAACATACTACTCTCGGCGGAGGCTGCTACTGGTGCCTTGAAGCCATCTACCAGCGTGTTACTGGCGTCCAGGCTGTTGTCTCGGGTTACAGCGGCGGCCACTTGGACAATCCGACGACTCCCCAAGTCTATACCGGCGCAACTGGCCACGCCGAAGTCGTTCAGGTTACTTTTGATCCAGCGGTTATTACGTACCGCGAAATACTGGAGATATTCTTTACGATGCATGACCCGACAACCCTCAACCGCCAAGGCCATGATGTCGGCGATTATTACCGTTCAGTCATCTTTTATCATTCTGATGAACAAAAGAACACGGCAGAAGATATGACTGCTCATTTCGCTCCTAATCTGTGGGACGATCCAATTGTCACGCAACTGGAAAAGTTCGACAAGTTCTGGCCGGCCGGCGAAGATATGCAGGATTTTTACAATACCAACCCATACTCTGGGTATTGCATGGCCGTCATTAATCCTAAGGTCCAAAAACTCCGCAAACAGTTTTCAGCGAAGCTCAAACCCGAATAGCGCAGGTTGCATAGTCAGGAATTACTCGCTGACGGCTACGTCGCGCCAGAACGCCACGTAGCCTGTAAAATCTTTTTTGACGCGGTCAATAGCCGACTGCATCGGCTCGTTATATGACCAAGCGTTGTCCTGGCTATAGTTACCGTCAGTACCTACGTTATAATATTGGCAAACGCCTTTCCAGGGACATGCGTACGGCGTGTCGCTCTCCTGCAAAAATTCCTTTTTGACACTCGATGGTGGAAAATACCATTTCTGTTCGATGAAAATCAGGTCTTCTTTGGGTGCTTCGGCTATTACTGTGTTGTTCCAAGTTGCTTTCATAAAATTCTCGCTTTCTTTGCTACATCGCTTTCTTTGCTACATCGCTTTCTTTGCTACAGTGTAGAGTCTTGCCAAGGAATATTATAGTCCAAATAGTTCTGGATGAGCAGAAAACAAATCTTCTGGGTCAGTGCTGTTTACGTCGATTTGTGCAACTCTTTCTGCTGATTCTGTAATCAATATATGGACAGCCCCGGCTCCAACCAAAGCTCCGCGGCGCAAATACTTATCTGCGCCTATCCCCATGATTGGACTAAGATTATCTACCAAATCGCAGAAACTTGGCAATTCATCTTGTATTCTGGCGCTGCTATCCTGTGCAAATTCAACACTGTCTCTGTCGCCAACCCTCGCGATTGTCTTTAAATCGAATGGAACTGTACTTGGCTGGCTTACGACATTCACTACGCTTGAGTAAAATACTGCTCCGGTATTAAAAGCCTGTCTGCCCTCCCCCGACTCAATTCCTAGTGATGATTTACTTTTATCGTATAAAGATTCTAGAACAAGTTGGGCAATATGAGAACTCCTGAGTAATGGATATCCGGAAAATTTCAGAAAGGTTTTGACGTCTTCCGACTTCGTAACTGGCGGGCCACCACAATATGTCATGATCGTGAGATGGTCTTCATCGTTGATTTGACGGTACGGAAAAGATTTACCAGGCACTAACATAATATAATTGTAAACCCATGAGTAAACTAATTCAATGCTTTAACTACATACGTCAAAATATTGTGTTCATGCTGATGAATCAAATCTCTGGGCGTATTACCCATATTATTCGTCGAGCCCAAGGGCCTGGGCGTAGGGTAAATAATAATCCCGCTCGGATTTCGCTAAATGGCCATCCTCGAACTTGCCCTTGAGGACTGTTTCTATATACATATACAGTCCAGCTGCCTGGCGGTATTTTTCCATGCCTCTTTTAGTGAACACCTTGGTAAAGTAGGCCTGGAGCGGGACGGCTACAAGTATTAACATTAATAATACGATGAAACCCAGTTGCCAAAGTTCTACCGGGTACCGGGGGTAGTTGATCCGATAACTGTTTTCGTTAAAAAGTAGGGAAAAAAGCAGAAGTCCAATAGCAAACCCTACTATCGAGAACGTCCGGAGCACAAAATATTGGATCTTGCCCCATGCTGATAGTAGAGGCACATCGCCATTAGCCAATAGCCTCTTGAAAGCTGCCTTATGCATTTCTGAGCCGGCTGCACGCAGCGCGCTGTCTACATCCGATTCGGATATTTCGGAGGTGGAGTTGAACATATGCTTGAGAAAGATTGCCTCGTCGACGGTTAGCTGCTGTTCACTTTGTCGTAATCGAAGTCCTGATTGCCCGCCAGATAAGCTATCGTCGAGATAACCTTTGATTTCCAAGCTCGTTAAAGTAGCGAGTATCTCATTGGAATTTGAATAAGCGTCAATCATGATGCCGGCCTCGATAGGAGATAGCAAAATTTCGTGTTCATGAATGACAGTTTCTGCCTTTGCCTGACGTCGCAAGGCCAATCTCAATGTTACTCGCCTGAGCTGGGCCGCGGCACCAATGGCAGCGACAAGAAACATAATCGCTGGGCCAATAAATTCGACGGAAGAAGCATCTAACCCCTCCCCTGAACTATAGGCGTGCCACAGTTGATACGAGGCAAAGCTGAGAGTCCCAAAAACCATGGCAGCATAGGCTTGGGCTAACCCAATCGACAGCGGGCTCAAGTATTTGAGGCTTGGCAAGGCATATCGTGGCTTACTCCAGTCACTTATAAGTTCAGTTACTGCGTCGCCATGTGAATCATACTTTCCTGCACCGTACAGCCGGCGTGGCTTAGTTCTATCGCGGTAACTTCGTGCGTATCGGCGGAAGTGTTCTTCCCTGCTCGAGGTTCGATTGTGGGGATCTGGATTCATATCAAACCTGTTAGAACTTGATATCAGGGTAAATAGTCTTAGTAACTTCGTCTGTTTCCTGGCGCAACTGCGGAAATGGTACGCCCTCACGGGCTGTGACGCCTTCGAAGATCCAGAAAACACGCTCACTGAAGCCGAGGCCGCAAGCTGGAGGCATGCCATACTCGAGCATCTCAATGAAGTCTATGTCGAGCATCATGGCTTCGTCGTCACCGGCCTCACGCATCTGTTGCTGTTCCAGGAAGCGCTGTAACTGTTCCTGGGGATCGTTCAGCTCACTGAAGCCGTTGCAGAGCTCACTGCCGGCCACAACCGCCTGGAAACGCTGTGTTGTCAGTGGATTGTCTGGGGTTACCTTGGCTAAGGGACTGATGAACAACGGCGTATTGACGAGCCAGATTGGCCCGACGACGTCTTTGCGGATGTTCTTCCAAAGCTTATCGATGCCGCGGGCGATATTTTCGGTTTTGGCTACCTCGAGCTTGTTGTCTGCGAGCGCTTTCTGTACCTCCTGAATCGTACAATCCAAGGGATTAATATCATAGCGATCCTGAATAGTTTGAACATAGTCCCATTCCTCCCAATCTTTTTCGAGGTCAATCTCAAAATTCTGTAATTTAAACTGTAGCGTACCGAATGTAGTTTGTAATACGTGACGATATAAGTCTGTCATAAATTTCATACCGTCACGCCAATCTGCGTATGCCCAGTACCATTCCATGGCGACGTGCTCTGGCAGATGTTCGTCAGAATAGTTTTCGTTGCGGAAGCGCGGTCCGATGTCATATACCTTTTCGAAGCCGGCACCCAGCAACTTTTTGAGCGGCAATTCGTGGCTAATACGCAGGTAAAAATCCTGGTCGAGGGCGTCCATATGCGTCACGAACGGGTTGGCATCAGCTCCGCCGGTGGTGTGCTCCAAAACTGGAATATTAATCTCGGTAAATTCGTTTTGGTTCAGGAAGTCACGGGTGGCCTGCCAGAATTTACTGCGCCTGACAAAGCGTTGGCGGACGTCGTCGTTGACGTTCATATCGACGTAGCGCCGGCGGAGGCGTTCTTCTTTGTTCGTAAAGCCGTCCTGCTTAGTTGGCATTGGGCGGAGGGATTTTACGAGCAACCGAAGCCGGCTGACTTCGACGGATTCTTCACCGGTTTGAGTTCGGATAACCAGTCCAGTTGCTTCTACGAAGTCGCCAGCGTCAAGTAATGCTATGTCGGTTTGCAGTAGTTCGCTTTGACCGCGGTCGGCCGATGCCTGCTCGTCACGGCGCCAGAATAACTGGACTTCGCCTGATTGATCACGTATGACAATAAAGGCGATTTTGCCAAATTTACGTATAGATACTATCCGACCGACAAGGATAGCGCTGCTGCCTTCGAGCTCAGCAAATGAGTCATGGATGTCCTGGTTGTTGTGAGTTCGTTCTGCGCCTGCAGGATATGGATTGATGCCGAGTGTCTGGAGGTCATTTAGCTTGCGGAGTCGTTCATCCCGGAGTTCTTTGAGTGTTGCCATGAGATTATCCAAGTATTAATTATTATGGTAAGTATAGCAGACAGGGTTATTTGCTTGGAGGGCCAAAACGCCTGTACCAAACAACCAAAGCCGTTATTGCAGCAATAAATACTGTCAAGCCAGCGATCACGAATGGCAACATAAATAATAAACCCCGGCCTATATCCGCACCCCCAATACAACCCGAAGCGTTAATCTGGGCTTTTGTCGTTTGCCATGTGCACTGTGGACTTTCCGGCGTTCCATAAAAAATGACGAAAGACGTAAGTGCGAGCACGGCACCAGCTGCGAGAACAACCAGGGGTGCTTTGTATTTTGTCATACTAAGCAATCGCGGCGATTTTGTAGACGGCAATCTCAGCTGGAGTTTTGATCTCGATTTCTTCGCCCAGCTTCTTTCCCATCAGGGCCTTGCCGATTGGCGATTCATCGGAGATTTTGCCTTCTAACGGGTCGGCTTCGACGGTTCCAACGACTTGGAACTCTCTGGGCTTGCTGGCGTGGCTGCCCTGGCCTTCTAACATAACCTTTGATCCGAGGCGAACCTTGCCGCCGTTTTTACCGACCGGTTTGTGGGTGTCTATTATTTCGACGTTGGCAACGACATGCTCGATCTCACTGATCCGGGATTCGTTCTTTTCCTGCTGCTGGCGCGCTACCTGGTATTCTGCGTTTTCAGCCAGATCACCAAATTCACGAGCTACCTTGATAGCTTCGGCCACTTCGGCACGCGCGGCAATAAGACGCTTGAGCTCAGCTTTTAATTCGGTTACACCTTCTTCGGTCAGATGAAACAACTTTTTCATTATGTCTCCCTCTTTTTCACTGCGGATACTATATGTTCCACATAATTTGATAACTGATTGATGTAATACCGCGGTTAGCGGTGCCGGTCTACGGCTTGACGGTCATAATAATATTCATAGACCCAACTTCTGCATAAGCTCTTTATGGCTGAGGTACTCGGCTGCGGCGGCGGTGCGGGCTTTGACTTCAAAATTGCCTGCTTCGACCGTTTTGGCACTTACGACAACCCTATATGGTATTCCCAGGAGATCAGCATCGGCGAATTTTTCACCTGCTCTTTGGTCTCGGTCATCATATAGTACAGCAACATTTTTATCTGTCAATTCCCTGTAAAGCTTATCTGCCGTATCGGTAACATCAGGACTGTCT
>Ga0136611_10002537_pt1 | contig 12737 bp, 11 predicted proteins | sample AntDrymUQ2232306_2_FD_106645 | JGI IMG/M metagenome (GOLD analysis project Ga0136611, IMG submission 106645) | Polar desert sand microbial communities from Dry Valleys, Antarctica - metaG UQ223 (23.06) | ecosystem: Environmental > Terrestrial > Soil > Desert | place: Antarctica: Dry Valley... | reverse complement strand
ATCTGAGCGCTCCGGCGCTGGCAACGGTCTTCCGAACCGCGGAGACGCCTCGGGCGACCGCATCCCCCCCGACCGCGCGGACGCCGAAGCCCGCCGCGGCGCCGCGCCCCATCCCCGCGAAGGCCAAGCCGATCCCGAAGCCGATCGCGGCCGATCCCATTTCCCCGGAGAGTCTGCCGACGCCGGCCCTCCCGAAGCGTACTTCCCAGTCCCCCGGCACCCGCCCGCGCAAGCCGAAGGGTCGCAAGCCCGTCGCGCACTTCCCGACGCTCACGGTGGCGGTTGTCGGCCTGTTCGTGCTGCTGCTCATGGGCATCGGGGCCTTCGCGCTCGTCCGGATGAACGGCGGAGGCGGCTCCGCCGCGACGGGCGCCGCTCCGACGGAACCGAAGAAGACGGCGCCGACGCCGCCCGAACTCCCGCCGAAGAACAGCTACCGCGAGATCGACACGCTGCTGCCGGACGACACCGAAGCGGTCCTGATCGTCCACCCGAAGCCGTACTGGGATCGGATCGCCGCCGAGTGGAAGACCGGCGGCCGCCAGGCCCGGTGCGTCGAGTCCCTCTCGGCGCGCTTCCACTTCGACCCGCGCAAGTTCGAGCGGGCCACGATCGCCTTCCCGGCCGACCCCACCAAGGCGGTCGCCTCCGGCGAAGGGGCGTGGCTCACGCCCGTCTGGATTGCCTCACTCGAGAAGGGCCGGCGCACGAAGGTCGAACCGGCCGACAACTCGGGCACGCAGCTCGTGAAGTTCGCCGAGCCTCCGGCCGCGCGGGAGCACCCGACGGCCGGCGCGATCCTCAAGGGGCAGGCCTTCGCCGTGGGCGACAAAGCGGCCCTCGATTCGCTCACGTTCCGCCTGAAGACCGCGGATGAACTCACCCTCGTCGATCCGCTCCTGCTGCCACCCGTCCGCGAAGCGGCGAAGGGGACGCCCTTCCTCGCGTTCTCGGCCGTCGCGGGCTGGCAACTGCCGACGAAAACCGGGGCGCGCGTCGAACTCCTCGGGACGCACGGCGTCGATCTCGCGACCGTCACCGGGCGCCTCGACCGCGATTTCCACCTCGACGTGCTGCTCGTCGGACGGGACGACAAGCGGCTCAAGGAGTTCCTCGGCGTCGTGCTCCCGAAACTCCTCGATTCGCGCGGCGAGAAGCTCCGCCCGCTCGCCGATGCGATCCGCAAGGCCTCCGACGAGGCCAAGGTCGAACTCGACAGCCGGCGCGGATTCCGCCTCCGCGCTACGGTGACCTGGAAATGGGAAGATGCCATCGCGGGGCTGGAAGCGGTGCTTCCGACTCCGGGGTCGGACAAGAAAGATTGAGTGCGGAGTTCGGAGTTCGGAGTGCGGACTGGAGTCCCCTCTTCAATTCCGAACTCCGCACTCCGCACTTCCAACTCACCTTCTCTCCGTTCGACCCCCCGATAAACTGTCCCGTCCCCGATTCGTCCGCCGTGCGGGAGGCACGCCCTTCGTAGGGGCGGGGCGCTTTCCGCCGGCATGCAGGAGTCCGCCATGTCCGCGCTCATCAAACTCAAACTCCCCGACGGTTCGATTCGCGAAGTGGCGCCCGGCACCCGGCCGCGCGATGTCGCCGAGGGCATCGGCAAGCGCCTCGCGGCCGCGGCGGTCGCCGCGAAAATCGACGGGGAGATCGTCGATCTGGATCGGGAATTGGTCGGAGATTCGAGCTTCGAACTCCTCACCGACAAGGCCCCGGAAGCGCTCGAGGTCCTCCGGCACAGCAGCGCGCACATCATGGCCCGCGCGGTCATGCGGCTCTTCCCCGGCACCCAGCTCGCCTTCGGGCCCGTCACCGAGACCGGCTTCTACTACGACATCGACAGCCCGACGCCGATCACCGAGGCCGACTTCCCGAAGATCGAAGCCGAGATGAAGAAGATCGTCGATCTCGCGGAGCCGTTCGAGCGCTTCGAGCGCCCCACGGCGGAAGGGAAAGCGCTCGTCGCCGATCTGAAGCAGAAGCTGAAGGTCGAGCACATCGAAGAGGGGCTGAAGGATCACGAGAGCGTCAGCTTCTACCGCCAGGGGGAGTTCCTCGACCTCTGCCGGGGGCCGCACATCCCGCACGCCGGGAAAGTCGGGGCGTTCAAGCTGCTGAGCATCGCCGGGGCCTACTGGAAGAACGACGCCAAGCGCGAGCAGTTGCAGCGCCTCTACGGCACCGCGTTCTTCGACCAGAAGGCGCTCGACGCCTACCTGCGCCAAGTCGAAGAAGCGAAGAAGCGCGACCATCGCGTCCTCGGCAAGCAGTTGAAGCTCTTCACCATCAGCCAGGTCGCCGGGCAGGGGATGATCCTCTGGATGCCGAAGGGGGCGACCCTGCGGCATCAGCTCGAAAGCTTCATCCGCGCCGAACTCGTGAAGCGCGGCTACCAGCCCGTCTACACCCCGCACATCGGCAACCTGAACATGTATCGCACGAGCGGGCACTTCCCGTACTACGCCGACGCGCAGTTCCCGCCGATGTACTTCAACCCCGTCGTGCAGACCGTCGATACCTGGTTCACCCTGCTCGAAAAGAAGCACCTCACCCCGGCCCGCGAAGCGGCGTTCCTGAAGGTCATCGAGACCGTGTCCGAAGGGGACTTCCCCACCGGCGAAGACGAGTACCCGCGATACACCTGGGGGCAGATCAAGCTCGACGCCCGCACGCTCTGGCTGGAATACGGCAAAGTCGCGGACGCCGAGGCGAAGAAGGCCATCCTAAAAGACTGGATGAGCGGGCAAGAGGGCTACCTGCTGAAACCGATGAACTGCCCGCACCACATCCAGATCTACAAGGCGACGCCGCACAGCTACCGCGATCTGCCGCTGAAGCTCGCGGAGTTCGGGACCGTCTACCGGTTCGAGCAGTCGGGCGAACTCGGCGGCATGACGCGGGTGCGGGGTTTCACCCAGGACGACGCACACCTCTTCGTCACCCCGGAGCAAGTCGAAGGGGAACTGCGCAGCGAGATCGACCTCGTGCTCATGGTGTTGCGCACCCTCGGGCTGAACGACTACCGCGTGCGGGTGAGCGTGCGCGATCCCGAGAGCAGCAAGTACGTCGGCGATCCCGCGCAGTGGGAGCAGGCCGAGGCGACCTTGAAGAGCATCGTCGAAACGACGCCGGGGCTGAACTTCACCGTCGGCGTCGGCGAGGCGGCGTTCTACGGGCCGAAGATCGACTTCATCGTGAAGGATTGCATCGGCCGCGAATGGCAGCTCGGCACCGTGCAGCTCGATTACAACCTGCCGAAGCGCTTCGACTTGGAGTACGTCGGCCCGGACAACAAGATGCACCGCCCAGTCATGCTCCACCGCGCCCCCTTCGGTTCGCTGGAGCGCTTCTGCGGCATCCTCATCGAACACTTCGCCGGGGCCTTCCCCCTCTGGCTCGCCCCGGAGCAGGCGCGGGTGATGACCATCAGCGAGAAGTCGGTGGATTACGGCCGCGAGGTCGAGGCGAAGCTGAAGGCGGCGGGCTTCCGCGTGACCGGCGACTACCGTCCCGAGAAGATCGGCGGGAAGGTGGCGGTCGGCTCGCAGGAGAAGGTGCCGTACCTGCTCGTGGTCGGCGAGAAGGATGCGGCCAACGGCACCGTCAGCGTGCGCGACGAGAGCATCCCCGATCTGAAGAAGCGGGATCTCGGGCCGAAGCCGCTGGAGGAGGTGATCGGGATGTTCGCCGCGGAGGTGAACGAGAAGCGGCTGCGGGTAGGGGGGTGAGGCTGCGCGTACACCCGCTCGGAGGGCGGGTAGGAGGAAGCGCATCCGAATGGTAAAATGGTGACCTCAAGGAGAAAGACATGGGCGTACTCGCGGAATTCTTGCGGACGGAGTCGGAGCATCTCAAAGCGGACAAGGCCCATCGGCGCAGAGTATTGCGCGAGTGGCTGGATTCGCTGAATGTGCTGTACCGCCAGATGAAAGCTTGGTTGACCGCCTGCGACCCGGAATCGCTCATCGATCAATCCATCGAAGAAGTGCCGGGGCCCGAACGGGCGTTCGGCGATTACCGACTCCCGATCCTGAAATTGACCCTCGTCGATCGCAGCGTGTTCTTCGAACCGGTGGCACGCAACATGGCCGCCAAAGCCAGAGCGCCGGGCGAAGACGCGGCGGTGCGCGTTCAGGGAGGAATTCAAGTCCGTGGGTTCGGCGGGCCCGTGTGCTATTTGTTCCGTCTCGCGGACGGAGAATGGTACATCCAGAAGGAATACGAGAACCTTCGAGTCGGCGGCAATGATGTCGTTCCGCTCGACTCGGAGCGTTTCGAGATCCTCGTGAGGAAATCCTTCGAATGAGGACTCTCGCGGAAGCTTGGACTTGGTATCAGGCCGTCGCCGAGGGAATGAAAACGCTCAACCGCCTCGCGAAAGTATGGGGCGATTTGCCGTGGGGCCAGTGCGATGCCTGGGTGGCCCGAGTCGAGCGCGATAGTGTGTTGGGGCGGATCGAAGCAGTGGAATTGGAGCGGAACGCCCGAACAGTGACGGAAGAATTGGACGATCTCGCGATCTTCGTGATGTTCTCGGTTTTCGAGGCCACTGTCCGCGATCATTTGAAAAACCAGATTGCGCCCGAACTCCGCCGGTTGGAGCATCCGAGTTTGGTGAAAGCCGGCAAAGATGTCGAAGACACCATCGAACAGGGAAGCTTCGGCAAGTTGCTCGAACCGTTCAAACTCGACGTGAAAACCAAGTCGCTCGTGGAAGAGGTCAATCAAGTCCGGCGGTGGCGCAATTGGGTTGCCCACGGTCGTCGATCCGAACGGCGTCCCGACGATACGGTGATTCCAAGAGCGGCGTATGACAGATTGGGCGAATTTTTGAGTTTGCTCGAGCATGTCGACGAGTTTTCAAAACCCGACGGAGAGTCCGAATAGAATCGGGGAGCGCATGGGGAATACGATGAAATCGATGCGCAAACGATCTGACGGTGCATCCCGCACTCTGAAACCGAAGATCATCAAAACCGGGGAGCAATACGACGCCGCGATGGCGCGGGTCGAGCTTACTCTTCGCCGCCAAACCCGGAACGGCTGCGGGGGACGAATTGGAATTGCTCCTGCTGCTCGTCGAGAAGTATGAGGAGCAGGCCTTTCCCATCGGCCTTCCCAGCCCCGTCGCGGCCATCCGATTCCGAATGGGACAACAGGGTCTCACCCCGAAAGATCTGGTTCCGCTCATCGGGAGTAAGAGCAGGGTTTCCGAAGTCTTGAGCGGGCATCGGCCGCTGAGTTTGGCGATGATCCGCAGTCTCGCCGCCGGACTGGGGATTCCGGCCGAAGTCCTGCTTCAGGTGACGCATGGGCGGGCCCATCCGCGCGCCGGATCCGCGTGAGAATCTAGCCCCCGCCGAATCGACCGTGCAACGAGCGTGCACCGGTGGCGTGAGCGCCCCCCGCAAGTCCGATCAGAAATCCCGGCAGGCATCGGCGTTGGAATCGCTCCGCGTGCTGCATCGGCGGTGGCGGCACCCTTCGGACGCGACGATCGTGGCGGCGAGGAGCAGCGCGAGGGCGAGGCGCTTGAGGGTCATGGTCGTTCTCCTTGTATGGATTCCGACGGGGGTGTCGGTTGGCGAATAGACGCTGAACGTTACGCGCGTCTTGCGCCGAGTTCAATCGCCTTTGAACGATTCCCGAAGAAGTCTCCGCGGGTCGCACCGATTGCGCGGATGGGGCGAGATGGCGGATATGCCCGGCGGCAAGATGAGACGATTGGGCTACCCCTGCGGCGGCGGTTCGTCCTGCCGACTCGGCAGTTCCACATTGGCCAACTCCGGAAGTCCGAGGGTCGCCCGCACGGCCCGCACGCGGTTCATCAGGTAGATCCGCGTGCGCAGATGGTCGTCGAGCAACTCCGCCGGCACCGCTTCGGCGACCGACATGCCGACGCGCATCGGCCGGCGGAAATCGATCCGCTTGTTCTTCGTCGGCGGGCCGTTGTAGAACGAGCACCACGCCCCCCAGCCCCCCTCGACCCAGCAGGCGACCACGGGCGTCTCGGGCCGCTCCTTCAGAATCTGCCAGACGCCCTGCCCGAAGCGGCGCAGCGGCACCTCCTCTTTGCGGCGCAGGTAGCCCTCGGGAAAGAGCATCACGCAGTCGCCGCGGTCGAGGGCCGCGATGGCGAGCCGCAGTTCCGGCGCTTCCCGGCGGATCGGCGTCTCGAGCACGACGATGACCCGGAAGACGTACTTCAGCACCGGCCGGAGGAACCAGATCTTGTAGAAGCGCGCGGTCATCATCGGCGTCGCCGGGCGCGGCAGGCCCTTCGACACGAACGTCGGATCGAACCAGCAGGCGTGGTTGCCGATGACGAGGACCGGCCCGAGGACGGGAACGGTGTTCAGTCCCGGCCCGCCGCAGCGGACCGCGTACATGATCGTGAGGGGCGTCTCGAAGAAGAGTTCGGCGGCCGCGCGGTTGAGGAACGTCCAGGACCAGATCGCGAAGAGGACTGCGGCGGCGAGGGCCGCGAACGGAGCGAAGCCGTCGGTCGGCGCGCGGTCCGCCAGCGTGTAGGCCACGGCAGCGAAGAGCGTGCCGAAGAGCACGGCGGACTGCGCGAGCCAGACGCGCTTGCGGACGGGGACGGGCAACCCGCGCACGGGGAACGATACGACGTACCAGAAGAGGGCGAGGAAGCCGAAGCACGACGAGAACCCGGCGAGCGCCCCGAGCGTCGGTGTGCGGTGGTCGCCCAGCACCGTGAAGGCGAGCGCGACCGCGAGCGGCAGCGACGTCCACGTCGCGAATCCGGTGGCGCGGAAGCGCGTCGTCCAGCCCCACAGGGATGCGCCGGAGATCAGCCCCGCGAGGCTGCCGAACTGCGTCCAGCGGTAGTAGTCCATCTCGACGGTCGGGCCGAGCAGGAACGACTGCAAGCCGAGCACCGCGACGAGGAGCAGCAGGTAGCCGATGGCCGCGTTCCAGACGGGGCGGACGGAGTAGGTCGGTTCCGGGGGCGCGGCGGCTTGGCTCATGGATCACCGGGAGGCGGAGGGAGGGCAATTCTACGAACGCGGGAAATTTCGCCCGGCACGGTTCTGCGCACTAGAGTCCGGCATGACGCGCCGCGCCCGCTTACTCGTCCTGGTCCTCCTCGTGGTCGTCGGCGCGGTCGGCGTCCGCTTCGAGCCGCACTTCGGCGATGCCGCAGTGCTGCGCCCCTTCGATTACCTGCAGTACCGGAGCGCGGGCCGCGCCGTGCTGAACGGGCAGAACCCGTATGACGGCCGCGTGCTCTATCCGCTCCAAAAAGAAATCGGCACGGGCTGGGACGACCCCGTGATGATGTGGAACCCGCCCTGGACGCTGCCGGCGGTGCTGCCGCTCGGGGCGATGCACTGGCGGCTCGGCCAACTCCTCTGGTTCGCCGCGAACTTCGCGGCCGTGGCCGGGTCGGCGCTCCTTTTGTGGAAGAGCTTCGGCGGTCCGCGGAACCGGAGTGGTGTCGCGCTCGCGCTGGCCCTCGGCTTCGCGCCGACGGTCTTCCTCCTGCTGCTCGGACAAATTTCGGGCTTCCTCCTGCTCGGCCTCGCGGGGTTCCTCTGGGCCGTGCGGGGCGAGCGGTTCGCCCTCGCGGGGTGCTTGGCGGCGCTCACGGCGATCAAGCCGCACCTGTTCGTACCGTTCGCACTGCTGCTCGGATTGGAAGCGATCCACAAAGGCGCGTTCCGACGCGCCGTCGTCGCGGGGGCGCTGGCGCTCGGTCTCTTCGCCGTGATCCCGCTCGCATGGAATCCGGACGTCTGGAAGCAGTACCTCGAAGCGACCGTCGCGGGGGAAGCGTCGTCGCACAACACGATCCGCGAGTGGGTCCATCCGACTCTCGGTTATGCGATCCGCCAGGCGTTGCCGGGCGAACCGTTCCGGGCGATGTTCCTGCCGCTGGCGTTCGTGCTGCCGCTCGTCGCGGTCTACTGGTACCTCCGCCGCGCGGATTGGAATTGGACGGTCGAACTGCCGCGAGTCGTGCTCGTGTCGATGCTCGCAGCGCCCTACGGAGCGTGGGGCTTCGACCTCGTCGTGCTGCTCGTGCCGGCCGTGCAGGCGGCCGTCTGGCTGATCCCGTACCGGGCGCTGGCGATCCGGTTCGCGATCGCCTTCGGCACGCTCAACGTCTTCGCGCTGCTGACGCTCCTCCGCGAGAACTCGATGACGAACGTTTGGCTCGCTCCGGCCGTCGCGCTCGCTTACTTGGCGGTGGGGTTCAGCCTGAGTCCGCGTGCGAGCCGCGTCTCGGCGGTGCCCGCATGACGCGCCGCACGCTTCTTTCGATCGTCGCGCTCGCGCTGATGCTCCTCCTCGCGGGGTGGCTGCTGCAGCCGCTGCTGGACGATTCCAGCATCTGGCCGCCGGACGACTACGTCGAATATTGGGCCGCCGGTCGGCTGAACCTGCAGGGGCAGAATCCGTACTCGCCGGAGCTGCTGCTGCCGCTCGAACGCGGAGCGGGGCGGGACACCGACGAAGCCGTGATGATGTGGAATCCGCCGTGGACGCTCAGCGCGGCGATGCTGCTCGGGGCACTGCCGGCGCGGGTCGGACAGTTCGCGTGGCTGGCGCTGCAAGCGGGGTGCTTGGTCGCATCGGCGCTGATGCTGGGGCGGCAATGCGGGGCAACCTCCGGCGAGCCGACCCGCGTGAGCGGGCGGGTGAATTCGATTCTCGTTTCGCATCCGGATGCTCGGAGCCACCCGCCCGCTCACGCGGGTCGGCTCGCCGTTTTGCTCACCTTCACCTTCGTGCCCACGCTCTTCCTCCTGCAATCGGGGCAGATCGCGGGCCTGCTCGTCCTCGGTGCCGCCCTCTTCGCAGTGCTCGCGCAGCGCGGCTCCCCGATGATCGCGGGGGTCGCGGCCGTGCTGCTCGCGATCAAGCCGCACCTCGCGTACCTGATCTGGTTCGCGGTGGCCCTCGACGCCGTACAGCACCGGCGCTATCGCATCGTGCTCGGCGGCATCCTCGGCGGCGCGCTGTTCACGCTGATCCCGATGGCTTTCAATCCCGATGTCTGGACGCACTACGTCGCGGCCTACCGGGATCACCCGCCGACGCAGTGGGTCTCGCTGACACTCGGGAGCATCCTGCGCTTCGCCTTTGGCGAGCGGCACTTCTGGCTGAACTTCGCGCCGATGCTACTGGGGCTCGCGTGGTTCGTGCGGCACTGGCGGTCGCACGGTCGAACTTGGAACTGGACGGAGCAGATGCCGGCGATCCTGCTGGTGTCGTTCGCCACCGCCCCCTACGGCGCATGGCACTTCGACCTCCCGCTGCTGCTGATCCCCATCTGGCATTTGGCGAGCACGCTGACGGGGACGCGGCGCCGGGTCGCCCTCGCGCTCTTCGCATCGGCGAACATTCTGATGCTCGCGCTGAATGCCGGCGGCGTGACCTCCTTCTATTACGCGTGGGTCGCGCCGCTCGTGCTGGTCGCCTACTTCGGCCTCCGGTTGCCCGCCCGATCCCCATCCCCGGCGCTGGTGCCGGCATGATCTTCTTCCGTCGCATCGGCCCCGGCCCCGCGCTCTTCGTCGTCCTCTGGTTGACGCTGCTGGCGGCCGGTTCGCGCTTCCTGCGCGACCCCGGCATGTTCTGGCACACCGTCGTCGGCGACAAAATCCTGCGCGGCGAGTTCGTCGACCGCGATCCCTTCACGTTCACGCGATTCGGCGAACCGTGGGTGCCGTACCAGTGGCTCGGCGAAGTGGCGATGGCCGCCCTGCATCGCATCGGCGGACTCGATTCGCTGCTCGTCGCCGCGACGGCGATCGTCGCGGGGCTGTTCGCGTGGCTCGCGGCGAAGCTCATCCGCACCGGGTTGCATCCCATCTTCGCGCTGGGCGTCACGCTGCTGGCCCTCGCCGCCGCGAGCACGCATTTCCACGTCCGGCCGCACCTTTTCACGATGCTCGGCATGGCCGTGACGATGCGGGCGATCCTGGCGTTCGACAGCGGCGGATCCGGGTTGCGGAAACTCGCCTGGCTCGTCCCCTTCTACCTCGTTTGGACGAACGTCCACGGCGGGATGCTCGGCGGACTCACGACCCTCGGACTCGCCTTAGCCGGCTGGCTCGCCTTCCGCGCCCTCGGGTGGAACAGTCCCCTCCGCACTCCGCGCACGGTCATCGGGCTGTCGGCGGTCGGAATCGCCTGCGCCCTCACCGCGTTCGCCACCCCCTACGGCGACGGCGTCTTCCGCACCTGGATGTACATCTACAGCGGAATGCCGCGGCTGCCCGAGATCATCGCCGAACACGCCCGCCTCGACTTCGCCGACCCGCACGCTTGGCCGATGCTCGCCTTCGGCGCGCTCTACCTCGCTGCGCTCGCCGGGGTTCCGCGGGGCGAACTGCGCGTCGCGTGGCTCATCCCGCTCTTCTGGCTCGTGCAGGCCTGCCTGCGCGTCCGGCACGGCTCGCTCTTCGCTATCGTCGGCACGGTCGCGCTCATCGACCTCTGGCCGCACACGCGCTACGCCCTCTGGCTCGCGCGGAAGCGGCCCGACGTGTACGCCCCGAAGCTGCCCGTCGCGGGGACGACGCGCGGCATCGTCGTCACGGCCTGCGCCTGCGTGGCGCTCGCGCTGGCGGTTCAAGCGGTGCGGTTGCCCGTTCCTCTCGTCGGCACCGGCTGCGCGCAGCTCGACCCCGATCTCTGGCCGACCGATGCGCTCGTTGAGCTGAAGAAGCACGAGCCGAAATCGCCCGGCGACGGGAAGAAGATCTTCTGCGAGTACATCTACGGCGGCTACATCGAGTACCACTGCCCCGGCTATCGCGTCTTCGTGGACGACCGCTGCGAAGTCTTCGGCGACGACTGGCTCGTCGATTACGTGAACGCCGAACGCGACGGCACCGCCGACGCCATGCGGCGCTGGCAAGCGGAGTATGGCCGCTTCGACTCCGCACTGACGGCGAACCCCTCCGGCTACGGGGACTACTTCGAACAGCGCCCCGACGAGTGGGAGATGGTGACGAAGACGGAGCGCGTGCGGTTCTTCGTGCGGAAGCGGTGAGGAGTCAAGGTGGTTTTCGTAGGGCGGGTGGAGTCTTCGGAACCCGCCGTTGCCCGAATGGGGAGCGGCGGGTTCCGAAGACTCCACCCGCCCTACGGGCCTCTTTCAGGATTTGTCCCAGACCGCGGAGCGGAACCAATCGGGCATCGCATCCGACTTCATGTCGATTTCCGTTCCGTCCGTAATTTCCGCGAAGTGCCAAGTCGATTCGCCACTCGTATCGAAGAAGTAGGCGCGATCCGAATGCCGGACGGCTTCGCGGAGGAGTCCGAGCGACCGGTAGTACCGCGATGCGATCTTCGCTTCCGGAACGCTGTGCCCGCCCGAGGCGACGCGGTTGTTCACGCGCCCGACGTTGATGGCGGGATCTTCCGTGGCGACGAAGTAGAGGTAAGTCCGATACCCGCGCCGCCGCGCGTCCGCGAGCAGTTCGACTTTGTCCGGCGCGGACATGACAGTCTCGAACGTGAACGATTTCGATTCGTCGAGCAGGCTGCGGCGCAGGAAATCGGAGAGCACCGAGGCGAAGTAGGAGTCGATCGTCCGGCCGTTCAGCGCGAGAGTGCCATCGCGATAGTCGATCGCTTCGGCGACTCCCGCGTGGCCGTTCGCGCGGAGAAACTCCGATGCCGCGAAGAATTCCCTGAGCGCGCTCGCGGTGATGGTCAACCCGAACGGCTTCAGATCGAGTTGCCCCGTCGCGCGGAGGGATTTCTCGATGTCGTCCGGATTGATGTAGTTTCCGAACAGACGAGCGGGCAATTCGTTCTTGACGGTCGTCTTTCCGGAACCGTTCGGCCCCGCGAACATGCGGACGCGCGGAACGTCGGGACTCATTTCGCCAACCGCTTTTTGCGGCACTCGACCTTCACCAGCGGCGGCAGTTCCTTCAGCACGACGCGCTCCTCCCCGGTGACGCGCATGAGCGTCCGCCCCACGAGCATCACCACGGGCCGGCCCGACGCCCGCGCCCGCCAGTGGGCCGCGTTCAGCGCCTGCACCGCCAGTTCGGGGATCTTCTCTTCTTCGATCCGCATCTCTTCTTCGGTCACGGCCAATCCTCCTGCGTCTCCCCGATTATACCGGCTGCGAAGGCTGGTGAAGAGGCATGCGTCCGCAACCGGCGTTGTGCGGCAGGGATCGCGCGGGATACCATTTCCATCATGGCGAAAGCGAAAGACCCCAAAGACCCGAAACCGAAACCGCCGGCCCCCGCGCCGCGCGAACCGGCCGAGCCGGACTTCCCCGAACCGGCCGGGTACACCGTCGTGGCGCGGCGCTACCGCCCGCAGCAGTTCGCCGACCTCATCGGCCAGGAGCACGTCGCCTCGGCGCTGTCGAACGCCATCGAGTCGGGCCGCATCGCCCACGCCTACTTGTTCACCGGTGCCCGCGGGGTCGGCAAGACTTCGGCCGCGCGCATCCTGGCGAAGGCGCTCAACTGCGCCAAAGGGCCGACGCCGACGCCCTGCGACGAGTGCGACATCTGCAAGAGCATCGCCGCCGGCGACGACGTGGACTCCATCGAGATCGACGGCGCGAGCAACAACAAGGTGGACGAAGCCCGCGACCTCCGCAGCAACGTCGGTTTCCGGCCGACGCGGGCGCGCTTCAAGATCTACATCATCGACGAAGTCCACATGCTCACGACGGGGGCGTTCAACGCGCTCCTGAAGACGCTCGAAGAGCCGCCGGCGCACGT
>Ga0136611_10002536_pt1 | contig 12742 bp, 11 predicted proteins | sample AntDrymUQ2232306_2_FD_106645 | JGI IMG/M metagenome (GOLD analysis project Ga0136611, IMG submission 106645) | Polar desert sand microbial communities from Dry Valleys, Antarctica - metaG UQ223 (23.06) | ecosystem: Environmental > Terrestrial > Soil > Desert | place: Antarctica: Dry Valley... | reverse complement strand
GTTCCGAGCGCGACAGCGGCGGCGCTTCGATCAGGTATTGGTGAAAGGCCGGCGCCAGCACGCGTGCCGAGCCGGTGGCGATCAGCTCCGAAAGCAGATCGCGATAGAAATCAGCACGTGCGGCCGCGACGAAACCTAACAGTGGGCGGCCGATCGCGTGATCTTCGGCAACGCCGGTTGCGGCCGCGACCCATTCGTTCCAGCCGCGGATCGCGAGGTGGCGGTCGGTGGTGACCACCCCGAGCGATGGTGCCGTGTTCATCGCGTCCTACCGGCTGTTGCGCCCATTGGCTGATCGCTTGGCCGACCCGTTCATCAGACCCGACAGCGTGCGCGCCTGCTCGATCAAATCAGCCGTCCCGCCGCGCGTCCGGCTCACGCCGTCGGCGTTGCGTTGGGTGATGCGGCGGACGTCGGTGAGCTGCGCGGCGACTTTCGCGGTGCTCGTGGTGTGCTGCTGGTTGGCTGTCGCGACGCTGCGGATATCGCGCGTCGATAGAGCAGCGGCCTTGGCCATTTCTTTCATGGTGCGGGCCTGTTCGCTCGCGGCGCGCGCCGCCTGCTCGGATTGCACGCGGATGCCGTCGACGCCGGTCGCCAGTTCCCTGGCGGTGGAGGTTTGCTCGGCCATCGAGCGGCTCACCACCCCGATCTGGCGGTTCAGGTGCGCGCTGGCCTTGGTGATTTGTTCCGACGCGACCGCCTGTTCGGCCACGGCACGCGCGGTGGATGCGGCGCCCTTGCGAATCGACTCCGACATCTGCGTCAGCTGATCGGTGGTCTTGGCCTGCTCCGCCGTCGCCCTGCGGACGTCCACCGCCAGGCGCGAGGTCGATTGCGCGGCCTTCATGATGTCGCGGGAGGCGCGGCCCTGTTCGGTCACCGCCTTGGTGACCTCCTGGGCGACCTTGCGCATTTGCGCGGTGCCCTGGACGATCGCCGTGGCGGCCAGACCCTGCTGGCCGGTCGCTGCGGCGACCAGCTTGGCCTGATCCGCGGTCGACGCCACGGCGTGCGTGACCGCCTTTCCTGCCTGGCGCTGTTCATCGGTGGCGCGCGCGATCTGCCCGACGAGGTCGACCGTTTCGGTGATGCCCGACAAGATCTTGCGCAGGCCGGCCGCGCCGGTCTCGGCAATCGCGTTACTGTCGTCGGCCACCCGCAAGCCTTCCGTTGATGCGGTGATCGCGTCCTGGGCGACGTCCTGCAGGCCCTTGATAATCGCGGCGATGTCGGCGGTGGCTTTGGCCGAGCGATCGGCAAGGTTGCGAATCTCCTCGGCGACCACTGCGAAGCCGCGGCCGGCATCGCCGGCGCGCGCCGCCTCGATCGAGGCGTTCAGCGACAGCAGGTTGGTGCGCTCCGCGATCAGGTTGATGGTCGCGACGATCGAGGTGATGTCGGTGGTGCGCTTACCCATCTCTTTCATCACCGACGAGGACTGCGACATTGCGTCGCGCAAGCGGCCAATGCCCTGGATGGAGCGCTCGACCGCGGCGCCGCCGTCCTGCGCGTCGGCCGATACCCGCCGCGCCAGCGCGTCGGTGCGGCTCGACAGGCTGGCCACTGCGTCGATTGACTTCTCCATCTGCGTGGCGGACGAGGCCGCGACGTTGGCCGCCTCGGCGATTTGCTTGCCGTTCTCCGACACGCTCTGGATCGAGCGCGCCATCTGTTCGATCGACGACGAGTTCTGCTCGACGATAGTCGCGAGGTTCTCGCTCATCGCGCCGACTTGTTCGATCGATGCCGCCATCTCGTTGATCGACGACGCCGTTTCCTCGGACGCCGCGGCGAGATCGTCGGCGTTCGCTGACACGCCGCGGATCGACGCGGACATTTCGAGCAGCGACGCGGAGCTTTGCTCGACCGACGTCGCCAGCGTCTCGGTGTCGCGGCTGACCGCCTTGATCGACGAGGACATTTCGGTGATCGACGTCGACACCTGTTCGGCGGCGGTGGCCATCTCGGTGGCCGTCCCAGCCACGGTCTGGATCGACGCCGACGACTGCTCCATCGCCGTGGCGGTGGTCGCCACGAACGACGACAATCCGGTCATGTTGCCGGCCAACCCTTCGATCGACGCCGCCATTTCGTTCGACGCCGACAGCGTCTCCTCGGTCGCTGTCAGGATTGACTCGGCGAGCGCGGCGGTCTCCTGCAGCGAACTGGAGACGGTCTCGAGCTCGGTCGCGACCTGGTCGATGGCGCGCAGCTGCTCGCCGGCGCCCTCCCACACTTCGTCGGCGGTCTTCGCGATGCTGTTCGCGGAGGCCGACACTTGTTCCGCCTGCCCGAGCACCGAGCCCGGATCGAATGTGTAGTGCTTTCCGTTAACGGCGCGTTTCTGTGTAGCCATGTCCTTCTCCGGAACCTTGCTGTTGCGGCGGCGTGCTGACCGCATGTTCGGTCGAGCCCAACAACCGATCGAGGCCGAGCACCACGATCAAGCGGTCACCCACGCTCGCTACCCCGTCGACGTACTGCGCACTGAGTCCCGCCAGCGCTTCACCCGGCGGATGAATCGCCGACTGCGGAACGTTGAGAAATTCCCTGCAGGCATCGACCAGCAGGCCCACCGATCGACCTTTGCTCTGTACTACGAGCAGCCGCGACGCCACATCGAGCGGCGCGCGGTCGAACCCGAATCGAGCCCGCATGTTGATCGCGGGCACGACCTGGCCGCGCGAAAACACCACGCCATCGACAAACGCCGGCGCATTGGGGACAGGGGTCACGTGGTCGACCATCTCGACATGCGCCACGTCCTGGCTCGGCAACGCGTAGGACGTGCCGGCGACCATGAACAGGATGTAATTGTCGGCGGTCATGCGATCCCCCGGACGACGGTCATGCCGCGGCGGGTGTGACGATCGCGCGCCTGTCGCGCGATGGCGGCGGCATCAAGGATCAGCACCGCCTTGCCATCGCCGAGGTCGGTGGCGCCGGTCACGCCATCGACGCGGATCAGCGGATCGGCGGTCGAACGCACGACGATTTCACGGTGCCCGACAATGCGATCGACCAGCAGGCCGACGGCGGCGGTGCCAGTGCCGACGATGAAGGCGTGAAACCGGGTCGCGTCCGAGGCGGCGGTACCGAGCACCGTGGACAGCCGCAGCACCGGTAGCGGCGCACCGCGGAACTCGACCATCTCCGCGCCCTGCAGCGACCGGATCGAGTTCGCCTCGAATTCCGCGACCTCGCGCACCGCCGCTTGCGGCACGGCGAAGATTTGATCGCCGACGCGCGCCAGCATCGCGGCGGTGATTGCGAGCGTCAGCGGCAGCTCGATGATGAAGCTGGTGCCCTCGCCAGGGCCGGTCTTGAGCCGGATCGTGCCGCCGAGCTCCTGCAACGTCTCGCGGACCACGTTCATCCCGAAACCGCGGCCGCTGACCTTGTCCGATTCTTCGCGGGTCGAGAATCCCGGCGCGCTAATCAACTCGAGCAGGGTGGCGTCGTCGATGGCGCCGTCGGGCACCGCCAGCCCGGCTTGTCGGGCGCGCGCGGTTACGCGCGCCGCATCGATTCCGCGGCCATCATCGGCAATCTCAATCTGCACCGTTTCGCCGGACGCGCTCGCGCTCAATCGCAGCGTCGCCGCGGGCGGTTTTCCCGCCGCCTCGCGCGCCGCGGGCGTCTCGATGCCGTGGCTCACGGCGTTGCGGACGAGATGCATGACCGGGTCCATCATGCGCTCGACCAGAAACTTGTCGATCTTGGTGTCCTGCCCGCTGAGCACGACATTGACGGAGCGGCCGCTGTCGCGCGCCAGATCCCGGACGACGAACGGCATGCGGCGGAAGATCTCGCCGATCGGCACCAGGCGAATGCGCATCACCGCTTCGCGCAGCTCGCGCAGCTCCCGCTCGATCGCTTCGGCGTCCTCTTCGATCGCCCGGTGGTGGGCGGCCGGCAGGTGGCGCTCGCTCTTGGCGACGGCGTCGGTCAATCGCGAGCGCAGAATCACGAGGTTACCGATCATCCGCATCAATTCGTCGAGGCGGGCCAGGTCAACGCGAACGTAATGACCGGAGGACAGGATCGCGCCCGCGCGCTCGTCCTCGGCGGCCGTCTCGAGTGCGGCCGCGGCTTCCGCCGCGGTGATCGGCGTCAACACCAGGCCGTCCGCCTGCCACTGCTCAATCAGCTCGCCGGAGAACACCCCGTTGATTTCGAACTGAAAGGCGACAGCGCCCTGCGGCGTGATGATTGGTTCGGCGGTGACGATTTCGCCATGCTCGCGCAGGCGGGAGCGCGCCAGATCGACGTTGACGCCGCGGGCGATCAGCGCCGGCGATGGCGTGAAGACGCACAGCCAGTTGGCGGTGGCGCGCACCTCGACGGGGTGTGAGGTGTCGTCTGCGCCGTCGCGGGCAATCAGGGTCTGGATCTCGGCAACCACCGGCGCGGTGTTGCGCGGCGGTTCGTTGGCGCGTCGCGCGGCGATCGATGCCTCCAGCGCGCCGGCGCCCTTGATCAGCAGGTCCATGCCGGCAGTGGTCAGGGCGGCGTCGCCTTCGCGCAGCGCGCGCAGGTAGCTTTCGAGCTCGTGCGCGAGGGCTTCGGTCTCGCGATGATCGACCATCCCGGCGATGCCCTTGAGCGAATGAAAGCTGCGGAACAATTCTTCGAGAATGCCGCCGTCGATGCGGCGCTGGCCGACCGAGTGCTCGAGCATCAGCAGCGCGCGGCGGATGGCCGCGAGGTGCTCCTCGGCTTCCGCGAAGTAATCGTCGAGGAAGCTGTCGAGAAAGTCGGTCAACGCGCGCCCTCGACTGCGCGGTCGAGCACGCCGCGCGCGGCGGTTAACAATCCTTGCGGCGTGAACGGCTTGGTCAGGTAGGCGGTCGCGCCCGCGTGCATCGCGGCGCTGCGGCTTTCCTCATCGTCGCGCGTCGTCAGGATGATGACCGGGAGCTGCCGGAACTTGTGGTTGGCTCTGATGAATCCCAGCACCTCGAGCCCGTGCATGTCGGGCATGTTGAGGTCGAGGACCATGAACTGGATCGGGCCGAGCGCGAGCTGTTCGATGGCTTCGAGCCCCGACGCCGCTTCGATTATGTTGTGTCCGAGCGGCGCAAGCGAGGCTCTGACCATGCGGCGAATGGTCGGGGAATCGTCGACGATCAGGATGTGTGACATAGAGCCGCGCGCAAGCCATCGATTATATCGGGCCGGATTGCGCACACCGCTAGATTCACTGGGGAGAAAATTGATCGCCACAGCTCTGCCTTACGCGTTTAAGGTCGAGCTGCAAATAGGAAAGGCTCGGGGGTTTCCCGAGCCTCTTGTCTTGAGTAATGGTCGGGGCGAGAGGATTTGAACCTCCGACATCTCGGTCCCGAACCGAGCGCTCTACCAGGCTGAGCCACGCCCCGAAGAACTTTCAGTCTACCTTAACTATCGTGACTGTGGGTGGCTAAAGTCCCTGAGGCGCCTGACCCAGCGACATTATGGGGCGAACTCGATCATGCGATCGGATCGGCCGGTCATGAAGAACCTCGCGCGCTTGCCGGCGCTGCGATCGGTGCCGGTGCCCGTCTCAGTGCCGATCACCTGCGGATACCACGAACCTCCATCCAAGATCTTTGCCGGCACGCTCCAGCGCGACGGTTCGGACAGGGTCGGCGAAAACGACACGTAGATCCCTTCCTGGCCGAATTGGTCGTCCTTGGCGCGATTGAGCAGCATCACGTACTGCTCGAGATAGGTGTTCCAGTGAATCGACGCGCCCCAGAAGACGTCGTTGGGCGCCGATCGATCGTGAAATGGCCGGGCGCTGCGCACGAGCGGCGTGCCCGCCGGATACGCCCAGCCGCCGTCGCTGTCCGGCGATTCGCTCGCCGACAGCCACGCGCCGTCGTTCCAGATGGCCGCCTTGCCGGACGGCCGATCGCGATCGGCCCAGGCCAGCCGCGCGACCGCGACACCCTGCGTCGCGCCGTCGCGCGAGTACTGGCTGAAATACAGATAGACATCCTGGCCGTTGGCATCAAGCGCCGCGGTGACGTCGCCCACACCGCCGAGCACGAATCGGTTACCCGAGTCGCATGCTTCGCTTCCTGACGGCGCGTCGAGCACGATGCCGAGGTCTTCCCACGTCTGGCCATGGTCGGCGGAGCGGATCGCGCCGATGCGCGGCAGCTGGCGATCCGCACGGCCGCACAGATCCGCCGGGCGCTCGTGATGGTAGTAGCCATACCAGGTGCCGTCGGTGTGCGGGATGATCGCCTCCATCCAGACGCCGTGCTCTGGATGCGACGCGAAGGCGACCGGACTCCCGCGTTGCAGCGAGTCGATTGACGTCCCGGCGGAGCGGACCGGCACTCCGCCCCACGAACTGAGGACGAACAACCGCTGGACCCCGTCGACCAGCGACCACACAGCGGGGTTGCTCGAATCGATCTCGCCGGGCAGGTCGATGCGCGACGCGGAGTTCAGGCGCGCGGTCGGTACGCGGGCGGTCTGCGCGTGCGCCGTGACGATCGCCAGGCACGCCAGGGCGACGCTACTTGAGGTGCGCGGCCAGCTGCTCCAGGACGTCATACGCGGTCATGTCGGGTTGCAGCGGCGTCACCGAGACAAAACCGTCCTTCACGGCTTCGTGGTCGGAGCGCCCGCTGTCAGGGTGATATTCGTCGAGCGCCTCTTCGATCCAGTAATACGCGCCGCCGCGCGGATCGGTGCGCGCATCGATCTTGGTCACGTGGTTGCGCTTCGCCTGCGACGTCACGCGCATGCCCTTCGGTGTGCCGGCCGGCACGTTGATGTTGATGAAGGTGCGCGGCGGAATGCCATGCTTGAGCACCGACGCGGCCACCCTTGCCGCCGCGGCAGCTGATGGGCCGAAGTCGTAGGTCGGCGTGCGCTTGACGGAGACGGCGATGCCCGGCGGCCCCAGCAACGCACCTTCGAGTGCGCCCGACACCGTGCCCGAGTAGGTGATGTCGTCGCCAAGGTTCCAGCCCTTGTTGATGCCGGACACGACCAGATCTGGCAGCACCCCCTTCAGCAGGATCGCGCACGCCAGGTTGACACAGTCGGTCGGCGTCCCATCAACCCCGTAGACGCCTTCGCTGATCGACTCGATCCGCAGCGGCCTGCGCAGCGTCAGCGCGTGGCCGATGGCACTTGCCTCCTGTAGCGGCGCGACGACCAGGACGTCGCCAAGTGATTTCATGGCATCCGCAAGCGCGTGAATGCCTTCCGAGGTAACGCCGTCGTCATTGGTGACAAGGATTAGAGGCATGAATCCCTCGATTTTATCGCACTGAACCCCCCGGCCGCGGCCGCCGTATCCACTTATAATCCCGTGCATATGGAATGGTGGATGTGGCTCGCTGCTGGTCTCGCGCTGGTTGTGGCTGAGCTCGCCACGCCAGGAGGTTTCGTCATCATCTTTTTCGGCGTCGCCGCACTCGTGGTTGGCGTGCTTGGACTGCTCGGCGTGGTTTCGTCCGCGCCCCTGCAGTTCCTGCTGTTCAGCGTGCTGTCGGTCGGCTCGCTGGCGCTGCTGCGCGGACGACTCCAGTCCAAGCTCCGAACGCCTGGCGCTTCGAACGTCGATTCGCTGATCGGCGACCTGGCCATCCCCCAAGAACGTCTGTCGCCGGGCGTGGTTGGGAAAGTGGAAGTGCGCGGCTCGACCTGGAGCGCGCGCAACACCAGCAGCGTTACGCTCGATCCCGGACAGCGCGCCCGCGTGGCGGCGGTGGACGGCCTCACACTCGCAGTGATCCCCGAATAGAACCGGCTAAAAAGGAGCGTCATGGAAGGCGGACTGATTTTTTTCGGTTTGCTCGCGTTCGTAGTGATCATCGTCCTTTACAAGACGGCGATTGTCGTCCCGCAGCAAAGCGCATTCGTGGTCGAGCGGCTGGGCCGCTTTGCCGGCGTGCTCGACGCGGGGTTCCACGTACTGGTGCCGTTTGTCGACGTGATTCGCTACAAGCATTCGCTCAAGGAGATGGCGCTCGATATCCCGGCACAGATCTGCATTACGCGCGACAACGTGCAGGTCCAGGTCGACGGCGTGTTGTATCTCAAGATACTGAATCCCGAGCGCACGTCGTACGGCATCTCGGATCACCTGTTTGCGATCACGCAGCTGGCGCAGACCACGCTGCGCAGCGAGGTCGGCAAGATCGATCTCGACCGCACGTTTGAAGAGCGCACCAACATCAACATCGCGGTGGTGGCCGAGCTCGACAAGGCGACCGAGCCGTGGGGCGTGAAGGTACTGCGCTACGAGATCAAGAACATCACGCCGCCGGCCGACATCCTCGCGGCAATGGAAAAGCAGATGCGCGCCGAGCGCGAAAAGCGCGCGGTCATTCTGACCTCCGAAGGCCAGCGCGACGCCGCCATCAACTCGGCCGAAGGCGACAAGCAGCAGACCATCAAGGCGTCGGAAGCCCGGCGTCAGCAGCAGATCAACGAGGCCGAAGGCCAGGCCGCGGCGATCCTCGCGGTGGCGACCGCCACAGCGGAAGGCATCAAGCGGGTGGCAGAAGCAACGCGCGCGCCCGGCGGCGCGGAAGCCATTCAGCTGAAGGTCGCTGAGCAGTACATCGCGGAGTTCGGCAAGGTGATTAACAGCGCCGACACGATCATCCTGCCGGCGAACCTGAGCGATGTGGCGTCGATGATCACGACGGCGATGAACGTCGTGCAGCAGCAGAAAAAATAGGAGACCTGACCTGATGAAGAAGGTGGCGATGGCGGTTGTGCTCGGCGTGGTCGTTACCGTGGCCGCGCTGTCGGCGTGCTCGACGGTGCAGCCCGATGCCGGTCATGAAGCGGTGCTGGTGCGTAAGCCGCTGGTGTTTGGGAGCGGCGGCGTCGACGAGACGCCGGTGAAGACCGGCCTCAAGTACGTCGCCTTCACCACGCAGGGCGTCGACGTGAACATGCAGCCACGGCGCGTCGACCAGGAGTTCACCGACCTGATGACGCTCGACGGCGTGCCGATCGATTTTCACGCGGTGGTGACGCTGCAAGTGATCGACAGCGTCAAGCTGGTGCGTGATTTCGGCGCCGACAGCGCTCAGAACGGCGTGCCGGGTTTCTGGGTGAGGAATCTCGACCAGCCGTTTCGCACCGCGGTGCGAGACGCCGTCAAGGCGCACGGCAAGAACGAGATGGCCATCCAGGCGACCGCTGCCGAGGATGTGGATCGGGTGGTGACGGAGCACTTGCTGAGGATCGTCAAGGAGACCGGCGTGCCGGTAAAGATCCTCGATGTGTCACTGGGGCGCGCCAATCCGCCGGACGCCATCCTTCACCAGCGCGTCGAGACGGCGGCGCAGGAGCAGCGCATCAACACCGAGAAGCAGAAGAAGCTGGCGGAAGATCAGCGTAAGATGGCCGAGGAGAGTCGCGCCGCGGCGGACCAGGCCTACAACCAGAAGATGGGCCTCAACACCGAGCAGTACGTCGCACTGCAGGCGATTCAGATGCAGCGCGATGTCTGCGCAAAGAGCGGGAGCTGCACATTCATCTTCGGTGCGAACGCCACTCCCCTCCTCAACCTGCGGCAGTAGCCTTGACTCGCTACTGCGCGAGCGTTCGCGTCGCCGCCGAGCCGGTGAGCTCGTCGGCGATCCATTTCGCCTTGTAGACCGCCCGCAACGCCTCGAGGATCACGCGCGAGTCAACCGACACCGCGCGGTTCACCGCCTGGTCGTAGATGAAATATCCCGGCAACGACTGGATGTTGCCGTCGAAGATCAATCCCACCAGCTCGCCTGTCGCGTTAATCACCGGCGATCCGCTGTTGCCGCCGACGATGTCGTTGGTGCTGACGAAGTTGAACGGCGTGGTTGCCTTGACGGCGCCGCGCGCCTTCATCCACGAGTCGGCGATTCTGTAGGGCGGCTTCTGCTTATGCTCGTCACCGCGCACGTATAGCCCGCGCACCTCGGTAAACGGCGAAATCTGCCTGCCGTTCTCCATGTAGCCCTCCACCTGGCCGTACGACAGGCGCAGCGTAAATGTGCCGTCGGGATACGCGGCGTCCCCCTGGGTCGCGAACACCGCCTGCGCGATCTTCGAATAGGCATCACGCTCAACGGCGAGGACCTCGTTGTCGTACTTGGTTCGCAGCTCACGCGCGCGGGCATCGACGATGCGCGCCAGCTCGATAAAGGGATCGTTCGATGCCGCCACAGCCGCCTTGCCGCCGGCGAGGAGCGCCTTGCGCGCCGCGGCGTCCCCCAGCTTGGTGCCGCCAACCATCTCCGCCGCTCGTGCCTTCGGCGATTGGCCACCGAGGATCGGCGCAACCAATGGATGGTCGGCGCCGACCATCTGCTGCATCACGGCAAAGGAGGCTTCGAGCTTGGCCTGTTCAACGCCGGAAAAGATCGGCGCTGACGATGCCATCTGCCGCTCGATTGCCTCTTTGCGCGCATCCGAATATTCCGGCAGGCGCTGCCCGTTCGGCTTGGTGGCTTCGTCGGCCCAGCGCAGCAGCGTGCGCGCGACCGTGAAGTACTGTGTGTTCATGCCGAGCCCGCTCTCGAATACGACTCGCTCGTAGTTGTACGGTGGCAGCGCGGCGCGGGCGGCCGCAACCTGGTCCCAGGCATCACCGTAATTGGCCTTCAGCTCCGGACTCGCATTGACACGATCGCGCAGTGCCTGCTCATCGGCCCGCTTCTTGTCCATCGTCGCGGCGTCTTTCAGGCCGCCGATCTGGCCGCGCCACGATTTCAGCGAATTCTCGATGCTGAAAAAATCATCGTTCGCCTGGCGCGCCTGTTCGGCGCCCTGCTTCGCATACGCATCCAGCGCATCGCGGATTTGCGTGAAGGCGTTGAGCGACAACGGCAGTGCGATGTCACGGAGGAACTCGAGATGCGCCACCGTGTTGAGCCGCTGTGTCGCGCCCGGATGGCCCGAGGTGAACACGGCCTCGCCTTCTTTCACGCCGGCCGTCGACCACGGCAGGTAGTGCTTTGTCTGGAGCGGCTTGCCGTTCTCGTAGACGCGCCAGATGGTCATGTCGAGGCAATAGCGCGGGAAGGTGAAGTTGTCGGGATCGCCGCCGTAGAACGCGGCGTCAAACTCCGGAGCGAACACCAGCCGGACGTCCGTGAACTTCTTATAGAGGTACAGGTGATACTGCGCGCCCTGGTAGAGCGTCACGACTTCGGCTTCGAGGCCGGTGTTCCCCTGCGCATCCTTTTCGATGGCGGCGATCGCGGCGCGGCGGGCGGCAAGCGTTGCCGCCGACGACATCCCGGGCTCAAGGGCTTGATTGACCTTCGACGTGACGTCCTCAACCTTCTGCAGCGTCATCAACTCGAGATCGGCGGCCTTCATTTCCTGGCGGCGATCGGCGGCCGTGAATCCCTTCGACGCGTAATCTCGCTCGGCAGTGCTCAGCTTGTGCAGCAGGTCGAGCGACACGTGATGATTGGTCAGGACGAGACCGTCGGGCGACACGAACGATCCCGATCCGCTCGGGAACCGCACCGACGCCTGCTGGACGCGATCGATCCACCGCTCGGACAGCTCGACGCCGAGCGCCTGTTTAATCGACGCCTTCGGAATGCGATTGAACGGCCAGAAGCCTTCGTTGGCATGCCCGACTACCTGCAGGCAGCCCACGAGGACCGCCAGCGCTCCGACCCGACTTACGAACTGTTTCATAACGCAAATTCTACGTCTTGTCGGCAGTTCTGCCGATTTGCTCTGTCCCCGATCATCCCTGTGGCAGGGAGAAAATGGGGGACAGGCACCGCTCAGGGAACGTAGGCGATGCAGTCGATCTCGACCAGTAATCCCTCGCCCGGCAGGCCCGCCGCCTGGATAGTGGTGCGCGCCGGGCGATGCTCGTTGAACATCCGCGAGTAGACGGCGTTCATGTTCTGGAACTCGTTCATGTCCAGAAGGAACACGCCGCACCGCAGCACGTGCTGCAGATCGGAACCCCCGGCTTTGAGAATCGCCTGCAGGTTCTTCAGGCACTGCTCGGTCTGGGTCGTGACGTCGCGGCCGGCCAGCTGGCCGGTCGCGGGATCGGTCGCGCCCTGACCGGAAACAAAAATTAAGCGTTCGAATCCCATCCCTGGGGAGTACGGACCGACCGGCTTCGGTAAATTAGCGGCATGAACTGGTTTGTGCATCGATGTGTGTCCCGACAAGTATCGCTTCCCGACCGCCGGCTCTTCTCTTCCCGACGACCATCACTTCCCGGCGGGTATCATAGCTGTTAGTGCCTCGCTACAAGCTCACCATCGAGTTCGCCGGGACCAAATACAGCGGCTGGCAGAAACAGAAGAACGCGCGCACCGTGCAGGGGGAGCTCGAAAACGCGATCGCGCAGTTCACGCGCGATACGACTTTCGAGTTCATGGGCTCAGGGCGCACCGATGCGGGCGTGCATGCGTTACGACAGGTCGCGCATCTCGATGTCAGGAAGGCGCTGCCGGCGGAATCACTCCGCCGCGGCATCAACGATGCCCTGCCCGCGGACATCCACGTGCTCGCCGTCGACAGCGTGCCGCATCGTTTCCACGCGCGACATAGCGCGATGGCGCGCACCTACCTCTACCAGGTCTCGCGACGGCGCAGCGCGTTTGCGAAACCGTTTGTGTGGTGGGTGAAGGAGCCGCTCGATCTCGAGCGCATGACCGACGCGGCGGCACGCTTTACCGGCATGCACGACTTCCAGTCATTCAGCGACGATGACCCGGACGAAAAATCCACCGACGTCCTGATCGAGGAGGTG
>Ga0136611_10002535_pt1 | contig 12742 bp, 12 predicted proteins | sample AntDrymUQ2232306_2_FD_106645 | JGI IMG/M metagenome (GOLD analysis project Ga0136611, IMG submission 106645) | Polar desert sand microbial communities from Dry Valleys, Antarctica - metaG UQ223 (23.06) | ecosystem: Environmental > Terrestrial > Soil > Desert | place: Antarctica: Dry Valley... | reverse complement strand
TCACCCCGACCGCCACCGCCTCGGCCGCCCAGCTGGCCACCGGCACGGCGCGGGCCGCCGCGGCGGCGACCCAGGCGGCGGTCGCCGCGGCGGGCGGCAGCCCCGGCGCCGAGGTCGCCGCCGTCGGCGACGTCACCCGCGGCAGCCGGCAATTCACCGTCTCGTGCATGGGCTGCCACCGCGCCGGCGGCGCCGGCCCGGACCTGCTGGCGCCGGGCGGACCGGGCGCGGCGGCGTCGGCGGCAACCTTGCTGCCGCTGCTGCGCGAGGGGGTCGGCCACGCCGTCCCCCCCGGCCCCTACACCGCCACCGAACTCTCCGATGCCACCATCGCCAACCTCGCGGCCTACATCCAGTCGCGGGCCGCGCCGTAGCAGTCGCGGGCCGCCAGCGGTCGCCGACAACCGGACCAGGAGCCGGGTGCCGACGGTCGCCGTGCGAGACACCCTTACCCTCCCGAGTCCTCCTTGCCCGGCGCTCGAAAGCAGGCGGCGTGTCCGCTCCGCACGCGACCGCGACCGCGTCGTGCCCGGCCCGTCCCGTTCAGCCGATGTCCGCGAGCCGGGCGCCGTTGCCGCGGTGGGCGCCGCCGCGGATACCGTCGCGGCCCCCCACCACCGGGTCATTCCGTGTTCATCGAGTAGTCGGAATCCGTCGGCCCGCGCGCAGCGAGCCCAGAACCTTTGGACACCACCGCGCTACCGTAGCGGGCGCGCCGTTGGACGGATTCCTCGACAAGCTCGGATGACCCGGATCTCGCGGGTATCGGGTATCAGGGAGACCGGCTACCCCGCTCCTCGTCGAGCGCCCCCCTCCTCGCCGAGCACCAGCCCCCGCTCCCAAGCGACGGCCGACGGCGGGACCGACCTGCCAATCCTGCTCGCGCGGTGCCAAGCCCCGCGCTCAAGCGTCAGGGGCGAGCGCGATCGGGACCAGCCCCGCACCGCCCCACGCCATCACCCACCCGACCCCTTCTGCCCCCGACGTCCGCGCCGCGCCCATGAGCGTGCCCAACGCACCCGAGTCCGGCGTTGATACCCACCGAACGGGTCGCCAGGCGCGTCGGAGCGGTCGGCGCGGGGCGGGCGGCGGTAGAATCCCCAGCGCGTGGGGCGCCGACTCCGCGTCGCCCCGGTCGGCCGATCCGATGGAGTCCCCGTGGTCGTCGTTGCCGCCGCCGCCGCCCTGATCAGCCTGGCTTGCGCCCTGACCGTCGCCGGCGACGCCGTGCGCCGGCCGCGGCCGGACAAGCTCGCCTGGGCGGTCGCCTTCGCCGTGTTCGCGGTGGCGGCGGGGGCGGAGGTGGTTGGCGCGGTCTGGGGCTGGAGCGCGCCGCTGGCACGCCTCTACTACCTGGCCGGGGCCACCCTGGTGGTCGGCTACCTGGCGGTCGGCGAGTTGTACCTGCTGGCGCCGCGGCGGATCGCGGCGGTCGCCCCCGGCGCCACGATGCTGGTGACGGCGCTCGCGGCGGCCGTTGTCCTCGACGCGCCCGTGGACGCCGCGCGGCTGGAGGCGGACGGCTGGCGGGCGCTGGAGCGCGGTCCGGCCCTGATCGCGATCGCCGCGGGCATCAACACCCTCGGCACCGTCGTGCTGGTCGGGGGCGCGCTCTGGTCGGCGTGGCGGTTCCGGCGCCTGGGCGTCCAACGCCACCGCACGATCGGCTGCATCCTGATTGCCGTCGGCACCCTGCTGGTCGCCGCCGGGGGCACGCTGACGCGCTTCGGCCGTGAGGAGTATCTCTACCTCGCGATGGCCACCGGGGTGGCCGTCATCTACGCCGGCTACCTCGAAGCGCGCCGCCCCGACCACGGGGCACGCCCAACCACCGCCGCCGACGCGGCCGAGCCAGACCCCGCGGCGGTAGCGCTCTCCCAGCCCCCGCCCGCGCCCGGCCGGCGCGGCACCCTCGTGCGGCTGCCGACCCCCCGCGCCACCGGCCAGGCCGCGCGGGAGCCGGCCACCGCCGATCCCGCGATCGCCTTCGTCGAGGAGCAGCTCCTGCCGCTGGACGACGGCGCGCTGGCCGCCGCCTGCCGCGCCTGGAGCGCGGAGCGGATGGCGGTCGACCGCGTCAGCCGGGAGGAGGCGCGGCGGGCCTGGGCGCTGCGCCTGCGCCTCTCGCCGGCCGGGCGCGCCGCCTTCGACGCCCACGGCGCCCCCGCCCGCCTCCAACTGGCCGAGCTCTACCACGAGGTGCTGGCCCCGGGCGTGGCCGAGTGGCACGCCGAGCGAACGGCTGCTCCCGGCGGCTAAGCACGGGCACCGTCGGTCCGTCGGGCGCCGCCACGCTGTCGGGGCGACGCACGCGTCGCCCGGTTGCGCGCCGCGCCCCGTTGCGTGCCGTGCCCGACGGTTTACGGTGCCCGGCGATACGCGCCGCCGGTGCCGATGGCGCCCGGCCAAGACCTGTAGTAGCCTTGGGAGCACGACGGCGCGGCGGGCGCGCCGAGGGGGTGCCGTGCTCCCCGTATCCGCGCGGCTGACGGGGAGGGACTGCCAGAGGGCGGTCCCTTTTTGCGTGGGTTCCGACCGTGCCGCGGCGATCGACTGACGCGGCCGACATGGTTGCAGAGGCGGACCCGGGGCGGGGACGCGAACGGCGGGGAGGCGATGTCGGACCTGACGGTGGCCACGGTGATCTTTGTCGTGACCTACGCGGTGATCGTGAGCGAACGGCTGGACCGCGCGGTCGTCGCGCTCGCCGGTGGCGCGCTGATGATCGCCTTCGGCGTCCTGAACCAGGAGCAGGCGATCGCGGCGATCGACTTCAACACCCTGGCGCTGCTGATCGGGATGATGATCCTGGTCAACATCCTGAAGCGGACCGGGGTCTTTCGCTACGCCGGCTGGCGGACGGCCGTCGCGGTCGACGGGAATCCCTGGCGGCTGATGATGGGCTTCGCCCTGTTCACCGCCGTCTCCTCGGCTTTCCTGGACAACGTGACCACGATTCTGCTGATGGTCCCGGTCACGATCGCGATCTGCGACGACCTCGGCTTCGATTCACGGCCGTTTCTGATCACCCAGGTCATCGCCAGCAACATCGGCGGCACGGCGACCCTGATCGGCGACCCACCAAACATCCTGATCGGCAGCGCGACCGGGCTCGACTTCATGGCCTTCTTCACCAACCTGGCGCCGCTGGTCCTCCTGCTGCTGCCACTCACGATCGCCGGCTTCTGGATCGTCTTCCAACGGCCGCGCCGGCTTGGGGCGCCGACCGAGACGGCCCGTCAGGCGCTCGCCAAGGCCGACGCCCGCGTCCACATCGGCAACGCGCCGCTGCTCCGCAAATCGCTGAGTGTGCTGGCCCTGACCGTGCTCGGCTTCATCCTCCACGGCGTACTCCATCTCGAGGCGGGCACCGTCGCCATGTTCGGCGCCATCCTGCTGCTCTTACTGAGCCGGGTCGATCTCTACGACGTGCTGCAGGAGGTCGAGTGGCCCACGATCTTCTTCTTTGTCGGACTCTTCGTGCTGGTCGGCGGTCTCGAGGCGATCGGCCTGCTGGACCGGATTGCCCGGCGGGCGGTTGCCCTGACCGACGGCAATGTGACGCTGACCGTGCTGACGATCCTCTGGTTCGCGGCGATCGTCTCCGCGATCGTCGACAACATCCCGGCGGTGGCGACCATGATCCCGCTCACCTTCTCGGTCGCCCGGCTCCTCTTTCCCGACCTGGCCGGGTTGGACGACGCGGCGCTGGCCGCGCACGCCGAGGTGGCCCCGCTCTGGTGGGCGCTGGCCCTTGGCGCCTGCCTCGGTGGCAACGGCTCGCTGGTGGGCGCCTCGGCCAACGTGGTCGCCGTCGGTATGGCCGAGCGGCGCGGCGAGCCGATCGGATTCTGGGGGTTTACCCGCGTCGGGTTGCCGTTCACGCTGGTGACCCTGGTCGTCGCCAGCTTCTACGTCTGGCTGCGCTATCTGGCGTTCTGATCGAGTCCCGCGGCAGGACCCGCGTCGGACGCTTGACGCTGACCGGGCAGCGCCCGACACTCCCGCTGCCGATCCGGCGTCCTGGGATGCGTCGGGACGCGGCGGTAGGGAGCCACGGGGCGGCCGGACGAGGGAAGCTTGGTGCCTGAGTTCGCCGGTCAACCAACCTTTGTGCTCCTCGCGGTGTCGCTCCTCGCGGCGCCGGTGACGGCGCTGGCCGGGCTGCGCCGACCGGCGTGGGCGGCGCCGGTCGGCATCGCGATGGCGGCGCTGGCCTTCGGGGCGGCGCTCCGGGGATGGGCGGCGGGCGGGGCAACGCTCGACGTGGTCTGGGCGCCGACGTGGAATCTGCGCCTCACCTTCGCCCTCGATGGGCTCGCCACGCTGTATGCCCTGCTGGCGACGGGCATCGGGCTGGCGGTGCTGGTCTACGCCGCGCGCTATCTACCGCTCCACCTGGCGCACCAGGGGCGTCCGGCACAGGATGGCGTGCGCTTCTCCGCCTTCCTGCTCCTCTTCATGGGCGCGATGGTCGGGCTGGTGATGGCCCAGGACCTCCTCCTGCTGTTTCTGTTCTGGGACCTGACGGCGGTCGCCTCGTACTTTCTGATTGGGTACGATCGCCACCTGCGGGAGGCGCGGGCGTCCGCGCTGATGGCGTTCCTGGTCACGGGCATCAGCGCCGTCTGCCTGCTGATCGGCACCCTCATCCTCTACGCCGCACACGGCACCTTCGCCTTGGCGGAACTGGCAACGCTGGTCGAGCCGGGGCCGGCGCTGACCACCGCCGGGGCGCTGATGGCCGTCGCCGGGCTGGCGAAAAGCGCGCAGGTGCCCCTTCACTTCTGGCTGCCGCGGGCGATGGCCGCGCCGACGCCGGTTTCAGCCTACCTTCACTCGGCGGCGATGGTGGCGGCCGGCGTCTTTCTGCTCGGGCGGCTCTACCCGCTGCTGCGTCGGAGCGACGGGGTGCTCGATGCCCTGCTGGTCGTCGGGTTCCTCTCGATGGCGGTCGGTGGCGTGCTGGCCCTGACCCGCGACACCCTCAAACAAATCTTGGCCTACTCGACAATCTCGCAGTACGGCTACGTCGTCGTCCTGCTCGGGTTGGGCGGTCCGGAGGGGGTGGCCGGCGCGGCGTTCTACGTGATCGCCCACGCGCTGGCGAAAAGCGCGCTGTTTCTGACTGCCGGCGCCGTGACCGAGGCCACCGGCGAGACGGCGCTGTCTCCCCTCGGGGGGCTGTGGCGCTCGCTGCCCCTGCTCGCGGCGGCGAGCGGCGCGGCCGCGGCCGGGTTGGCGGCGCTGCCGCTGACGATCGGCTTCTTCAAGGACGAGCTCTTCTTCGCCGCGGCGCTGGCGCACGGCCCGATCGTCGCGGCCCTCGCGACCGTCGGCGCGGCGTTCACCGTCGCCTACATTGGCCGGTTCTGGGGCGGCATCTTTCTCGGGCCGGCGCGGACCGCGGCGCACCGGCCGCCGATCGCGCTGGTGGCGCCGGTGGTGGTGCTCGGGGGGCTGGTGGTGGTTGGCGGCGTCGCGGTCGAACCGGCGGCCCGGCTGGCCGGGAATGCCGCGATCGCGTCCCTCGGCGCACCGGTGTCCCTCCACCCCGCGTACCACCTCGACGCGCGGGCGGAGAATCTGATGGCGCTCGCGGCCTACGCGCTGGGCGCGATCCTGCTGGTGGGGCTGCCGCGGTGGCGGGGCGTTGCCGAAGCGGTGGCGCGATTCGGGGAGCGGTTTGGGCCGGAGCGCGGCTACCGCGCGACACTTGCCGGGCTGAACGCCTGCTCCGATCGGATCCACCAGGTCGAGGTGCGCGACCTCCGTAGCCGCGTGGCGACGACCCTGGTCCCGGTCGGCGTGCTTGTCTTCGCCGGCTTCGCGGCGACGCCCACCCGAGGCGCCTTCACCCTCGGCACGGTGGCCGTCGCCGATCTGCCGCTGCTGCTCGTCCTGGTCCTGACGGTGGTCGCCGCCCTGGCGACCACGATCCCGCGCGATCATCTGTCCTTGGCCCTGGTCTTGTCCGGCGTCGGCTACAGCCTGGCCGTGGTGTACGCGTTCTCCGGCGCGCCCAACGTCGCCTTGGTCGCGGTGCTGGTCGAAACCCTCTTCGCGCTGCTGTTTCTCGGGGTGCTGGTGGCGCTGCCGCGCCAGTTGCTCCGCCGTGCGACCGATCAGCCGGCCAGGGCCAGTCTCCGCTGGCGCGATCCCGTGCTTGGCGTCGTCTCGGGCGTGGTCGCCTTTCTCGTCGTGTGGGGCGTGCTGTCCAAGCCGGCGTCGCAGGAGAGCGTCGCGGTCGATCTGATTCGATTGACACCGGACGCCCACGCGCGCGACGTGGTGACGGCCATCCTGGCGGACTTCCGCGGCCTCGACACGATGGGGGAGATCACGGTGATCGGGATCGCGTACCTCGGGATCGCCACCCTGCTGCGAAGGGGGACGCGGTGACCACGATCATGACGAGAACCGTCGCCCGGCTCCTGTTTGTGCCGACGCTGATGGTCGCCATGGCCACGCTGGTCAAGGGCTACGCCGACACCGGGGACGGCTTTACCGCCGGGGTGATCGCCGCGTTGGCGGTGCTGCTCCAGTTCGTGGCGTTCGGTCACCGTGAGGTCGCGCGCCTGCTGCCGGTTCGCTTCGCCCCGCTGGTGGCCTTCGCCGGCCTGATGCTGGCGCTGGCGGTGACCTTCGCGTCGGTGGTGCGGGGCCAGCCGATCCTGACCCACGCGCCGGCGCCGGGGACCGCGGCCGTCCACCTCGGCACGGTCGAGTTCATCACGCCGGTGCTCTTCGACATTGGTGTCTTTCTGCTCGTCTTCGGCTTCGTCGTGGCGACCATCGGCGCGTTCGCCGGTCGGGGCGAACGGAGGCTGCCGTGATCCTGATCCAGTCGCTTGCCGTCGCCGTCCTGTTCGGGTCCGGCGCCTACCTGCTGCTGAAGCCCGACCTGATCCGGGTCGTGGTGGGGACGGTGATGATCTCCAACGCCGCTAACCTCTTCATCATGGCGGCCGCGCTGTCCAAGGGTGGGGCGCCGATCTATCCGCTCGCCGAGGGGGCGCCAATCGCCGATCCGCTGGTCCAAGGCATGACGCTGACCGCGATCGTGATCAGCTTCGGCGTCTCGGCCCTGCTGCTGAGCATCGTCTACCGCGTCTACACCTCCCACCTCTCGCTCGATCTCGACGACTTGGCCGCCGCCGAGGAACGAGAGGAAGCCGCCCAGGAGCGGGCGTTGGTCGGCGCCGGGGTCGGCGACCGGGACCCGGTACCACGGTGATGCTGGTCCTCCCGCTCGGCATCGTTTGGTTCGCGGGCGTCGGCCTGGCCCTGCTCGACGGTCGGCGCCGACGGGTTGGCTGGCTGGCGGTCGCCGCCCTCGCCGCGGGGTTCGGCGCCACGTGCTGGCTCGCCGCCGACGTGTTTCGCCATGGGGCGATCCAGACCGTGGCGGGGAACTGGCCGGTCGGGATCGGGATCAAGCTGCGCGCCGACGCCCTCGGCGTGGTCTTCGCCGTCCTGTCGAACGGCGTGCTGCTGATCGCCCTGATCTATGAGGTGCTCGGCGGCGTCCGGTGGCGCGCGTTCCCGGCGCTGGTGCTGCTGATGGCGACGGGGATGACCGGGCTCTTCTTGACCGGCGACGCCTTCAACTTCTACGTCTTCTTCGAAATGTCGATGATCGCTGCCTACGTCCTCACCGGCTATGGCGAGCGGACCCGCCAGTTGCGGGCGGCGATGATCTTCGCCGTGGTTAACCTGCTCGGCTCGGTGCTCTTCCTGATCGCCATCGCCGCCCTGTACCACGTCACCGGCAGCCTCGACATGCGGGTCATCGCCGCGCGGATCTCGATCGTCGAGGAGAACCCGGTCATCCTCAGCGGGGCCATCCTCTTCGCCGCCTTCAGCGTGAAGCTCGGGCTCTTTCCGTTCCACTTCTGGCTGCCCGCCGTCTACACCGGCACCCGGCCGGCGGTGGCGGCGATCCTGAGCGGGGCGTTGACCAACATCGGCACCTACGGCCTGCTCCGGTTCGGCGCCGACATGCTGCCCCGGGAACTGGAGTTGGGCGCCCCTGCTCTGCTCGTGCTCGGCACGGCGAGCATCGTCTATGGCGCCATTCAAGCCATCTCGCGTCACAATCCGGGCGAGGTGCTGGCCTACTCGGCGATCGGCCAGGTCGGCTACGTGCTGATCGCGCTCGGCATCGGCGGCCCGATCGGCTACGCCGCCGCCATCCTCTACGCCGTGGTGAACTCCCTCAACAAAACGCTGCTCTTTCTGGCGGCCAGCCTCCGAGGCTGGTTGGTCGGGGCCGCGTTCGTCGTCGGCGCCTTCAGCGTCGCCGGGGTGCCGCCCGCGGCGGGGTTCTTCGGCAAGGCGGCGCTCTTCCGCGCCGGACTCGCGGCGGAGGGGACCGCGGCGCGGGTGACCCTGGTTGGCCTTGTCTTTCTCGGCGGCGCGCTCTCCTTCGTCTACATGTTCCAGATCTACCAGCGGCGCTTCTGGACGATCGAGGGACCGTTGGCGGATCCGGTCAGTTTGCCGCCGCGGCGGGTGCTGGTGATGGCGATCGCCGGTCTGATTGTGGCGCTCGGGGTTTGGCCCGAGCCGCTGCTTGCCGTGAGCGAGCGGGCGGCGGCCGTCTTGCCGGGGAGGACGCCGTGAGCCGGTTCCTGCTGGCGCTCGCCCTCCTGGTGCTGGTCTACGCGCTGGTGCTGGCCAGCTTCCACCCGTGGGACCTCGCCACCGGCACCGCGGTCGCCGGGACGCTGCTTTGGGGTTGCCGCCGGTTCGTGTTTGGCGACCACGTCCCCCCCATCGTCGGCCTGCCCCGACGCACGATCGCGTTTGTTCCCTTCGCGGCGGCGGTGGTCTGGGACATCCTGAAGGGAACCTGGAATGTGGCGCTCGTGGTGCTCCACCGTCGGCCGCTCGCGCATCCCGGCATCGTCGCGGTGCCGACCGAGGACCGGACCCGCCTCGGCGTCGCGGTCTGGACGCTGGCGTTGACCCTCTCGCCCGGCTCGTTCTTGGTCGACATTGATTGGGACCAGGGGGTGCTGCTGGTCCACTTCCTCGACGCGTCGGACCCGGATCGGCTCCGCTCGGACCAGCATCGCTTCTACGAGCGGTACCAACGCCACGTCTTCCCATAACGGAACCAGGACCCAGGAGGCGACGATGCACGAGACGGTGTTTTACCTGGCCACAATTTGGATGACGGGTCTGCTCGGCGTCAGCGTGGTGTTCGTGATCCGGGCCCGGTCCGCGATGGTCCGGATTCTGGGACTCGACACGCTCACGTTGATCCTGATCGCGCTGCTGATCCTCTACGCCGACGCGAACCGGGCGCCGTTCTACCTGGACGCGGCGCTGGTGCTGGCGCTGTTGTCGTTTCTGGCGACGCTCGCGGCGGCGCGCTACCACAGCGAAGGACGGCTCCTCTGATGGTGGACGTGGACGTGGGATTTCTGGTGCCATGGATCGCCGACGCGCTCGTGGTGCTCGGCGTGGGCATCATGACCGTCGGCGTCTACGGTGTGGTGCGGATGCCGGACGTCTACACGCGGCTGCACGCGGCCAGCAAGGCAGTCTTCCTCGGGGTGATCTCGCTGGTGCTGGCCTCGCTGGTGACCGGCCAATCGGCGATCGTGGCGCGGGTGCTGCTGATCGGCGTTGTGCTGCTGCTGACCACCCCGGTCGCCTCCCACGCCATCGGCCGGGGGGCGTACCTCGAAGGCGAGCGGATGGAAACGCCGGGCGCCATTGACGAGTCGGGGCACCACCTGGCCGACGGGGAGGCGGGATAGAGCCGGGGTCGGCCGCCGGGGCGGGCAGCGGGCGCTGCTGCTAGTATCGGCCCGGGCTGGTTCCCGTTCGCCGGTCTGCCGCAGTCGCGCCGCGCGACCCCGTATCACGAGGAGAGGGACCATGCGACAGCACCGCTGGCAATCACCACGGATCGGAACCATTCGGCTGATGGTCTGGGCGGTCGCCCTTGCGCTCCTGGTCCTGTTCGTCGCCGAGAACTTCATCGTCGTTGAGGTCCGGCTGATTTTCTGGCGGACCTCGACCCGGTTAGCCTGGGCCCTCCTGATCGCCGCCGTCCTCGGGTTCCTGACCGGTTGGCTGCTCCCCCGGCTGCGCCGCTGATCGGCGCGCCAGGATCGCGGCGCCGCGATCCCGATCGCCGAGCAGTTCCATGATCGCCAGGTTGTCGGTGGTGATCGCGTCGACGCCGAGTTTCACCAACTCGTTGACCCGCTTCAGGTCGTTCACGGTCCACGCCATGGTCACGACGCCCTGCTCGTCGAACCAGGCGGCGATGTCGGCGTCGAGCACGTCGTGCCGGACGCTGACGCCGTCGATCAGCGCCAGCAATTCCGGATCGCGCTGCAGCGCCCGTTGCCGGTTGGCGTCGGTCGCATTGATGAATCGGTAGACATCGGGCGCCCGGGCCTGGAAGGCGCGCAAGGCCGACGGACTCGAGCTGACGACGATCACCGGCCGCCCGTCGCGGTGCGCGTCGAGGAACGCGAAGACCAGGTCGTAGAAGGCCGCCGACGACTGCTTGAGATCGAGCTTGACCGCCCCGGCCCGGGCGCTCGCGTTCCAGACCTCACCAAGCGTCGGCCCGCGGAAGGCGCGGGGGCCGAGGAATGGCAGCGGGCGCGAATGCGCGGCGTAGAGCCGCCCGTGCATGGAGACGACATCAATCTCGATCACGTCCGCGCCGTGGGCGATCGCCTCGACCGTAGTCCCCAGACGATCGCCGGAATTGTGGGCCACGGCGAAGACATCGCCGTAGTCGTCCAGGCGGTTTTCGCTCAGGCCACGGTAGAATTGGATCGGCGGCAGACCGCTGGTGAACTCTTCGGCCGCGTCCTCAAACACCACGAAGCCGATCAGCGCCGCCAGGCTCGTGCCGATCACAAGTACGGACACCACCGCCGCCGTCCGGTGGGCGACGACGATATTCCGAGACGAGATCGTTCTGATCCCGCCAACGACGGCGGCCGGTTTGCCCATGGCGTGATCCTCACCAATCGGCTGCCGTGGAAAATGTGGCGTGGCGCGCGCGGCAACGCTGCCCCAATCGTTAATAGTCGCAGAATCGCTGCCAGGCTGGCGCTGGCGCGTCCGCGTGACGCCGCGTCGTCCGATGCCGCCGGTTGGCACGCCGATTGCACGCGGGCAGGCGGGCGACTCCGCGCCAGCGCGATCGCCGGTCCGAGTTCGCGGGCCGTGGGACGATGACGCCGCATCAAGACATTGGACGGCGGAGGAGAGGCGCGGCGATGGAAGCGTCGTTCACGTTCGGCCGGGTGCGGGGCATCCCGATCGGCGTCCACTCCACCTGGCTGATCGCGTTTGCGCTGCTGAGCTATTCGCTGGCCGAGCGCGTGCTGCCGGCGCGGTACGATGGCTGGAGCGCGGGCACGTACTGGGCCATCGGCGTGCTGGCGACCGTGCTCCTGTTTGCCTCGGTGGTGGCCCACGAGTTGGGACACGCGGTGGTGGCACAGGCGCGGGGGGTCGGGGTGCGCAGCATCACCCTTTTCATCTTCGGCGGCGTGGCGCTGCTCGATCAGGAGAGCGAGGAGGCCGGCGACGAGTTCGCCATCGCCGTCGCCGGCCCGGCGGTGAGTGTGCTCGTGGCGCTGGTCGCCGCCGGGCTGTGGCTGGCGACGCGCGGCGTCAACGAGCAGCTTGGCGCCCTCTTCGGCTACCTTGCCTCGGCCAACACCACTCTCGTCGTCTTCAACCTGATCCCCGCGTTCCCGCTCGACGGCGGGCGCGTCTTCCGAGCGCTCCTCTGGCGCACGACGGGAAGCGTCGAGCGGGCGACCCGAGTCGCCGCCTCGGTCGGCATGGTGATCGGGTTCGTGTTTATCGCCGTCGGAGTCTTCCTCGTCTTCCGGCAGCCGATCTCGGGCATCTGGCTGGTGGCGATCGGGTGGTTCCTGCGCAGCGCCGCCGAGCAGGCCTACCGCCACCTGGCCGTGGATCGCGGCTTCGCCGGGGTGCGCGTCGGCGCGCTGATGGACCCGCGGCCGGTCACGGTTGGAGCCGACGTCACCATCGCCGACCTGGTCGATGGCTACATCCTCGGCCGCAACGTGCGCGGGCTGCCGGTGGTGGACGGAAACGGCGGCGCGCTCCTCGGCATCGTCACCCTGACCGACGTGCGGGAGACACCGCGCGCGGATTGGCCACACCTGCGGGTGCGGGAGCGGATGACCCCGCGCGCCGAACTGGCGACCGTGGGACCGGCGACGGGGCTGGACGACGCCCTGCGCTGCTTGTCGGAGCGCGACATCCACCAAGTGCCGGTGATCGCGGCCGACGGCCGGCTGGTCAGGCTGCTGACCCGCAACGTGGTGATCCAGTATCTGCAACTGCGCCAGGCGTTGCCGCGGGCCGACCAATCGGGAACCGGGACACGGACGGCTGATGTGGAGCGGCATCCACGGGGCGGCTAGGAATCAGGCGAGGGGGGCGATCGCCCCCCTCGCCTACACGTTCGGCGAGGAGAGCGATCGTCAACGGCGACCGGGCCGCGTCGGGCCAGAACGGGTACGGTACAATCCTCCGGCGCCTGCCCGCGCGGGGGCGCGGCGGGCGGGATACGCCGCCAGCGGGGCAACAACGACGCGAAGGGGAGCGGGCGGTATGGCCTACCGGTTCTTGCTGGAGGTGCCCGAGGGGCTGGCCGCCGAGGCGGCGGTTGCGGTCGACGGCATCGGCGACGCCCAGGTCATCCTCGTCCGCGACGCCCACG
>Ga0136611_10002534_pt1 | contig 12743 bp, 10 predicted proteins | sample AntDrymUQ2232306_2_FD_106645 | JGI IMG/M metagenome (GOLD analysis project Ga0136611, IMG submission 106645) | Polar desert sand microbial communities from Dry Valleys, Antarctica - metaG UQ223 (23.06) | ecosystem: Environmental > Terrestrial > Soil > Desert | place: Antarctica: Dry Valley... | reverse complement strand
CTGTCGAAGCCGCTCGGCACCGGCATCACGCTTGCGGGCGGGACGCCCGACGAGAAGGCGGCGGCGACCGCCGGGATGCGACGGCTGAACCGCGCCGCGTCCGAGGCGCTGCAGGCGTGCTTCGAGTCCGTCCATGCCGTGACCGACGTCACCGGCTACGGCCTCTACGGCCACTCGTGGGAGATGGCCGAGCGCGCCGGCGTCGCATTCGAGTTCGACGTCGATGCGCTGCCGTTCTACGACGGCGCAGCCGATGCGCTGCGGCGTGGCGTGCGCACCGGCGGCGACCCGCGCAATCGTGACCACGTGGAGGCGCACGTCGAGATCGACGCCGCCGTGGACGCCTCGCTCGCGGCGATCGGCTTCGACCCGCAGACCTCCGGCGGGCTGCTCGCCGCCGTCGACCGATCGGCCGTCGCCGAGCTCACTGCGCACGGCTTCACTGCCATCGGCCGCGTCGTCGCCGGCCCGTCGCGAATTGTCGTGCGCGCACACTGATGCCGACGAAGCGCTCGGGCCCTCCCAGCCGGTCACTCGAGCGCGACCTGCGCGGGGCGGGGCACGAGATCATCGTCGGTGTCGACGAGGTCGGCCGCGGCGCGTGGGCGGGGCCGCTGATGGTGGGCGCGGCGGTGCTCCCGACGGACCGCCGAGTGAACAACGTGCGTGACTCGAAGATGCTCACCGAGCGCGAGCGAGAGCGGCTGTTCGACCGGATCGCAGGGTGGTGCACGGCCTGGGCCGTCGGCTCCGCGTCGCAGACCGAGTGCGACGATCTCGGCATGGCAGACGCGCAGCGCCTCGCTGCCGCGCGCGCGATCGCCGGTCTCGGGATCCTGCCCGACGCAGCGGTCGTCGATGGGAACTGGAACTTCGTCGGCGCGGCCGTCCCGCACGTCACGCGCAAGATCGGCGCCGACCGCCACTGCCTCTCCGTCGCCGCCGCGTCGATCCTCGCCAAGGTGACTCGCGACCGCCTCATGCGCGAGCTGTCGGAGAACTACCCCCAGTGGCACTTCGACTCGAACAAGGGCTACCCCTGCCCGTGGCACAAGGCTGCACTACAGGGCTACGGCGCCTCCGCGATCCATCGCCGCACGTGGATCTTCATGGACCACTACCTCCCCTGGCCCGGCCACCGCGTGATCCGTCCGGAGCAACCGCAGCTGTTCTGACGGCCTCGACAGAACCGGAGCGACTTTCCGAGGAGGCGCCCGGCCGTGTTCGTGCGCTCGGCGGGTCGACCCTGCCGCGCCGTTCACACGAGGCTGAAGGACTCCATGATCGCGTCGGCGGTCGTCTGCCAGAGCGCGTCGCCCGGGACGGGGCCTGGCCACACCTGGCCGGTCGCGCCCACCGCCTCGCCGGGATAGCCACGCGGCGTCTCGACGAGCACCGTCGCCATCGCGGGGACGATCCGCGTCTGGCCGATCCACAGGAACGGCGTTCCGGTTCCGGCGGTGCGCTTCTGGTGCATCCCGGTCCGCTCGGCGATGAGCGCGGCCATGAAGGCGCCGAGGCCGAACGGGCCGCCCTGGCCGCCGACGGTCGACAACGGGGAGTGGAGGTGGACGGTCGCGATCGGCTGCAGCGCCCTGGTGAGGCCCATCAGTGCCGCCGTCTCCGGCTGCGTGACGTCGAGGCCGTCCCTGTTGAGGTCGAGTCCGTTCGCGTTGCGGCGCGTGCCGCCGATGATCCCGTCGGGGTTCAGCGTCGGGATCACGACCAGGTGGATGCCTGGCGGCAGCATCCCGGCGCGGCCGTTGGCGCGGATCCGTTCGACGACCGCGAGCGCGCTGCATTCGTCGCCGTGGGCGGGACCGACGACGAGCACGGGTACTCCGTCCGGGTCGCCGTAGTGCTCTGCGATGATCGGCCTGCCACTGACGGAGGCACCGATCGCCTGCCCGTCGGCCTTCGGCACGACCACCGGGACATGGGCAGTGCAGCCCGAGGGCGCGGGGCGGATGTACTCGATCGGACCCTGGTGGGGTGCGGGTGGCGCAATGTTGAGCGGCGGCGGGAGTGACGCGATCGCAGCGATACCGGAGAACCATCCGGCGAGGTCGACGACGACGTGCGCCGTCGCGTGCGAGTAGAATGCCAGCCCGCGCGTGGACAGCTGCGAGAAGGCGAGATTGGCGACCGTCTCGCCGCTCGTCGAGATCGTTGCGCTCGCAGTGTCCGGGCGCTCGGTGCCAGCGGGGAACGCCGACACGAACCCAGGGGAGGCGTCGACCGCGGCGACCATGTACGCGGCGATCGCGTTGTTGCCGGGAAGGGGGAGCTCGAGGCCGCCGGTCGGGTAGAGCGGGACGCCGTTGCCGAGCGGCGACGAGCCGCGTGTGTCGAGCACCCGGACCGGGTCGATCGCGGTGAAGAGGCCGGTGCTCGCCGCAGTCGCCGAACGACCGGTGAAGTAGCCGAAGATGTCGACGACGACGTCCGCAGCCGACGACGCCTGCACGGAGAGACCCGACGAGGAGACCGCGACGATCACCGTCGCCGACCGCGTCTGGCCGCGTGCGTCGCTGTTGACCGTCGACGTCGGTGGGAGCGTGTCGCCCGACGGGAAGGCGGTCGCGAATCCGGCGCCTGCGGTGTTCGTGATCGTGACGTTCACGGCGACGGCGACGGTGTCGACGGGGACGCCCGGAAGCGGGATCGCGAGCTGCCCGCCCGCTTGGACCTGCGTGCCCAGCGTCCGCGTGTCGGCGAGGCGCTCCGGCCCGAACGGGACGAACCGTCCGCTCGTCGCGGCGGCGGCCGGAACGAACCCGCCGGTCACGTCGACGACGACCTGCGCGTTCATCGACACGTAGATGTCGACGCTCCCCATGTCGCCGAGCCGCGCGATCGTGGACGTGGCACGCGTCTCGCCGGCGCGCACGTTCCCCGCCGTCGTGAGCGGCCGCGGCGCACCGGTCGGGTACACCGTCGCGAAACCCGGCGCCCGGGCATCGGTGATCGTGACGGTCAGCGTTGCTGCGGTCGCCGCGTCGGGCAGGCCGCAGCGTCCCGCAATCGGGATCCTGACGGTGGACGCATCGAGGCGCGTGAAGCCGGTCCCGAGCTCCCGCGTGTCAGCGAGGCGGCACGGTCGCACCGGCGTGAACGCGGCGGTCGCTGCGTCCGCCGCCGCGGCGGGGGAGCCCGGCACGGCGACCAGGGCGACCGCGGCAAGAGCGACCGCGATCGCCGTCCCGAACACGCTCCGCTTCACGTCCGACACCCACCACTCCTCTTGCGGCGCACGCGTGGCGCCTCGAGATCCCGCTCGGCGCCCTGCTGCACCGCTCGGCGTGCTCGATTCTCAAGGACTTGATCCAGGGCGTCCCGCAAGTCTCCGACGAGGTCGGAGGCGGCCTCGATGCCGACACTCAGGCGGATCAGCGAGTCGGGCACCTGCAGTGGTGACCCGGCTGCGGATGCGTGGGTCATGCGGCCGGGGTGCTCGATCAAGCTCTCCACCGCGCCGAGCGACTCGGCGAGCGTGAACACCTGCGTGCGCCGCACGACGTGGAGCGCTGTGTCCTCCGCGCTGCGGCCGCCGCCTGCGTTCACCGTGAAGCTGACCATCCCACCGAAGTCGCGCATCTGCTTCGCCGCCGCGGCGTGCCCCGGATGATCGGGGAGCTGCGGGTAGAGCACGCGGTCGACGACCGGGTGGGCGAGCAGCATGTCGACGACGGCGCGAGCGTTCGTGCAGTGCCGCTCCATCCGCACCGCCAGCGTCTTGACGCCACGCAGAACCAGGTAGCAGTCGAACGGTGCCGGGATCGCCCCGGCCGCGTTCTGCGTGAACCGCAACCGTTCGGCGATGCCTGCGTCGTTCACCGCGACGAACCCGCCGACGACGTCGCTGTGCCCGCCGAGGTACTTGGTGGACGAGTGGACGACGACATCGGCGCCGAGCGGCAGCGGCTGTTGGAGGAACGGCGTCGCGAACGTGTTGTCGACGACGACGAGCGCGCCGTGCTCGTGCGCAACCGCAGCGACGGCCTCGATGTCGACGCACGTGAGAAGCGGATTGGTCGGGGTCTCGAGCCACACCATGCGCACATCGGACGACCACTGCGCCGACAGCGCATCGATGTCGGTCAGGTCGACTGCGCTCCACGTCACACCGATCGGAGCCCACACCTTGGAGATCAGCCGGAACGTGCCGCCGTATGCGTCGTTGCCGAGCAGGACGCGGTCACCGGGCGACAGCAGGCGGAGGATGTTGTCCTCGGCTGCGAGGCCGCTCGCGAAGGCGAGGCCGTGATCCGCGAGCTCGAGCGACGCGACGCACGCCTCGAGCGCGGCACGCGTCGGGTTGCCGCTGCGCGAGTACTCGAAGCCGCCGCGCAGCCCGCCGACGCCGTCCTGCGCGAACGTCGTGCTGAGCGTGATCGGCGTGACGACGGCGCCGGACGTGGGATCGGGCTCCTGCCCCACGTGCACGGCGCGGGTCTCGAACGACCAGCCGGCTTGCTCCTCGAGCTCACCCATCGACGGCCCTCGACTCCGCATCCTTCGCGATGACGTCGAAGTAGGTGAGCAGGTCGGTCCGCGTGAGCACGCTCAACGGCCGGCCGCCGGACAGCACGAGCAGCGCCGGCGACTGGTCGAGCAGTTGGACCGCTCGCGACACCTGTTGGCCGACGCCGATCGTCGGCAGCTTCGGTCCCATCACCTTCTCGACCGGCGTGTTCATGAACGCGCCGTCCTGGTACACGGCCTCCATCAGCTCGAGCTCGTCGACGGCGCCCGACACCTCGGCGGCCGCGAACGGGGGTGTGTTCTTGCACACCGGCAGCTGACTGACGCCGTTCGCGCGCATCAGCTCGATCGCCTGGCGGACCGTGTGCGACGGGTTCACGTAGAGCAGCGACGGGGTGTCGCCGCGAGTGTCGAGCACTGCACCGACGCACTGGTCGCACTCGCGCAGGAAACCGAAGTTCGCCATCCAGTCGTCGTCGAAAACGCGCGACAGGTAGCCACGCCCGGAGTCGGGGTTGAGCACCACGACGATGTCGTCGGGGTTCGCCCGCTTCGCGACCTTCAGCGCTGCGGCGACCGCCATCCCACCGGAGCCGCCGATGAGGATGCCCTCCTCGCGACTGACCTGCCGCGCGGTCAGAAAGCTCTCCTTGTCGCTGATCGCGATCACCTCGTCGTACAGCTCCGGCGACCACGCCGCCGGGAAGAAGTCCTCACCGACACCCTCGACGAGGTACGGCCTGCCCGACCCGCCGGAGAACACCGACGCATCCGGGTCCGCGGCGACGATGCGCACGTCGGGGTTCTGGGACTTGAGGTAGCGCGCCGTGCCGGTGATCGTCCCGCAGGTGCCGGCGCCGGCGACGAAGTGGGTGATCCGGCCGCCCGTCTGGCGCCACAGCTCCGGTCCCGTCGTCAGCTCGTGGGCGAGCGGGTTGTTCGGGTTCGCGTACTGGTTCGGGCGGAACGCGTCGAGCTCGAACGTGAGTCGCTCGGCCACCTTGTAGTAGCTCTGCGGGTCCTCCGGTGGCACGGCGACCGGGCAGACGATGACCTCGGCGCCGTAGCCGCGCAGCAGCGAGATCTTCTCCGGCGCGACCTTGTCGGTCATCACGAACACGCACTTGTAGCCGCGCTGCGCGGCGACGATCGCGAGGCCGACGCCGGTGTTGCCGCTCGTCGGCTCGACGATCGTCCCGCCCGGCCGCAGCTGACCGTCGCGCTCCGCTGCGAGGATCATCTCGAGCGCCGGGCGATCCTTCGAGGAACCGCCGGGGTTCGTCGTCTCCATCTTCATCGCGAGCACGCACGGCAGGTCGTGGAGCTCGCTCATCCGCTTCAGCCGGACGAGCGGCGTGTTGCCGATGAGGTCGATGACGCTCTCGGCGATGTCCGTGCCGTGCAGCCGCGCGTCCGCTGCCTCGTTCCCCCAGGCCATGCGGCACACGTTAACGGTGTCGTCCCCCACCGGTACCGTGACGTCGTTCCCCAGGCCATGCGGCACACGTTCCGGTGCGTCCCCACCGAGACCGTGACCAGGCCATGCGGCACACGTTCACGGTGTCGTACCCCACCGATACCGTGACGTGCGTGACGGCGCAGCTCACCGCGACCACTGCGCTCGTCGTGCACGGATGACGGTCACGCCGACGCCGGACCAGGTGCTCTCGCTCGCGCCGAACCGCGCCGCGGCGATGGCCGCGACGGCGGTCGCCGATCCCGCAGCCTGGTCCGGCGCGGGGTGCGACGACCGAGCGGTGTGGGGCGCGTACATCGCAACGGCGGCGGAGCCGTACGAGGTCGCGGTCGACCTGTCCGGTCCCGCGTTCCGGTGCAGCTGCCCGAGCCGGCGGGTGCCGTGCAAGCACTGCCTCGGCCTGCTGCTGCTGCACGCCAACCACACCGTCGCGCCGGCGAACCGACTGCCGTTCGTGGCGCAGTGGCTCCAGCGCCGCGGCGACCATCCGTCGGAGGCGGCCGTCGCCGTGCCCGACGGTGAAGGTGGCGAGGAGATGCCGGCAGCCGTGGAGCGGAGTCGCATCGGTGGCACGACGCTGCGCCGCCCGCCTCCGGAGACGGGGCCGGACAAGCGCCGTCTCGAGCGCGCGGAGCGGATGGCGGCCGGGCTGCGCGAGCTCGACCGGTGGCTCGCCGACCGGGTCCGCGGCGGGCTGACGTCGGGGGAGCTGATGGATGAGACCACGTGGGATCGGCTGGCGGCGCGTCTCGTCGACGCGCAGTGCGGTGGCCTCGCGAACCGCGTCCGTCGCGTCGCCGCGAAGGTCGGCCAGCATGCGCGATGGCACGAGGACGTGCTCGAGGAGATGGCGATCCTGCACGCGCTCGCGGTCGGCGCACAGCGGACGGGGCATCTGCCGGTCGAGCTCGCCGACGGCCTCCATGCGGCGGCCGGCCTGACGAGCGCAAAGGATGACGTGCTCGAGTCGGTGCCGACGACCGCGCCCTGGCTCGTCGTCGGCGAGAGCCGGATCGGCGAGGGGCGGATCACCGTGCAGCGGACGTGGCTGATGGCGCCCGGGGAAGACGAGGCGGCTCCGCCGACGTGGGCGCTCGTGCTCGCGTTCGGCGCGTTCGGCAACGAGGTCGAGACGGAGTTCCCCGTCGGTCAGCGTGTGCACGCGGATGTCCACTGGTATCCCGCGGCGGCGAGACTGCGCGCGCTCGTCGGCCGTCAGCACGCAGAGCCTGTGCGTGCGGCCACTGCGCCTGTGCCGCAAACGCTCGCGGACGCGCTCGTCGCGTGTGGCTGGGCGATCGCGCGGGAGCCGTGGCTCGAGCGCTACCCAATGTGCGTATCGGCGGTCCCGGCACCGGTCGGAAACGGCCGCTGGACGCTCGTCGACGACACCGGTTCCGTGCCGATCGTGCCCGGCTTCTGGCGCCTCGCCGAGATCGTCGCCGCGTCCGCCGGCCGTCCGATCAAGCTGATGGGCGAGTGGAGCAACGAGGGCGTCCAGCCGCTCACCATCTGGACCGACGGCCAGGTGATCAGCCTGTGAGCGACCCCGAGGATGCCGGGCTTCTGGGCGTGAATCGTGTCAACGGCGCTTCTGGGGGGGAATCGTCGCAGGTGCTGGAACAGAGCACGCCCAGAACGGACGCGGGCCGGGCCGACGTGGCCGGATCGGCGGCCGCCGAGTGGGCGGGGCTGGTCGCCACGGCGGTGCTCGGGACCGATCGGCGTCCGCTCCCGCCGGCGGAGGTCGGGTGGGATCCGTGGGCGACCGACGACGACGCAGCGGTCGAACTGCTCGACCGCGCCGCTGCCGTCGTCGTCGCGCAGCGCGCCGGCATCCGGCCCGGGCCGCCGGTCGCGATGCCGCCACCTGCGCCGGTCGACACTCGTCCGCCGTGCCCGCCGGCGTGCGCGATGCGGCTCGACCGGATGCTGCGTGGCGAGCACGACCTCCTCCTCGCCGAATGGTTCGCGAGGTGTGAGGAGCGCGGGTTCCAGCTGCCGTGGGTCGTGCTGCCACTGCTCCTGCTCCGCGGCCGCCGGCAGCCCGAGCTCGACGCAGTCGTGCGGCGGCTCGCGGGGGACCGGGCGCGGTGGCTCGCGGACGCAGTGCCGGAGCTCGGCGTTCGCGCCGACCCGCGGAAGCCGAGGACGCCGATCGAGCCGCTGTGCCCGCCGCCGATGATCGAGGACGGCGCGGCGATCGTCAGCACGATCGTCGGTGCGTTTGCCGAGCGCACCGTCACGTGGGCGGCCGCACCGCAGCTGCGTCACGTCGTCGCCGCGCTCGACCCGGCGTGGCTGGCGCGGCTCGTCGCTGAGCTGTCGTCGACGGCGTTCGATCCGCCTGGCGAGCGGACCCGCCGCGAGCTCATCGCGCTCGCCGAGTTCCGCGACGAAATGGTGCGCGAGTTCGCGGCCTGATCAGCGCGAGGTGACGACGCAGGTGCCGTGGACGATCACCTGCGTCGCCACGTCGCTCACAGGACCGCTCAGGCGGAGACGAGGAGGCCGTTCAAGATCTCGTCGAGCAGTGGCTGACCGGGCTCCGGGTCGACCGTGACCTCGGCGCGGCGCGCATCATGTCGAACACGGTCGGCACGTGCGCCGCGTCGATGAAGGGCGTATGGCAGCCGGCGATGCCGGTGATGCCGAGCGCCTGCACGCGGTCGACCGTCTGCTGGTACTTCGTGTCGTCGACGAGCGACGGCCACGGGCTGATGCCTGGGCGAACGTCGCGATGCCCTGCGCCCAGAAGTCGCGGTCGTAGCCGTCGACGGTGTTCGTCGGTGCGAGCATCGGCGTCGCGAACGAGTCCGAGGCCCAGTAGAAGCCGGTCGTCGGATCGAACAGTCCGCGGGTCGTCGGCGAGTCGAAGATCGGCGGGCGGACGGCGTGCAGGACGCGGTCGCCGACGTCGAAGGACTCGCCGTCGCGGACCCAGCGCCAGCGCTGCGGGGGCACGGGCATCGTCGAGCCCATGCGCTCGATCATGAACCAGGTCGTGACGACGGTGGCGTTGACGGCGGCCTCGAGCAGCGGCTCCAGGTTGCCGACGTGGTCGACGTCGTCGTGGCTGATGAACACCCAACGGATGTCCTCCGGGTCGACGAGGCTGAAGACGTCGGCGAGGTACTGCTCGCGGTTCTCGGAAATGCCGGTGTCGATGATCACGGGCTCCTTCGCCCGGATGACGAGCGAGTTCAGCGCCACGGAGACGGGCGCGGTGCCCTCGCCGTGGTGGTCGTGGATGAGGGAGGTGTCGGGCGCCACCTGAGTGGGGCGCCGCTACTCCTCGGGGCAGGTGCCGGTCGCGCAGGCGATCCGCAGGTTCCGCGACCTCGACATGCCGATCGACGACGTGCGCCGAGTGCTGCAGGCCGGCGACGAGGGCACCCGCAACCGAACGATCCTCACGCACCTGGAGCGGATGCAGGCCCAGCTCGACCAGACGCAACAGGCCGTGGCGTCGCTGCAGGCACTGCTGCGCGGCGACGCAGCACCGAGGGGCGCGGTCGAGATCCGTCGGTTCCCCTCGCAGCGCGTCCTCGCGACGACGGGACGCGTCGGGCTCGCCGACTGCGGGCAGTGGCTCGAGCCGGTGTTCGCGTCGCTCCACGAGGCTGCTGCTGCGGCATCGCTCGCCGTCACCGGCGACTCCGGCGCGCTGTACGCCGACGACATCTTCGAGCTCGTCGAGGGCGAGGTGACGGCGTTCGTCCCCGTCGACCGTGATCTGGCGTCGGTGGTCGAGCTGCCCGCCTGCACGATGGCCGTGCTGCGACACGAGGGCCCGTTCGCCGAGCTCGACCGGACCTACGGCGCGCTCGGCACCTTCGTCGCCGAGCGCGGCATCGGCGGATCCGGCCCGATCCGCGAGATCTATCTCACCGAGACCAGCACCGACGTGTGCTGGCCCGTCACCACAGGAGCACCAGCATGACCACTTCAACCACCGACACCCAGACGACCGCCACTGCGACGGACGGCGCCGTCGCCGGCATGTCCGAGGCGAGTGCACCGACGCTCGCGTCGATCACCTTCGACTGCGCCGACGTCGGGGCGGTCGCCGGCTTCTGGTCGGCAGCGCTCGGCCGACCGCTCGTCGCACCGATGGACGGCTACGTCCAGCTCCCCGGATCGCCGACGTGGAGCTTCTTCTCGGTCCCGGAGCCGAAGACGGTGAAGAACCGTGTGCACGTCGACTTGGAGGCAGCAGACCTCGCCGCCGCGGTTGACCGCCACGTCGCGCTCGGCGCGACGCGGCTCGGCGAGTTCGAGGAGGCCGGCTACCGCTGGGTGACGCTCGCCGATCCGGAGGGGAACGAGTTCGACGTGGTCGCCTCCGGCTGATCGCTCATCGCGACGAGGACGCAGACGCGGACGCGGACGCGGACACTGACACTGACACTGACACTGACACTGACACTGACACTGACACTGACACTGACACTGACACTGACACTGACACTGACACTGACGGCGTCACCGCCGGCGCTCTGCGGGTCGCGCCGATGCGGGCGGAGGCGCTCCGCGCTGGGTGCAGCCCTCGGCGTCTGGTCGCCCGTGGGCGAACGCGTGTACGATGGACCGGTGAGTCAGGCCGCCGTCGACGTCCTTCGCCCGCATGCCGAGGTGGAGTACGCGCACGAGCTGGAGGCGCTCGTCGCGTGCGACACGCGGCCGCGGCCGCCGCAGTGGAAGCTCTCTCCGTGGGCCGTCGTGACGTACCTCCTCGGCGGGAATCTGCCCGACGGCACGATGATCTCGCCGAAGTACATCGGTCCCCGGCGGCTGATGGAGATCTCCGTCGCGACCCTCGCCACCGATCGTGCGCTGCTCCTGCTCGGCCTCCCAGGAACGGCCAAGACGTGGGTGAGCGAGCACCTGTCGGCGGCGATCAGCGGCGACTCGACACTGCTCGTTCAGGGAACCGCGGGGACGCCGGAGGAGGCGGTCCGCTACGGCTGGAACTACGCCCGGCTGCTCGCCGAAGGGCCCAGCGATGCGGCACTCGTGCCGTCGCCGGTGTTCCGCGCGATGCGGCACGGGTCGATCGTCCGGATCGAGGAGCTGACGCGCATGCCGAGCGACGTGCAGGACGCGCTCATCACGGTGCTCAGCGAGAAGACGCTTCCGATTCCCGAGCTTGGCGGCGAGGTGCAGGCTCGCCCCGGCTTCAACCTCATCGCCACCGCGAACGATCGCGACCGCGGCGTCAACGAGCTGTCGAGCGCGCTGCGCCGGCGCTTCAACACCGTCATCCTGCCGACGCCGGCGACGGTCGAGGAGGAGGTGCGGATCGTGACGCATCGCGTCGCCGCCCTCGGAGCGTCGCTGTCGCTGCCGGACGAGGCGGCGCCGATCGAGGAGATCCGTCGAGTCGTCGAGGTGTTCCGCGAGCTGCGCACCGGCCAGAGCGAGGACGGCCGGCTGAAGTACAAGACGCCGTCGGGCACGATGAGCACCGCGGAGGTGATCTCCGTCGTGGTGCAGGGCATGGCGCTCGCGGTGCACCTCGGCGACGGCACGGTCCGCTTCGACGACCTGCTGACGGGCATCGAGGCGACTGTCGTCCGCGATCCCGTCCACGACGCAGTGGTGTGGCGGGAGTACCTCGACTCGCTCGCGACGAGGTAGCTCTGCCGTGCTGCCGGAGAAGGCGCCGACGACCGAGCAGCCGGAGGTCCGGTCGCCGCTCGTCCGGCTGATGGGGATCCGCCACCACGGGCCGGGGTCGGCGCGGGCAGTGCTCGCATGTCTGGAGGAGTCGGCGCCGGACATCGTGCTGATCGAGGGGCCGGCGGAGGCGGACGTGATCGCACCGCTCGCGATCGACCCGGAGATGGACCCGCCGGTCGCCATGCTCGGGCACGTGCTCGACCATCCCGAGCGCGCAGCGTTCTACCCGTTCGCGTCGTTCAGCCCGGAGTGGGTGGCGCTGACGTGGGCGCGCAGACGCGACATCCCCGTTCGGTTCATCGACCTTCCGTTGAAGCACGCGCTCGCCCCCGATCTGACGGAGCGGCCGAAGGGGCGCCGGCCGCGACCGATCGACCCGCTCGCCGAGCTCGCGAGCGCGGCGGGGTACGACGACCCGGAACGGTGGTGGGAGGACGTGGTCGAGCACCGCAGCGGCGACGGCGGTGCGCACGGCTCGGCGATGAGCGCGTTCGACGCGATCGCCGACGCGATGACGATCCTGCGCGCGGGGCACGACAGCGATGTCGCCCGATCCGATGCGGAGGAGGAGCGCCGCGAGGCACAGATGCGCGTCGGGATCCGCAAGGCGCTCGCCGACGGCCACCAGCGGATCGACGTCGTGTGCGGCGCGTGGCACGTGCCGGCGCTGCGCGAGCTGGGCGACTCGAAGGCGGCGAAGGCCGACGTCGCGACGCTGCGCGGGCTGCCGAAGGTGAAGGCTGCGATCACGTGGGTGCCGTGGACGCACCGCCGGCTCGCAACGGCCACCGGCTACGGCGCCGGCGTCACGGCACCCGGCTGGTACCACCACCTGTTCGCGCACGCCGGACCGGACGTGATCGCCCGTTGGTTCACCGAAGCCGCGCGCGTGCTGCGCGCTGCGGACTATGCGACGTCCGCTGCGGACGTGGTCGAGGCGACGCGCCTGGCGTCGTCGCTCGCCGTGCTCCGCGGACGGCCGCTCGCGGGTCTGGCCGAGGTCGACGACTCGGCGCGTGCGGTGCTCGGCGACGGCACCGACACGCCGATGCGACTCATCAGCAGCGCGCTGGTCGTCGGCGCACAGATCGGCACCGTG
>Ga0136611_10002533_pt1 | contig 12757 bp, 4 predicted proteins | sample AntDrymUQ2232306_2_FD_106645 | JGI IMG/M metagenome (GOLD analysis project Ga0136611, IMG submission 106645) | Polar desert sand microbial communities from Dry Valleys, Antarctica - metaG UQ223 (23.06) | ecosystem: Environmental > Terrestrial > Soil > Desert | place: Antarctica: Dry Valley... | reverse complement strand
GCGCCGCGCTCGTCAAGCAGCACCGTCAGCGTCGCCTTGCGGGTTTCCGCCGCACCCGAGCCGGCGAACGGGTCGCTACCGGCGCTGCCGCCGCCTATCGTCGTGTAAACGCTTCGCACATGCTCGACTTTGGCGATCAACAGCCGCGCCTGCTCGGCGGCGGCAATCGTCTGCGCCAGGCTGGAGCCGGGCTGCAGCTCCAGGTAAACCTGCGTCTGCGAGTTGTCGTCGGGCGGAATGAAGCCGGTCGGCAGCAGCGGAATCAGCATCACCGAGCCGAAGAAAAACGCCGTCGCCGCGACCATGGTGATGACGCGGTGCTTCAGGCACCAGGCGGCGGCGCGCAAATACGACGCCATCCAGAACGGCTCCTTTTGCGCGCCGACAAGCGGTTTCAACATATACGCCGCCATCATGGGCGTCAGCACCCGCGCGACGACAAGCGACGCCATCACCGCCAGCGCCGCCGTCCAGCCGAACTGCTTGAAGAACTTGCCGGCGATGCCGCTCATGAACGCCGTCGGCAAAAACACCGCGACCAGCGTGAAGGTGGTGGCGACCACGGCCAGGCCGATCTCGTCGGCCGCCTCCATCGCCGCCTGGTACGGCGTCTTGCCCATGCGCAGGTGGCGAACGATGTTTTCGACCTCGACGATCGCGTCATCGACCAGAATCCCGACGACCAGCGACAGCGCCAGCAGGCTGACGGTGTTGATCGAAAAACCGAGCAGATACATGCCGATGAACGCCGGAATCACCGAAAGCGGCAGCGCTACGGCGGAAACGAAAGTGGCGCGCCAGTCGCGCAAAAACAGCCAGACCACCAGCACCGCCAGAATCGCGCCTTCGTACAGCAGGTGCAGCGAGCCTTCGTATTCTTCCTTCACCGGCTGGACGAAGTTGAAGGCCTCGGTCAGCACGATGTCGGGCCGCTGCGCCTTCAGGTTGGCGAGCGCCGCCTGCACCGCCGCGCCGACGGTCACCTCGCTTTCGCCGCGGCTGCGAACGACTTCGAAACCGACGACCGGCTTGCCGTCGAGCAGCGCCGCCGAGCGCGGGTCGGCTGTGGTGTCGCTGACGGTTGCGACATCGTTCAAACGAATCCTGCGTCCGCTGGCCAGCGCCAGTTCAAGCCGACCCAGCTCGTCGGCCGACTTGACGGTCGCCAGCGTTCGCACCGGCTGTTCGCTGCCGCCCAAGTCGGTGCGGCCGCCGGCGCTTTCGCTTTGCACCAGCCGCAACTGGCGCGAAATCTCGGCCGCCGTCGCGCCCAGCGCCTGCAGCTTCAACGGGTCGAGCGCAACCCGCACCTCGCGCGTGACGCCACCGACGCGCGTGACCGCACCGACGCCGCGCACCGCCAGCAGCTTTTTGGCGATGTCGTTGTCGACAAACCACGACAGCGCCTCGGCGTCCATGCGCGGCGAACTGACGGTGAACGCGAAAATCGGCTGGCCCGACAGATCGACCTTGCTGATCACAGGGTCGCGCACGTCGGCAGGAAGGTCGGCGCGCACCCGCGCCACGGCGGAGCGGACGTCGTCGACCGCTTCCTGCACCGGCTTTTCGAGCCTGAACTCGGCGGTGACGCTGACGCCGCCGTCGAAGACACGGGTCGTGATGTGTTTAAGGCCCTGCACTGTGGCAATCGAGTTTTCGAGCTTGCGCGCCACTTCGGTTTCCAGCTGCGCGGGCGCCGCGCCCGGCAGCGACGCCGACACGCTGACGGTCGGCAGGTCGATGTCGGGAAAGTTCTGCACCTTCATCGCCTTGAACGACAGCAGGCCGCCGAAGCTCAGCAGCACGAACAGCATGACCGCCGGAATCGGGTTCTTGATCGACCAGGAGGAGACGTTCATGGAGATACTCCTGATTTAATAGCTGCTGACGCAGGCTGCGTTTGCGCTGGTGCCTGATTTGGTCCGTTTTCTTCAGCCAGCCGCACCAGGTCGCCGTCATTGAGAAAGCCGGCGCCGTTGACGACGATGCGCGCGTCCTTCGGCAGACCGGAGACCACCTCGACACGCTCGCCGGCGAGCCGCCCGGTCTGCACCTTGAGTTGGCTGACGCGGTTGCCCTCGCCCAGGCGAAACACGTAGTTGAAGCCGTCGCGCACCACCAGCGCGCGCTGCAAAATTGTCAGCGCGTCGGTCGTGCCGAGCTCAAACTCCCCCCTCGCAAACATCCCCGCCTTGGCGCGCGAGGCCTTGCCGGCGGACGCCGGCAAATCCACATACACCAGCGCCGAGCGCGTCAGCGGATCGACGCTGGGCGCGACCATGCGTACGCGTCCGCGCAGTTCGCCGCCGCTGGCCGGGCGCACGGTGACCGCGGCGCCGCTGCCAATTCGCCCCAGCTCGCTGGAGGTGACTTCGGCGCGCCATTCGAGCCGGCCCTGGCGGATCAGGCGGAACAGCTCGGCGCCGGTCGGCACGACGGCGCCGACGGTCGCGGAGCGCGCCGAAATCACCCCGCTGTCGGGCGCCAGCACCTGGGTCTGACGGTTGCGCAGCTGCTGCGCGCCGAGCACCGCCTGCGCCACGGCGGCGCGCGCCTTGGCGGTTTTCTCGGTGGTCAAAAACTGGTTGATCTGCTGCGCGCTCAGGGCGCCCGAGCTTTGCAGGCTGCGCGCCCGCTCGGCGTTGGCCGCGGCGTCGGCGGCATTGGCCTGCGCTTCGAGCACGCCGGCGCGCGCCTGCGCCACATCGGCCTGCACCGTGTCGGTCGAAAACGTCGCCAGTACCTGGCCGGCCTTGACGACATCGCCGACGTTGACGCGCACCTCGGTCAGTCGCAGGCCTGCCGATTCGGCGCCGACGACGGCCTCCTGCCACGCGGCGATATTGCCGTTGGCGGAGAGCCGGATCGGCAGGCGGGTCGCTTCGGGCAGGGCGACGGTCACGGTGAGGGCGGGCTTGGGGGCGGCCTTGTTCTTGTCGGCACCGTCGGCTCCACCGGTGGCAGCCGTCGACGCCGGCTTGGCCGCCGCGACGAAGTAATACACGCCGCCGGCGACGGCGATCAATGCGATGACGGCGATGGCGGCAAGTTTGGCGGTGTTATTTTTCATGGGGGTCAATGGTTGTCGAAGGCGGACTGGAGCCGGGTTCATCGGGCAGGTGCGGAAGGCTGCGCGGCGACGGCCTGAACCGGCGTGACGGCCGGTGTCCAGCCGCCGCCCACCGCCCGGTAGAGCGCCACGCCGGCGGCCTGCCGCTCCTGCCGCAGCGTGACCTGGTTGGTCTCGGCGGCCAGCAGCGTGCGGCGCGCGTCTTCCAGCAACAGCAGGTTGGCCAGGCCGTTTTTGTACAGCGCCTCGGTGCCGGTGAAAGCGGCGCGGTAGCCCTCGACCGCCGCGTCGGCATCGGCCTGGCGCGCTGCGCCGCTTTGCAGGCTGACCAGCGCCTGCTCGACCTCGCGCACCGCCTGCCGCACGCGGGCGCGGTACAGCGCCGCGGCTTCCTCGTAGCGCGCTTCGGCGGCGGCGACATTGGCCGCGCGCCGGCTGCCGTCGAACAGCGGCACCGTGAGGCTTAAGGGCCCGATCGACCAGGTGTCCAGGTAGGCGCTGCCACCGCCGGCGTAAATCCGCGCGACGCCGATGTTGCCGCCCAGCGCCAGGCGCGGATAGCGCGCCGCCTGGGCGCTCCCGAGGTCGGCGCTGGCGGCGGCGACTTCGCGTCCGGCGCTGAAGATGTCAGGCCGCTGCGCCAGCACCTCGGCAGGCACTAATGCTATTGAAATAATAGCTGGTTGCGCGGACGGGCTGGGCGCAATCGCCAGTTTTTGTCTTAAATCCGGCTCGTCCAGGCCGGTCAGCGCGACCAGCGCCTTGAGGTCGAGTTCACACTGCGCCGCCTGCCGGGTCGCGCGGCCGCGCGCATCCGCGGCGCTGGCCCGCGCCAGCGCATCGCTGGCCGGCGCGGTGAAGCCGGCCTGGGTGCTCAGCGCCGACAGGCGGGCGGTTTCCTGGCGCGAGCCGGCGTCGAGCCGCGTCACGTCGGCAAGCGCGCGGCAAGCGCGCAGGCTGAAATACTGGTTGGCGACCTCGGCCGCGCTGGAAACCCGGGCATCGTGCCACTGCGCGTCGGCGCCCAGCAAACGCTGCGATGCCGCGTCCAGGGCGGCCCGGTTGCCGCCGGCGATGTCGAGTTCCCAAGCCGCCTGCAGCCCGGCCTGCGCCGATGTCGCCACCGGCACCGCACCCGGCCCCGCCGCCTGCAGCGCGCGGCCGCGGGTCAGGCTGGCGGCGCCATCAAGCGTCGGCAGCAGGGCCGCGCCGGCCGCTGTCCGCGCGGTGCGCGCCTGCTCGATGCGCGAGCGCGCCGACGCCACGGTCGGACTGACCGCCTGGCCGGCGGCGACCAATTCGGCCAGCAGCGGGTCGCCGTGCTGTTGCCACCACTGGCCGAGGTCGGTGAGCGAGCCTTGGTGCGCCAGCGCCGCCTGCCACGCCAGCGGAGACGGCGCCGAGACCACCGGCGGCGCGGTCCGCACGGCGCAGCCGGCCAGCCAGAGCGCGGCTGCCAGCACCGGCAGCGCCGCCTGCGCCGGCCGCATCGCTTGCGCCTGGCCGCGTCCGCTTTTGAAAATCTTTTTCATGCCTTGCCCTCGTGCGCGCCGCGCCAATCCTGGAAACCCTCTATATAACTCCCTGCGGTCTGTGATCGCGCGGTCTCGGGCGCACCGCTGCGTTGCTTTTCTTGTCAATTGCCGGCTATTGCCTGCGAAAAGGCGCCTTGCGGTCCATCCCGATCCGCGCGCCACAGCCTCGCGAGGGTCATGCGGAGGGTCCCTGATTATTTTTTGAAAAAACGTCGATTGTGCCGACACACCGATGTCCCCGCCTTCCATGCGGCGCGGTTCAGCTGGTGGACGGCGGCGTGGATGGGGATGCCGGCCCGAAGGTCGCGGCCCACAGCGCGAGGGTCGCATCGCGCTCGGCCTGCAGGGCGGGCGGCGCAACCTGCGTCGGCTCCTCGTTCAGCCGCGCCCGGTGTTGCACCCGGCGCAGCTCGCGGTAGGCGTCGGCCGCGCGCTCGCCAACGCCCGACGGCAACAGGCCGGCGGCCTCGGCGCGCCGGAGCAGCGCGATGTTGCCGACATTGGCCAGCAGTTCCGCATGCCGGCCCGACTGCGACAGCACCAGGAACTGCACCGCGAACTCGGCATCGACCATGCCGCCGGCGCTGTGCTTGACATCGAACATGCCGCCCCGCACCGGACGCGCGCCACGCACCTTGTCGCGCATCGCGACGATTTCACGCGCCAGCGCGGCGGCGTCGCGCGGCGCGGAAATCACCGCCTCCCGCACCGCGTCGAAACGCTGCTGAAGAGAAAGCGCGGGGCCAGCGCCCTCGGGGGAGCATCCTTCGACAAGCTCAGGACGATCACAATGGGATACCGCAGCGATCTCAGGGCCAACGCTGCCGGATGCAACAGGCCTGTCCCCCTCCAAGCCAGGGCCGCGGAACCGGCTTTGCCGGGCCGCAGGCGCAGCGTCCCCCTCGGGGGGCAGCGAACCACACGAAGTGGGGAGCTTGGGGGCCACCATCCTGGCCCGCGTCATCGCCTGATGCTCCCAAGTCCAGGCGGTGTTGCTGCCGCGCTGCTGCTGGTAGCGCGCATAAGCGTCGAACGGCGTGATCAGCAGGCCCGAGTTGCCGTTGGGCCGCAGCGCGGTGTCGATCTCGTCCAGGTCACCCTCGGCGGTCTTGAGCGTCAGCCAGTTGATCAGCTTGCGTGCCAGTCCAGCATAGATTTCGGGCGCGCGCTCGTCGTCGTCCTCGTAGACAAAAACAATGTCCAGGTCGCTGCCATAGCCCAGCTCTTTGCCGCCGAGCTTGCCGTAGGCGATGATGGCGAATTGCGGGACTTCACGGTGCCGGTTTTTCAGGTGGCGCCAGCACCAGGCGGTGGCCACGCCCAGAATCGCCTCGGCCAGCGCGCTCAGGTCGTCGGCCACCTGCTCGACGGTCAGCACGCCCTCGACATCGCGCGCCAGGGTCCGAAACACCTCGGCATGGTGGGCGCGGCGCAGCAGGTTCAGGCAGGTTTCCTCGTCGTCCTCGCCGGTGCGCCTGAGCGCCGCCAGCCGCTGATCGAGCTCCCTGGCGAAGACGCTGGCATCGAAACGCTGGCCGAGCATCTCGTCGCTGGCAAGCTCGTCGATCACCCCGGGATGCCTGAGCAAATAGCGCGCCGGCCACTTCGCCGCGTCCAGCAGCCGCAGCAGCCTTTGGTGCACCGACGGCCGCTCGACCAGCAGCGCCAGATAGCTTTCACGCCGCAGCAGCGGCTCGATCCAGTCGATCAGCCGCAGCGCCGCTTCTTCGGTCACGCCGCCTTCAAGCAGCCACTGCGCCGTCAGCCGCACCAGCCGCGCCAGGCGGGCGCGCGAATCGTCGCGCAGCAGGGCGATGCGCGGATGCCCGCTCCACAGTGCCAGCCGGGCGCGAAACCGGGTCGGCCAGGAGTGCGGCAAATGGTCGAGCAGGTCGCCCAGCTGCGCCGGCGCGCTGGCCGGTTTGCCGCAGCCCCGGCAGTCGGGTTTGCTGCCGAGCAGGATGTCGAATTCGCCGGCGACAAGCTCGCGGTGCGCGTCCAGGTCGCGTAAAAAATCGCCGCACGCGGCGTACCCAAGCGTCGCCGCGATCCAGTCCAGGTCGCCGCCCTGGCTCGGCAGCACATGCGTCTGCTGGTCGTCGAGGTACTGGATGCGATGCTCGACCCGGCGCAAAAAATCATAGGCCCGCGCCATCGCGCCGGCCGTCTCGCGCGGCATCAGGCCGGCGCCGGCAAGGCGGTCCAGCGCGTCGAGCGTCGGCCGGGTGCGCAGTTCGGGAAACCGGCCGCCGCGCACCACTTGCAGCACCTGCACCGTGAATTCGATCTCGCGGATGCCGCCGCGCGACAGCTTCACGTCGTTGGCGCGCTCCGGATGGCCGGCGCTGCGCCGGGCCGCATGCTCGCGGATCTGCCGGTGCAGGCCGCGCAGCGAATCGAACACGCTGTAATCAAGATAGCGCCTAAAGACGAAGGGCAGCACCAAGCCGCGCAGCGCCTGCGCCGAACCGCTTTTGACGCAATGCCGCGGCGCGACGACGCGGCTCTTGAGCCAGGCGAAGCGCTCCCATTCGCGTCCCTGGACCTGGAAGTACTCTTCCAGCGCGCTCAATGAAACGGCCGCCGGCCCGGAATTGCCATTGGGTCGCAGCGCCAGATCGACGCGAAACACAAAGCCGTGCTCGGTCGCCTCGCCGATCAGGCCGTAGACCGCCCGCACCTGGCGGGCGAAATATTCATGGTTGGAGACCACGCCCCGGCCGTCGGCGCGCCCGGCCGTCTCGCCGTCATGGTCGTAGACATAGATCAGGTCGATGTCGCTCGACACGTTCAGCTCGCGCGCGCCGAGCTTGCCCATGCCGACGACCCACATGCGCGCGCACTCGCCGCCGGCAGCCAGCGGCGCGCCATGCAGCGCGTCGAGCGCTTCGCTGGAGTGCCGCATCGCGACATCGAGCGCCAACTCGGCCAGCTCGGTCATCGCCGTGGTGACAACCCGCAATGGCACGCCGGCGCCTGCGGGAAAGCATCCTTCGATAGGCTCAACACGAACGGACGCTTCAAGCGAGGGCGGCGCAGCCCCGCCGCCGGGCTGCCCCAAGGCGGCGCCAGCCCCTTCAGGGGGGCATGCTTCGACAGGCTCAGGACAAACGGAAGCTTCGAGCGAGGGCGCCCGTCCCGCCGACAGGCCGCCCTTAGGCGGGACAGCCCCCTCGGGGGGCAGCGCAGTACGCGAAGCGACAAGCGTGGGGGCCACAGCCCCGCCGCCGGGCTGCCCCAAGGCGGGGCTAGCCCCCTCGGGGGGCAGCGCAGTACGCGAAGCGACAAGCGTGGGGGCCACAGCCCTGCCGCCGGGCCGCCCCAAGGCGGGGCTAGCCCCCTCGGGGGGCAGCGCAGTACGCGAAGCGACAAGCGTGGGGGCCACAAGTCCTCCACAATCGAGGACGACCAGCCGTTCCAGCACGAGCTGGCGCAGCACGCGCAGCGCGGCGCCGGTTTCAAGGCCGGTCGCCAGTAGCGCATCGAGCGTTGCCTGCATCACCGCGCGCACCGGCGCGCCAGCGGGCAGCAGCGCCATTTCCCCGGCATAGCGGCGACGGATGCGCTTGACAAAGCGCGAGTGGGCGGGGCCGTCGGGAGCGCAGGTTTGACTAGCGTCGGCTGAGGCGGTGTCTGATGCGGTGATCATCGCGGAACTTCATAAAACTTCATGCTTCGGCGCCCGGCGGCCAGAGGCGCCGGCGGTCATAATTCCCAGGTCAATGGAGCCCCATCTGAACCCTCCGCCCGCCCGGCCCGCCGTAGCGTCCCGGCGCCTGCGCTGGACGGCCACCGCGATGCGCGGCCTGCTCTGGCTGGTCGCGGGCGCGTGGCTGCTGTTCGCCCTGGGGCTGTGGCTGCTCCACGGCTGGATTGTGCCGCGAATCGACGAATTCCGTCCGCGCCTGGAAGCCGAGGCAAGTCAGGCGCTGGGCGTGCCGGTGCGCATTGGCGGCATCGCCGCGCGGTCGCGCTTCATGATCCCGACCTTCGAGCTGCGCAACGTCAGTCTGCTCGACAAGGAGGGGCGCGAGGCGGTGCGCCTGTCGCGGCTGCTGGGTGCGCTGTCGCTGTCGTCGCTGTGGCGGCTGGGCTTCGAGCAGCTGGTGATCGACGGTCCCGAACTCGACATCCGGCGCGGCGCCGACGGCAGGATTTTCGTTGGCGGGATCGACGTCTCCAAAGACATGGGCAGCGGCCACAGCAGGGTGGTCGACTGGCTTTTTTCGCAGACCGAAGTCGTCGTTCGCAACGGTACGCTGCGCTGGACCGACGCGCTGCGCAAGGCGCCGCCGCTGGAACTAGGCCAGGTCAATGTCGTGCTGAGAAGCGGCCTGCGCCGCCACGCGATGAGGCTCGACGCGTCGCCGCCGCCCGGCTGGGGCGACCGCTTCAGCCTGCGGGGCATCTTCAGGCAGCCGCTGCTTTCCGCCAGCGCTGGCGATGTGTCGAAGTGGTCGGGCCAACTTTATGCCGATTTCAGGCGCATCGATGTCTCGCGCTTGCGGCCCTACGTCGGTTTCGAGTCGCCAGGTGTGGCCATTGACGGTGGTCACGGCGCGCTGCGCGCCTGGGCTGACGTGCGCCGTGGAAAGTTCAGCGGCGTGCTGGCCGATGTGGCGCTGCGGGACGTTCAGGCGCGACTGGGCGAGACGCTCGAAGCGCTGGAATTCGAGTCGCTTTCCGGGCGCTTTGCCGGCGCCCGCCGCGCCGACGGCTTTGAGGCGAGCACCGAGCGACTTGAGTTCCTGACGCCGGGCGGCCTGCGCTGGCCGGGTGGAAACCTGGTGATGGTCCATGCGGGCGACCAGCCCGGCGCGCGCCAGCACGGCACGCTCAAGGCCGACCGGCTGGACTTGGCCGCGCTGTCGCGCATCGCCAGCCGGCTGCCGCTGGACAGCGCCACGCAGGCGCGCATCGCGTCGTTCGCGCCGCGGGGACTGGTCGAGTCGCTCGACGCGCGCTGGCAGGGCTCGTTCGACGCGCCGGTGGCTTTCGCCGCCAAGGGCCGGGTGACAAACCTCGGCATCGCCTCGCTGCCGGAAGCTGCCGGCGCGGCGCCGCAACCGGGCCCCGCCGGGCGGGCCGAAGTGGCGCCGGCAAGGCCGAACACGCCGGGAAGGCCCGGCATCAGCGGCGCCACGGTTGATTTCGACGTCACCCACGAAGGCGGTCAGGCGCGGATCAAGGTGGCCAGGGGCGCGCTTGAGCTGCCCGGCATTTTCGAAGAGACCAGGGTGCCGCTCGACGACCTCTCGGCCGAGGCGCAGTGGAAGCTTGCGGGCCGCAAGATCGATGTGCAGTTGCGCAACCTGCAATTCGCGAATGCCGACGCCCAGGGCCAGGCGCAGGTCCGTTGGCACACCGACGATGCGCCGAGGCCGGCCGGCGCCGGTGCGGGCGCTGAAGCGGACCACCGCTTTCCCGGCGTGCTCGACCTGCAGGGCGCCTTGAGCCGGGGCGACGGCAGCCGGGTACACCGCTACCTGCCGCTGGTGCTGGGCAACGACGTGCGCCACTATGTTCGCGACGCGGTGGTGAAGGGCCAGGTCAGCGACGTTAAATTCAAGGTCAAAGGCAATCTTCGGCAGTTGCCGTTCAAAAACCCGGCGGCCGGCGATTTCCAGATTTCGGCCAAGGCGCGCAACGTGCAGTTCACCTACGTGCCAAAGTCGATTCAGCCGGCCGACGCCGCGCCCTGGCCGGCGCTGACCGACCTGAGCGGCGAGCTGGTTTTCAGCCGCGTTTCGATGGACATCAAAAACGCCAGCGGTCGGGTCGCCGGCCTGCCCGGGCTGCAACTGGTCAAGGGCGAGGCGCGCATCGCCGACCTGACGCAAGAGGCCACGGTCGACGTTGGCCTCGACGTGCGTGGCCCGCTGTCGGACGCGCTGGGCTTCGTGAACAGCTCACCGGTCGGCGCCATGACCGGGCAGGCGCTCGCCAAAACCGTCGCCAGTGGCGGCGCTGACTACCGCTTTCGTCTGAAGCTGCCGATCCACGCCATCGAGAACTCGACGGTCGAGGGCAGCGTCGCCTTGCCCGGCAACGACGTCAGCTTCGCGCCCGAGGCGCCGCAGCTGGCCGCGCTCAAAGGCGTCGTCAGCGTGAGCGAGCGCGGTTTCGAGGTTACCGGCGCGCAGGCGCGCGTGCTCGGCGGCGACATCCGCATCGACGGCGGAACGCGCCCGGGCGTCCCGCCCGACGGCAAGCCCGGCGTCGCTTTCAGGGCGCAGGGAACGCTGACGGCCGAGGGGCTGCGCCAGGCCAAGGACCTGGGCTTCGCCGCCCGGCTGGCGACCCATGCGAGCGGCGGCGCGGCTTATTCCGCGTCGGTGCTGTTCAGGCGCGGCCTGCCCGAAGTCACGGTGACCAGCAGCCTGCAGGGCATGGCGCTGAACCTGCCGCCACCGCTGGCCAAGACGGCCGACACGGCGCTGCCGCTGCGCTTTGAAAACGCCTTGCTGCCGGCATCTCTCGGCCCCGGACAGACGTTGCAGGACCAGCTGTCGGTGAGCCTCGGCCGCGTCGCCAGCGTCTGTTTTGTCCGCGACGTGAGCGGCGCCGAGCCGCGCGTCATTCGCGGCGGCATCGGTGTCGGACTGGAGGGCGATGAATCGGCGCCGGCGCCGCTGGCAGGCGTGGCGGCCAATGTGAAGCTGGCGCAGCTCGACCTGGACGCGTGGGAAAAAATTCTGGATGAGCCTTCCCAGCCACGGCAACCGGCGCGCACCGCCGGGCCGGCGGGCGCCAGGGCAACCAGTCCACCCGACGCCATCGCCGGTGGCTACCTGCCAACGCAGTTCGCCATTCGCGCCGGTCTGCTCAAAGTGCAAGGCCGCAGTTTGAACCGCGTCGTCGTTGGCGGAAGCCGTGACGGCCCGGCCTGGCGCGCCAACATCGACGCGGCCGAGCTCAACGGCTACTTCGAATTTCGCCAGCCCGGCGGACCGCAGGGCGCGGGCCGGGTGTACGCCCGGCTGTCGCGGCTGAACCTCGCCGCCAGCCAGGCCAGCGAGGTTGAGGCGATGCTGGACGAGCAGCCGGCCAGCATTCCGGCGCTCGACATCGTCGTCGAGGACATGGAGCTGCGGGGCAAAAAACTTGGCCGCGTCGAGATCGACGCCGTCAACCGGGTCGCCACCGCCGCCGACGGCGGTATGCGCGAATGGCAGCTCAACAAGTTCAACGTCATCGTTCCCGAGGCAACGCTGAACGCCGCCGGCACCTGGGCGGCGGCGGCGCCCGGCGAGCGCCGCCGCGCCGTGATGAACTTCAAGCTCGACGTCGCCGATTCGGGCGAACTGCTGGGCCGTCTCGGCATGGCCGGCGTGGTCCGGCGCGGCCGGGGCCGGCTCGAAGGCCGCGTCGCCTGGGCCGGCTCGCCGCTGAGCCTGGATTACCCGTCCTTGAGCGGTAAATTCAATGTGAACGTCGAGTCCGGCCAGTTCTTGAAGGCCGACCCGGGCATCGCAAAGCTGCTCGGCGTGCTGAGCCTGCAGTCGCTACCGCGCCGCCTGACGCTTGATTTCCGCGATGTGTTCTCGCAGGGCTTCGCTTTCGATTTCGTTCGCGGCGACGTGGCGATCGACAACGGCGTCGCGCGCACCGACAACCTGCGCTTGGGCGGCGTCAACGCGGCGGTGCTGATGGAAGGCAGCGCCGACATCGCCCATGAAACGCAAAGCCTCAAGGTGGTCGTGGTGCCCGAGCTCGACGCCGGCACCGCCTCGCTGATCGCCACTGTCATCAATCCGGCATTCGGCCTGGGCAGCTTTCTGGCGCAGATGTTCCTGCGCCGCCCGCTGACCGAGGCGGCGACGCAGGAGTTTCAGATCGATGGCGCCTGGTCCGATCCGAAAATCACGAAAATCGACCGCAGGGCCCGGGCCCGGGCGCAAACTGGCGAAACGCCGGTGCAGATTCGCTAACGAAACTTGGGATTATCATGAAAATAGCCGCCATCCAGATGGTTTCAGCAACCAACGTGCAGGCCAACCTCGATGCGGCGGCGCAGTTGCTGGCGCAGGCCGCCGGCCAAGGCGCCGAACTCGCGGTACTGCCCGAATATTTCTGCATCATGGGAATGAAGGACGCCGACAAGCTCGATGTCAGGGAAAACGCCGGCGGTGGCCTGATCCAGGACTTTTTG
>Ga0136611_10002532_pt1 | contig 12757 bp, 13 predicted proteins | sample AntDrymUQ2232306_2_FD_106645 | JGI IMG/M metagenome (GOLD analysis project Ga0136611, IMG submission 106645) | Polar desert sand microbial communities from Dry Valleys, Antarctica - metaG UQ223 (23.06) | ecosystem: Environmental > Terrestrial > Soil > Desert | place: Antarctica: Dry Valley... | reverse complement strand
GGGCGGGGCGGTGCCAGCGAACGGGATACCCTCCCCAGCGTTCATCCCTGCCAGGAAGATTGGCGACTGGATGTAGTACGAGGCGCCGCGCCAGATCGCATCGCTTCGTCGCCGTCATCCTCGGCAACCACGCGCTCCGCCAGATCAAGCATGGGAAGGGTCGGCGCGTCGTCGTCCCCACTCCGAGTGTCGCGAAGACCCCGGCCAGAGGTTGAAAGCGATGGCGGCAGACGCGGCAGCGCCGTCGATGGACCACGAGCAGCATGCGGCCAAAGGTGGTGGAGACCACCTGCTGGCGGGCATCCTCGACCCGCTCGTCCACCGAGACTAAGGTCGGACACATGACCGGCAGCGCCTACCATGCGTCTATGCGTGCCTGCCGCGCCTGCCACATGGCGGCCCGCCCAGCCCACACGATGTCCGCTTCCCAGCTGTCGATGACCATCCAGTCCTCGACCCGCACCGTCAGTGATGCAGTTATCTCCGCGTCCGACCTCCTTACCTGTCACGGTTTCGTCACCTGCGACAGTATCGGTCGCTCGTTCCATTGATAACCCAGCCCCCCAAGGTTGTGGTGCATCCGCGCGGAGCGACACTTGACGGCGCCAGCGGTGCCGTCTACGATCGCGTCATTGACGTGGCTAGTTGAGGAGGGTGAAATGCAATTCGTTCATTTCGATGATTACCGGATCGGGGTTCTCGCTGGCGATAACGTGGTAGATATCTCCGACCTCGTCGGACAGGTCGGGGTCGGGCCGCAGTCGCGGGTCGCCGCGCTGATCACGAACTGGGAGGGACTGGCCCCGCAGATCAAAGAGGCGGCAAGCGGCGGCGGGGTCCCGCTGAGCAGCGTGCAACTGCGTCCATCGGTGCCGAAGCCCGGGCAGTTGGTCTGCGCGGCGGTCAACTACATCGAAGCGGGGCGCCCGGAGGCCGGGCCGTTCAACGCGTTCCTCAAGGCCCCGACCTCGATCATTGGTCACGGGGAGACGGTCGAGTTGCCGGATGCGCCGGTCACCGTCTTCCACTTCGAGCCGGAAATTGCGCTCGTTATTGGCAAGGCCTCCTCGCATCTCAAGGCGGAAGAGGCAATGGACTATATCTTCGGCTACACGATGTTCATCGACGCCTCCGCACGCGGCCTGCCGGGCGGCTTCTTCCTCGGCAAGACCTGGCATACCTTCGGCCCACTCGGACCGGCGCTGGTGACCGCCGATGAAATTCCGAAACCGAATAATCTGCGCGTTGACTTCACGGTCAACGGCGATCTGCGTCAGTCATATTCGACCAACGACATGGCCCGTCACATTCCAGAGTTGCTGGCGGAGATCACGAAGGTGATGGCATTGGAGCCGGGCGACGTGGTGGCGACCGGCGTCCACCACGAGGGCCTCGGCCCGATCCAGGGTGGCGACCGCATCAGCATGACGATCGAAGGCCTTGGGCCAGCACTGGAGGTGTCAGTCCACGACGCGCAGAATCGCACGTCCTGGGAAGCCGTCGCGATGTGACCCGCCAATGCAGGGCCAACTGGTCCTGCATTGGCATCCGTATAGTGTGATGTGCATGGGCAGTGCGCGAGGTGCCGCTCCTGTGGTGAGGATTAGCTCGTCACAGGAGCGGCGGCTTGTGAGCTGGTGAGACACACATGCACGTTCGCGCCAGCCGAGACCCAGCGGGGGCTGAGTTGAGGGAAACCACGCGCTCGGTCGTCGGGAGGTAGAGCCTTGCCGTCTCACTACAGGTCGCGGTGGGAGAATGTCATGATGGCCGCGCCGAGCAGGACCAGTGGGTACAACAGCCCCCACACGACCAGCTGCGTGGCGGGCGGGGCGGTGCCAGCGAATGGTATGCCCTCGCCCGCGTTCATCCCCGCCAGGAAGATCGGCGACTGGATGTAATACGAAGCGCCGCGCCAGATCGCATCGCTTGGGACCAGCAGGCTCACCGTCGTGCCGACATTGAGCATCGCCTCGTTTGAGAGCACACCGCCGATGAACTCGATGATGCCCGCCAGCCAGGCCAGCCCGAACAGGGAGAAGACTACAACGCCGTTCGCCAGCGTCGAGAGTAGCGTGCTGCCCAACAGGCTCAGCGTCAGCAGGACGATCGACGCCAGCATCATCAGCAGCGTCGCGCGCACCGGGTCGGGCGTCGTGTAGCCGGAGATCAGCCGAGCAGAGAGCAGCAGCGACCCCGCCATCAACCCAACATAGACACTAGACAGCCCGGCATACGCCAGCCAGCGCCCGATGACGAACTCCGCCCTCCGCAGCGGACGGGCAAGGACCGCGTGCAGTGCGCCGGAGTCGATCTCCCCGGAGATCGCGCCGACCGAGAGGAAGAGCGCCAGGAACCCCGCCAGGAAATTGATCGCGTACAGCCCGAGCACCGTCATGATCGTGCCGAACGCCGCCTGTTCCTGGGCGTCACTCAACGGGCCGGAGAGCTGGCTATCGTTCTGGTAGATGAGGAAGAAGCCGAGCGCGAACAGCCCGATGAAGGCGAGGCTGAGTAGCGACCCGGCCAGGATCAGGCGGCGGCTGATCGCTTCCTGGATCGTGAAGCGCGCGATCGTCAGGATGTTCACTCTTCACCACCTTCGACCAGATCCATGAAGACATCCTCCAGTGAGCGGTGCACCGGCGCCAGCCCGTACAGCTGATAGCCGCCGCGCACTACCGCGTCCGCGATCAGTGGCGCGACCTCCACATCGCTCACCCCCAGCGTGACCGTCGCGTCCTCAACCGCGAGCACATCGGCGTAGCGGTTCAGCGCGGTCCGCAGCTCGCAGTCCACCCGATCGACCGTTACGCGGATCGTCGTCGTCGCGCCGAGCAGGTCCGCCAGCGGCCCGCTGCGCACCACCCGCCCATGATCGATGATCGCCACGCGGTCGCACACCAGTTCCACCTCGCTGAGGAGATGCGAGTTGAGGACGACAGTAATGCCGTCGTCACGCAGCGAGTGGATCAGGTCGCGCACCTCGCGTCGGCCAACCGGGTCGAGTGCTGAGGTCGGCTCGTCCAGCAGCACGAGGTCGGGGCGATGAAAGATCGCCTGCGCCAGCCCGATGCGCTGGGTCATGCCCTTCGAGTAGGTGCGGATGCGCTCGTCCCCGCGACCGGCCAGCCCGACGCGTGCGATTGCGTCCGGGATACGCGAGCGGCGCTCCTCCGCCGAGAGTCCGGCCAGCCGCCCGTGGAAGTCCAGCAGTCCGGCCCCGGTCAACCAGTCGTGAAAGCGGAAATTCTCGGGCAGATACCCGACTCGCCGACGCGCTTCGCGGTCGCCGGCAGGCAGTCCGAAGATGCTCGCCGTACCAGCAGTCGGCCGCACCAACCCCATGAGGATCTTGACAGTCGTCGTCTTGCCAGCGCCGTTCGGCCCGAGGAAGCCAAACACCTCGCCGGGGGCCACCGACAGCGACAGGTCGTGCAGTACTACTGAGCCACGGTATGCCTTGCGCAGTCCGACCGTTTCGATCGCCGGGACGCCGACTGGCAGCACCGCCACCAGCGGTTCAATCCGGCCAGCCTGTTCAGCGGAGAGTGTCAGCGACACGCTGGATCTCCCGCGCCTTCATCGCGCCTGCGATACCGTAGAAGCGTCCGTCGCGCTGCCAGATGGCCGCGCTGTCCAGACCCGTGTTGTCGTTCAGCAGCAGGCCAGGGCTGCCAGCGATCGTCGCCCGCTCCCAGGCGATCTGTTCGGCCGGGATCGGGATCGGCAACGTGGTGCGCCAGTCGTCGATCGCGCGCAGCTGCTGCGCGGTCTCCGGGGACAGCCCTGGCAGCTCCAGGAGAAAATCGCGTAGCTCTTCGAGCGTCACGTCTCCCTCCGTACCCGCCGTGATCGCGCCCGCCTGGCCGATCACTAGCCCGAAGCCGGATGGTTCGCTCATCGCCTGGTCCGCGCTCCGGTACTCCAGCAACACGCCCGCCGGTGTGTTCACCACCAGCGATGCACCGTCGAACCGGTCCGGCAGGCTGACGTTGTCACGCCCCATCGACTGGTAGTAGGCGCGCGCCTTCTCCCGGTCGACGGTGAAGCGCAGCCCGTGCGCTGGCACGACGCGAATTGCGGTAGGTGTGCTGCTGATGTCGGCGGGCAGAGTTGCCGCATCCGGCTGCAGCACGAGAAAGCCCACGAACTGGCTCGCCTCAGCGATGCTCGCCACGCTGTGCATCTCCGGTGCCGTATCCATACCGTGGACCGTGCCGAGCTGTTCGAGTTCGGCCAGCGTCTCCCCGATGTTCGCGATCTGACCAGTACTGAGCGACACGGCCGCCAGCTGCTCGCCACGGAACTGCACCAGGAACTGCGCCGCTGTGCCGCGCCCTTGTGGCGTCCCCAGGAGAAGTATCATCATCAGCGCTGCTACGAGTCCGCTCATGGGGACGCGCCAGCGCTGGAATGGAAGTGCAAGTGTCATCGAACGTTTCTCCTCACGATTGTCTCCTCGACGTACGGTCCACGCCTTTGCGGCGGCCGGTTGCGGCAGAGTCGACCAAGCGCCATCATCTCTACGTAGCAGCATTATACATAGATATTCTATGTATTCAACGAAATGTGAGTCCGAAAAGTGTGGCCTGGGTACTGCACTACGATGAATGTGCCACTGGTTGACCTTTGCTGGCAGGGCGGGTTTCTTCCCGGAACGTCTGGGACGCGACCAGCCTGTAACCCGCCCGCTCGGCGACCGGATGCGCCTATGTGCAATCACACCTGGCTCATTGGTCGCGGGATTCGTCAAGCAAGGCAGACTCGTTCAATCGCCACGTCCCACGTCATCCAGACGTGATATCGCGACGCGTGAACACCAGGTAGCTCCCGACGATGCACACGACGCAATAGAGCGTGAGAATCGCGGTTGACTGCCAGATCTGCCCAGTCGATACCGGGTCCAGCACGCTCCCGCCGTCCTCCGTCGTGATGTTCACCAGTTGCTGCACGTTCCAGTTGATGCCGTACTCCACGACCGTTTCAAAACCGTCGATCAACTCCAACAGGATGCCCATCACCAGCAACTCCGTGAAGTTCAGTCCAATACCGATGGCGATCCCGGCCGCATTGGAGCGGGTCAGGAGTGCCACGGTGAAGGCGATGACTCCATAGGGCATGGTCGCAACCATCCAGCGCAGCGTACCGAGCAGCATGTCAGCCCACACGGCGATCGGCAGAGACACCGCGCCATCCATGAAAACCGTCACGATGGTGGACGCAAGCAGCGAGACGAGCACCGCAGCGATCACCATGCAGATTGTATACAGACCGACTACGATCCACTTGGCCGCGAGCAGAGCGGAGCGTGAGGACGACCGTGCCACAAGCGGTCGCAGCGTGTTCCAGCCATGCTCGCTGCCGATCAGACCCGAGGTCACCACAACGATCATGACGAGCGCGACGACCCTCCAGATCTGCATCCCGTTCTCGAAGATGCTCGAAAGCTGCTGCACGGATTGCCGCATGTCCAGACGATCGACCTCGCCCCCCGATTGATACTGGGCGTAGCCGATGCCGTAGTAGAGCACGATGAACGCAGACGCCAGCAGCGGCATGATCCAGGTCTGGGGACGTTTTCGAAGCCGAAACAGCTCGCTCCGCAGGACATTCATCATCGTCTTGGAAATCCCTTCTGAGTTGTGCGTCACGGTGAATCTGTCGCCCTTCGAGTACCGGCGCAGGGACGGGTTTCACCGACTACTACGATTCCCTGCTGCGCTGGGAAACCCGTCCCGATGTCCGCGAAGACCATGGGATGTGACCCACGATTGCGGTTCCGAGCCAACCCCGGGACGGGTTTCCGAAGCGGTCTGCTGGTGGTGCCCTTTGTGAAACCCGTCTCGACCACTGGCACCCAATGAGAGGCGAATCTACTGTGGCCTGCTACTGAGTACTGAGAGTGACATCACACCAGTAACGTGTTCGCCTAAAGCTCAGCATCTTCCAGAGGTTCGGCAGTAAGCTCAATGAACAGGTCCTCAAGGGTGCTGTGCGTATGGGTGATCTGGCTGGCGTACAGGCCCGCATCGGCCAGCGATCGGCTGATCGCTGGGCCGAGATCTTCCCCAGCCTTGATAATCAGTTGATCCCCATTGACAGAGACGGACTCAATACCGTCAACCCGACGCAACACCGTTGCTGCCGGTTCAAGATCGCTCTCCTCGAGCCGAACGTCGTAATACCCCTCACGGCGCAGAAGCTCGTCCACCGATCCTTCCATCAGCTTCCTGCCGCGCCGGATGATGATGGAAGGATCGGAGACCTGCTCGACCTCGTGGAGCAGGTGGCTGGCCAGCAACACGCTGTGACCCTCCTCCGCCAGGCGCGGGATGATCGAGCGGATCTCCCGCTGTCCGGCCGGGTCGAGGCCGTTCGTCGGCTCGTCGAGGATGACCAACGCCGGGTTGGTGAGCAACGTCGACGCGATGCCGATGCGCTGCTTCATGCCGAGGGAGAACGTCTTGTACTTGCCGTCAGCGCGCCCTTCCATGTTGACAAGCTTGAGCAGCTCGTCGATGCGGCTCTCGGGCACGCTGCCGACCATCTTTGCCTGGGCGCGCAGGTTATCCCGGCCGGTAAGATAGGGATAGAAGGCAGGGTTCTCGATGATCGCCCCGACGTGTTGGGAAACCAGCGATGGATCGTCCGCCAGCGACTGGTCCATGATATGGATCGAGCCCCGGGTCGGCGCCACCAGTCCCAGCACCATACTGACCGTCGTCGATTTGCCGGATCCGTTTGGCCCGAGGAAGCCGAGTACCTCACCGCGTCGGATCGTCAGGTCCAGGTCGTCGACCGCAACGGTCGATCCGAAGCGCTTCGTCAAACCGCGAACCTCCAGCACGACATCACCAGCTGATGGGGGCGACGCTGGCGTGTCAGTCGGTCTGTCGAGAAGCGTTGTTACCATTACTTCCTCCTGTTGAAGCGTTGCATCGGTGGCATCGTATGATCCCCGCGCCGAACTCCTTGAGACGCGATCCGGTAGTACTTGCGACGACGCCCGCTCTCCGCAACGTCCCAGCGCGTCTCGACATGGCCGAGCCGTTCGAGCCGATGCAGTACCGGGTAGAGCATCCCGTCCGTCCACTCGATACGCCCGCCGGACAACTCTCGAACGCACTGCAGGATTGCGTAGCCATAGCTGTCCGCGTCGGCCAGCACCACCAGGACGATCGGAATCGAGGACGCGGCTTTCAGGTCGCTGTTGCTCTCCATGTTGTCACCCGTCGCGCGCCGCTGCATTCACACCGGGACTACATAGCAGCATTATACATTGCCGATCAATGTATACAATGAGTACGCAATCGAGGAGTATGGTCACCGGAACATTCCTCTCCTGAGAGAACAAGGGGACGAGGAATCGTCTCCCAGCACATATTCCGCTTTGCGCATCGTGGTAGTTGCCAGCAACGAGAGCGGCAGCGATGGGACACGACGTGGGGATAAACAACCTACGAGTTCCGGTACGACGACTTTTATCCCGATCGGCGGGAACGGTTGATCGCCTGACCTAATACCGCGACCAGCAAATCACGCTACTATTGCACGACCAGCGGCACGTTGCTGCACGCGTTGCCGATCTCGCCGATCCAATCGGGGCCCGGGAAAGTATGGAGGAGGTCGTGATGGCGCGGGCGTATGCGCTGCGGACCACGGACGTGACCGCCGCACATCTCGGCTGGGTGCTGACGGATGAGCTGCTCGACCGCGACGGTCGGCGACTCGTTCGCAAAGGGGCAATCCTCGACAGCGCCGTGCTGGCGCGCTTGGCCGAAGCGCAGCCGGGCGAGGTGCATCTCATCGAACTCGATGCGGACGATCTGCACGAGGACGCTGCCGGGCTGCGGATCGCGCGGGCGGTGGCCGGTGCCGGTATCCGCATCGCCAACCCACAGCAGAGCCGCTACGACCTGATCGCCGAGCACAAGGGACTGCCGCGCGTCGACGCTGATCTGCTGCGCGCCGTCAACCGGGTCGGAGACGTGACCGTCTACACCATGCTCGATCGGCAGCCGGTCGATGCGGGGACGGTGCTGGCGAGCGTCAAGATCACACCTATCGCGATCGTGGAAGCGCGCGTTGTCGCGGCGGAGCGGCTCTGCGGTGCGGCAGCGCAGCCGCTGCTGATGATCCAGCCGTTTCAGCCGAAGCGGGTGGCCGTCGTCACCACCGAAGACCTGGGCCCTCAGGCGCGCGCGCGTTTTCAGGCGGCGATTGAGCGCAAGCTACGCTGGCTCGGCTCGGAGCTCACCGACCTGCGGGTCGTCGGGCCGACCGCTGATGCTGTCGCCGCCACGTTCCGCGACTTCCTGGCTGCTGACAACGACATCGTGCTCGCAGCCGGTGGTAACACGATCGACCCTCTCGACCCAATCGAGCTGGCGCTGGACCTGATTGGCGCGCCGATCGTCCATCGCGGCGCCCCCACGCGCGGGAGCATGTTCTGGCTGGCCCAGGCCGGGGCGGTGCCGATCGTCAACCTCGCCTCCAGCCGGATGTACATCGGTGGCGCGGTTGGCGACGTGATCCTGCCGCTGCTGCTGTCCAGCACCGGCCAACAGATCACGCCCGACGACATCATCGAGATCGGCTACGGAGGGCTCCCCGGCAGCGCGATCGCCTTGCGCTTCCCGCCCTACGATGCCGAGCCGAGCGATGAGACATGATCAATTGCAATACGCTCGGGACGAAGGATGAACCGCCGCATGCACGCGTCGTCCATGTGAATCTGTCGGTCCAACTCCATCTTTGCGAAGGATAGGCTCTTGATCGAGCATCAATTTACCGAGGACCGTGTCGCCGCGTTGTACGACGTGTTCTACCCGCCGGAGCGACGCGACGACTTCGCCTTCTATTTGCCGTTGGTACTGGCCGCCCAGTCTGTACTCGATGTGGGTTGCGGGACGGGCGCGCTGCTGCGCATGGCTCGGGAGTCCGGCCATACCGGGCGGCTATGCGGACTCGACCCCGCCGCGGGCATGCTCACGCAGGCGCGGCAGCGGTCGGATGTTGAGTGGGTGCATGGCGACCTTACGTCGGTCGGTTGGGAGCAGGAATTCGACCTGGTCGTCATGACGGGTCATGCCTTCCAGGAGCTTGTTGAGGATGACGAGATTCGTGTGGCGCTCGCGAGGATCCACGATGCTCTCACTGATGACGGTCGCTTTACGTTCGAGACACGCAACCCGCTCGACCGTGCGTGGGAGCGTTGGGACGCGCATTATTCCGGCGTGGTGGCCGATGCGAACGGAGCGCCGGTGCGGAGCGAATATCGGGTGCAGCTGCCGGTCGTTTGGAATGTTGTGCGCACCGTCAGCACGTTTACCAGCCCTGCCTGGGATCGCCCCGAAGTGAGCCGTGGGGCGCTCCGTTTCATCGATGCCGAGGCGCTAGCCGCGTTTCTGGCGGAAGCCGGGCTGGTGATCGAGGAGCAGTTCGGCGACTGGGATCGCGGACCGCTGACCGAGGCGAGTCCGGAGATCATCACTATCGCACGGCGCGCGTGAACGGGGTTGCGCTGCCGACGTTGCCTGCGGTGTCTGTTAGCAGCTATCGACGCTACTGGACGACTCCCGCCAACGGACACTACGGTGTATCGCGGTGTCGCGCAGAGGGCTATACTGCGTCTGTCTGGGACACGTCCCCATACATACTATGCTTCACAAGGAGCCCGCCGTGGAGAACCGCGACGCCGACCATCCCCTCAGTTGATCCATGCCTGAAACGATCCTCGCGACCAAGCTCTATATCCCCTCGCCTCAGCCCGGAGCGGTCCTCCGTCCCCGGCTGATCGAGCGGCTGAACGAGGGACTGCACCGCAAGGTGACGCTCGTCTCCGCACCCGCTGGCTTCGGCAAGTCCACCGCGGTCAGCGCGTGGGTCGCCGGTTGCGGTCGCCCGGTCGCCTGGCTGTCGCTCGATGAGGCGGATAGCGATCCCGCGCGCTTTCTGACGTATCTCGTCACGGCGTTACAGACGATTGCCCCGAACATCGGGCAAGGGGTGCTGGGCGCGCTCCAATCTCCGCAGCCACCGCCGATTGAAGCGACGCTGACGGCGCTGCTCAATGACATCGCCGCCGTCCCGGACAGTTTTATGCTCGTCCTGGATGACTATCACGTGATCGACGCCGCACCCATCGATGCCGCCCTCACCTTTCTGCTTGATCACCTGCCACCACAGATGCACCTGGTCATCACCACCCGCGAGGATCCCCACCTGCCGCTGGCGCGCCTACGCGTCCGTGGCCAGTTGACCGAACTACGCGCCACCGACCTGCGCTTTACCCCCTCCGAAGCCGCCGAGTTCCTCAACCAGTCGATGGATCTGAACCTTTCCGAAGACGACATCGTCGCCCTGGAGATCCGCACCGAAGGTTGGATCGCCGGACTGCAGCTCGCCGCGATTTCGATGCGCGGACTCGATGACACGACCGGCTTCATCACGTCGTTCACCGGCAGCCACCGGTTCGTGCTGGATTATCTGGTTGAGGAAGTCCTCCACCAGCAGCCAGAGCGCGTCCAGGACTTCCTGCTGCGCACATCGATCCTCGACCGGTTCTGCGGATCACTGTGTGACGCCGTCCTGCTCGACTCCTCGATGTCGGGGCGGGAGACTCTGGAGTACCTCGAACAGATCAACCTGTTCATCGTCCCGCTGGACAACGATCGGCGCTGGTATCGCTATCATCATCTCTTTGCCGAACTGCTACGGCAGCGACTGCATGGCAGCGTCGCCGAGTCGCCAGCGGACGCGGGCAGCGGCGTGGCCGAGCTGCATGTGCGTGCCAGCGCCTGGTTTGAAGACAATGGTTTGGAGTTTGAAGCATTTCAGCATGCGACCGTTGCCAACGATGTCGAGCGCGCCGCCCGCCTGATCGAAGGTCAGGGGATGCCGTTGTACGTTCGTGGCGGGGCCGCTCCGGTGCTGGCCTGGCTGGAGTCGTTGCCAGCAACCGTACTTAATGCCCGACCCTCGTTGTGGGTGACGTTCGCTGCAACCTTATCGATCGTCGGTCAGATTTCCCGCATCGAACCGATACTGCAGGCTGCTGAAGCCGCCTTGCCTGGTGTCACGTCAGACAACGAGACACGAGAGCTGATCGGACGTATCGCGGACATACGCGCCCTGGTGGCCTTGTTGGCTGGCGATCCGCGCCAGATAGACACGATCATTGCCCAGTCACATCGCGCCCTGGAGTATCTACACCCCGACAACCTGCGTGTTCGCGCCGCCACGATCTGGAAACTGGGACTTGCCTACCAGTACCAGGGAAATCGCACCGCAGCCCGCGCTGCCTTTACCGAAGCCATCGCAACGAGCCAGGCATCTGGGAACCTCCATATCGATATCCTGGCGACCACCTGCCTGGGCCGGATACAGGAATACGATAATCAGCTTCAGCAGGCGGTTGCGACCTTCTGGCGTGTCCTGCAACTTGTCGGCGATCCGCCGGGACCAGTGGCCTGTGAGGCGTATGTTGGTCTAGCCCGCATACAGTATGAATGGAACGATCTGGATTCTGCCCGGCGGCACGGGCAACGGAGCGTCGATCTGGCGCGCCAGGTCGACCTCGCCAGCTTCGTTTCCAGCGAGCTGCTACTCGCCCGCCTGCAACTTGCCCACGGTGATGTGACTGGCGCGATCGCAGCGTTAGCCGATACTGAGCAGGCAGTGCGTCAGCGAAAGTTCTGGTTTCGGATGCCAGAGGTCGCTGCCGCCCAGGTACTTGCGTTACTTCAGCAGGGCAATCTGGCGGAGGCCGCGCAACTGGCACAGACTCATGACCTTCCCGTCAGTCTGGCCCGCGTACATCTGGCCCACGGGGATCCGTCCGGCGCACTGACGCTGCTGGAGCCAGTGCGCCAGCATCTGGAGGCGAAGGGCTGGGAAGATGAACGGCTCAGGGTTATGGTGCTTCAGTCGCTCGCTCACCACGCGCTCGGCGATCTGGACACGGCTGTGTCTGTGCTGCGTGAGGCACTGGCGCTGGCGGAGCCGAGCGGCTTCATCCGCATCTTCCTCGACGAAGGTGCCCCGATGACCGCGTTGTTGTCCGAGGGGATGACGCGTGGGATCAGGCCAGACTATGCGGGCAGGCTGCTCGCGGCCTTTGGAGCCGAGGGGCAGCAGCGTGACGCTCCACTCCATCTGTCTCCAAATCCCGCCGCCCAACCCCTGATCGAGCCACTGAGCCAGCGCGAGCTGGAAGTGCTCCGACTCATCGCCGAAGGGCTCTCGAATCGCGAAATCTGCGATCGCCTCTTCCTCGCCCTGAATACCGTCAAAGGCCACAACCGCGTCATTTTCGGCAAGCTCCAGGTCGAGCGACGCACCGAGGCCGTCGCCTGCGCCCGCGAGCTGGGCCTGCTGTAGCTCTGACCGACACGCCCCCCATCGTAGGGTCGCCGCTTGCCGCGACCGGCGTCGCTGGCCGTGCGTCTGAATCATGACGACACTGCGGGAAGACGCCGTCGCTGCCGGTCCGCCAGGCATGCAGCCGAGGCGTCCTGCAACCGTGTCGTCACGCCCGAACGCACGGCCAGCGACGCCGGTCGCGGCAAGCGGCGACCCTACGGTCATGCCAGAAACAACACCTCCGACAACACCTTGGTGTCTGCCCGGCAATACCCTCCTGCGCCTACTCTCTAGAGGGTGTTATGCACTTGCGATCTGAGACACCCGCGAACGTACGCGATGACGGCGCTCGCCGAAGCGCCAACGACCGCATCAAAGGGCCGCCGCACCG
>Ga0136611_10002531_pt1 | contig 12761 bp, 13 predicted proteins | sample AntDrymUQ2232306_2_FD_106645 | JGI IMG/M metagenome (GOLD analysis project Ga0136611, IMG submission 106645) | Polar desert sand microbial communities from Dry Valleys, Antarctica - metaG UQ223 (23.06) | ecosystem: Environmental > Terrestrial > Soil > Desert | place: Antarctica: Dry Valley... | reverse complement strand
GCTCAGCTCGCGCTCGCTCCGCTCGTCGCGCGTTCGCCCGACGAACTGGTCGCGATCAACGTGACCGCCGGGACGCTCGAGGGCGTGGTGACGTTCGCCGGACCGGCGCTCGCCGGGCTGCTCCTCCTCGGCGCGGACCCGTGGGTGGTGATGGTGGTGTCCTCTGTCGCAGCGGCGGGCGGCCTCCTCGCCGTGCTGCGAATCCGTGTGGATGCCGACCCGTCGAGGTCGATGCGGACCTCGCACGAGGCTCCGGTGCGGGCCCTGTTCGGCGGGTTCACCGAACTGCGCGCGAACCGCGACATGGCGACGTTCGTCGGCTGCTTCGTCGCACAGCTGCTCGTGCGCGGGCTGCTCGGCGTCCTGCTGGTCGCGGTGTCGTTCGACCTCGTCGATCTCGGCCGCAGCGGTGTCGGCTGGATGATCGCTGCGATGGGTGTCGGCGCGATCGCCGGCGGCTTCGCGGGCGTCACGCTCACGGGGCGTCGCCGGCTCGGAGCGCCGTTCGCGGTCGCGCTTCTGCTGTGGGGAGCACCGATCGCCGTCGTCGGACTCGTCGCGCACCCGGCGGTGGCGCTCGGCGCGATGGCGGTGGTCGGCTTCGGCAACGCCCTGCTGGACGTCTCCGGCTTCACGATGATCCAGCGGCTCGGCCGTGACCGCGCGCTCGGGCGCGTCTTCGGCGTTCTGTTCACCGTCGGCGTGGCGATGGGCGGGCTCGGCGCCATGGTGGCGCCGTCACTGGTGTCCTGGCTCGGGCTGCGGACCGTGCTGATCGTCGTCGGCTCGCTCCTGCCGCTGCTCGCGCTGCTCCTGTCCCCACGGTTCCGCTCGATCGACGTGCGCTCGGAACCGGTGCCCGAGCTGCTCACGCTGCTGCAGCGCGTGCCACTGCTCTCACCGCTCCCCCCGACGATGCTCGAGAAGCTCGCGACACGAGCGACCGTCGTCGAGCGGGCCGAGGGATCGACGGTCGTGACCGAGGGCGAGGCGGGCGACGCCTTCTTCGTGGTCGACGACGGGGAGGTCAGGGTGACGACCGGCGGCGTCGCCCGACGCACGCTCGGCCCGGGCGCCCACTTCGGCGAGATCGCACTCCTGCGCGACACCGCCCGCAGCGCGACCGTCACCACGACGCTGCCGACGAGGCTGCTCGTGATCGATGCGGATGACTTCGTCGACGCCCTGTCGAGCTCGGCCGTCGCCTTCGCTGCGGGCCGGCGGGTGTCCGACGAGCTGCTGCAGGCGGACGGTGCTGCTCGCCGCGGCTGACGGCCCGCACGGCGGGTATCCTGGACGAACACGTAAGCCACGGGGCTGACAGGTTTCGACATCAGTTTCACTGGCCGAGCGTGCGACCCGAGTTGCTCAGACTCGCTAAACGGGGCACACCAAAGAATTGCCAACCAGCAGTTCACTCTCGCCGCCTGATCTAGTCAGGTGACGTAGAGACATCGTGAGCAGCAATGCCGCACGGGGCCGATCCACCGCAGCCTGGCACCAGAAGCGGGGGATGACAGTGGGAAAGACCGCTGACAGCTGGAAAGACCGCTGACCGCTCGGCAAGACGAGCCGTGGGCCGCCAGGGCAATCTGACGGCCAGCCGACCCGCCGGCGTCCCTGCGTCAGGGATCGAGTCGGGAATGGTCGTAGCACGAGCGTTCGGTACCTGATGGACGGGGGTTCGATTCCCCCCAGCTCCACTTTTTGTCCGACAATAACCTCTGACCTGGGCTTTTACGCCAGGTCACGAGGGCGGCGGATTCCCCCATCGGTTCGAGCAAGTCTCTGACCAGGGGAAATGCGGTCGGAATGGAGGGGATTCCGGCGGTGCCACTCCCCCCAGCACCAGATCTTGCGTCGCGAAAGCCCAGGTCACGGACGGGCGATGCGAGCCGAGGGCGGCAGATGGGCGGATGCCGACACGCTCACCGCATCGGCGTCAGAAATGTGACGACGGTCGCGTTCCACTTCGTTACGTTCGTCGATCCGCACTTGGAGGGCAGGTCGGCTCGTCGCATTGACGTGGACGGCGGCTTCGGTGTAATAGTCCTCCCGTGGTTGGCAAGAGGTCACTTGTGAAGGAGTCGATTGACACGCGGAGTCGTGTTGTCGCGGCGGCGCTTCGTTGCTTCTCGCGTCGTGGCTTCGCGGGGACGTCGCTCGCTCACATCGAGTCGGAGGCTGGGTTGTCTCCCGGCGCTGGAAGCACCTATCGCTACTTCGAGTCGAAGCGAGCGATGCTCGAAGCCGCGGTGGAGCACGCTGTGGCTCGGGTCGACGGCCGCATTCGGCCCGAGCCGGCAACGTTGCAGGACGCGGCCCGACTGTCCCTTGCTGGCATGGATGAACTCCGCGACCTCACGAGGATCGTGCTTCGCGATCTGGACGAGTTTCCCGACGTGTTGACGCCGGTCGTCGACCGACTGCTCGAAGGTCCAATCCGGGTCGTTGCCGCTCGGTTGGCCGAAGCCGCACCCGGCGCCGATGGCGAGGCAATGGCGACATTGCTCATCGGTGGGCTCGTGAACTTCAAGGTCATCGAGGCGGTTGCCGGCATCCGTCCAGGCGCCGTCGACGAACGCCGACTCGTCGACGCGTGGGCGCATCTCTACCGACTCGTACTGGAGAACCCGACGTGACTGCTCTCGACCTCTGCGACCGACGCCACCGCGCAGGCAGAGATGATCCGCTCAGGGCGGGTCGCGGCCCGATCGATCATCGAGGCAACCCTGCACCGCATCGAACGGCTCGATGGGTCGATCAACGCGTACCGAGTGGTGATGGCCGAGTCGGCCATGGCAACAGCGGCGCGAATCGACGCGCTGTCCGATGGCGACCACGCCTCGTTGCCGTTGGCTGGTGTTCCGGTCGCGATCAAGGACGACACCGATGTCGAAGGCCAGGTGACGGCTTGGGGCTCGAAAGCACATCGCGGCATCTGTTCACTGGACTCCGAGGTAGTTGCTCGTCTTCGCGGTGCCGGCGCGGTGATCATCGGCAAGACGAACGTCCCCGAGCTGACACTGTGGCCATGGACGGCATCGAAACGTTGGGGGGTGACCAGGAACGCTTGGGCCCCCGAGCGGACCCCAGGCGGCTCGTCGGGTGGATCGGCCGCAGCCGTCTGCACCGGGATGGCAGCGATCGCACTGGGCAGCGACGGAGGCGGGTCAGTGCGCTATCCAGCGGGGCTCACCGGTTTGGTCGGCGTGAAGCCACAGCGAGATCGCGTGCCGATCGGGCCTGAACACAACTCCGGTTGGTACGGGCTCCTCGTGCTCGGTCCACTCGCCCGATCAGTCCGCGACGCCGCCCTGTTCCTCGACGTCGTCTCAGAAGACCGCGAGAGCAGCACCTTTCGCGATGTGGTCATCGCACGGCCCGAGCGTCTACGCATCGCGATCTCCACCAACCCCCCGCCGGGCACGCAGGTGTCGCTGTCAACAACTGGACGCGGCGCGGTCGAGATCACATCCGAGCTCCTGATCGGCCTGGGACATGACGTCGTGGAAGTCGACATCAACTATGGCCTGGCATCGTTGTGGAACTCGACCGTACGTCTGCTCAAAGGCGTCCGCGACGATGCCGCCTCCCTGCCCGACCGCGGTGACCTCGAACGTCGCACGCGGGCGGTGGCCAGGCTCGGCGCCGTGCTCCCGTCGGGGTCACTCCCTCTGGCGCTTCGGCGCGAGCGAACAATCGCCGCCTCCATCAATGCCGTGTTCGACGACGCCCGACGTCGTACTCACTCCCCTGTGCGCATCACCCACACCACTGGTCGACGACTTCCCAAACGCCGGAGCACTGCGATCGCTCAAGAGGGCGAGCGCCTCGGCATGGCTGGTGCCCTGGAACGTGATCGGACAGCCCGCCATCGCCATACCTGTCGGAACCGACCAGCGCGGCCTTCCCACCGCAATTCAGCTCGCCGGGCGCGCCGGAGACGAAGCGACGCTCCTCGCCCTGGCCAGCGAGATCGAACCCATCCACCCCTTCCCGAAATGGACGGACCCGTCCAGCACATGACTGACACGAACGTCAGGATGGACTCAAGGGTGGGCAGCGTCGCCGTCGCCGATCGCATCAGCCGGGTCGATGGCGCAGCGTTGCGCGCCCACAGGTTGTGTAATACGATTGTTGCGTGTGGAGTTTCACCGGTCAGCGAGCAAGCACGGGATCGATGGTGACGACGTGGTCCACGCCGTCACTCACGCTCTCGTGGTCACCGACATGGGCGACGACGACTCGCCGCTGCGGACCCTCGTCCTCGGACCCGACCGTGCCGGCAACATGCTCGAGGTGATCGTGCTCCACTTCGACGACGGACGCGAGATGGCGATCCACGCGATGCCGATGAGAAGCCACTACCGCGGGTTGCTCCCCCGCCCACAGGAGAGTTGAACATGGCCAACAACAAAGGCGACGTCGTTGTCATCGGCACATCACGCGGTAAGCCGGTCACCGACGCCGACATCGAGCGGATGGCCGCGGAGGCCGAAGCCGGCTACGACATCGCGAAGCTTCGGCCGCGCGGCGGACGACCGTCGATGGGCTCAGGTCCCGCTGAGGTCGTACCCGTGCGCCTCGACCCCGAGCTCCGCGCAGCAGTGGAAGCCCGCGCCACTGCGGACGACACCACCACCAGCGAGGTCATCCGCGAGGCCCTCCGCCAGTTCCTCCACGTCGCCTGAAACCCAAGATGTCGCTCGTCGAGACTTCGCTGCGCGCAAGTGAGTCGCGAGTCTTTCGTGATGCGCCGGAACTCTGCCCGGGGGAATCGAACCGAGCGACCACCCATGCGCTCGACCGGGTCGGCCGCGTAGCGACCGACGCTGAATGCCTGGTCGCACCAAGGTCAACAGGCGTTCCCCGTGACCTCGACGAGGGCGGAAAAAGGGCGGACGGGGCGGCAAAAGGGCGTGTCACACAGGTCAACAACGGGCACTCACGGTCAACAACGGGCACTCGAAATCCGGCCCGGCCAGGGACGCAGCGCTCTGACCAGGCAGAACGCGCGAATCCCGTCGGGGGTTCGATTCCCCCCATCTCCATCAACCAACCAATGTGATGTCGCGAGACATCCCGAACCCCCTGAACCCTCAACTGGGTTCGGGGTGTTGCCGGCATGAACGGTCGTTCTCTCTCGCCCCAGGCACCACCGCGCCAGTCGATCACGCGCTGATCCGACGCATTGGGTTCGGTCAGGTCGAGGTCAGGCCAGATCAGGGCCCGGCCGCAGGATCTCCACAGCGACGGGCACACGCCCGCCGACGACCAAAGGCGATCACGATGACCGCAACGATCACGCTTCCACCCACCAACCCCGCACGGCCCCCGGGTCAGACGTTGACGCTCATCGACGCAAGCAGCGTCTTGACCCGTTCGCCGATCTCGTCACGGATGGGACGGACCGCCTCGACGCCGAGTCCCGCCGGGTCGTCCAGTACCCAGTCTTCGTAACGCTTGCCGCGGAAGATCGGGCAGGCATCACCGCATCCCATCGTGATCACGGCGTCGGCCGCTTGAACGATCTCTTGCGTCCAGGGCTTGGGGAACTCTCGGGTGATGTCGATCCCGACCTCGGCCATCGCTTCGACGGCGGACCGGTTGATCTGAGATCCGGGTTCGCTGCCGCCCGACCACGCGACAGCCCTTCCGTCGGCGAGGTGGTTGAACCAGCCGAGCGCCATCTGCGATCGCCCGGCGTTGTGCACGCAGAGGAACAACACGATCGGGATCCCGTCCGATGCGAATCCTTCGACCTTCGCGAGCGCGGTGAGGCGCTGCTCGGCGAACTTCTCGGCGAGCAGCGGCAGGAACGTGAGGACTCGGGCGTCCTGCGCGAACTGGTCGTAGCTCGTGGCCAAGAACTGTTCGATCGTCTCGACGGAGAACACGCCGTCGAAGCGCCGCTTCAGGTTCGTCGCGGCGACAGTCAATGCGTGCTGCTGGTCCATCGACATGTCCTCGAGATCCGGCACACGCGCAGCGTATCGACACGTGTCGATGGAGACCAGAGCAGCCGATGACGAGTGAGTGACGCGGAGGTGAACTCTTGCGCTGGTCGCGGCGTGTCCTCGATCGTTACGAGAGGACCGAACGGAGTGCTGCGAGGCGTTCGGGCACGAGCCTGTACCACACCCATTGGCCACGCTTCTCGCGTTCGACGAGGCCCGCGTCGACCAGGATCTTCATGTGGTGGCTGACAGTCGGCTGCGACCGGCCACTCGGCTCGAGCAGATCACACGCACACACCTCGTCGGGACCGGCGGCAGCGACGAAGCTCAGCAACCGAAGCCGGATCGGATCGGACAGCGCGGCGAAGGAGTGGGCGAGCACGGCGGCTTGCTCTTCGTCGAGGATGTCGGCGGTGACAGGCGTGCAGCAGGCGACGGTGTCGAGCGCTGGTGCGATGCGAGCGGCCATGAAACGGAGTGTACCGACAGCTGCCGGAATAGATTGACATTCATCGATGTGGTCGGTAGGGTCGTCGTATTGACAAACGTCAATCTACCCTGACGTCGCTTCCCCAGGAGACCATCCCATGTCACGAGTCCAACTTGCACTCAACGTTGCCGACCTCGACGCCTCGATCGAGTTCTACACGAAGCTGTTCCAGACCCCGCCGACGAAGATCCGCGACGGGTACGCGAACTTCGCGATCGCCGACCCGCCGCTCAAGCTGATCCTCTTCACCGGGATGGGCGAGCCCGGTTCGCTCAACCACATCGGCGTCGAAGTGGAGACCCCCGAGGAGGTTGGCGCTGTCATTGCCCGCACCACCGAGATCGGCCTGCAGCAGGAGGTGCAGGACAACACCTCGTGTTGCTTCGCGGTGCAGGACAAGACGTGGGTCAAGGGCCCCGACAACGACTGGGAGTTCTACACCGTGCTCGGTGACGCACCGTCGATGTCGTGCGGCCCGGCCGACCCGGCAACGGGCTGGGCCGACGGCACGGAGCCACTCGCCGCTGCGACCGCCACCACCACGTGTCAGTGCTGCTGAGCGTCGGTGTCTGACCGTCTCGACGACCAGCCGGAGACGGGGACCGGTCAGCTCCATCTGACCCTGTCCCGGCGGCTGGTCGCCGAGGCGCTCGGGACCGCACTGCTGATCATCGCGGTCGTCGGCTCCGGGATCATGGCGTCACGGCTGTCACCGAACGACGTCGGGTTGCAGCTCTTGGAGAACGCTGCGTCTACCGCCGGTGCGCTCGTCGGACTCATCCTCATCTTCGGCGCCGTGTCGGGGGCGCACTTCAATCCGGTCGTCACGATCGTCGACCGAATGTTCGGCACGATCTCAGCCCGCGACACCGGGCTGTACATCGTCGCGCAGATCATCGGCGGCTGCGCCGGCACGATCATCGCGAACCTGATGTTCGAGCTCGATGCGATCAATGTGTCGAACAAGGAACGGTCCTCCGGCGCGCTGTGGCTGTCGGAGGTCGTCGCCACGGTCGGGTTGCTGCTGGTCATCCACGGCTGCGTGCGCACCGGACGTGCAGCGGCCGTCCCGTTCGCCGTCGGACTGTGGATCGGCGGCGCCTACTGGTTCACGTCGTCGACGAGCTTCGCGAACCCGGCTGTCACCGTCGCCCGCACCCTGTCGGACTCGTTCGCCGGGATTGCGCCATCGTCAACTCCGATGTTCATCGTCATGCAACTCGTCGGGATGGTGCTCGCCTACGCGTTGATCCGCTTCCTCTACCCGGAGAGCTGACGACCCATCGGGGTCGACTTGTCCGGCGGCCCTCAGGCGATGAGCTGGAGACGGCGACCGTCAGGCCGAGAGTTGAACTCGGGGGTCGGTCAGGGACGCCTGCCGATGAGCGGCACCAACCGTCCGTGTCGACGCGTCGCTCGGCCACGCCGGCATCGCTGTGCGCAGGCGTGGCCCTTCGATCGTGCGGACCTGCAACTCGATGTGGTCAGGTGAGGTCCTGGTGTCGGCGGTGAGTTGCAGGCGTCGGGCGGGCGGCGTCGAGTGTGTCGCGTGGTCGTGGTGGGGTCCGGCGATGTCGCGGCGAGCCCGGAGTGCGTTGCCGATGACGGCGATCTCGGCGACCTCGTGGATGGCGACGACGACGCCGAGGCCGAGCAGCCCGGCGGCGGCGGCAGGGATGAGCCCGCCGATGATCAGCCCGGAGAGCGCCAGGTTCTGGAGCATGATCCGGCGGGTTCGCCGGGCGTGGCCGATCAGGTCATCGAGGTGGACGAGGCTGTCGCCCATGATCGCGACGTCGGCGGCCTCGATGGCCACGCCCGTCCCGGCCGCTCCCATCGCGATGCCGACGTCGGCGAGGGCAAGAGCGGGGGCTTCGTTGATCCCGTCGCCGACCATCGCCACCGGTCCACGAATCCGGAGCTGTTCGATGATGCGCGCCTTGTCGTCGGGAAGCAGCCCCGCGTGGATCTCATCGATGCCCGCAACGCAACGACAGGATCCCCGGGACGAGCGCCACTCACGTCCAGGGTGCGTCAGCGCGTCGGAGCGATGAAGTCGGTGGCGCGTCCGAGGCTGTGCTCGAGGACCGAACGAGTGATCTCCGAGTAGGTCGGGTGCGGGTGGATGACGTCCGCGACCTGCTCGATCGGGGTGCGCAGAGCGATCATGTTGGCGAGCTCCTGGATCAGCTCGGAGACGTAGTGCCCGATGGCCTGAGCGGCGATGACCACGCCGTCGCGCACCCAGATCTTCACGAAGCCCTCCTCGTAGGCCTCGATCCGTGCTCGGAGGTTCGCCGAGAACGGGACCTTGAACGAGGTCACGCCGTCCTCCTCGACGACGGTGCCGACGGTGACGACCTCGGGGATCGAGTAGACGACGGCGGGAATGACGCCGTAGTCCATCCGACGAGCGGAGCCGTCGCCGGCACGGATGTTCTCCGCGCACACCAGCCCCTGCTGGATCCCGACGTGCGCGAGGATCGATTGGCCGGTCACGTCACCGATCGCCCAGATGTTCGGGACGTTGGTCCGCATCCGCGTGTCCACGTGGATCCCGCGGACGTCGTGCTCGATCCCCGCACGCGACAGCGCGTCGGTGTCGACGATCGGCTCGCGGCCGATCGCCATCAGCACCGCGCGGCCGGGGATGTCCACGACGTCACCGGTCGCACGGTTCTGCGCCTGGACGTATCCCTCCTCGACCGAGCTCACCTCGTGCCCCGGCAGGATCCGCACGCCTGCGAGCTTCAGCTCCTCTGTCAGCGCGTGCGAGATCTCGGGGTCTGCGCCGGCGAGGATGCGATCCGCGAACTCGACGATCGTCACTCTCGTGCCCATGTTCGAGAAGATCGTGGCGAACTCGAGCCCGATGACGCCGCCGCCCACGACCGTGAGGCTCTCCGGGAGCTCGCCGATGGTGATCAGCCGGTTGCTGCTGACGATGTACGGATGATCGGCGGGTGCCCACGCCGGCATGCGCGGTTGCGATCCGGTGGCGATGACGATGTGGTCGGCCTCGAGCTCGGTCTCCTCCCCCGTGTAGCTCATGTCGGTGCCGTCCAGGCCGAGCTTCCCGTGCCGGATCCGCAGCCGCGTCGGCGACACGATCTGCGCCTCGCCATGGAAGGTCTCGACGCCGTGGTGCCCGAGCAGTCGGGCGACAAGGCCGCGTGATCGCAGGATTCTCGGGAAGCACAGTTCGTTCCGACGAACGGAGTCTCCCCAGAAGCGCCTGTGGGTGCAGTGGCGTGCGCCGCCCGTCAGGGCCGCTTCGCCCACGACCACGGGTAGTCGGGGTCGCCGATCGACAGCGCGTCGTCGGTGAGGCCGAGCGGGCTGAACGCGTCGATCATCACCGCGGTCTCTTCCGTTCGGTCGACGTTCATGCTGCGCTCGAAGCTCCCCGGTTGGGGCCCGTGCACGAAGCCTGCCGGGTGGACGCTGATCGACCCGATCGCGATGCCCGACCCGGCGCGGCTCATGAAGTCGCCGCCCGAGTAATACAGCACCTCATCGGTGTCGACGTTGGAGTGGTGGTACGGGACCTTCACGGCGTCGGGATCGAAGTCGAACAGGCGCGGCACGAAGCTGCAGATCACGAATCCCGAGCCGGCAAAGGTCTGATGCACCGGCGGAGGCTGGTGGACGCGACCGACGATCGGTTCGAAGTCCGCGATGTTCAACGCCCACGGGTACAGGTAGCCGTCCCACCCGATCACGTCGAACGGATGCGTCGCGTGAACGTGCACCGACATGCCGCCGCGGGTCCGCACGAGGACGGGAACCTCCTCGCCCTCGACGACGAGCGGCTCGTCGGCCGGGCCCCGCTGGTCGCGCTCGCTGAACGGCGCACCCTCGAGCAGCTGTCCGGCTGCGTTGAGGTACTTTGCGGGCACGTTGATGTGACCGTGTGCCTCGATGATCAACATCTCCGCGGCGCCACCGTCCGTCACCCAGCGATGGGTCGTCGACATGGGGACGACGACATAGTCGCCTGCGGCGACGGCCATCCTCCCGAACACGGTTTCCAGGACGGCCGCGCCGGACTGGACATAGATCAGCTCGTCGCCTGTCGCGTTCCGGTAGAGCGGGCTGTCGCCGGAGGCGTTCACGTACGAGATGCTCACGTCGCGGTTGCCGAGCAACGGCCGGCGGCCCAGTACCGCATCGCCGATCGCCGCGTCCGATGCGAACGCGGAGGTGCGGAGGTGGTGGGGGCGCAGCGGCATGTTGTCGCGGAACTCGGGCTCACGCATCTCTGCCGGCTCGATCCTGACGATCGCGCTCGGCGAGCTCCGGTGGTACAGCAGCGACGACGAACCGGAGAACCCGTCGGTCCCCATCAGCTCCTCGAAGGCCACCGCGCCGTCGACCCGGTGGATCGTGTGGCGCTTGGGCGGGACATCGCCGACGCGGCGGTAGTGCGGCATCTCAGGCTCCCGTCTCAGAGGTTGCCACGACGCTCTTGATCCCGTTCGATCGCCTCGAACAGCGCCTTGAAGTTGCCCTCGCCGAACCCCTTGGCGCCACGGCGTTCGATGATCTCGAAGAACACCGCCGGCCGATCGGTGATCGTCTCGGTGAAGATCTGCAGCAGGTATCCCTCGTGGTCCTTGTCCGCCAGGATGTTCAGGCGCTGCAGTTCATGCCACGGCAGGTGGAACTCGGCCAGTCGCTGCTTCGCCTCGTCGTAGTACGCGTCGGGGACGCGCATGAACCGCCTCCCCGGTCGCGCAATGCCTGAACCGCCGCCACGATGTCGTCCGTGCGCAATGCGATGTGCTGTACTCCCGGCCCGTCGTAGTGCTCGATGTACTCCTGGATCTGGCTCTTCTTCAAACCGTCCGCCGGCTCATTGATCGGCATGACGATCTTCGAGCCGTCCCACACCACCGTCGACATCAGCGCCGAGAACTCCGTCCGGATCTGATCGTCGTCGAAGTGCTGCAGCTGGAAGAAGCCGAGCACGTCGCTGTAGAAGCTGACCCAATCGTGGAGCTTGCCCTTCTCGACGTTTCCGACGACGTGGTCGATCCGCTGCAAGCCGACAGGAGGCCCGACGGTCGGGTTCGGCAGGTTGTCGGCGAGGTACCCGGGCTCCAACGTGTCGCCGCGATAGCGGGAGCGGTTGACGAACGTGTGCACGGTGTCGCCGAACGCGCCGACCTGCGCGAGCTCCAGCTCGCCGTGGTCGTCTCGCTCCACCCAGGGCTCGCGGACGCTTCGGGCGCCGCGTGCGACGGCACCGGCATGCGCGGCGCGTGCGTCGTCGACGAGCCACGCGAGGTCGTGCACCCCGTCGCCGTGCTTGCGGACGTGCTCGGCGATCGGCGAGTCGGCGGACAACGCACCGCTCACGACGAAGCGGATGTCACCCTGCTCGAGAACGTAGCTCGCCTTCGCGGTGATCCCGCTCTCCGGACCGGCGTAGGCGGTGCAGCGGAATCCGAAGGCGGACATGAGGAAGCCAGCGGTCGTCCGGGCATTGCCGACCCAGAACTCGATGCAGTCCCACCCGCGCAGTTCGGCTGAAGCGGGCCCGGCGTCGGCGATGGTCATGAGCGCATCACACCAGTTGTCGCGGCTCGGCGCAACAGCCTCCGGATCCGGACGAGGGGCCGAGCCGAGCGAGTCCGCGGTTTCACGCCGGGCAGGGAGACGGGGGCGCCGTCGTTCCACACCTCGACCGGCCCGAGCACCCGGAACTCCACCGGCGAACGATAGGGCACGGCAGCGAGCCGAACGCGGCGTGACGCCCGCGCAGCGAGCGGGCGAACTACGTTGCGGTCGGATGAGGTACTACGAAGCCGAACCTCGTCCGCGCCGCGCCGGCGCAGGCGTCGTCATCGCCATCGGGATCGGGATCATCGCGATCTCTGCGCTCGTGGCGTTCCTGTGGAACCCGGACGACGACGACTCCGGTGCCACCAGCTCGTCGGACAGCGTCGCCGCGCTCGACACGCCGACGTCGCTGTCGACCGTGTCGACCGCCGTGCCGGTGACGGCGACGGTCGTGCTCACGACTGCGGTTCCCGAGACGACCACGGCGGTCTCGCTGGTGGAGGACTGCGCGGAGTACGTGCCGACGGCGATCTACTTCGGGAATGCGGAGATGCAGGAGTTCTGGGACGCGGCCGGCGCGACCCCGGAGGGACTGCGTGCGGCGTGCGAGGGGTTGGCCGTCAGCGACCCGGCGCGGCTCCTGGAGATGAGCGACGCGTTCCGCGCGCTCCAGGACCTCGCCGCCACCACGACCGTCGGCTGACCCTGCTGCGATTCCCGGTCGGACTTTCGGCGCGGCTCAGCGG
>Ga0136611_10002530_pt1 | contig 12764 bp, 14 predicted proteins | sample AntDrymUQ2232306_2_FD_106645 | JGI IMG/M metagenome (GOLD analysis project Ga0136611, IMG submission 106645) | Polar desert sand microbial communities from Dry Valleys, Antarctica - metaG UQ223 (23.06) | ecosystem: Environmental > Terrestrial > Soil > Desert | place: Antarctica: Dry Valley... | reverse complement strand
GGTGAGGGTTGGCACGTGGCGTACGGCGGGCCGCATGCGGAGACCGTAGCGCTCGAGGCAGCCGGCCACGCGGCGCGGGGCGGGACGCTGTACGTGACACTCGAGCCGTGCGCGCACCGCGGGCAGACTCCGCCGTGCACGGAGGCAATCCTGGCCAGCGGAGTCGCTCGCGTAGTCGCCGCCGTTCGGGATCCCACGCCGCCCGCGCGCGGCGGCGCGGAGCTGCTCCGCGCGCAGGGAATCGAAGTACAGTTCGGTGTCGAGGCGGACGAGGCCATCGAGCTCAACGCGCCGTTCTTTCACGCCGTTCGCTCGACGCGCCCGTGGGTCGTGCTGAAGCTCGCCGTGAGCATCGACGGAGCGATCGGAAGCAAGACCCGCGAGCAGCGCTGGCTCACCGGCGAGGATTCCCGGCGCGAAGTCCACCACATGCGGGCTAACTTCGACGCGATCGCGGTCGGCGCCGGCACGGTCCTCTCCGACGATCCGGAGCTGACGGTTCGCCTCGCCGACGCGCCGAGGCGCGCGCCACTGCGCGTGATCTTCGACCGCGAGCTGCGCACGCCGGCGACGGCCAAGGTCGTTCGGACCGCGCGGCAGGTTCCGACCCTGATCATGGCCAGCGTCGTAGGCGCGCAGCTGGAGCCGCTCCGATCGCAGGGCGTGGAGATAATTCCGTCCAAGACGCACGCGGATGCGCTCGAAAAGCTGCGCGCGCGCGGCATCCGGTCGGTGCTGGTGGAGGGGGGCGCGGGCCTGGCCGCGCAGCTGCTCGAGCAGAAGCTGGTCGACAGGCTCGTGATCTTTCAGGCGCCACTGCTCCTCGGAGACGGATCGCTGGCCGCATTCGGCGGGCTCACTGCCGCGCGCGCGCGCGAGCTCGGCAATCTCCGCATCGTCTCGCGACGAAACATCGGCGACGACGTCGTCACCACTTACGACGTCTCGAAGCGCTGATGTTCACCGGCCTGGTCGATGCGGTGGGGACCGTCGCATCCGCGCGCACGACGAACGCCGGCCGCGAGATCACGATCGAATCGCCGTACCGCGATCTGGTGCCGGGAGAGAGCGTCGCCGTGAACGGCGCGTGCCTCACGGTTCTCGGGACGAGCGGGCTCAACTTCACGGTGGCGGCGGTGTCCTCGACGCTGCCGCGAACGACGATTGGCGAATGGTCCGCGGGGACGCGCGTGAATCTCGAGCGCGCGATGCGCGCCGATTCCCGGTTCGGCGGGCACATCGTGCAGGGACACGTGGACGCCGTCGCCGAAGTCTCCGCCCGCGAGCAATCGGGCGACGCGCTGTTGTTGACCCTTTCACTTCCGGAGGGGCTGGCGGAGCTCGTCGTGCCGCTGGGCTCGATCACGGTGGACGGAGTGAGCTTGACCGTGAACGACATCCCCGGGCCCGACACGGTCCAGCTTTCGATCATCGAGTTCAGCCGCAGCCATACGACGCTCGGCGACCTCCATCCCGGCGCCCGCGTGCACGTAGAGGCCGACGTTATCGCCAAATACGTGCGGAGAATGGCCGCGCCGTACCGTTCCGGGGCCGAAATCCCGTAGATTACGTGCCATGAGCTTTGGCACGGTCGAGCAGGCCATCGAGGACATCAGCAAGGGCAGGATGATCGTCGTCGCGGACGACGAGGATCGCGAGAACGAAGGCGACCTCATCTGCGGGGCGCAGCTTGTCACGGCCGAGTCCGTGAATTTCATGATCAAGCGCGCGGGCGGACTCATCTGCCTGGCCATCACCGGGGAGCGTGCAGATCAGCTCGCGCTCCCCCAGGTGAGCCGCGAGAACACCGACGAGCACCGCACGGCGTTCACGGTGAGCATCGACGCGTCGCCGCGATTCGGCGTCACCACTGGCATCAGCGCCCACGATCGCGCCAAGACGATCCAGGTCGCGGTCGATCCCGCGACCATGCCGAGCGAGCTTCGTCGCCCTGGACACGTTTTCCCGCTCCGCGCGCGCGATGGCGGAGTCCTGCAGCGCGTCGGTCATACCGAGGCGGCGGTCGATCTGGCCCGCCTCGCGGGGCTCTATCCGGCGGGAGTGATCTGCGAGGTCCTCACCGATGACGGCTCCTCCATGCGCCGCGACGAGCTGCTGAAGTTCTCGAAGGAGCACGGCCTCACGTTCATAACCGTTGCGCAGCTGGTCGCATACCGGCTGCAGAAGGAGCGCCTGGTCCATCGTGTCGCGGAAGCGCGGCTCCCGACGGAGATGGGCCTGTGGCGCATCGTCGGTTATCGCAACGACGTGGATGCGCACGAGCACGTGGCGCTGGTCCACGGTGACGTCCATGACGGGGAGAGCGTGCTCGTTCGCATGCACTCGCGCTGCCTCACGGGCGACGTGTTCCACTCGCTGAGATGCGACTGCGGCTGGCAGCTCCATACCGCGATGCAGATGATCGAGGCGGAGGGACGTGGGGTCGTCGTTTACCTGGACCAGGAAGGGCGGGGAATCGGGCTGCTCAACAAGCTGCAGGCCTACGAGCTGCAGGATTCCGGCGCCGATACGGTCGAGGCCAACGAGCGCCTCGGATTCAAGCCCGACCTGCGCAACTACGGCATCGGCGCGCAGATCCTCCTCGACCTCGGCCTCAAGTCGATTCGCCCGCTGACCAACAATCCGCGCAAGCTTGTCGGGCTCGAAGGGTACGGCCTGCACGTCGACGAGCGCGTCGCGATCGTGCCCGCGACTACGGCGGAGAACTCCGGCTATCTCGAAGCGAAGCGCTCCAAGCTCGGACACCTTCTCGCTTCCTGAATGGCGGAATTTGCGGGTTCGCCGCGCGGCGGGAACCGCCGCGTCGCGGTAGTAGCCAGCCGGTTCAACACTGAAGTCACGCGCAAGCTGGCCGAAGGTGCGATGAGCGCCCTCGTCGAGCACGGCGTGGCGGCGGCCGACATCGATCTCGTTTGGGTTCCGGGCGCGTGGGAGCTCCCTTCAGCGCTGCGCGCGGCGATGGCGGCCGACACCTACGAAGCGGTCGTCGTAGTCGGCGCCTTGATCCGCGGCGAAACTCCCAACTTCGATCACCTGAGCTCTGCCGTCGTGCAATCTCTCGCGCACCTCACGGCTGATTCTGAAATTCCGGTCGGCTATGCACTCCTCACCTGCGACACGGACGAGCAGGCCGAGGCGCGCGCGGTGCCGGGTCATGCCAACAAGGGGCGTGAAGCCGCGCTCGCCGCGCTCGAGATGATGGATCTCCTCGACCGCCTGCATCCGCTCGATGAGGATTGAAACCCGCGCGCGGGCGCGCGCGCTGCAGGCGCTGTACGCGTGGGACCTGCGTGGCGGCGAGCCGCTTGAGAAGGTGGCGGCCCGCGTCTGGGACGACCTGGCAGTTGGCCCGGAGGAGCGCAGGATCGCCGGCCTGATAGTCCGCACGGTGATCGCCGAGGGCGCGCGCCTTGACGGATTATTGTCGGAGGTGACTGAGAACTGGCGCCTCGAGCGTCTTGGCGCGATCGAGCGGTCGGTGCTCCGTCTGGCGGCCGCCGAGCTGGACATCGGCGAGACTCCGACGCGCGTGGTCATCCAGGAAGCCGTTCGCCTCGCAGAGCGCTACGGCAGTCCGGAGAGCGCAAAGTTCGTGAACGGCGTGCTCGACGCGTTCGCGCGCAAGGCCGGCGCGCTCACGTGAGAATTCTCGTGGTCAACTGGCAGGATCGGGAGAACCCGCAGGCCGGCGGGGCGGAGGTCCACTTGCACGAGGTGTTCGGGCGGATAGCCGCGCGCGGGCACGAAGTGGATCTGCTGTGCAGTGGATTCCCGGACTCCGACCCTGAGACGGTGCTTGATGGCATCCGCGTGTTTCGTGTCGGAACGCGCTACACATTTCCGATGCACGCGCGGGCCTGTTACGAAGAGGGTCTCGAGCGGAACGGTTACGACGTCGTGATCGAAGACCTCAACAAGGTTCCGTTGTACACGCCGCGCTGGCCGGTCAAGCGGCTTGTCGTGCTGGTGCATCACCTGTTCGGGGCGACGGCGTTCCGCGAAGTTCCCATTCCCGTCGCGGCGGCCGTGTGGCTGTCGGAGCGACCGCTCGCGTCGATGTACGGAGGGCACCCGTTTCAGGCGGTGAGCGAGAGCACCGCCGAAGATCTGGTGGACCGCGGGATTCCGCGGCAGATGATCCGCGTCATTTACAACGGCGTGGATGCGCAGATGTACACGCCCGATTACTCGCAGCGCGCGCCCGGCCCGACGTTCGCGTACCTCGGCAGGCTCAAGCGTTACAAGCGCGTCGACATCGTCATCCGCGCGTTCGCCCAGCTCAACGCGGGCGCCGCGACGCTGGAGATTGCGGGCCAGGGCGATCATCGCGCCGCGCTGGAAGCGCTGGGGCGTTCTCTCGGCCTGCACGATCGCGTGAGATTTCTCGGATACGTGAACGACGACGAAAAAATCGCCCTGCTACGCCGCGCGTGGGCTACGGTCCTGGCTTCGCCAAAGGAAGGTTGGGGGATCAGCAACCTGGAGTCGGCGGCGTGCGGGACCCCGGTCATCGCGGGGGATTCCCCCGGAATTCGGGAATCGGTAGTCAATGGAGAGACGGGATTCCTCGTGCCTCCTGCCGATGCATCCGCCTACGCCGCCGCGATGCGGGGTCTGGTCGCGCAGCCTGATCTGGTGCGCACGCTTGGCGAAGGTGGGCGCAGATTTGCGGAGGAGTTCACGTGGGAGCGGTCGGCCGACGAGACGCTGGAGCATCTCGAACAGGTAATTGCAGCATGACTAAAACCCTTACGGTGCGCGAGCTGTTCGACCGGATGAAGACTTCCCTCGAGCTCGAGGACCTCCTCGACGGCGTGGGACACGATCGCACGCTCGAGAGCGGCGAGATTTCGAGTCCCGGACTGGTCCTCGCGGGATACGTCGAGCGTTTCGTCCCGAACCGCCTGCAAGCGCTCGGCGAGACGGAGATCTCGTATCTCGCCTCGCTCCTCCCGGAAGAGCGTACCCGCTTGCTCAACCAGTTTTTCTCGTTCAAGGTGCCGGCTGTCTTCGTTACGAAGGATCAGCCTCTTCCGAGCGGGTTGAAGGAGGCCGCGCAGGCGGTCGGCGTCGCCCTGTTCCGGTCGAAGCTGAAGACGAACGAATTCTACCGCAGGTTGAAGCCATTTCTCGAGACCACGTTCGCGCCCGCGGCCACGCTCCACGGCTCGCTCGCGGACGTGTTCGGCGTGGGACTGCTCGTCACCGGCCAGAGCGGCATCGGCAAGTCGGAGTGCGTTCTGGACCTCGTGGAGAGAGGCCATCGACTGGTCGCGGACGACATCGTCATGGTGACGAGGCGCGGCCACGACGTGGTGATCGGGCGCGGCCACGAGCTGCAGCGGGGCCACATGGAGATCCGCGGGATAGGGCTAATCAACATCCCGTCTATTTTCGGCGTGAAGGCCGTGCGCCAGCAGAAGCGCATTGAAGTCGTCGTGCAGCTCGAGGAGTGGAACCAGACGCTGCTCGTGGATCGCACGGGGCTCGACACCGAGACGGCGGACATTCTTGGCGTCGAGCTGCCCAAGATCAGAGTCCCGCTCAATCCGGGAAAGAATCTTACCGTGATCGCTGAAGTCATCGCGCTCAATCATCTGCTCAAGTACAGCGGGGTAGACTCGGCGTCGGCGTTCAACGAGCGGCTCATCGCGCACATGGCGCGCGCCGCGGACGTCGAGAAGTACCTCCAGGAAGACGATGAGTGAAAAGGCCATTCGCGGCGTCATAGTCGGCCACGGCGACTTCGCCGCGGGGCTGGTGTCCGCGGTGCAGCAGATATGCGGTCTCGCCGACGTCTTCGCAGCGGTCTCCAACCGCGAGTATCCGGCACAGGAGCTGGAGCGCGTGCTGCGCGAGCACGTCGCGCGGGGCGCCGAGATCGTCTTCACGGATCTGCCTGGCGGCAGCGCCGCTACCGCCGCGCGCCGCGTGATGCGCGACAACCCCGGGCTCGTGCTCGTGACCGGCGCAAACCTCGCGGCGCTCCTCGAGTTCGCCCTTGGCGAGCGGTGCGGACCCGCGGACGCGGCGCGCACGGCCGTCGAGAAAGGCCGCTCCGCGATCAGTTCGAGCGGCGGGGAATAGCGTGCCGATAGTGCTTCACCGCATTGACGATCGCCTCATCCACGGTCAGGTGGTCGTCGGCTGGGGACGCCCGTCGGGCGTGGGGTTTATCGCGCTCGTGGACGACACCGTCGCGGCGTCGGAATGGGAGCAGGAGCTGTATCGGATGGGCGTGCCGCCGGAGATGACCCTCTACTTCGCGGACGTTGAAGCTGCCGCGCGCCAGCACGCCCTCTGGGAGAGCGACCCGCGACCAGGGATCGTGCTTGCCGCCGACATTGACACCATGCGGCGGCTTGCCGCGCTGGTGGCGATCGCTGAGGTGAACGTCGGCGGCATCCACCACGCGCCCGGTCGGACGCAACGGCTCCGGTACGTCTTTCTAAGCCAGGACGAGGAGCGCTCGCTTCGCGCGCTCGCGGACACGGGCGTCAGGATCTCCGCGCAGGACGTTCCCGGCGGCAAGACCGTGGAGCTCGAGGAGCTGCTGTGAACGTTCTCGAGATTCTTCCGATCGCCATTCTCGGCGCCGTATGCGGACTCGACTTCGTGAGCTTCCCGCAGGCCATGATCTCGCGTCCGATCGTGGGGGCAACCGCGGGAGGTGCGATCATAGGATCGGCGCCGGAAGGATTGTTGATCGGCGTGGTGCTGGAGCTGCTGGCGCTCGATACGCGCCCCTTCGGCGCGTCGCGCTACCCGGAGTGGGGAACCGCCGGCGTCACGGGCGGGGCGGTGTTCGCGGCCATCGGTGGCGCGCGACCCGGAGCCCTTCCGACAGCGGTGTTCGTCTCGCTGGTGACCGCGATGATGAGCGGATCGAGCATGGTCGGATTGCGCAAGGTGATCGGCGCTCGCGCGTCCGCCACGCGCGACCTCATCGAGTCCGGCTCCGACCGGGCGGTGGTCGGCCTGCAGCTGTTCGGACTCACCGCGGACCTCGCCCGGGGATTCCTGCTCACGCTGGTCGCGGTCTAGCTTGCGTTACCGCTGGCGCGGGGCATGGTGCAGATCTGGGGACTGCCCGCGACGTTCTCGAACGCGGCCGTCATCGGGCTTGCCGGCGCGGTGGCCGGCGGATCCATCTGGAAGTTTTTCACCGCGGGCACGCGAACGGGCTGGCTGTTTCTTGCCGGACTAGTCATCGGGCTCGGTTTCGTGGCCGTCCAATGAGCCGCACTCGCGTGCCGTACCTTACCAGAATGTCGATCGGGCTTCGGCTTTTCGCGGTCCAGGGATCGTGGAACTACGAGATCCTGATCGGGAACGGAATCGGCTTTTGCGTAGAGCCGGCCCTGAGGCTTCTCCCGGGCGGGCGCGGAGGCGAGAGGTACCGCGGCGCGCTGGCGCGGCAGTCGCGCTACTTCAACGCGCATCCGTATCTCGCGTCGGTCGCGGTGGGCGCTCTCGCCCGGGCCGAGCTCGACGGCGTCGATCCCGCGAGGATCGAGCGCTTCAGAATTGCGCTGGCCGGTCCGCTGGGCAGCGTCGGCGACCGACTCGTCTGGTCGGGTTGGCTGCCGCTCTGCTCGCTGTTGGCGCTCGGCGCGTACGGCGTCGGGGGAAGTGCCGGGCTCGTGGTCGCGCTCTTTCTCATCGCCTTCAACGCGGGGCACCTCGTGCTCCGAGCCTGGGGGCTCAGGGCCGGGTTCGCGCGCGGCACGGATGTCGCGAAGTCTCTAGCCTCTCCGTTGCTCCGGCGCGCGCCGGAATGGATCGATCGGGCCGGCGCGCTGTTGGCGGGAATCGCGATCCCCACCGCGGTCGAGCGCGCCGTGGGGATCGGGGGGCAGGCGAGCGCGGCAGCGATCGGCGCGGTGCTGGTCGGAAGCGTCGTGCTCGCGCGCATTCCCAACAATTCCATCGGCTGGCGTCTGGCGCTCGGCGTGCTGTCGTTGATCGTTCTGTACGCGGTGATCGTCTGATGAAGGAGGTTCAGGTTGAGATCGTCAACAAGCTCGGACTGCACGCTCGGCCGGCCGCCGAGATAGTGAAGACCGCGGCCAAGTTCGCGAGCAACATTACGCTGATCCGTGATGACCTCGAGGTCAACGGGAAGAGCATCATGGGCGTGATGATGCTGGCGGCGGAGTTTGGATCCACGATAACTCTGCGCGCCGACGGACCCGACGAGGATCAGGCGCTCGACGCGCTCGCGGCCCTTGTAGCGAACAAGTTCGGGGAGCGGTGATGCAGACCTTCACGGGCATTCCAGCTTCGCGCGGGATCGTGATCGGCCCCGTGCACGTGCTGCGCTGGGAAGTGCCGGAAGTGCGGCACCGGATCATTCCGGACGAGGCGGTCCCGGCGGAGATCGCGCGGCTGCACGCCGCGATCGGTCGCGCGAAGGACCGGCTGCGCGAGGTGCGCGGTCGCGCGGAGAAGCACGCGGGCGACGAGGAGGCCGCAATTTTCGACGTCCAGGCCTCGATGCTCGAAGATGCCGAGCTTATCGGCGGAGTCGAGTCGTTGATCCGGCAGAACATCGGCGCCGAAAAGGCATTCGACCTCGTCATGCTCGAGTGGCGGCAGCATTTCGCCAAGCACACGCATGCGATGCTGAGGGAGCGCGTCAGCGACCTCGTCGATCTTCACATCAGGGTGCTGTCGGTGCTGCTGGACCTGCCCGACTACGATCCCGTGGATCTTCCCGCGGGAGCGAACGCCATCCTGATCACGCACGACCTGACGCCGAGCCTGACGGTTCAGCTGGATCGAAATGCAATCGCGGCGATCGCCACCGACGAAGGCACGCGCGCCTCCCACGTGGCGATTCTCGCCCGATCGCTCGGGCTCCCCGCCGTCGTCGGGTTGCGCGACGCTGTCGGCCGTCTGCACGGGCACGAGCAGGCGATTCTCGACGGCTCATCAGGGCTGCTGATCGTCGACCCGACCGACGAGCATCTCGCCGCATACCGCGACCGCGCGCTGCGGGAGCAGGCCGACGAGATCGAGCTCGGGCAGCTCGCCACGGCGGAGCCCCTGACTCTCGACGGCGTGCGCATGACTCTGCGCGCGAACGTGGATCTGCCTGACGAGGCCGAGCAGGCTTCGCAGAGCGGCGCGGAAGGCGTGGGATTGATGCGAACGGAGTTTCTGGTCGTGGGTCGCGCGACCATGCCTGACGAGGAGGAGCAGTACCGCGAGTATTCGCGCGTCGTCAAAGCCTTCGATGGGCACCCGGTGGTCATCCGCACCTTCGATCTGGGCGGCGACAAGCTCCCGGTCGGTGGTTACCCGACGGAAGCCAATCCCTTTCTGGGCTGGCGCGCCATCCGCATGTGCCTGGACGAGCCCGAGCTGTTCAAGACTCAGTTGAGAGCGTTGTTGCGGGCGGCGCTGCACGGCGACGTGCGGATCATGCTGCCGCTGATCGTGTCCGTCGCCGAAGTCCGCCAGGCGCGGGTGCTTCTGGCCGAAGCCGCGGCCGAGCTCGACGCCAGGGGCGTCGAATACCGCCGCGACATCCCGCTGGGCGTGATGGTCGAGACGCCGGCTGCTGTGATCGTGGCCGATACTCTCGTCAAGGACGTCAGCTTTTTCAGCGTGGGCACCAACGACCTGGTGCAGTACACGCTCGCGGTGGATCGCGGCAACGCCAACCTCGCCTCGCGCTACACGCCGCTGCATCCCGCGGTGCTTCGACTGATCCAGCGAACCGTGGAGATCGGGCACGCGGCCGGGCTCGAGGTAGCCGTTTGCGGGGAGATGGCCTCGCAGCCCGTGATGGCGTTTGCTCTGATCGGGCTGGGGGTGAGAGAGCTGAGCGTGGCGCCGCGGTCGGTGCCCATGGTGAAGCGAATCATCCGCGGGGTGAGTGCCGAGATCGCGCGGGAGGCAGCGGCGGCAGCGGTGGCGGCGGACACCGCGCAGGCGGCTCACGACGCCCTCGCCGAGCGGCTGTATTCGGCGTTCGGCGACGCGCCATTCCTCCAGCACGGCTTGCCCGTCGTCGTGGACGGTCATAGCTTTGAAAGCTCAGCCGGGCCCTGATCAGGGCACGGCGACGCACCTTCGAACCAAGCTCCTTGAATCCGCCGGCGACTCCGTTGCCGGCTTTCCATTTTTCTCCGGCCAACACAACCTTGCTCGACCGATATCTCTTCACATCCGAGTCAGTCACAGAAGGGCATCCCGACAAAGTCGCTGACCAGATCTCCGACGCAGTTCTCGACGCCATCCTCGAGAAGGATCCCGTCGCGCGCGTGGCATGCGAGACGCTGGTCACGACCGGACTGGCCTGCATCGCCGGTGAGATCACGACCGACACCTATGTCGATTTCCCGGACATCGTCCGCGCGACCATCCGCAAGATCGGCTACGACGACGCCTCTTTCGGCTTCGATTACAAGACTTGCGCGGTGATCAGCACCATCGGCAAGCAGTCGCGCGACATCGGTCAGGGGGTCGACACCGGCGGCGCCGGCGACCAGGGAATGATGTTCGGGTACGCGACGGATGAGACGCCCGAGCTGATGCCGCTTCCCATTCAGCTCGCGCACCGGCTCACGGAGGCTCTGGCGGCATACCGCCGCACCAGCGCAGGTAAGTGGCTCCGCCCCGACGGCAAGTCGCAGGTGAGCGTGGTTTATGAGGACGGCATCCCGGTCTCCGTGGACACCGTCGTCATCTCGACGCAGCACGCGGATCACGTCTCCAACAAGAAGATCCGCGCCGCGATCATCAAGGACGTGATCGAGCCGACTGTGCCGCAGAGCCTGCGCGACAGGAAGATCAAGTACCACATCAATCCGACCGGGCGCTTCGTCGTGGGCGGACCGCAGGGTGACGCCGGACTGACTGGCCGCAAGATCATCGTCGATACGTACGGCGGCATGGGCCGCCACGGCGGCGGCGCGTTCAGCGGCAAGGATCCTTCCAAGGTGGATCGCTCCGCGTCGTACGCTGCCCGCTGGGTGGCGAAGAACATCGTGGCCGCCAAGCTCGCGCGGCGCTGCGAGGTCCAGGTGGCATACGCGATCGGTGTCGCGCAGCCAGTCTCGGTGATGGTTGACACATTCGGCACGAATACGGTGCCCGAAGCGTCGATCATGCGCGCCGTAGAGAAGGTGTTCGATCTGACGCCACGCGGGATCATCAAGGCGCTGGATCTCCGCAAGCCGATCTACAGCGAGACCGCCGCGTACGGACATTTCGGCCGCACGCCGCGAAAGGGGCCCCAGGGCTCGACGTTGTTCAGCTGGGAGCGCACGGACAGGGTTGCCTCGCTCAAGAAAGCGGTCCGCGGCAACTGAGGACTGTTTTTTAGGTATTAGGTATTAGGTATTAGTGGCTCGGCGAATGCCGCTACTAATACCTAATTCCTAATACCTACTAGCTCTTCCAATGGAACTCGTTGAAGTCGACGTCATGCGCCTCGGCCTCGACCGCTCGTCCAGCTCCTACGTCGTGATCCTCCAGGAGAAGGGCGGCTCCCGCCTGCTGCCCATCTGGATCGGGCAGCCCGAGGCCGAATCGATCGTCATCGAGATGAACCGCATCAAGCGCGAGCGCCCGCTCACGCACGACCTCTGCAAAAACCTGATCGTCGGAATGGGCGGCACACTCCGGCGCGTGCACATCACGAAGGTCCAGAACCGGACTTTTTTTGCCGAGCTCCACGTCGCGATGCCGAACGGGATGGTGCAGGTAGACGCGCGCCCGTCCGACAGCATCGCCATCGCGCTGCGATTCGCCGCGCCGATCTTCGCGCAGGCGTCGCTACTGACCGCCATGCTCGTCGACGAAGCCGAAGAAGGCGAGGAGCTGGAGTTTCCGGGAGCGCAGCCGGAAGATGAAGCCGACACGAGCGCCGAGACGCTGAAGCAGTATCTCGAGAATCTTCGCCCGGAAGATTTTGGCAAGTTCAATATGTAAGATAGCCGTCCTGCTGCTGCAGGCATCCGCTCCGCCCGCTCCGCCCGATCGGGTCGACGGACGTATTGTGCGGCCCGGCGCGGAAGTGATGGAGCCGGTGCCCGGAGTCTGGACGATCCTGCACCGCGTCGGCCCGGATTCGGCCGGCCCGCTCGACTCCGCGCGGAGCGACGCCCGCGGGCGCTATTCGTTTGCCTACCGCCGCGCAGGATCCTCCGACGCCGTCTACTTCGTCTCGGCGACGCATGGGGGCGTCACGTACTTCACCGTCCCGCTCGCATTCAGCAACGTCAGCGGAGATCCGGCAGAGATTGTGGTATTCGACACCACGTCGGGGCGGGTGCCGATCACTATTCGCGGGCGGCACATGGTCATCTCCGCGACCAACCCGTCCGGGATGCGCGCGGTGACCGAGGTTTTCGAGATCTCCAACGACTCGACGGTCACGCTGGTCAGCCCCGGACCTTCCGCGGCTCCCACCTTCGCCACGCTGCTGCCAAATAACGCGAGAGACGCCAAGGTCGATCAGGGCGACTTTCCCGCCGAGGCCGTCACGTTCACGGACGGGCGCGTGCGGGTAGTGGCGCCCCTGCCACCGGGTGTCAAGCAGCTCGCGTACAGCTACTCGCTGCCGGCCGGAGACTTTCCGCTCTCGGTCCCGGCCGAAGCCCCGATCGACGTGTACGAGATTCTCATCGAGGAGCCGCGCGGCACGGTGAGCGGTGCCGGGCTCGAAGAACAACCCGCTGCGACCGCCGAGGGGAGGACGTTCCGCCGGTTTCTCGCGCAGGAAGTCCCGC
>Ga0136611_10002529_pt1 | contig 12769 bp, 10 predicted proteins | sample AntDrymUQ2232306_2_FD_106645 | JGI IMG/M metagenome (GOLD analysis project Ga0136611, IMG submission 106645) | Polar desert sand microbial communities from Dry Valleys, Antarctica - metaG UQ223 (23.06) | ecosystem: Environmental > Terrestrial > Soil > Desert | place: Antarctica: Dry Valley... | reverse complement strand
GCCGTCCCCGCCGCGCCCCGCGAAACCGCCCGTCGAGGTCGTCCCCGATCCCGAAGCGCCCGAGCCACCGCCCCCGGACGGCGGCCTCTTCCCGCGCTTTCGGCTGCCGAAGCCCTGGACCGGCGGATCCGACTTCGGCGTCAACGGCGCGTCGGGCAACTCCGAATCTTTCAACTTCCGCACGAACTGGAACGTCCGCCGCAAGACCGACACGAACTCGCTGACGTCCGATTTCCTCTACGTCTACTCGGTGCAGAACGCCAAGACCAACACGCAGCAGGCGCTCTTCAACACGCGCGACGAAATCCTCTTCCCCGGCAGCCGCTGGTCGCTCTTCGCGGCGAATCAGATCGAGTACGACGAACTGCGCGCCTACCGCTTCCGCGTCGGGATTTACGCCGGGACGGGCTACACGATCCTCGACGACTCGCGGACGACCCTGCGGACGCGATTCGGGGCCGGGGCCGTGCGGGAACTCGGCTCGGACGGTTCCGAAAGCCGCTGGGTGCCGGAATTCCTGCTCGGCTACGACTTCCGCCAGCGCGTCACCGAGTACAGTTCGCTCATTTCGATCTTCGACTATTATCCGAAGATCTCCGACGTGCGCCAGTACCGCCTCCGGGCGCGGCTGGCCTACGAGTGGGTCATCGACCCCGACACCGGCACGGTGCTGCGGTTCGGCATCCAGGATCGCTACGACAGCGACCCCGGCAACGCGAAGCGCAACGACCTGACCTACTTCACGACCCTCGGAGTCAAATTCTGAACCCGCTCGTAGCTCGGGCCGAGTCTGCGAGGCCCGACATCAGCGGGGGCGAGATGCGCTTTGCCTGGGGCGATGCGTCCGATGTCGGGTCGCGCGGACTCGGCCCGAAGTACGTGGATTCAATTGGATCGCGAACGGGTTTGTCGAAGTGATGTGCAGGCGGATCGCGCAAAACAACCACCCAAGTTGCCGAGAGCCTCTCCCCTCTCTCGGCAACTATGGGTGGTTTAGCAAAAACTTCTGCGATGGCCAATCCGGTCTGCCTCTCCCAACAGCCCGGATTCTCAATCGCGTTCACTCTTGCGAAATATGAGTAATGCACTGGCCGTGCCAATCTCTCACCGCTGCGCCGGATGAAGTCGCAAGTGCCAGAAAACGTATGCGATTGCGTCGTCGGATTCATACGGGGGGTCAATCGGGCGATTGCGGACAAGCCTCTTTTTGCGCGTCCCTGCGGCATCCGCTGCATAACGCTCACGCATTCGCAGCACCGCCGGGCACAAAAACTGGGATAGGCGCAATTTCCGGGGCCGGGCATCATTTGAACTGCGGTGGCTCGCGTTCTTGCAGGAGGATGGTACCGTGCGGAATTTCCTCGCGTTCATCGGGCTGATCGTCGTCGTCGCCGTCGGGGCAGGGTATTACCTCGGCTGGTACAAGTTCGCGATGACGCCCGGCAAGGACGGCAAGCAGCACATCACCGTCGATGTGGATACGAAGAAGGCGGTCGACGACGTGGGCACCGGCTTCGATCAGTTGATCAAGGACAAATTGAAGAAAGAAGAAACGGAAAAGGCCGATTTCGTCGGCCCGCCGGAACCGAAATCGAAGAACTTCTTCAACATGCCCGTCGCCGCACCGACCAAGCGCTGAGGATCGCCCCGTGGCCCGCGCCCCGTCCGCACTCGCGCTGCTGATCGCCGCGAGCGGCCTCGCTTCCGGCCAGACCCCGTCCGCACCGCTGCTGGCCGATCCGCTTTCGGCACCGCGCGCGACTCCGCCGGTTCCGCCCGGCGATGCGTTGCTCGACCGGACGCCGGTCTTGGCGGGGCGCCCCGAACCGACCGAAGATCGTTACCGCTTCTCGGCCGACCTCGGCTTGCCCACCGGTATTCGCCTCGGTGCCCGCATCGGCGAGTCCCGCTTCTGGGCCGAATTCGGTGCCGGCGTCTGGTGGATCATTCCGTTCGCTTCGACCGCACTCCGCTACGACTTCCGAGTTTACGGCGGAGCCAGCGACTGCCTCGCCGTGCGGCCGAGCGTCAGTGCGACTTACATCCCGATCACCCGCGACCTGATCGTCGGCTGCGGGGGCGATGTCGAATTCGTCTGGCAGCACCGCTTCACGAGCGGCTTCGTCACCGACATCGGCTTCCGCGTCGGCGCCACCGCGCTCTTCGGCCCCTGGACCGACGGCCGCGTCCCGGTGGCCCCCGTCGTCGCCATCGTCCTCGCGGCGCAGTTCTGATGAGATTCTCGTACGTCGGGCCGATGATCTTGCAGTTTCCAATCCGTCCGGCGTGTACTGTTAGTTAGCTCAGAGCGTTCTGCGCAGTCACCCGATACACAACCGGATCGAGAACTTCTCGATCCTAAACTGGTGGACGCGACGCGGAAGCCGATCCGAGCGGTGTTTCGGATGCCGAGTGGGACTTTTCGATCCCCTGCCTGAGACTGATGCGGGAGGACACACCGCGCCAACGACCAGCGCCGGTTCCGTTCGAGGAGGTCGCCCGCGCGGCCGGAGTTTCAGGCCGATCGGGCCGACTCCGCCAGAAAGCGGCTCAATCCGCTTTCGAGGTCGGGGAGCGGCGCGACGCGGTGACTCGTCAGCGCCGTGTAGCTTCCCCGCGGCGCTTTGAATCCGCAATGGGCGAAGGGTCTCCCCTCGACGCGGAGGGGATCCAGGCCGGCGAGGCGCGCGGCCCGCCGCGCCAGCTCGGCCCAACTGACGGGCTCCGGAGTGGCCAAGTGGCGGACGCCGGTTTCCCCATCGATGAGCAGGTCGAAGGATTCGCGGACGGCGTCCGGGGCGTAGCAGGGCGTGCCGATCAAATCGTCGGGTGCGGAGAAGCCCCCCTCCGCGCGGAGGGCGCCGAGCGTACTCCAGACGAAGTCCGATCGGTTCCGCGACCCGAAGAGCGTCCCGGTGCGGAGGATCAGCGCGGCGGGATGCGCCCGCGCGACGGCCGTTTCCGCGTCGGCGCGCATGCAGCCGAAGGCGTTCACCGGAGCGGGGGAATCCGTTTCCCGGTAGGGCGTCTCGGCCAAGCCGTCGAAGACGTGTTCGCTCGAAAAGAGTGCGAAGGCCAGTCCGCGCTCGGCGCACAGTCCCGCGAGCAACTCGGGGATCGCCACGCTCTCGCGGCGGCAGAGATCGGGCCGCGCCTCCGCCGTATCGACGTTCCCCGACCCACCGGTATCGATCACCACCCACGGCCGGATCACATCCAACTGGGCCGCGGCCGAGTCGGGATTCGAAGCGTCGAGTTCGCGCTTCGAGAGGGATACCGCGTGCAGCCCGCGCGCCGCGCAGGCCCGCAGGCACGCCCGGCCGAGCGAGGTGTTCGCGCCGACGATCAAGACCGGGCGATCCGCACGCGGCTTGATCAGACGGGCCGCGCCGGACGGGAAGTAAAGCCGTTCCGGTCGCTCCCACCAGCCGGGCCCGTCCAGAGCGGGGTGACTCCCCGCGCGGCCCGTCGCCAATTCGCCGGCGAGTTTCGCGAGCGCCGTCGGCCTCGGTTCGGGGCCGCGCACGTCGAACAACCCCGGTTCGTAATGCCCGTGATCGCGCGTGACGAGCGAATCCCAGTCGAACGCGCCGAACGCCGACCAAGCCGTCACGGCGCGGAGGTCGATCCCCTCGGCGCGGACGCGGGTCGCCTCGGTCCAAACGTGCTTCAGCCAGCGCACCTGCTCTTCCCGCGTGCAGCCCAGATGGGCTTCCGTCACCGCCATCGGCAGTCCGTAGCGCCGCCACGTCAGCCGGAGGATTTCTCCAATTCCGCTGGGGCCGTCCTCGAGCGTCCGGATCGCTTCGACATCGGCGTACCGGTGGCGGCCGTTGCCGCCGTGCGTGTGTTCGGGGTAGCGATCGAGGCGCTGGTCGAGGTAGCGCTCGCTCGTGAGGTAATAGTTGATGCCGATCACATCGGGCGGGCACGGGTTGTCGAGGAACCAATCGACATCGCGCGCCGGGATGCCCGAGCGATGGAGGTATTTTCGGAGCGGGTGTCGGCGATCCACACGTCCGCAGAGCAAATCCCACGTCAGCCAGCGGCGGTGATTTTCGAACTCGGCTTGGTATCGGAGCAGCGGGGTGGAATGCGTCTCGCCGAGGTCGTCGGTCTGGACGAGTTTCGCGTCGGAGTTGACCCGGCGGATGGCGCGCATCGCGAGCGTGACGGCCCGGCATTCGTTCAGCAGGATCTTTGCGAACGCGCGCTCGTCGGTACCGTGCGGGTACCAGTGGCCGTAAAGCCCCGAAAAGCGCGCAGTCGTGAGAGGTTCGTTGACAGGCGTGTACGCTTCGATCCACGGATAGCGCTCGGTGACACGCCGCGCATAGTCGGCGAGGGCGGGAGCGAAGCTCCTTTCGGCGAGCGAAGTGCCCTCCGGGCCACTCCCGTGGTGGACGAGGCCCGCGATGGGCGTCATGCCGAGTTTGCGGAAGCGGTCGAGGCGGGCGTCGGTCCAACTCCAATCGGGTTCGGCACCGGTGGAGGCGCAGGCACGTTCCCAGAGCACGGGATAGCGGAGAGTCTTGATCCCCAACCCCGCCAAACGGTCGAGATCGTCGATCCGGAACTCGTGGCCGGTGCGCACGGTTTGATCGAAGTAGCCATCCCCGACCCGGTTGACCGTGCATTCGGCGCCGGCCCACAGTTCGAGGGGGCCGGACGGTTTGGCGGTTCGCTTCGGCTTCATCGCTAGCCCGCCACGTAACCGGAGCGGGACCAGAATGCGTGTTCGCCGGTCCGCCCGCCGCAGTGGGGGCAGGTCGCGAAGTAGACGCGGTCGCAGGTCGGTTCGTGGCCGCAGCGGCGACCGGCGCGGACGGGCACGGCCAGCCCGCACTCTTCGCAGTCGTAGAGCGGTTCCGCCTCCGGGTCGCTCAGGTAGACGGCGACGAGATCGTCGCAGAAGGCCGCGGGAAGAGGCCGGTCTTCGATTTCCAGCAGCGCGAGCCAAGCGCGGAGTCCGCGTCCCCCGAGGCGCGGGTCGATGAGCGTCGCGCGGACGCGGCTCCGGAGGCCGACGGGCACGGCGGAAAGGAAGCGGGTTTCGTGACCGTCCCCGTCGAATCGGTCGGTCTGCGGCGGCGATTGCAATTTCACGATGCTCTCCAGTGTGGCGTGATCATTCCGGCACCTCCTGCGCCGGAAACTAAAGGGAAACGGCGTTGCCCGACGCTTTGACCCGGATCTCCTCGGCGGCCTTGCGGCCCGCGAGGAAGGCGTGATCCGAGTTGTAGTACTCCCACTCGCTGTAGCGGCCCGCGAGGTGGACATCGTGATTCTTGAGCCAGTCGCGGATGACGGCGACGTTGTGGACGCGGGCATGATCATACACGACGTAGGCGTACGGCATATCGACTTGGTTCGCGGCCAGAACCGCATCCTCGGTGCGGATCAATCCGACGCGGATGGCGTCCCCGATGCAGAGGCGGATCAATTCCTCACCGTCGCAGGGGAGAGGTTTGAGCGGACCGTAAGTGATCTCGCAGGTGATGCCGAAGCCGCCGGACGGATTGCAGTGGGGGCTGGCATTGCCCTGGACGAAGATGCGGTGGAAGACGGTGTCTTCGGGGTAATAGATCCAGTGCTTCTCGGTGAGGTTCGCGCGGCCGATGCCGAGGTTGACGCACCGCACCGACGTGTGCCGCAGTCCGCGTGCGGCCGCCTTCACGTTCTCGGACACCTCGTTCCCCATCGCCCAGATGAGCGCGGGGAGCGGCATCGTGCTGAGGAGGTTTTGATAGCGGATGGTCGCGCCGTCGGACAGCGTCAGCGAGCGCTTGCCGGGCGAAATCGACTGCACGCGGGTGCCGAGGCGGACGCGGCCTTTCAAGTGCGGGAGGAACCCGTCCATGAGCGCCTGGAAGCCGCCGCGGAGCGGGTAGCCGAAGCGGGCGTTCGGCCCCATCGGTTTGGGCTTCGGCGACAGCGCCCCGGCGATCATCTCTTCGAGGTCGGGCAGCGGGACGCGGCCGCCGAGCCAGCTCGTCTCCATCTGATCGAGCGGAACCGCCCAGATCTTGCGGTTGTACGGGATGGCGAAGTGCTTCGCGATCCCCGCGCCCCAGACCTTGTAGATGAACTCTTCGAAATTCTTCGGTTCGGCCGGAGTCGCAGTCGGCGCCTTCGCCTCCGCGAGCGGGACGGTGCTTTCGGCGATTCCGTCGGCGCAGCAATCGCCGATCGCGCCGTCCTTCGGATCGGTACCGAGGATCGGCGAACACGCCGCGGCCTGCGCGATCCGCGAAGCCTTCGAAGAGCCCCCGGCTTTGACGTTCGCACTCGCCTTCGGAGGCACCGGCGCCTTCGCCGCTTCGACGGGTTTCGTCGAACCGAACCGCGATTCGATCGCGCCGACGATGCATTCCTTGATGACGTCGGCGGGCAGCCCGTAGAGCGAACCTTGGAACGGGTAGCGCGTGTAGACGTCCTTGCTGTAGATCCACGCCTCGCGATCCTGCCAGTGAACGTTATCGCCGAGCAGCAGCTTGTACATCTCGTGGACGTACGGATCGTTCGAGAACATGATGTGGCCGGCGAAGTCGAACGTGAAGCCGCGATCCTCGATGGAGCGGCACCAGCCGCCGACGCGGTCGTTGGCTTCGAGAAGCAGCGCGTCCTCGCCCAGGTGGTACGCGGCGCTGAGTCCCGTCGGCCCGGCCCCGATCACGACGGTGGACGGATGCGAAGCCGGGTCGGAGTAGCCCGCGATGCGGCCGACCGGCTTGCGCGCGGCCTTTTCGATCTCCTGCGCCATCGCGTCGGCCGTGCGATCCCACGACGTGTTCGCGAGCACGGCGGCGAATTGTTCCATGCGCCGGCGCACGTCTTCTTCCGATTCCCGCAGCGCGCGATCGCAGGCGAGCGCGAACTCCTCCGGTGCATCCGCGAGTTGAACCATCGCGCCGTACGGCTCGGCCACATCGGTGATGGTCGTGCTGACGATGGGCTTCCCGGCCGCCATGTACTCGATCGTCTTCGTCGGGCTGATGAACCGCGTCGATTCGTTCCGCGCGAACGGCAGCAGCGCGACATCCCAGCCCGCGAGGTACGCCGGGAGGTCGGCGTACGATTGCTGACCGAGGAAGTGGATATTCGGCCGCTTCGGCAGATCTTCCGGAGCGATCTTCGCGACCGGGCCGACCAACACGAATTGGTAGTCCGGCCGGAGCTGCGCGACGCCGTCGAGGAGTTCGCGGTCGAAGCGCTCGTCGATGACGCCGTAGAATCCGAGCCGCGGGTGCGGGATCGCGGACTGAGGCGTGGGATCGGCGAGATTCTCCGAGAGGCCTCGGCCGAAGTGGATCGCATCGACGCTCGAACTGAAGCAGTGGCAATTCGCGTGGCGGCCGCGCTTCGCGCGGTAGAGGCTCGGCCCGCCGGTGAAGACCACGTCGGCGCGGGCGAGCAGTTGCCGCTCGAGTTCGAGCAGTTGCGGCGGCGCGAACTGGAAGGCCGAGAGTTCGTCCATGCAGTCGTAGATCACGGTGCGCGGCGCGACGGGATCGGCGAGCGGCAGCGCCATCGGCGTGTAGAACCAGAGGTCGTACAGCGAACCGGCGCGCGTCCGGATCGCATCGCGGACGAGCGGGAGCAGGTGCGGATACTGGGCGTCGCAAAAACCGGCCGCGTCGCAGGCCGTGTGGGGCGTGCAAACCGTGACGCCCGGTGCGGCTTCGCGGAAGTCGATCCGCGGCGCACCGCCTTCGAGGGGGAGCGGCTCTTCGATGAAGAATACGTCGCGGGTTCGGCCGAAGCGGGTCATCAAGTGCTGGGGCCGCTGAAAGACGAAATTCCAGCGCAGGTGGGAAAAGACGATGAGTGGAGGCGCGCGCATGGGGATTCCGCCGAGGGATAGTGTTGCGATTTTCAGACTCGGGTCGTCGGGCGATTCGGTGATCTTGAAATTTGAGAGAGAGGCATCATCGGCGGCTCCGGGAGTGCAGGGGCGTACCGGCAAAGTGCAAAAATCGCGCCCGCCATTCAATCCCCGGCAGCGGATTGGGGAGAGTCCCTACGCGGCCCCCGCGAGCCGTTTCCCGTCCTCCCCTTTCGACGATTTGTGTTCGACTTATTCAGCTTCCGGATTCGGAATGGGGCAGTTCCTTACGCTGTTCGCGCATGAGGTTTTCGCGCCATTCGGTTTCGACGATTTGACCCTGGAGCGTAGCGGGGCCGCGTGTCGCGCGGGCCATATCTTCCAGCGGGAATTTGGGCGTCCGATCGGCATAGAGCAGTCCGTTCGCTTCCTGATACGTATCCGCGAATTGCGTGTAGCAGTAGCCGCTTAAAACCGGCAAAGAACGCACGACCGCGAGAAGCCGCGAGTAGCGATCCATCAGCGCCGCGGCCGAACCGACGCGCGTGTAGCCCCATGCGCGGTCGTCGGGAGAATACGCGATGCCGCCGAACTCGGTGAGCATCACGGGGTGATCGGGCGCGGCATGCGAGTTCCCGAGAACGAGCATCCGGCCGCCCGGCCGTTCGCGCCGGAAAAGCCGCGGGAGCGATTCGTCCGTCCCGTAGCGCGCGGCGATCCGCGCGAGGTGTTCATCGTAGTCGTGGATGCCGATGATATCGGTCGCGACGCTCTCCCAGCCGTCGTTGCCGACGACGGGGCGCGTCGAATCGAGCGTGCGCGTCAGGTGGTAAAGCGCTTCGACGTAGTGGCGCTGCGCGGGGTTGTCGGGGAGATCGGGCACGCCCCACGATTCGTTGAAGGGAACCCACGCGACGATGCACGGGTGGCTCCGGTCGCGGTCGATCACCTCGGCCCATTCCGCCGTGAGCCGCTCGACCGAAGTCGTGTTGAAGCGGTACGCGCTCGGCATCTCTTCCCACACGAGCAGCCCGAGCGTGTCGGCCCAGTAGAGGTAGCGCGGATCTTCGATCTTCTGGTGCTTGCGGACGCCGTTGAACCCCATCGCTTTCGCGAGTTCCACATCGCGGCGGAGGGCCGCGTCGTTCGGCGCGGTCTGGCCCGTCTCGGGCCAGTAGCCCTGATCGAGCACGAGCCGCAGCGTGATCGGACGGCCGTTCAAGATGAACCGATCCCCCTGCACCGCGATCGAGCGCAGCGCGGTGTAGCTGAAGACTTCGTCCACGATCGCGCCGTCGCCGTCGAGGAGCGTCAGGTGCGCCTGGATGAGCGTCGGTGTCGCGGGGCTCCAGAGGAGTTCGTTGCGGTAGTCGTCGATGCCGGGGTCGGCGAGCGCGACGCGGCGGTGGACCTCGCTGCCGACGACGCGGTAGGTATCGTCGGCCAGCAAAATCGGCCCGGCCTTCAGCACGACGCGCAGGCGCAGATCGTCGCGGCCCGTCCCGCGGATCCACGCCTCCATCCCGATTTCCCAGCGTTCGAGAGTCGGCGTCCAGCGGAGTTTGCCGATCCGCGTGACCGGAACCTCTTCGAGCCAGACCGTCTGCCAGATCCCGGTGCAGCGCGGGTACCAGATCGAGTGCGGATGGAGCTGCCAATCCTGCTTGCCGCGCGGCTTCGCCAAATCGTGCGGATCGTCGGCCGCGCGGACGACCACTTCGACGGAGCCGCTGCGCGCCGCTTCGGTCACGTCCGCCGAGAAGGGCGTGTAGCCGCCGGTGTGATGCGCGACGGCGTAGCCGTTGGCCCAGACGGTCGCCTCGTAATCGACCGCGCCGAAGTGGAGGTGGAGGCGGCGATCCGCGGCGAGCGAAGAAACGGTAATGGTTCTGCGGTACCAGCAGACTTTGAAGAACCCCGATTCGCCGATCCCGCTGGCGGCGGTTTCGGGGGCGAAGGGCAAGCGGATCGTCCGATCCCACCGCACTTCGTCGGGTCGCTGCCACTCCGCTTCGGGGTCGAATGCAAAGTCCCACTCGCCTTCGAGCGCGCTCCAAGTTCTGCGGCACAACTGCGGCCGCGGATGGCCGGCGCGGAATCCTTCGGGCATCGGGTATCTCGGGCGGAGCGGTTCAGGGGCATCGGGTGCAGCATACTTTATGCCTTCGCGGGGCGGGTTCGCGCGCGGACGGCTTTCCGCCGGGGCGCATCCGGTCGTATGATGAAGGCTCGCCCCGGGCTTCGCTAGACTGACCGTCCCTGACGGCGCCGGTTGAGAGTCCCCCATGCCCGAACCGTTGTCCGAGCCGCCCATTGAGACCACCGAGGAGCGCCTGCGCCGGCTCGAACTCGCGGTCGCCACCATGCACCCCGGCCTCGCGCCGGACGGCTACTCGCCGGTGCCGCCGAACGGCCCCGTCATCCCGCTCTCGCTGCTCGCGAACGCCGCCGTCGATCCCGTCTCCGCGCGCCGCCGGCTGATCGGCGAACTGCCGATCCTGCGCGAGATCCGGCTCGTCGTGCGGATGTACCTCGATCCGCGCTACCGGCTCAGCCGCGTGGCCCAACTCGGCGTCCCGGCGCTGATCGTGCTCGCCGTGCTCAACTACACCGCGTTCAATTTCATCCTGCCGATCATCCCGTTCCTGTCGCCGATCACCGAACGGCTGATCCTGCTGATCGTCGGCGCCGCCTTCGCGGTCGTGCTGAGCCGCGAAGCGCTCCGCTACCAAGCGGTGCTCGATTATTTGGCCCGCGCGGGCCGATGAGGGTGCGTCCATGATCCGCCTCGGTGTGAACATCGACCACGTCGCCACGGTGCGCCAAGCCCGGCGGTCACACGAGCCCGACCCCGTCGCGGCCGCGATCCTCGCCACGCTCGCCGGGGCCGACGGCATCACCGTCCACCTCCGCGAAGATCGCCGGCACATCCAGGATCGCGATCTGCCGCTGCTCCGCGAAACCGTTCCCACGCGGTTGAACCTCGAACTCGCGGCCTACGACGAAATCCTCGCCATCGCCGTGAGCCTGAAGCCCGACGAAGCGACGCTCGTCCCCGAGAAGCGCCAGGAACTGACGACCGAAGGGGGACTCGATGTCGCGGGGCAACTCGACGCGATCCGCGCCGCGGCGGATCGCCTCAAAGCCGCCGGGATCGTCGTGTCGCTCTTCATCGACTGCAACTTGCATCAGGTCGATGCGGCGGTCGCCCTCGGGGCGCAGGCCGTCGAGTTCCACACCGGAACCTATGCCGATGCGAAAGTCGGTGTCGAGCGCGACGGCGAACTCGCGAAGCTGCGCGCGGCGGCGACGCACGCCGTCGAGCGCGGCCTGCACGTTCACATGGGCCACGGGCTGAACTACCAGAACGTGCCCGCAGTGGTCCGCATCCCCGGCGTCGAAGAGCTGAACATCGGTCATAGCATCATCAGCCGGGCCGTACTCGTCGGGATGGAGCGCGCGGTGCGCGAGATGAAAGCGGTGATGGCGAGCGGCGCGGCGTAAGCCCGCCGTGTTGGGTTCGCACCCACGGCGGGCTTACGCCGCGCCGCTCGCCAGATCCCGTCCCATCGGTTAAACTCACTTCGGCCCGCCGCCCGCCCGGAGAATCGCCGATGTTCGCGATCGCCTTGGCCTTCAGCCTGCTGATGCCGGTGCAGAAGCCCGGCCCGAAGGCCGATGACCCCGTCGTCGAACTCCTCGACGAGAACGTCGCGAAGGTGATCGAGGACATCGTCGGGCAGACGGGGAACCCGAATCAGGGCGATTTGAAAGTGGAACGCGGCGACGTGTTCGCGGGCCTCGAATCGGTGAAGCAGACGGGTCAAGAGCGTCACGCGGGGACGCTGAAGGGCTGGGGCTTCAAGATCGTCGAGAAGCCGGCGGGCCCGAACGAATTCCGCCACATCCGCTTCGCCTGGAAGAAGGCGGGGCGCGGCTCGCTCCTCCTCGGCTTTGCCAACGACAACAACTGGAGCGGCAAGCGCTACGCCGCCGGCGAGTACGCCCTCGGCGCCACGGGCGTCAAAGTCGCGGAGAAGGCCCCGACCGAGTGGACCCTCGTGACCCGCGATCTGTTCAAGGACTTCGGCGCGTTCGGCCTCACGGGCCTCCTCCTGTCATCGACCGGTGCCGGCACGTCCCACTTCGACCACATCATCCTCGGCCGCAGCATCGAGGATCTGGACGTGGCGACCGATCAGGCTCTCGGCAAAGCGAAGCCGAAAGCCGCGCTCAGCGGCAAGCTCCGCGACGATGCTTGGGCCGACCTCATCGGCGACGACCGCACGAAGGCGAGCGTCGCCTTTCGCACGTTCCTCCCCGGCGCGGCCGAGCAGGTCGAGTACATCGGGAAGAACCTGCCGCAGCAGAAGGTCGATCTCGCGAAGGTGGCCCGCGCCCGCACGCTCGTCGCCGGGCTGAGAAGCGAGGACTTCGACGCGCGCCGCGCGGCCGACGTCGAACTCGTCAAGATCGGTGAGCCGGCGATTCCGATTCTGAAAGCCGCGCTCGAATCGGCCGACGACGCCGAGACGCAGTTCCGGGCGAAGTCCATCCTGAAGAAACTCGGCTCCAATCCGGGCGATGTTCTGCCGAGCGAAGCCCGCGCCGGCCGCATCGTGCGGCTGCTGGAACGGGCGAGAACCAAGGAGGCGAAGGCGTTGCTGGAGAAGCTTGCGGCCGGGGAGTTCGGCGGGGATTATCCGGGGGAAGCGACCGCGGCTCTGGCGCGATTGAGCGGGAAGTGATCGCCTCCGATCCCCCCTCTGAAACGGCGGAGATCCGAAGCTGCTTCGGAAGGGAGAATCGGAGTCGGGAAACGCCGCGAGGCACGGCGGCCGCCGTGCCTCGCGGCTTATCGAAACGGCCGGAGGAGCGGCCGGGCAGCGGGTGATCCCTTGCTTGTTGGCCCGTCTCACCGGTGAGGAAACGACTCCCTCGCCG
>Ga0136611_10002528_pt1 | contig 12774 bp, 13 predicted proteins | sample AntDrymUQ2232306_2_FD_106645 | JGI IMG/M metagenome (GOLD analysis project Ga0136611, IMG submission 106645) | Polar desert sand microbial communities from Dry Valleys, Antarctica - metaG UQ223 (23.06) | ecosystem: Environmental > Terrestrial > Soil > Desert | place: Antarctica: Dry Valley... | reverse complement strand
GCAATTGATGCCGACGCAGACGAAACTTCGGTTTCGCTCGGAACGGTTTTTATTTTGAACTCCATCGCGCTTTTTATCTTCCCCGTCATCGGACATTTTTATAATCTGACGCAAAATCAATTCGGACTTTGGGCGGCGATTGCGATTCACGACACGAGTTCGGTCGTCGGCGCGGCGCAGAGTTACGGCGCGGAAGCGGTGGCGGTAGCGACGACCGTTAAACTCGCGCGGGCTTTGTGGATCGCGCCCGTCGCGCTGTTTTTTTCAATCGTCTATCGTTCGGAGAAAGCTAAACTGACGATTCCCTGGTTTATATTTTTATTTCTTCTGGCAACAATTGTCAGAACTTATATGCCGCCGGAATTTCCGCCGAGCCTTTTCGACTCTTTAGTAATGCTGGCGAAAGCCGGTTTGACGATCACCTTATTTTTCATCGGCGCGTCGCTTTCGCGTGAGACGTTAAAAAAAGTCGGCGTGAAGCCGCTGGTGCAAGGCGTTTTGTTGTGGATTTTAATTTCGGTAATTTCGCTTTGGTCGGTTTTGAATCTGTTGTAATTTTCGATGAATGACTTTATCTTGGTCAATCAAAGTTTTTGATTGACCAAATTATTGCTTAATTGCGAAAGCGTTTTGGATTTATTTTGTATTTGGAAATTTTATAATTGATAATGCGCTCGGTTGTATTGAGCAGAATCGCCGCCTGCGAGCAATTTCCCCGAGTTGTTTTAAGCGCGTCCTGAATCAAATCGCGCTCGAAGGCGGCGACGGCAGAGTTCAAGGTCAGCTTCGTCACCGTGTCGGAAACCTCCGCTGTTTGCAGCGTCGGCGGCAGATGATGACCGTGAATGACGTTTTCATCGCAGACTAGAACCGCCCGTTCAATCGCGTTCTCCAATTCGCGGACATTCCCCGGATAATGATAAGCCGTCAACATATCAATCGCCGGTGTCGAAATGCGCCGGATCCGTTTGTCGTGAACGCGCCCGTATTTTTCTAAAAAATGTTCAGCAAGTAATAAAATATCCGATTTACGTTCGCGCAAAGGCGGCAGAAAAATCGTGAAAACATTAAACCGGTAAAATAAATCTTCCCGAAATTTACCGTCCGCGATTTCTTTTTCCAAATTTTTATTCGTCGCTGCGACCAGCCGCACATTGACTTTGATAGTTTCCGTGCCGCCTAATCGCTCGAACTCACGTTCCTGCAAAACCCTTAATAATTTTATCTGCGTCGGCGCGGGCAAATAGCCGATTTCGTCTAAAAATAAAGTTCCGTCCTCAGCCGATTCAAAACGTCCTTTTTTGCGCTGATTCGCGCCGCTGAAAGCACCTTTTTCGTATCCGAAAAGCTCCGATTCGATTAAAGTATCGGGCAGTGCGGCGCAATTGACTTTGATAAAAGGTTTTTTCGTCCGCAAGCTGTTGTAGTGCAGCGCGTTGGCGATCAATTCCTTGCCCGTGCCGCTTTCGCCGCGCAGCAGAACCGTCGCGTTGGAACGCGCGACCTGCGCGATTTGCGCGTAAATCTCTCGCATCGAACCGGAATTGCCGATTAAATTTCCGAAATCGTATTTTTCACGCAGTTTCTTTTGCAGATGCGAAGTTTCTTCGATCAGTTTTTCTTTTTCACCGGCAATCTCGCTTTGCACTTTTACCGCTTGCGAAATCATCGCCGTGATAACCGTCAAAAATGCGGTAAAATCCCCAGACTCTTCATCGTCGAACGGTGAGATTTCGACTCCCAATAACCCGATAGTTTTTTTATTGAGGATTATCGGCACGCCCAGAAAACTCGTTTCATCATCACGCGGGGCGACGAAATCAAAAAAACTTTCGGACGATATTCTTTAACAAACGTCCGTTCTCCCTTCTCAAAGAAAGTTTTTAAAAAATCCTTCTCCAGACGATTTTCCAACCGCCGAAATTCAACCGCCGAAAGTCCGTCGGAGACACTGACGGAGATTTTCGCGGTTCGTGAGTTTTGCAAAATTACGTAGCTGCGCGAGAAGCACTGATGTTGACGGGCAACATCGAGTATCTTCTTCAAACCGCTTTGCAAACCTTGAGCGTCCGCTAAGTTTTGACCGATGTCGGATAAAATCTTTGTATAACTCATTCTCAATTACTGTTCGATGGTTCTGCGAAAATGTAGAATATGAAGAACTCATAATACAAATTTGTAGGACAAACTTAAAGGTTAATTTACATCGAAACCTTTCGATCATTCTTGTTATCAGGCAACGAAATAGTAACAACGTATTCTACAAATTGTCGTTAAATTTTCTCTCGGATATTTTGAAACTGAACAAATAAATTTTATCGGGGCGCGTTTGCCATCATCTTGCGTTTTTCACGCTGCTTCCGTGCCGTCACTGTCCACGACCATCTGCGTAAAGCGATCACTCTCGATATAGCGCACCATATCAACAAGCGTCGCCAGCCACAAATAAGCGTCGGGTGTCAAACTATCGAACGCACTGTATTCTGTCGCAAACTGTCATCCGTCGTCCAAGATTTGATATTGAGCTAAATCCGTTATCGCCGCCGGAATTTTACCGGCGGCGGCGATAAATAATAGACTTTTTTAAAAGTAAACCAACGACTTAATCACAAACTGTAATTGGCGGCGAAAATAATTTATCAGTCACGCCAATCATATTTTGACCAAGTGGCGAAAACATAAATCAATCAAATCTGCGGGGTTTTAGATTTGATGTTATCCGATTCGGAACGCAAATCCTGACTTGAAATTCCGCACTTTATATTTTCAATTTTAGTCATCTTTCCTTTTTCTCAATCAGTTGGTTATAATAAGAGCAGCATTTAAGAGAAGAATGAATCGCAGGATGAACAGCACAAACAAACCGCAATTCTTATTCATCCTTCGTCCGTCATCCTTCAACTACTAAAGATTATGTCATCGTTAAGACTTACTCAAAAATTATCTCAGCGGATGGTTTTGACACCGCAGTTGCGGCAGCGAATCGAGATGCTGCAGATGACGACGATGGAATTGAGTGAACTAATACAAAACGAACTCGTCGCCAATCCGGTGCTGGAAGAGGTGCAGGGTGAAGAGGAATTTGAAGAAATTTCCGAAAAAATTATTGACCAAAATTTCGATGGTAATGACGAGAGTTACGAGAATCGGACGGAGAAAGATTATTCGGTGGATGTCGAACAAGCGGAAAATTTCACGCCCGATGCGCCGACCATTAACGGTCTAAATGGCGAAGGGGCGGCGGATTACGAGAGCGAGACGGATGAGTTTTCAGTTGATAAATCGGATGCGTTTGAGGAAGTTGATTACGGCAGGGAATTTCAGGATTATCTCGATCCGGGTTACAAAACTCAGGAGATAGAATTTAAAGACGATGCGCCGAGCTTCGATCAGTTTTTGTCAAAGTCGGCGACGCTGACCGATCACCTCGAATGGCAGCTTAACCTCCACCAAATCAGCGAAGCCTTGGAAGATGCCGCGATTTGCGTCGTCGGGAATTTGGATGAAGACGGACGCTTGACGACGAGCAACGAGGAAATCGCCGAGATGTGCGGTCACACCGTCGAGTTTGTCGAAAGGGCGCGGCAGGTCGTTTTGCAGTTAGACCCGGTTGGCTGCGGCGCACGCGATGTCAAAGAAAGTCTGCTCGCGCAGCTTGAGGCGAACGGCGAGGGCGAAAGTTTGGCGGCGGATTTGGTCAGAAATCATCTGGAAGATTTGCAGCCGCATCGCCTCCAGCATCTTTCCAAAGACACGGGTGTTGAACTGCAAGTATTAAATAAGGAAATTGATAAAATTCGGATTCTCGATCCGTATCCCGGACGGCGTTACTCGTCGGAAGAACCGATTTACGTTTCGCCGGAAGTTTATATTGAAAAACTCGAAGACGATTACATCGTTTATTTTACCGACGACGGCAGCCCGCGCCTGCGAATTTCGCCGACGTATCATAAAATGCTCGATCAGGAGCGGACGACCAAAGAGGAAAAAGATTTTATCAAAGACAAAGTGCGTTCGGCGGTTGACCTTTTGCGAAATATCGAACACCGGCGGCAAACGATTTACCGCGTCGTTGAATGCATCGTCAACCGCCAGCGCGAATTTCTCAATCACGGCGTGCAGCACATCAAACCGATGATGCTCAAAGACGTGGCGGAAGACATCGGAATGCATCTTTCGACGATTTCCCGCGTCGTTAATCGCAAATACGCGCACACGCCGCAGGGCGTGATCGAACTGCGCCGGTTTTTCTCTGAAGGAATGCTCAACGAAGACGGCGAGGAAGTTTCGACGCGCATTCTGAAATTGCGAATTAAAAAAATGATTGAGGACGAAGACACGCGCAAGCCGATGACCGACGACCAAATTGTTAAACTTCTGAGCAAGGAAGGCGTTAAACTCTCCAGACGCACCATCGCCAAATACCGCGACCAGATGCAGATTCCCGGCTCGCGTGAACGTCGAACGGTGATCTAATAAGGATGAAGGATGAGGGCGGAAGAATGAATAATTATTGATGCACTCGCTTTTCATCATTCAAAAAAGAAGCGAAATAGAATATGAAATTTGAATACACGGGCAGGCATATTGACGTAACTCCAGCGTTGAAAAATCACGTCGAGGAACATTTCGGTAGATTGAGTCATCTTTTTGACGACGATAATACCAAAGCGCACATTATTATCGAAGTTGAAAAAAACAGAAATCGTTCGGAAGTCATCGTAAAATGGCGCAAAGATGTTTTGACGGCGAACACCAACGATTCGGATATGTATAAATCTTTGTCGCAAACGATTGACAAAATCGAGAAGCAAGCCTTAAAACTCAAGCGAAAGATCACCGACAAACGACAAAAAGTTAAAAAAGTCAGTACGATTATTCCCAAAAACGAAGATGTCGTTCCCGCGCCGCGCACGCCGCGCATTATCGCTTCAAATACCTACGCGGTTAAACCGTTGACGGTGGACGAAGCGGTTTTGACATTGAGCGATGAAGAAAATCAATTTCTCGTTTTTCGCAATGCCGACGACGAAAAGGTTTCGGTTATTTACAAACGCCGCGACGGGAACTTCGGTTTGATTAAACCTTAAAATCAATGCCTTCCATCAAAATCCTGGAGGGCATTGGTCTTTTATATGTCAAATAACAAAGCCGAAACCAAAAGCTATCCGAACTTCGTCATCATCACCGGCTTGAGCGGTTCGGGAATGAGTTCGGCGACGAACGCCTTTGAAGATTTGGGGTTTTTCTGCGTTGACAATCTGCCGCTGACGATGCTGCCGACGTTTTCGCGCCTGCTGTTGCCGAATGCGGAAGAAACGGTCGCCATCGAAAAAGCCGCGCTGGTCATCAATATCCGCGAGCGACATTTTTTATCGGAGTTTCCGAGCGAGTTAAAGAAAATCAGCCGGAAAGTCGCGCCGTATGTTTTGTTTTTTGAGGCTTCGGACGAAGTTTTGCAGCGGCGTTTTTCCGAGACGCGCCGTCCGCATCCGGCTGATGTGGGAAAAGGACTGCTCGCGGCGATTCGCGCCGAGAAAACGGCGATGGACAGCGTGCGGGAAAAGGCTGATTTGATCATTGACACTTCAGAACATACAGTTCACACGCTGCGACGATTGTTAGTCGAAAAATTCGGACAAACGAAAGAAGGCGCGCCGCTGCACGTCCAGTTCGTCAGTTTCGGACACAAACACGGCGTTCCGAATCAAATTGATTTGTTGTTTGACGTGCGTCACCTGCCGAATCCGTATTTCGATAAAGATTTGAAAAACCTGCCGGGAACGGATAATCGGGTAATCGGGTTTTTGGAGAAACAGGCGGAAGTTGCGGAAACTATCAGGCGTTTCGCCGATTTGCTCGAATATCTGCTGCCGCTCTACAAACGCGAAGGAAAATCATATCTGACCATCGGTGTCGGCTGCACGGGCGGGCGGCACCGCTCGGTAATGATCGCCGATAGTTTAGCCAAAACATTTGATAAAAATAGTTTCGATGTCTCGGTTACGCATCGGGATGTGCAGAAGTAAGGAAATTCAAGGTTTCAAGGTTTGATTTGAAACCCTGAAACCTTGAAACCTGAAATCTTAAATTATGTCTGAACTGAAAAAAATCGGCGGTGTAGTGGTTTCGCACGGGCAAGTTGCTAACGAATTGGTAGCGGCGGCGGAAACGGTCGTCGGGGCGCAAAATTATATTACGGCGGTTTCAATCGGCTGGCACGACGATGTGGAGATGGCGAAAGACGAAATTCAGCGCGCTATTGAACGAGTTTCGCAGGGCAGCGGCGTTCTGATTTTAACCGATATGTTCGGTGGCACGCCGACCAATATCTCGGCGATGTTTATTAAGGAAAACGAAGTTGAAATCGTGACCGGCGTAAATTTGCCGATGGTTATCAAACTAGCTTCGCAAAGTAAAGAAACAACTTTGGCGGCGATGGCGAAAGAAGTCGAAGAGCAGGGAAAACAATCTATCTATCGAACCGGCAACTTGCTCGAACCGCCGAAACTCCGCAAAGATGCTTAAAAAAAAAGTGAAAGTCGTCAATCCGCTGGGACTTCACGCCCGCGCCGCCGCCGTGCTGGTGCGGCTCGCCGGAACTTTTCAAAGCGAAATTATTATCAAGAGAACAGATAACTCGGTGATCGCCGACGCGAAATCCATCCTCAGCGTTTTGACTTTAGCCGCTTCCAAAGGTGTCGAACTCGACATCGAATTTAGAGGCGCGGACGAAAGCGACGCGGCACAGGCAATCGAAGAAATTTTTATCAAAGGATTCGGAGAAATTTAAAGTCATAAAATATGTCGTTAGCAGATATTGATTTTCCGGGAAATAACAAAAAAATCGCCGTCATCGGCGTTCCAATTGGTTTCGGCGCGGGACAAAAGGGCAGCGAACTCGGCGCGATGGCAATCAGGTCGGCGAAAATACGCGGCGGTTCGCTCGTCTCGCAGATCGCCGAACTCGGCTATGATGTGAACGATTACGGCGATGTCGAAATCGTCAGACCGGAATATGTCGCCGGGGCGAATGAAAACCCGAAATATAAAACTGAAATGCTGGCATCTTACGCGAACGTCTCAAACAAGTTAAAGGCGATTTTGGGCGACGATGAGTTTCCGGTTATTTTAGGCGGCGATCACTCAATCGCGCTCGGCACATTTTCGGCGATTGCCTCATTTTACCGGGTGCGGGAGCAGAAAGAAATCGGCTTGATCTGGCTTGACGCGCACGCCGACATCAACACGGCGGAATCTTCACCGTCGGGAAATATTCACGGAATGCCACTCGCCGCTCTGCTCGGTTACGGCGATGCTGATTTTGTTCAGCTCGAAAATTACGCGCCGAAATTAAATCCGCAATACTGCGCTCACGTCGGCGCGCGCGATTTGGATTTGGGAGAAAAACGTCGCATCCGAGAACTCGGATTGAGCGGCAATTTTTTTACGATGTCCGACATTGACCGGCGCGGAATGCTCGAATGTATCGAGAACGCAGTCAAAATCGCCTCACAAGCACCGGGCGGTTACGCGGTCACTTTCGATGTTGATATTATTGACCCGTGCATCGCACCCGGTTCAGGAACGCTTGTGCGCGGCGGCATCACTTACCGCGAGGCGCATCTGGCACTCGAAATCATCAGCGAGCGCGGCGGAATGCGCTCTTTTGAAATTGTCGAAGTTAACCCGATGCTCGACCAAAGCAATATCACAGTGGAACTCGCGGTCGAATTGATACTTTCGGCTTTGGGAAAAACTATCTTATAGCGATAAACGATAAGTGGTAAATGGTAAGTGAAAGCAAAAACTTTCATTCTTCCATTTACCACTTGTCACTAAACAAATGAAAACTCGCATCGGCATAATTTTCGGGGGGCGTTCGGGCGAACACGAGATTTCCGTGCGTTCGGCGAAGACCGTGATCGAACAAATTGATAAGGAAAAATACGATGTCATTCCCATCGCCATCGGCAAAACCGGGAATTGGCTGAATCCGGCGCAATCGCTGGAGTTACTGCCATTTGAAATTCAACAAACGCTCGGCGAATCGGTCGGGAGATTTCCGAATAACAATGTCGCGTTGCTCGGCGATACGCAATACGACGGTTTGATGAATCTGAACAGTAACGAAAAATTCGCGCCGCTCGATGTGATTTTCCCGGTCCTGCACGGAACCTACGGCGAAGACGGAACGATTCAAGGCCTGCTGGAGATGGCGGACATTCCATACGTCGGCTGCGGAGTTCTCGCATCGGCTTGCGGAATGGACAAGGTTTTTATGAAATCTTTGTTCCGCGATTCGGAATTGCCGATGTGCAAATACGTCTGGTTTTTGCGAAACGAATGGGAGCGCAACGCAGAAGCGGTCGTCAATCAAGTTAAAGCCAAACTCGGCTATCCGTGCTTTGTCAAACCGGCGAATTTAGGCTCGTCGGTCGGCGTGTCGAAAGCGATTGACGAGCCGACGTTGGCTAAAGCCATCGAACTCGCCGCCGAATACGACCGCAAAATTATCGTCGAGGAAAACCTGGATATGCGCGAAATCGAATGCGCCGTGATCGGCAATGAAACGCCGCGCGCGAGTTTGCCGGGCGAGTATATTATCAACAGCGAGGACAAAAAATTTCTCGACTACACGGAAAAATACCACGGCACGGGCAACAATCAATTCGTCGTTCCCGCGCTGGTCTCCGATGAGTTGGCGACGAAAATTCAGCAGATGGCGGTTTCGGCTTACCGGGCGATTGACGCTTCGGGACTGGCGCGCGTGGATTTCTTTTTGCGGAACGATTCGGGCGTGCTACTGATCAACGAAATCAATACTCTGCCAGGTTTGACCGACGCTTCCGGTTTCCCGAAAATGTGGGCGGGAACCGGTTTGAAATTTCCAGAGGTGATTGACGAATTAGTTAAACTGGCTCTCGAACGTCACGCCGATAAATCACGCAATAAAACGAGTTTCTGAACTTTTGCAAAACTCCGGTTTGAAGTTAAACTAGTTCAGCCGGTATCAAGCCGGTAAATACCCAGGAGGACAGCTAAATGTCAGTAGCAAAAAACATCGAAATTACTTCAACTTCGCCGAGCAGTTTTGAAGATGCCATCGAAAAAGGCATCGCCAGAGCTTCGCAAACCATTAAAAATGTGCGCGGTGCTTGGATCAAAGAACAGAAAATCAATGTTGATAACGGAAAAGCCACCGAATATCAGGTAATGATGATTTTGACTTTCGTGCTTGACGATGCCGGAAGCGGCAGCGACGATGACGACAATTCCACACGCGGTGGAAAATCCGGGAAAGTCAAGAAAGGCAGATAGTAAATAAGAAGGCAAAAGTAAAAAGCCGATGGCGATAAACTCTAGAGCTTATCGCCATCGGCTTTTTACTTTTGCCTTCTTATTTTACCGCTTTCGGGGTGTTGTAACCTTTGCGTGTTCGGATGGTCAGATTCGGTTTGGCGATTCTGATTTCAATCGTCCGCCATTTGCCGTCTTTTTTTGTGTTGGTCGGCTGGTAGGAAAGTGTGTATTGCGCGCCGAGTTCTCCGACGATATTTTTGAACGCCGCGCGCATCGCCACGCCGCCCGGTGTCGGAATAAATTTGCCGCCGCTTTTTTCGGCAAAACTTTTGAGCGCGCCCTGACTCTGCAATCTCTGATTACCCGAATTGGCGAGCGACATATCAATCGTGTAAATCGTCGCGTTGACGCTGATCGCCGCTTTGATCGCTTTATCGGCGGAGCGTCGGCTGCGCGTGTCCTCGCCGTCCGATAAAACAATAATCGCTTTGCGCTTTTCACCACGCTTGCCAAGTTCAAAAGCGGCTTTATAGATCGCGTCGTTGAGGACCGTCATCCCGTCTGCCTTTAAATTAAAAATGTTTTCGGCGATGTCGCGGCTGTTGGAAAAATCCTGCACGAGCGAGACTTTTGAGTCAAAATTATAAATCGCCGTCACGTCGTCGGCGCGCAAGCCGTCGAGAAAATTAATTGCAGCGGAACGCGCCATCGAAACGCTGCCTTCCATACTGCCCGACGTATCAATCAAAATAACGGCAGCGAACGGAGTTTTTTCGGCTTCAAAAAAATCAATTTTCTGCTCCTGTCCGTCTTCTAAAATTTTAAATTGCTTTTGCGTCAAACCCATCACCGTTTTTCCGTTCGGATCGGCGATAGTCGCATTTAGAACGACGATTGAAGATTCGACGTTGATGATTTCGTCTTCGCTCTCCTGCGCGAGAGCGGGAACTAATGAAAATAAAATAAGCAGTGAGCAGTAAACGGCGAGTAATAAATTTTCCAATGTGCATTTACTTGCAACGATTTGTTCAACCAGCTTCACACCTCTCATTTCCGGCTTCTCACTTATTGTTACTTTTGCCGAAGCGCAGAAAGCGGACGACTTTTAAAAGCAGATTGGAACTTTCCACCGCCACGACGGAAACCGAGTAGCGGGAGGTTTTCTTTAACTCGTCGTCTAGTTTAACGGTCGTATTCTGCAACGCTTGAAAAGCATTTTGCATTGACAAAGGCTGTTCGTCAATCACGACCGTTTCATCGTCATCATCGCCGCCCAATTCGTTGCGGATTTTTTTGACGAGTTTTTCCAGGCGGTCGAGCTTTTTACGATCTTCCGTCGAAAACTGATTATTTCGGGCGAAAGATTTTTCCAATTCGCCGCTAAGTTTAACGGCTTCCTCGCCGCGCGAAAGCATTTCGGCGAAATCCTTTTTGTTGCGGTCAATGCGCTGCTTGACGAGTGTCTCCTGAATGCCTTTCGGTAAATCTTCTTTCGATGCCTCTCCGCTTCGAGACTGCGAAGCATCCTGCGCGTGAACAAGACCGCCCGCCGTCAGACTGACGGCAATGACCAAAAATAAATACAGAAAATTACGAAACATAACTCAGTAAATTAGAAATTATTGGTCGCTGTCCGGCAGCGCGTCAACGATGGTCCCCGTAACCATCTCGACCAACTTCACTAAAAATTCATCTTCCGCCGAACCGGTGCTTTGTAAAGTCGTCCATTCTGACTGCAATCCGCTTTCCGAGCGACCTTCGACGCGCGCCGTCACCGACACATTATTTTGAATGCCGTCAATTGATTGAATCTCGACCGTTAAAGTGTAACGTCCGCGCGACCAGGAGACATCAGAGTTCGGCAGAATCGCATAACGGTTGAGTTCATTGCGGGTGATGACCGCGCCTTTGGCAAAAATCAGCGGTTCGGTGACGATAATGCCGCTGGATTTCCTCGATGCCGATTCGTTGACAAGCATTTTTTGTTCTTTCAAAACTTCCAGCACATTTTCAATCAACACATCGCGCCGCGAGTTTAGTTTGTAAGGATTCGCCAGCGGTTCGCGCACTTTCGTTTTGTCCTTGCCAAAATCGAAAGAACGATTCGGCGGATCGCTGCTTTTCTGAGTGCTGGTCGTCTTCACGCCTTCTTCCCGTATCTTTTGCGTTTGCGGGTCAATGCCTTTTTGCGCGAACGCCAGAGATGCGAACAAAGCCGTCGCCGAAATGATGTAAAATAATCTTTTCATAAATTCAATAATAGCTTAAACGATTGCCGAACCGAAAGTTTGATGTGAGTGTAATTCGATAAGTTGTCATCGGCTGTTGAGACCTCAAGTTTAACTTTAGGGTTTTGATTTTCGGTTTTGCATTTCCCACAACAGCAGATATTTTAGAAATGCGTGATGCGCGGCAAAGCGGGCGATGCAGAATCCGGCTAACCCGTCGAGAAAGCCGCCTTTTAAAACGTAATTTTGCAGAAATGTCGTCAGACCGACGGTGGCGATTTTCAGAGCCGTGGATTTTACCTCGCGCGCAAACATTTGTTCGGCGGCGAGCGGCGCGTAACGGGTGCCGATCATCCGGTGATGATGCGACGCATTTTCGACGCTGTAATGAAGAATATCGCCGCGCAATTTTTCGATGCTTGCGCCTGCGCTCATCAGAACCGATTCGTGGATCAAAACATCTTTCCAAATTCCCCGGCGGCGATCAAAAAACCGCAGTTGCCAATCGGGATACCAGCCGCCGTGTCGAATCGGGCAATTCATATAAAATGACAGACGCGGAATTTTATAACCGTCAGCCAAATTAGTTTCGTTTGTATTTTTCAATTTTAGAATATCGGCTTTTAATTCTTCGGAAACTCGTTCGTCGGCATCCAGACTGAAAACCCAATCGTGCGCGGCGTGATCGGCGGCAAATTGTTTTTGTCTGGAAAATCCCAGCCATTTCTGCGTCAAAACTTTAGCTCCGAGCGATTCGGCAATCGCTTTTGTTCGGTCGGAGCTTTCCGCATCAACGATTAAAATTTCATCAGCCCAAGCGACCGATTCGACGGCTTCGGCAATTTTATTCTCTTCATTGAACGCGACGATGCAGGCGGAGATTTTCACGAAAAGATTGTCGCAGAGTTCACCGAAAACATAAAGGGTCGGCGAACCAACCCTTAAAGTTAAAAATTAAGTTATGCGTTTATCGGACAATGAATGGTTTAGTCTTTGTCATCCATCGCGTCCATCGGCGATTCGACATCAATGTTGTTGGTGCGGAAAGTTGTCGAAGTGGCGCGCTGTAAATCCGACAACGATTTGTTGTAATCGGTTTCGGCGCGAATCTCGGCGTTGCGGGCGTTGGTCAAAGCGTTTTCGCGTTGAAATAAAAGAAACGTCGTCGAGCGCCCGACTTCATAAAGCTTACGTTCTCCTTCAAGTTGTATCTCGGCATTGTCACGCGCCCGCCGTGCGGTGG
>Ga0136611_10002527_pt1 | contig 12774 bp, 15 predicted proteins | sample AntDrymUQ2232306_2_FD_106645 | JGI IMG/M metagenome (GOLD analysis project Ga0136611, IMG submission 106645) | Polar desert sand microbial communities from Dry Valleys, Antarctica - metaG UQ223 (23.06) | ecosystem: Environmental > Terrestrial > Soil > Desert | place: Antarctica: Dry Valley... | reverse complement strand
CCAGCCTGCGCAGGCTGGGGGTGGACGTGATCGACCTCTACTACCTGCATCACCGAAGCGACACGACCCCGATCGAGGAGACGGTGACGGCCCTGGCCGAGCTCGTCGCGGAGGGCAAGGTCCGCGCGCTGGGGTTGTCCAACGTCACCGCGGAGGACGTTCGTCGGGCCGACGCGGTGCACCCGATCGCGGCGGTCCAGGAGGAATGGTCGTTGGTGCAGCGCGACGTCGAGGCCCTGGTCCCCACCCTCGCCGAGCTCGGGGTGACGGTCGTAGCCCACTCGCCGACCGGTCACGGCGTCCTGCACCGCGGCGACAGCGCGAAGGGCGCGACGACGTACGCCGGGCTGCGTTCGGCACTGTCCGACGTCGCCGTCAGCCACGACGCCACTCCGGGCCAGGTGGCCCTGGCCTGGGTGCACCACCGGCCGCAGAGCTGGGGACTCGGGGTGGTGCCGCTGCCCGGGACGACGAGCCTCGGACATCTCCGGGTGAACATCGCGGCCGCCGACCTGACCCTGTCCACCGCCGAGCTGTCACGTCTGGACGCCGCGAGCGCGCCGGCTGTCGGCGCCCCCCTCTAGGCTCGAAGGCATGAGCACTCGACCGGCCATCGAGGCCGAGAACCTGGTCAAGCGCTTCGGTGACACCGTGGCCGTCGACGGCGTCAGTTTCAGCGTGCCCGAGGGCACGGTTCTCGGGATGCTGGGCCCCAACGGCGCCGGCAAGACCACGACCGTGCGGATGATGACCACGCTGACGGCACCGACCAGCGGCACCGGTCGCGTGGCCGGCCACGACGTGGTCCGGGAGGCTGACGCCGTCCGTCGCAGCATGGGCCTCACCGGTCAGGCGGCCACCGTCGACGAGCTGCTCACGGGACGGGAGAACCTCCGCCTGATCGGATCGCTCTACGGCCTGTCGTCGCGCTACATCAAGCAGGCGAGTGACGACCTCCTCGAGCGCTTCTCCCTCACCGACGCGGGCAACCGGGTCGTCAAGACCTACTCCGGGGGGATGCGCCGACGGCTCGACCTGGCCGTGAGCCTGATCGCGACCCCGCCGGTGCTGTTCCTCGACGAGCCCACCACGGGTCTGGACCCGCGCAGCCGGGTCGAGCTCTGGGCAGTGCTGCGCGAGCTGGTGCAGGACGGCAGCACGCTGCTGCTCACCACCCAGTACCTCGAGGAGGCCGACCAGCTGGCCGACCGGATCGTGGTGATCGACCGCGGGCGGGTGATCGCCGAGGGCACCCCGCTGGAGCTGAAGGACCAGGCCGGTCGGGCGGCGCTCGTCGTGACCGTGTCCCGACCGGACCAGCTCTCGATGGCCGAGGGCATGCTCCGAGACCTGGTTGACGAGGTGCACATCGACGTGTCGGCCCGGCAGCTCACCGCCCCCGCCAACGGCCTGGGCGACGTGACCCGGATCGCGGCCGCCTTCGAGCAGAGCCAGATCGAGCTCGACGACCTGGGTCTCAAACGTCCCAGCCTCGACGACGTCTTCTTGCACCTCACCGGCCACCGGGCCGAGGACCAGGCCGAGCAGTCCGAGCAGAGCGAGCCGACCCGGGAGGTCGTCCGATGACCGTCGACAAGACCGAGCTGACCAGCCAGACGCCCCTCGCCCGCCCGGAGATCCGGCCCACGGGGCTGCTGCGGCAGTCGCTCGCGATCGTGCGTCGCAACCTCATCCACATCAAGCGGATGCCGGAGATGCTCCTCGACGTGACCATCCAGCCGGTCATCTTCGTGTTGCTCTTCGCCTTCGTCTTCGGCGGCTCGATCGCGGTCCAGGGCTCGCCCGCGGGCTACCGCGAGTGGCTGATGGCCGGGATCATGGCCCAGACGATCGCGTTCTCGTCGTTCATCGTCGCGGTGGGGCTCACCGCCGACATCGAGAAGGGGATCGTCGACAGGCTCCGGTCGCTGCCGATCAATCCGGCCGCGGTGCTGGTGGGTCGCAGCATCTCGAGCCTGCTGCACTCCAGCATCGGCATCGTGATCATGTCCCTGACCGGCCTGCTCGTGGGCTGGCGGATCCGGGAGGGTTTCCTGGACGCGGTGCTCGCCTACGCCCTGCTCCTGGCCTGGGGCTTCGCGATGATCTGGGTGGGGATCGTCGTCGGCTCGGCGATGCGTTCGGTCGAGGCGGTCAACGGGTTGATGTTCGCCACGCTCTTCCCCATCACCTTCCTCGCGAACACCTTCGCGCCCACCGAGGGCATGACGCCGTGGTTGCGCACGGTCGCCGAGTGGAACCCGATCTCGGCGCTCGTCCAGGCGGTCCGCGAGCTCTGGGGCAACGCCGCCGTGGCGCCCGCCGACGCGGCGCTCCCACTCCAGCACCCGGTCCTCGCGACCCTGCTGTGGGTGGTCGCGATCACCGCGGTGATGGCGCCGCTGGCGATCCGCACGTTCCGTCGCCGCACCCTGGACTGAGGTTTCGGTGGCCGAGGTGACCGGCAGGCACTCCCCTTAGGCGACCCTTACTTGAATATGGTCACCTAATAACGTCACACTGGTGTTGTGGAATTCATTGGAGACACCTCGACGCGCGAACGCGTGGCTCGGTCGATCCTCGAGAACGGCCCTTCGAGCGCCGTCGACCTGGCCAACCGGCTGGACCTCACGCCGGCGGCGGTCCGCCGCCATCTCGACCATCTCACCGAGGGTGGAGCGGTCGAGGCCCGTGAGCGCCGCGTCTACGGCGCGCGCGGACGGGGTCGTCCGGCCCGGGTCTTCGCCCTGACCCAGTCCGGGCGCGACGAGTTCGACCAGCAGTACGACGACCTCGCGGCCGCCGCTCTGCGCTACCTCGCCGAGACCGGGGGGGACGACGCCGTGATGGCCTTCGCCCGCCGCCGGGTGGACTTCATCGAGCGTGACTGCGCGCTCGTCCTTGCCGAGCAGCCGGGCCTGTCGCCCGCCGAAGCACTGGCCCAGGTCCTCACTGCCGAGGGCTACGCGGCCACCATCCGGGAGCTGCCGGTCGTCGGCAACCAGCTCTGCCAGCAGCACTGCCCGGTCTCCCACGTCGCCCACGAGTTCCCGCAGTTGTGCGAGGCCGAGACCGAGGCCATCGGCCGAGTGCTTGGCACGCACGTCCAACGACTGGCCACCATCGCCCACGGCGACGGTGTCTGCACGACCTGTATCCCGATCTCGACCACCGAACGTCCCAAGAAGGAGAACCGATGACCTCCATCGAAGAACTGAACCCCGAACTGAAGGGCATCGGCCGCTACCAGTTCGGCTGGTCCGACAGCGACGACGCGGGCACGAACGCGGTCCGTGGCCTCAACGAGGACGTCGTCCGCAACATCTCCGCGCTCAAGAACGAGCCGCAGTGGATGCTCGACCTGCGCCTGAAGGGCCTCAAGCTCTTCCACCGCAAGCCGATGCCGACCTGGGGCTCCGACCTGTCGACGATCGACTTCGACAACATCAAGTACTTCGTGCGGTCCAGCGAGAAGCAGGCGACCTCGTGGGACGACCTCCCCGCGGACATCAAGAACACCTACGACAAGCTCGGCATCCCCGAGGCCGAGAAGCAGCGTCTCGTCTCCGGTGTCGCCGCGCAGTACGAGTCCGAGGTCGTCTACCACTCGATCCGTGAGGACCTCGCGGAGCAGGGCGTCCTGTTCCTCGACACCGACACCGCGCTGCGTGAGCAGCCCGAGCTCTTCGCGGAGTACTTCGGCACCATCATCCCGGTGGGCGACAACAAGTTTGCCGCCCTCAACACCTCGGTGTGGTCGGGTGGCTCGTTCATCTACGTGCCGAAGGGCGTGCACGTCGACATCCCGCTGCAGGCCTACTTCCGGATCAACACCGAGAACATGGGCCAGTTCGAGCGCACCCTGATCATCGTCGACGAGGACGCCTACGTGCACTACGTCGAGGGCTGCACCGCTCCGATCTACTCGTCGGACTCGTTGCACTCCGCGGTGGTCGAGATCATCGTCAAGAAGGGCGGCCGCTGCCGCTACACGACCATCCAGAACTGGTCGAACAACGTCTACAACCTCGTCACCAAGCGCGCCACCTGCGAGGCCGGCGCGACGATGGAGTGGGTCGACGGCAACATCGGCTCCAAGGTGACGATGAAGTACCCCGCCATCTACCTGATGGGCGAGCACGCCAAGGGCGAGACCCTCTCCATCGCCTTCGCGGGCGAGGGCCAGCACCAAGACGCCGGCGCCAAGATGGTGCACGCCGCGCCGAACACCTCCAGCTCGATCCTGAGCAAGTCGGTGGCGCGTGGTGGCGGCCGGACGTCCTACCGCGGTCTGATCCAGATCAACGAGGGCGCGCACGGCTCCAAGTCCAACGTCTTGTGCGACGCGTTGCTGGTCGACCAGATCAGCCGCTCGGACACCTATCCCTATGTCGACATCCGCGAGGACGACGTCTCCATGGGCCACGAGGCCAGCGTCTCGAAGGTCTCCGAGGACCAGCTCTTCTACCTGATGTCGCGGGGCATGGAGCAGGACGAGGCGATGGCGATGATCGTCCGTGGGTTCGTGGAGCCGATCGCCAAGGAGCTCCCCATGGAGTACGCCCTCGAGCTGAACCGCCTCATCGAGCTGCAGATGGAGGGAGCCGTCGGATGACGGTTGTTGCCGACGCCCTCGAGACCTCGAGGGTGGATTCCCACCTGCACCCGCAGGGATCCTTCGACGTGGCAGACCACGTCGTGCCCACTGGTCGCGAGGAGATCTGGCGGTTCACCCCGCTCAAGCGCCTCCGTGGCCTGCACGCCGACGCGGAGTTCCAGGTCTGCGTGACTGCCTGCACCTGGCAGGCCCCCGACGGTGTCCGCGTCGAAGGTGTCGACGGCGATGAGGCGCGCGCGCTGCGTGGGATCAGCGGGTTGGTGCCCAACAGCCGGTACGCCGCCCGCGTGCTCGCCGAGGTGCCCTCGACCCTGCTGGTCGAGGTGCCCGCCGACGCCGACGTGCCCGAGCCGATCGTGATCGACCTCGTCGGCACCGACGCCGCCACCACCGAGGCCGGTCACGTGGCGTTGCGGTTCGGCAACCACAGCCGAGCGACCGTCGTGCTCAACCACTCCGGCAGCGCCACCATGGCCCAGGTCGTCGAGGTCGCCGTCGGTGACGGCGCCCAGGTGACGGTCGTCTCGATCCAGGACTGGGCCGACGACGCCGTCCACCTGACCCACACCCAGGCGCGGGTCGGCCGCGACGCGTCGTACAAGCACGCGGCGATCACCTTCGGCGGCGACCTGGTACGGATGGACGCCAACGTGACCTACGGCGGCCCCGGCGGCAGCGCTGAGCTGCTCGGCCTCTACTTCGCCGACGCGGGGCAGCACCTCGAGCACCGGCTCTTCGCCGACCACGACGCCCCGCACACGTCGAGCAACGTCGTCTACAAGGGCGCCCTGCAGGGCAGGGGCGCACACACGGTGTGGGTCGGCAACGTGCTGATCCGCAAGGTGGCCGAGGGCATCGAGACCTTCGAGGAGAACCGCAACCTGGTCCTCACCGACGGCTGCCAGGCCGACTCGGTCCCCAACCTGGAGATCGAGACCGGCGAGATCGAGGGCGCGGGACACGCGTCCGCGACCGGCCGCTTCGACGACAACCAGCTCTTCTACCTGCGCTCGCGCGGCATCGAGGAGGACGAGGCCCGGCGCCTGGTCGTGCACGGCTTCTTCCACGACCTGATCCGCAAGGTCGGCGTGCCCGCGATCGAGGAGCGGCTCGTCGCCACGGTGGAGGCGGAGCTCGCCAAGAACGTCGTCGGCAAGCACTTCTGATGGCATTCGCGAGGGCCTGTGCACTGGCCGAGATCCCGACGGACGAGGCGCTCGCCGTCACCGTCGGTGCCCACGACGTGGCGCTGGCCCGCAACGGCGAGGAGCTCTTCGCCCTCCAGGACCTGTGCTCTCACGCCGCCGTGTCCCTGAGCGAGGGCGAGGTCGAGGACTGCACCGTCGAGTGCTGGCTGCACGGCTCGCGCTTCGACCTCCGCACCGGCAAGCCCATCGGCCTCCCGGCGACCGAGCCGGTCGCCACCTTTCCTGTCGAGCTACGTGCCAACCCGGACGGAAGCAGCGACGTGTACGTCGACACCGACACCACCCTGAACGGAGTCACTCCCGCATGAGCAAGCTCGAGATCAAGGACCTGCACGTCACCGTCGAGACCGAGGACGGCCCGAAGGAGATCCTCAAGGGCGTCACGCTGACCATCAACGGTGGCGAGACGCACGCGATCATGGGGCCCAACGGTTCCGGCAAGTCCACGCTGGCCTACTCGATCGCCGGCCACCCGAAGTACACCGTCACCACGGGCACGGTCACCCTCGACGGCGCCGACGTGCTGGCGATGTCGGTGGACGAGCGCGCCCGGGCCGGGCTGTTCCTGGCCATGCAGTATCCCGTCGAGGTGCCCGGTGTCTCGGTCGCCAACTTCCTGCGCACCGCCAAGACCGCGATCGACGGCGAGGCCCCCAAGCTGCGCACCTGGATCAAGGACGTCAACGCCACCCTCGAGGGCGCCGGGCTCGACCCGACGTTCTCGCAGCGCAATGTCAACGAGGGCTTCTCCGGTGGCGAGAAGAAGCGCCACGAGATCGCCCAGATGCAGCTGCTCGACCCCAAGTTCGCGGTGCTCGACGAGACCGACTCCGGCCTCGATATCGACGCGCTCAAGGTCGTCGCGGAGGGGGTCAACCGCTTCGCCGAGGGCAACGACAAGGGCGTCCTGCTCATCACGCACTACACCCGGGTCCTGCGCTACATCACGCCCGACTTCGTGCACGTCTTCGTGGCCGGCCGGATCGCCGAGCAGGGCGGCCCGGAGCTCGCCGACCAGCTCGAGGCCGAGGGCTACGACAAGTACGTCAGGGCTGCCGTCGCTGGTTGAGGATGTCTCGACAGGCTCGACAACCGACGTCTCGAAACCCCTGTGAGCCGAAAGGTGACAATGATGCAAGGTCTGCTCCCAGACCTGGAAGTCATCCGAAAGGACTTCCCGATCCTGGCGCGCACCTTCCCAGGAAGTGACGGGGCCGGGCTGCCCCTGGTGTATCTCGACAGCGCCAACACCTCGCAGAAGCCACAGGTCGTCATCGACACGATGGTCGACCACCTCGAGCGACACAACGCCAACATCTCCCGCGCCATGCACCGGCTCGGAGCGGAGTCGACCGAGGCCTTCGAGGCGGCCCGCGACAAGGTGGCCGCGTTCATCTCCGCACCGTCGCGCGACGAGGTGATCTTCACCAAGAGCATCACCGAGGGGCTCAACCTGGTGGCCAACACGCTGGCGTGGGCCGAGGGCGACCTCAGGCTCGGTCCCGGTGACGAGGTGCTGATCACCGAGATGGAGCACCACTCCAACATCGTGCCGTGGCAGTTGCTCACCCAGCGGACCGGCGCGACGCTGCGGTGGTTCGGTCTGACCGAGGACGGCCGGCTCGACCTCTCCAACATCGACGACCTCATCACCGAGCGCACCAAGGTGGTGTCGCTGACCTGGGTGTCCAACATGCTCGGCACCATCAACCCGGTGCGCGCGATCGCGGACCGTGCCCACGAGGTCGGTGCGATCGTGGTCGTCGACGCGGCGCAGGCGGTGCCGCAGCTGCCGGTCGACGTGGTGGCCAGCGGTGCCGACATCGTCGGCTTCACCGGCCACAAGGTGGTCGGCCCGACGGGCATCGGCGTGCTGTGGGGGACGAGGTCGCTGCTCGACCGGCTGCCGCCGTTCCACGGCGGCGGCGAGATGATCGAGACGGTGACCATGGAGCGGTCGACCTACGCCCCGATCCCGCACAAGTTCGAGGCCGGCACCCCGCCCATCGTCGAGGCGATCGGTCTCGGTGCTGCCGTCGACTACCTCGCCCATGTCGGCATGGAGCACGTGCACCGGCACGAGCAGACGATCACGGCGTACGCCCTCGAGGGGCTGCAGACAGTGCCCGGCCTGAGAGTCCTCGGTCCGCTCGACGCCGCCCAGCGTGGGGGAGCGGTCTCCTTCGAGATCGAGGGCGTGCACCCGCACGACGTCGCGACGGTGCTCGACACCCGCGGCATCGCGGTGCGCGCCGGGCACCACTGCGCCAAGCCGGCGCACGCCCGCTTCGGTGTGCAGTCGTCGACCAGGATGTCGTCCTACCTCTACACGACGCCGGGCGAGATCGACGCGCTCGTCGAGGGGCTGCACTTCACCCGCGACTACTTCAAGGTGGGCTGAGCCATGACCGCCGGATCCAGCGAGCTCGACTCGCTCTACCAGGAGATCATCCTCGACCACTACAAGCATCCCCTCAACAAGGGCCTGCGCGACCCGTTCGAGGCCGAGGTGCACCACGTCAACCCGACGTGCGGCGACGAGGTCACCCTGCGGGTCCACCTCGACGGTGACACCGTGCGCGACGTGTCGTACGACTCCGTCGGCTGCTCGATCTCTCAGGCCGCCGCCTCGGTGCTCACCGACCTCGTGATCGGCAAGCCGGTCGACGAGGCGATGACGATCCACGAGGAGTTCCTGACCCTGATGCAGGGGAAGGGACAGGTGGAGCCCGACGAGGAGGTGCTGGAGGACGCCGTCGCGTTCGCCGGCGTCGCCAGGTTCCCCGCCCGGGTCAAGTGCGCGCTGCTGGCGTGGATGGCCTGGAAGGACGCAACGCTGACCGCCGCTGAGAAGGAGACAGACCGATGAGTGACCAGACCGCCCAGCCCGACAACGACCTGCCCGACGTGGACACCGAGGCGATCAACGGCGGTGGTGGCACCTCCACCGTCACCGTCGAGGACGTCACCGAGGCGATGAAGGACGTCGTCGACCCCGAGCTCGGGATCAACGTCGTCGACCTCGGCCTCGTGTACGACGTCCACCTGGACGCGGGCAGCAACCTCGTCCTCGACATGACGCTCACCTCGGCCGCGTGCCCGCTGACCGACGTGATCATGGACCAGACCAACCAGGCCCTCGAGGGCCTCGTCAACGACGTGGCCATCAACTGGGTCTGGATGCCGCCGTGGGGCCCCGACAAGATCACCCCCGACGGCCGCGAGCAGCTGCGCGCGCTCGGCTTCAACGTCTGAGCGGCTAGCCTGGGCGGCATGGACGAGTCCGCGGTGGAGAGCTTCTGGACCCTGGCGCGCAGCCAGGCGCGCATCACTTCGATGCCCGGCTACTTCGGGCCGACCACGCTCGAGGTGCTGCCGCCGCCGGCCTGGTCGTTCGGAGCCACTGTCCAGGAGGCCGATGAACTCCTTGCCCTGGTGCTGGCCGACACCAAGACCGCGACCTCCGGTGCGCTGTGGGACTACGAGGTCGAGGACGAGCCGCTGCCCGAGCGCGGGAACTTGAGCATCCTGCTCGACGGGACCGGCCACCCCCGTGCCCTCATCGAGGCCACCGACGTCGCGGTCGTCCCCTTCGACGAGGTCGACGCGGAGCACGCGTTCCTCGAGGGCGAGGGCGACCGGTCGCTGGCGCACTGGCGCGAGGTGCACGAGCGGTTCTTCACCGACAACGCGACCCATGACCGCGCGTTCAGCCCCGACATGCCGGTCGTGCTGGAGCGCTTCCGGGTGCTCCACCAGGTCTAACCAGCCCGGGTGTCGACCGCTCGTCGCATCAGGTTGCGCACGTAGTCGGGTCGGTCCCACGCGTGATCACGGTTGATCCGCAGCACCAGCCAGCCGTCGAGGGACGCCTCGTTGTAGCGCTCCAGGTCGCGCCGGAACGCCGACTTCTCGCCGTGACAGGTCCACGAGTCGCACTCGATGACGATCCGTAGACGACGGTCCACCAGGTCCGGGGTGATGGAAGTGGCAATGTGCACCTGCGGTTCGAGCGTGAGCCCGGGAACGTCGAGCCCGATCGCCCGGACCACCGACTCGAAAGCATTGGCGGCTCGTGCGTCGGCCTGCTCGACGACGCGTGTCGCTCGCGCGCGGCCGGTGCGGGGGGAGGCGGCCGCGGCCGACCTGAGCTCGTCCGTGCGCACCGGGCTCGTCACCTGCCCCTCGACGTCGGCGGATGCCAGGTCGGCGTACCTGAGTTCGATGCCGTGGCGCAGTCGCGACGGCACCTTCCGGTGTCGCGGCACCGTCACGACGGGGAGCTCCGGCGGGAGCTTGAGGCTCCATCCGTGCCACAGTGCCGCACTGCCGTGACTCGTCACGCCGGAGAGCCGAGTGGCCGGTTCGAGGTCGACACCCACGTCCGGGAGGCAGTAGACACCTTGTCGGAGCCGCACCACCGCCCCCTGCGCCACGGCCCGGTCGAGCGTGCGGCGTGGGCCCGCTCGCAGGAGCTGGCGGGTGGTCGCGACGCCGCCGAGCTCCCGCACTGTGAGGGCCACCAGGTCGTCCATGGCTCCATGGTAAGAACAGACTGGCAGTTCACGCACCCAGCGCGCACGCCGGGCCGGGACAAGTCCGGGAAGCGCAGCCGACTGCCAGTCCATTTTTCCGCCGACGCCCGACCGGGACCGGGGAAGTAGCGTGGAGACCGTGCCCGAGGTCCTCGTCCCGTCCGCGCGCGTCGAGAAGTGGGTCGCCAACTTCACCGAGCGCCACGGCTCCACGGCACTGACGGTGACCGACGGGTCGCTGAGGGGGACGGCCGACGACGGGTCGGCCTTCGCCGCGTGGCTGCCGTTCGACGCCACGTACGACGGGTCGGCGGACGCCGCCGCCTTCGCCGCGACGAGTGCGCCCCCGGCCGCCTGGGGCGTGCTGCTGGTGCGCAAGGGTGGCTTCGCCGTGGCCCGCCTGGCCGGGACCTCCGTGCAGGAGCACAAGATCGGGCAGCGACACGTCCAGGGGAGGACGAAGGCCGGCGGGCAGAGCCAGCAGCGGTTCGCCCGGCGGCGCGACAACCAGGCGCGGCAGGCCTACGAGGCTGCGGCCGAGCACGCCGCCCGCATCCTCGGCTCGGTCGGCCCCGTCGTCGTCGGGGGCGACCACGGCGCGATCGAGGAGGTGCTCGCCGACACCCGGCTGCGTCGGATCGTCCGGGTGGGGCCGTGGCTGCCGGTGCCGGATCCGCGGCGTGCCGTGCTCGACCAGGCGGTGGTCGACGCGCAGGCGGTCCGGGTCGAGGTCACCAACGCCTGACTCGCCCGCGCGTCCCACCCTCAGCAGTCGACGCGGGGGGTGAACGGCGCGAAGACGCCGTCCGGGTTGGACACGAAGAGCCACGCGTGCAGGTCGTAGTGCACCGGCACCACGGTCGAACAGCACCGGCCGGTCGCCCGGGGTCGAGGGGTGCTGGTCGGTGGCCGGCACGAACCACTCGACGGCACCGAGGCGTGACGCACCTCGGGTGCGGTGCGCTAGTGGTGGGCGCCGGAGTCGTCGTGGGCGGCCGCGGTCCCGGCCGCGGTCAGGGCCGTCGCGAGAGCGAGGCGGGCCAGTGATCGGGTCGGGTTGTTCATGTCTGCTCCTCCGGTGGTGCGGCCCGGTTGGGCCGTCGGGGGACCAGCACACCGGAGGACGCTGCAGACGACTTGCCACGAACTTGCAGCCCGCCTGCTCCGGGCTGGGCTAGCGTCGGGCCATGTGGCAGCCCGAGCCCGGTTGGCAGCCCCTGCCCAGCGGGCCAAGCCCGGCGACGTACGGCGTGTGGGTGGCCACCGTGGACGGCCGCGAGGCCGTGGTGAAGCGGCTGCTGCGGCCCCTGCCACACGACCCGGCCGAGGGCAGTGACCCGCGGCACCCGGCCTACTGGCGCCGGGCGGCCGACGTCGCCCTCGGCGGAGCGGTCCACCTGACACCAGGGCTGCGCGGCCTGCCGGATCTCGCCGTCGAGGAGGACGACGAGGGCCTCACGATCGTGTCGCCGCGGGTGCCCGCGGCGCCGCCCAACGGCCTGTTCGCCGCGCGCAGCCTGGGCCGGTTCGCGGGCGCCGACCTGGGCGACCCGCCGTGGTTGGCGTCGGGGGTGCTGGAGACCCGGCTGCGCAGCGTGGAGCGACGCGGCGGCTGGACCACCCTGGCCCGGACTCCCGTGGCCGACCTGGCCGACCGGTTGTGGTCGGTGCGGGACGAGCGGCTCGCCTGCTTCGCTGCGCTGCCGTCGGTGCCGTCTCACGGGGACCCGGTCGCTGCCAACCTGCCCGGACGCCAGGGCGACGACATCGTGGCCATCGACTGGTCGACGCTCGGGCGCGGTCCGCTCGGGGCCGACCTCGGCTACCACGCGCTCACCGCCCGCGAGGAGCTCGAGCCGCTGCTCGACGCCTACGTCGACGCCCTGCCCGCGCCGCTGAGGGAGCGCCGCGCGGACGCGGAGTACGGCGCCCGGGTGATGGCGGTCTACACCGTCCTGACACGCGCCGACTGGGCGCTCGGGCGAGCGGCCCTGGGGGAGGGCGCGCTCGCCGGGAAGTTCAAGCATCCTAGCGTCGCGCCGTACCTCCGGGCGATGCAGCGGCTCTTCCCGCAGCTCGAGGCGCTCTTGTGAGTCAGGCCTTGTCCTGAGTCAGGGCGTGGCCACCGCGAAGGTGTCGCACGCCTGCAGGGTGCCCTGGTCGAAGCCCGTCCTGAACCACGTCGCCCGCTGCTCCGCGGAGCCATGGGTCCACGACTCCTCGGTCACCTGGCCCTGGGTCTTCTGCTGGATGCGGTCGTCACCGACCGCCTCGGCGGCGTCGATCGCCAGCGCGACGTCCTCATCGGTCAGCGACGAGAAGAGCACCGTGCCGGAGGAGTCCTCGCTCTCGGTGGCCGAAGCCGCCCACATGCCGGCATAACAGTCCGCCTGCAGCTCGAGGCGGACCGCGT
>Ga0136611_10002526_pt1 | contig 12776 bp, 9 predicted proteins | sample AntDrymUQ2232306_2_FD_106645 | JGI IMG/M metagenome (GOLD analysis project Ga0136611, IMG submission 106645) | Polar desert sand microbial communities from Dry Valleys, Antarctica - metaG UQ223 (23.06) | ecosystem: Environmental > Terrestrial > Soil > Desert | place: Antarctica: Dry Valley... | reverse complement strand
TTGGCACCAGTGCTAGGCTGCTTCTAATTACTTGATAAGTGCCAACCAAATCACAACAACTTAAGTAAAACCTAAGGTTGTTTTTAAACTGGGATGAAGTACTATTTTGTTGATGAAAAAAACTATTTTTTCGCACTATTTTGGTTTTAGTTTTCAATGCTTTAACACCTTTAGTAGTTTGAATGTAATACTTTAAAAAGTCATTACGTACAACTTTCAAAGTATTAAACTCATACTTGCTGTAAGGTATACTATTAATGCTAGAGTTACTTTGACTAACCGTTTTATTATAACGGTTAATGCTTTTATACTTTGAGTAATTAAGCAAGCAAGCTAAAGTATTAAGTACATTAGATTTATTTTTTGATTCAACCTTGGTGTTAGCTATGTATTTGTTAGAGTATAAGGGGTTAAAAGCTTTGGAAAATAAAACAAATACTTTGGTATTAAAAAAGTTTAAACTGTTATTTAATTTGCTTTTAATTACTTGGTCTGCCAAAGTTAACAGTTTAACGTTAGAGCCTTCCAAATTGATAAAGGCAGGTTGATTAGAGTTTAAAGCACTAAGTAGTGCTTTAGATAAAAAAATACTACCGTGTTTAACATCTTTATACGATGAAGGCTTGGAAGGCCAACCTAATTGCATACCTAAATGGTTAACCGCATTAACTAATGATATGTTTGATATAAACAAACTACTATAATAGTAGGAGGAAAAGCCGACATTTTCAAAATTTCGCCTTTTGGAAGAAAGGCGAACACTTATGGGAGATGATTTGCTCATAACTATATATTTTTATTTTTGTACTACTAGACTAAGTAACTAGTGTTTTAATAGCTTAGTGTTAATTTAATATTTTAAAATTAATAATTAATTTTTTGTTGTAACACTAAATAATTTAGTTTAGTTTTAGTTGATCAAATATTAATAAATTAAGCGGTTAAAACACTAATTACCCTTATAAATTTAAATTAAAATTAAATAAATTAAAATTAAAATTACTGTTTTTTTTAATTAAAGAACTTATAACAATGAATTATTGTTAAAAGTTCTTTAATTAAAATTCCCTGTTTTTTTAATAACTTTAAATTAAAACCTATAAATAAGAGCTTAATAACGCCTTAGTAACTTAGATATTTTTTCTAAGACGTAAATAATAAAACCGTTATTGTCAGGGTATCCGTAAATAGGGTAAGATATACATACATTACTTTTTTTTTTATACTCTACAATGCCTAAAGTAGGTATACCAAGCCGGTTTATTTGACTAAGCAAAGCTTTGCTTTTTTCCGGATTACAAAAGAAAACAAAATCCACCGATTTTAGCCATGGGCTGGTAGCGTTGAGGTTTTGTAATACGGTCTTTTTCATTAAGGTTTTTTGATTCATCTTAGCACTAAAAACACTATTAGATTGTTGTAATACAGGATAATTTAAAGTTTGATACTTGTTAATTACGTAAAAACTTTGTAGTTTTAAGCTTTTTGCATATACATCATTGCTTTGTTGCTTTAGGTTAGATATAGAAAACATATTAGCTTTAACATATTTTTTTGTATACATTAGTGTTTTTTTTTCTAATGGAAATAGTGTAGCATAAGCTAGTGAAAGCTTAGAGTCCCAAAAGTAGTTTTTTTTGTAATGTACATCCTTAGAAAAAATAAGCTTGGGTTGCTTTAAATATTTATTAACGTTTAAGGTGACATCATCATTATAAACGTTAGTTTCAATTATACCCCTAAAAGGTGTAACAAAGGCCTTATTTAGTAGTAGATTATAATTAGTAGATTCCGTTTTCAAAAAAGCTTGTTCATATTTAAGGTTAAGTTTTGATATGTTTGATAAATTTTGTTTGTAAGAACATATGCTGTTTGAAAAAAAACCACCGTGCCAGGAGTTTGAAAGTTGTGCTAAGGTAGCCGTGTTATGACTATTAGTGTAAGCGCTTTTGGATATTAATTTAAAATTTTTTTGATATAAACGCAAGTTAGCTTTAAAAGATTCATCATACCCCAGGTTATAACTATTAACATCATGCTCTAAGCTATAAGTTTTAATGTTAATTTTTTTAAGTGTATTTGTTTTTTCTCTTTTAGCATATATATCATAAAAGTAATCAAAAAATCTATTATTTATATAGCTAGTAGTTGTAATATTAATCAATAATTGCTTTTTAAAATTAATAGGTAACTTTGTTGTACTACCTGCTATAGCACATTCATTACTTATGGGCTTTATAGGTTCAATAGGTAGATTTAAAGATTTATATATTTTAGAAAAAAAACTGCAACTATGATTACCATAGCTAGGGAAATGAAAAAATCTATGGTACTTTTCGGCTTTATAGTTTAAAAAGAAGCAGTTTAAATTAACTTTATTTAATTTTTCTAAATTGTTAAAAAGCGGTTTTTTATTTAAAAGCTGTCTTGTAAAAAAAGTAGTACTTCTACTGTTAGCTTTCAAACTGATGTTACTAGTTTTTGACTGCACTTTGATAGTACAATTTTTTTTTAATGAAAAAGTGACTAACGGTGAAATAGGTGGCAACAACATGTTACTAAAAGTTTTATAAAGCTTGCATTGGCCTTTAATAAAATAATTTAACAGTTTTTGTTGTGTTTTTTGAACTAAAGGCCTAGGGTCTCCTACAAAAAGAATACGTTTGTTATTGCGCGATGCAAATAAAATTACTTGTAATGCTTGATAAAGAGACAAATTACGTTTTAAAATAAAAGAAAGATCAAAGTTATCAACAGTGTTAGTAGTAGTAAAACTAGTATTATTTTTTTTTAAAGCATTATGTTTGTTATAGCTTTCTTGCTTGTAACAAGTTGTTTTTTTTAAGTACGATGTATTAAGTGTTTTATAGTGCAAAGCTAGATCGTAATTTAATTTTTTTGTATAAATTAGTTTATTATTTATATTATAATTTTTAAAATTGGGCATAATAGTAAGTAGTTTTTATTTATTTAGTCGCTTTGTTACCCCAGGTAATAATGCACAAGCTGCGTTAGAACGAAAAGCTATTCTTGATAACCTAGATTTTTTAAGCGTAGAGTTTCTTCCGCTTATTACACAACGATTTCGTACGCGTACAATAGTATTTTGCTTTAAGTGTTGCAATTTGGATGTTATAGTAATTTGATCTTCAAGTATGACAAATTCATTTAAGCTTTCATGTAAGCTTTTAAGAATAATACAATCCAGCTCTTTGGATTTGTATTTTGACCGTCGTTGAAAATCAGTAATTTGTGAGCGAAATTGTAAATCGAAAAGGTAGTCTTTTTTCATAGTAAAAGTATAAATTATTTAAGTTACTTAGTTAACTTTTTTTAAGTTTTTTTAATAATTAACTTAAGTTAGCTGAAAAGGTACTTGAAACCTTAACTTCGGCTTATGAATCCGATGTTTTAACCTATTAAACTATTCAGCTAGTAAGTTAACTAAACAAATTTTAAAATAATTTTTTTTTAGCTTCGCTTTTTTTAGCTTCGCTTTTTTTAGCTTCGCTCAACTATGTATATTTTACTAAGAGTTTATTTGCATCGCTACTTGACTTAGGTAATAAAGATAAATTTTTATTTAATTTTAAATTATTTTTATAAAATTAAATAAAAATTTATGTATTAGTTAAGACTAATAAAGATAAAAAAGATAAAAATTTAGATTAAATTTTTTTTAAAGATTTATCTTTTTTAATAATATATATAAAATATTAAGTTATTTTAATCTTAGCGTGTTAATCTTTTAGGTGAGCGGATTACTGGTAACTCGGCGTGGCTGTGAAAATCCATTGGACTTGACATTAACCATTCTAAGCTGTAAACAACAGTCGATCGATCTTTGACGGCCCAGGGGTTAGAAGGTGCCGGTCGAGCAACCATATAAGCTTCGGCTACTACCATAAAGAAAACAAACATACTTATTAAACTAACGTAAGAACCAAAACTACATACCAGATTCCACCCGGCAAAGGCAGTGGGGTAATCCGGAATTCGTCGTGGCATTCCTTGTAAACCTAGCCAATGCATAGGTAAAAAAGTTAAGTTAGCACCTATAAACAATAGCCAAAAATGGATAGACGCACCGCTTTCATTATACATTATACCAGATATTTTAGGTAACCAGTAGTAAAAACCGCTAAATATCGCAAATACCGCACCTAGGGAAAGAACGTAGTGAAAGTGAGCAACTACGTAATAAGTATCGTGAAGAGCAATGTCAAGACCAGCGTTAGAAAGTACCACTCCGGTTAATCCACCCACCGTGAAAAGAAAAAGAAAACCAAGGGCAAATAACATAGGAGCTTTGTACGTAATTCGACCTGCCCATAATGTAGCAAGCCAACTAAACACTTTAATACCGGTAGGAACTGCAATAATCATAGTTGCAGCTGTAAAGTACGCTCTTGTATCTATATCAAGCCCTACAACGTACATATGGTGGGCATAAACAATAAAACCTAATATACCTATTGAAGCCATAGCATAAATCATACCTATAGTACCAAAAACAGGTTTTTCTGAAAAAGTACTAATAACATGACTAATGATACCAAAACCAGGAAGTATAAGAATATATACCTCAGGGTGACCAAAAAACCAAAACAAGTGTTGAAATAGTACAGGATCACCTCCTCCGGCGGGGTCGAAGAAGCTGGTGTTAAAATTTCTATCTGTCAAAAGCATAGTAATACCTGCAGCTAATACAGGTAATGACAATAGCAATAAGAAGGCAGTAATAAAAACGCTCCAAACAAAAAGCGGAACTCGGTGCATATACATTCCAGGGGCTCTCATATTGATAACCGTAGTTATAAAATTAATGGCCCCAAGTATAGAGCTTAATCCTGAAAGGTGCAGAGAAAAAATGGCTAAATCTACACTTGCGCTAGGATGACCAACAAGTGAAGATAGGGGTGGATAAATGGTCCATCCCGTTCCAGCACCTGTTTCAACCAGTGCAGAACTTATAAGCAACATTAGCGATAGCGGTAAAAGCCAAAAACTAATATTGTTTAATCGCGGAAATGCCATATCAGCAGCACCTATAAGTATAGGTACCATGATATTACCAAAGCCACCTAATAAGGCTGGCATTACCATGAAAAAAATCATAAAAAGAGCGTGAGCGGTAATAATCACATTGTATAAGGCGTAGTTACCGTCTAAAATTTGTGTTCCAGGTAAAGCTAACTCTGCACGAATTAACATAGATAAACCTGTACCAATTACACCTGAAAACATAGCAAAAATAAGGTAAAGGTAACCTATATCCTTGGCTGAACTTGAAAAAAACCATCTTACTATCATAAGTATTAAAAAAACAGTATATTGAGTTACTATAACGGTGTTTTAAGCTAGTTTAAAATCTATGATAATTTGTAAAAAAAATAAAAAGTTAATTTAAAATTATACTATTACTTAATTAAAGTATACTAAGTTATTTGGAGCTAGAAGGATTCGAACCTTCAATAACATAAGTTAATAGATTTACAATCTACCGCCAAACCATTAGGCTTCAACTCCTTATTTAATTGTTATAAAACATTTAAATGATTACTTCAGCCTAATTAAAGTTTTAAATGCTTTTCAGCTTGTTAAAGCATTTAAAACCATTAGGCTTGGCGGTAGATTTACAATCTACCGCCAAACCATTAGGCTTTAATTAGGCTTCAACTCCTTATTTAATTGTTATAAAACATTTAAATGATTACTTCAGCCTAATTAAAGTTTTAAATGCTTTAACATAACTGCTTTTATAAGCAGCTTGTTATAAAAAATTTATATGATTACTTCAGCCTAAAAAAAGTTTTAATTAAATAATATATATAAAAAATTTAGTTTAAAGTAACATTATAAAAATAAAATAATTAACTAATCTTTGTAAATTTTTTATATATTTTTAATAATTAATTAAAAAGTAATAAGCATTAACCAAACACTTATAATTTCTGGGTAGATGATAAACAAAAGACTAAAAAAAGAACAAAGCGCTATTAAATAGGCGTTAGTATAACTTGGTACCGCCAAGCTAAAGTTAGCACTGTTAATATCATTAAAATATATGGTTTTAACTACTCTCATATAATAAAAAGCACTTACAACTGCAGAAAGCAGGCCTACAAAAAGTAGTGTTAAAGCCTCAGCTTGAATGGCACTATTTAATAGTAAATATTTACTGTAAAAGCCAGCCAAAAAAGGGATTCCGCCTAAACTAAAAAAAGCCAGTGTTAAAGCTAAAGCAACTGTGCTATTTGTTTTATATATTTGGCTTAAATCGCTTATCATTTTGTAATTATTACTTTTTCCAGTGCTTTCATAGCAGTAATGCGGATTAATTAATATGCTAAATAAAATGATATTTAATGTAATATAAACAATTAAATGTAAAATTACCGATTGCAAAGACCCAGTACAAAGTCCCAGTAAAAACCAGCCTACGTTACTAATACCCGAAAAAGCTATTAATCGTTTTATTTTAATTTGACGCATTGCACTTAAAGTACCTACCACTAAGGTGGATAGTGTTACCAAGCTTAAAAGCTCCAAAAGCAACATATCTGTCATAACTACAAAGCGAGCTAAAACTGCTAAGGCCGCTACTTTTGCAGTTAATGCAAAAAAAGCTGTTACACTCATAGGACTACCTTCATAAACATCCGGGGCCCACATATGAAAGGGAACCGCGGCTAATTTAAACAGTAAACTAATAATTATACATGCAAGGCCTACAACTAGTCCAATAAGATAGTTAGGCGCTTGTTTAAAACTGTTTAGCGACTCTAAGTCCCAGTTAGCTACGCTATAAAAATCTAATGTAGATTCTTTAAAGTTACTTGCACTTTGAAGTAAGCATGCAACGTCGTCAAAATATATAGAACCTGTTGAGCCATAGATTAAGCTTATACCAAAAAGTAAAAAGGCTGAACTAAAAGCTCCCAAAATAAAATATTTTAACCCAGCTTCTGCGGAAAACTCACAACGTGATTTGGAACACGCTAGTAGATAAAAACTTAAACTTTGAAGTTCAATGCTTAAGTAAAAAGTTAAAAAATTATAACTGCTTATTAAACAAAGCATACCTATAATAGATAGGTAAATAACTAAAAGAAATTCGTAGTTAACGTAGTTATTGTTACTACTTGCATTATAGATTTTAATATCAGCAATGGCTAAAGCTATAGAGGCTGCTGAACATAAACACACCAGTACTTTAAAAAAGCTTGCATAACTGTCGCAAATATAACTGTTTGTTAGTATAACACAAGTATTAAAACACTGGGGGCTGTTTAAAAACAAAACACTGCTAAACAATAAACTTAAAACAATTAAATTACTTAAAGGCTCAACAATTTGTAATGGAGTAGATAAGTAAGCAGATCTTAAAAGTAAAAATTGCTTACATTGACGCTCTCTTTTATTACCATTTATATTTAAACTAATACCTTGCGCTACTTGCTTAACCTTTGTTGCATAAGACGGCAAAAAAGCAAAAAATTTAGTGTTAGTGTTATTGCTTTGCCCTAGACCTGAGAAAAACAAAGCGTACAAGAGGAAAGCATTAATTAAGATTAACATAAAAAACTCAGGTATAATTAATATGAAGTCTACTTGGCTCATAGTTAGTGTTATAAAAAAAATTATACTTAATAGTATAAAAGTTAAAGGATTATATACAAAATATAGTATAATTATACTTAAAAATAATAAAGGTAAAAGCTAAAGATTTAATTACTTAATTTTTACGTTTTAGTATACTTTCTAAAGTAATTAAAAAAAAATGTTATTATAAGCGATTTTGCTCTAAACAGGGATCGAACCTGCAACCTTTCGATTTTCAATCGAACACTCGAAACCAATTGAGCTTTTAGAGCTTTTTTAAGTATTTACGTACTAATTGTATAACATATTAATTAATTAAAATACATTAGGTAATTTATATAAAAAATTACTTTCTTTTAATTAATTATTGGAGTTTAGCAGATTCGAACTGCTTTTTCTAATGTGCAAGATTAGAGTTTTACCAATTAAACTAAAACCCCACTAACTATTAAAATAATCGCTGTTAAACAAATATAAATTACCTACTGTATTCTAATTATAGCTTTTATAAGTATATTTATATTTTTTAAACTAATTATACATTTAATATTTAAGTTTTAATATATTAAAATATGTAATCTTTAAACCTTTCTTAACTCATCTATTAATAGCATTTTTTTATAATTAATGCACTTTGATACATGAAACATTAAAGATGATTTATAAGTATAGCTTAAATTTTTATTAAGCTTGCATGCTATTTCGAAGGCTGCTACGCTCGAAGTTTTACGCTTTAACACTAGAAGAGCTTCTAATGTTAAATTTAACATTAGAAGATAGCTAGTACTAGACTTAGGCTCTAGATTATTAGATTGTAAGTTGTACATTTCTAGATTTAAATCTTCAACACTAGAAGAAGCACTAATAAGCTTATTAAACTTGGCTCGTAGCTTGTTTGCTGTTAAAGTGCTTGGTATAATAAAAGTAGCTACATAGTAATATATAGAAAAAAAAGAAATTAGTAGGTAAAAGTACTGAGAAAAAAAAGATAAAGTATCTAGTTGTGGCATTTTTAGGTTATAATGTAATAATTAATGCATTTTAAATAAGCTATTAAACTACATTATTAATAGAAAATAGTTAGATTGTAAGTATATTTAATAACACTACGTTTATACTAGTTTAATAATAATAATATATTTAAAATAATCTTAACAAGTTTTTTCCTAAAAATTTAATAGTATAATAGTTACTTAAAAAGATGATTTAAAGCTTTAACTTATTTTTTTGTATACTACTAATATAAAATAGTTATATTAGTAGTATATTAATTTATATTAAGTTAGATTCTAATTTTTTAATTAAAAAAAGAAAACTTTTAAATTGTTTTTGATTGTTTTGTAAAAGCGATGTACTTACTTTTTGTATATTAGATTGAATATTGCAAAAAGACGTTTTTGCTAAAGCTTCAACCATTGTTATAGTCACTGGAAAAGAACGTAAGTTCGTTTTACGTATTAAGTAAAGACTTTGTTTAATTTCATCACTTTGAATCCAAATATTAGTGTTGCCTTCCTTCACAAAAGCGCCTAATAGTTGATTTAAATCTATAGGAAAATTTACACGTAATATATTTAACAAGTCTTTAGTTTTTGGGCTTTTTTTAGTGTATATATTAGTATAACCGCTTTTATTATTTTGTAGTTTATAGTTTGTTAGTAGTGATTCTAAAAGCAACGCACACTTGATAACATATTTGACCTTTTGAAAAGATTTACTTACTTTATTTTCTAATATTATATTTGTTTTATTATTTAGGTTTAAACCTAAAAGGAAAACGCCACAACCCTTCAAGGGCAACACTGCGTTTAGAAAAAAGCGGTTAAGCGCTCGTTTGGGAAAGCTTGTAAAACTAAACGTAGTGTACCAGCGATTTTTTAATGAAGATTGTAATATAGTCGATTTTGTAATATTTAAATTTTCAGCGTAGTGTTTATATGCTTCATCATGCTTGGCCCTATCAAAATTCTGCATTTTTGATAGATCTTTCAAGTTAGCCCAAACAAATAAAAGGTCGTTTTTTTCAAAAAGATAGGTACTACGCCTTTTTAATAGATTGTTATACGTAGATGAATCCTTGGATAATTTACTCATAGTTGAATATTTAGTTATATCAAATGTAAAGCTGGGAAATTTCAAAACCCCTTAAGTTAGAAAAAAGAGTGTAGTCTAAACTATCTAATTCGTTAAAAACAAAAACATTATTTAGTGCAAAAGATATAGTTTGATGAATTGCTTTAACTTTAATATTTTTTTGATGTTTTTTAAATGTTACTTGTATTTTAGAGTTGCTTTTAAGCTCAGACGCAGCTATAAAAAGCCATTTATAAAAAAACTCGTAAGCGTTGATGCTACGCAAAGTAGACTTCATACCTAATAAAGCGTTTTTGCTAAGCTTAAAGCCGCTTACATTTTTAATTGCATATATTTTGGACGGTGTTTGACAACTTATAGTCGAAAAAGCAAGATCTAGGTTACTACTATTACTAGGATCAACTAAATATTGGCCGCTATTGGAATGTAACACTATTTTTTGTAAAGTTAAAACGTTTAAAAGTCTTCGCTCTGTAGCGACCGGTTTTTTAAAAACTAATACATTGTTGAGCGAAGCTAAAAAGAGCGAAGCTAAAACAAAATTTTGTTTTTTCTTTGTGCTCATACCAGTGTTTTTTAGTTTTTTAGCTGTATTATAGTTATTTATTAATATAGGCTGCTTATTAATAAAACTTTTAGTTTTATCTTCTTTTAAATTTATTTTTGAAGGTAAAGGTAATATTGAAATCTGATTTATAGCTAAGTTTTGATCGTATAAAAGTGCGTAACGACATAAATCATAAGTAATCCAGCGTTGATAACTTATACCTAAAAAATAACTATACGATTTATTAATATTTTTATGCTCGATAATTGTACATGAAGAGCCTGTTTTGACACCTTGTTTGTGATAATTTTTTAATTCAACCTTATCTACTAACCTAAAAGCTTTAGCCTTGGAAGCAAGGCAAACAAAGTAAATAGTACGACAAGAAGAGAAAAAAAACATAACATTTAAAGTTTTTGTTTCAATTTTTTTATTTCGGATCATATATATGAAGTTAATATATTAGTTAAAGTAAATTAAATATGTACTATTTAATATAAATATGTACTATTTAATATAAATATGTACTATTTAATATAAATATGTACTATTTAATATTTTTTTAAAGCTAATAATAATTTAAAGACGTTGAAAAAAAAATAAAAAGCTAACTACTATAAGCTTTCTTATAATTAAGATTAATACAGGTTAATTACAATTATTTAATAGTGTTTTAAATTTTAGTAATTAACCTTTATTACGTTAGCTTAAAAATAAATGTTCTATTAGACTCGAACTAATAACCTTCGAGTTCGAAGCTCGACGCTCTGATCCGATTGAGCTAAGAACACTTAAATATTAAGCTTTTCTATATTAAAATAACGTTATAAAATATATTTAATTAACGTATTTGATTCGAAGATGTGTTTTTTTAGTTAACTCTTTAAAAATGGTAGCTAAGGTATCAATCTTTACGCCACTAAATTCCATGAAAACCATTCCGCTAGTAATCTTGGCCTCGTAATGACTTATAGCTCCCTTTCCGCGTCCCATTCGCGTTTCAGCAGACCGCGACGTTACTGGAGTATCTGCGCAAATACGTATCCAAAAACGCCCATTTTTTTTTAATATTCGAGATACTGCTAAACGGGCAGTAATTAATGATTTAGAGCTTAATGTACCGCCTTCTTGAAAATAAATGCCGCAAGATCCAAAGCGGATCTTGTCAAAGTGTGAACTATACACTGCTGTTTCAGCTTTAGCGCTTTTTAAAAAAACTGAATGTAAGGCATAACTATTTACCTTTCTAAGTACATTAAAATCTACAAAACTTTTTTTTATAATTTCTCTTTTTAATGATTTATTTGCGTAATTGCTTAAAAAATCTTCAGTAGTTGTAGCATATAAACTATTATTTGGTTTTTCAGTATAGCTTATATACTTAGCCTTTGAAGTAATAATACAAAAACGTTTAAATTCACTTTTAAAATCAAAATAACGGTAGCACTGACTTAACACATCATTAGGTAAAAAATTATGATTACTAGTGTTGCTATGATTTAACTTTAAAAACTGAAAGATTATACTAAGATCTTTTAATGTTAATGTTTTTGAAAGTAAATTCAAAGCGTTATTAGAGTTATTAAGTATAGGCTTTGATAATGTATTTATTATGTCAGCTTGATCAAAAAAACTATTTTTTCGCACTAGAAAAAAACTATTTTTTCGCACTATATTGTTTTCTAAAAACACTATTTTTTCGCACTTTAAACTATTATATTTTTTTAAATTGTTTTTATTTATTAGCCTTCTCAGTCGAGACGACGAATCGTAATTTTTATTTTTAGTTGTTTTATTTCGAAAGCTTAATCGATAACTGCGCGTTTTAGGTATAAAACTCATAACTTTAGATTATTTATTTAAAAAAAATCTACTTTTTTTCAATAATATATATAATAAAATCAAAATTATTAAAAAAAAATAAAAAAAAAATAAGCTTATTTTCAATAATATATATAATAAAATCAAAATTATTAAAAAAAAATAAAAAAAAAATAAGCTTTTTTTTTTAATTACTTAATATTTTTTAAGTGTCTGCTTTTTTGAGCGAAGCGCTGAGTCGAACAGCGACCTTCGGAGCATGAGACCGACGAACTAACCTTTGCTCTACTTCGCATTATATATGTTAGCTAAAAATAACTATTTTAATTTTTAAAACACTTGTACTTGTTAATAACTGTATACTGGGGCGGTTAGACTCGAACTAACAATCTCTTTGACCAAAACAAAAAGCCTTACCAATTAGGCCACGTCCCAAAGGTAATATACATATAAACTACTAAAAAAAAGATTACTAACTAAATAGTTTAAATATAATAGATTAGCGCTATGAAAGATTTGAACTTTCTCAGATGACTTACAAAATCATAATTCTACCAATTAAATTAATAGCGCTTTTTAAAAAAATAACGTTAATTAAACAAAAAATGTTTTAAATATAATAGTAATTTTATTTTAAATATAATAGTAATTTTATTTTAAATTATTAACTATATTAACTTTTTTATTATCTATATAAGATATATATATA
>Ga0136611_10002525_pt1 | contig 12777 bp, 10 predicted proteins | sample AntDrymUQ2232306_2_FD_106645 | JGI IMG/M metagenome (GOLD analysis project Ga0136611, IMG submission 106645) | Polar desert sand microbial communities from Dry Valleys, Antarctica - metaG UQ223 (23.06) | ecosystem: Environmental > Terrestrial > Soil > Desert | place: Antarctica: Dry Valley... | reverse complement strand
CGAGGGCGCGCTCGGCATCGGCATGGGGATCAACTATACGCCGGCGGCGACACGCGAGGAGATCATGCGTGTATTCGGCGTCGCGGCGCGGCACCACGCGCCGGTGTTCGTGCATCTTCGCTCAGCGGGACTCCTCGACCACACCGGTGGCGTGGCTGGCTTGCAAGAGGTGATTGCCGACGCGGCGGCGACCGGCGCACCGCTGCACATAGTACACGTGACGAGTATGGGGCTCGGTGCCACGCCGGTATTGCTCGACATGATCAACGGCGCGCGCAAACGTGGGCTCGACGTGACGACGGAGGCGTATCCCTATACAGCCGGCGCCACGATGCTCCAGAGCGCGATCTTCGATCCCGGGTTTCAGGAACGGATGGGCATCGCTTACAAGGACATTCTCTGGGCCGCAACCGGGGAGCGCCTGACGGCGGAGAGCTTCGAACGCTACCGCAAGCAGGGTGGGCTCGCGGTGATCTTCATGATTCCCGACAGTGCGGTCGATCAGGCATACCGCGATCCGCATGTCATGGTGGCGAGCGATGGTGGGTTCGAATTTCAGAACGGCGTGCCGATCGGCCACCCGCGGAGCGCCGGCACGCACGCGCGCATCCTGGGGCGATTCGTGCGAGAGCGCAACGTGATCTCGCTGATGGACGGTGTGCGAAAGATGACGCTGCTCCCGGCGCGCCGGCTCGAGCGCGTCGATCCGGAGATGAAGCGCAAAGGGCGCGTGCAGCCCGGGGCAGACGCGGACCTCGTGGTGTTCGATCCGGCGCGGATCATCGATCGCGCCACCTTCGAGCAGCCGGCGCAATACTCGGACGGGATCGTCCACGTGTTGGTGAACGGGATCTCCGTGGTGCGCGGATCGAGTCTGGTGCCGGGCGTTGCGCCGGGGAAACCGGTCAGGCGACGATAGGCGCTGTGCGACCTTCACGCCGCGAACCGCCTGACAATGAGTTCGACAGCTCGCATTGCGCTGGCTGCCCTCCCAATCCCGCAGACATCATGCGCTTCATTCGTCGTTCATCTCTCGCGCTCGTCACGTTGGTCGCGGTTGCCGGCAACGCGAAGGCACAGAGCTCACCAATCGACGAACGAGTCGTGGACAGCATAGTCAACGACGCGATGCAGCGACAGCGCCTTGTCGGGGTGTCCGTGGCGATGATGCGCGGCGGACGGCTGGAGCTCGCGAAGGGCTACGGCTCTGCATCGCTGCAACCGCGCGTCGCCGTCGACACGGGGACGCGCTTCGCCATCGGCTCCGTCACGAAGCAGTTTGTTGCCGCGCTTGCCCTGCTCATGCAGGAGGATGGCCGGCTCAACGTGCACGACACCCTCTCGAAGTGGTATCCGAAGCTGACGCGCTCGCGTGAGATCACGTTGATCGACCTGATCAATCACGTCTCCGGCTATCGCGATTACTACCCGCTCGACTACGTCGACCGCGAGATGGGGAAGCCAACGACGGCGGAGCAGATAATGGGCAAGTATGCCATGATGCCTCTGGACTTTGGCCCGGGCATGCGCTGGTCGTACAGCAATACGGGCTACACCATCCTGGGTGCGGTGCTCGAGCGAGTTGGCGGCAAACCGTTAGGTGTGATGCTGCAGGAACGGATCTTCCGCCCACTCGGCATGCATGGGACGCTGTATGAGCCGACGAATCCCGGCCGCGTCGCGACGGGGTATGTGTCGTGGGCGCTGGGTGACATGGAGATCGCACAGCTCGAGGAACGCGGGTGGATCGGCGCGGCAGGCGGGATCTGGTCGACGGCGTCAGACATCGCACGCTGGGACCTGGCACTGGTGCGCCCAGGGTTTCTTGCGCCCGCCTCGCGCGAGATTCTGTTCGGCGAGCGCGTGCTCCGCGACGGAATTCCGACAGGATACGCCGGCGGACTATTGGTCTCGGAAAGCGCCGGCCGCACGATCTATTCGCATGGCGGCGCCACGTCAGGCTTCTCGGCACAGAATGCCTTCGTGCCCGCAGACACGGCTGCTGTCGTAATCCTGTCGAACACCGATCAGGGCGTGGGAACCGCTGCGCTGCTGCGACTCGTCTCGCCACCGCGCGCGATGTCCGCACCAGCGCCCGCCCGGCGCTCGCAGCAGGCGATGAAACCGCCAACGCCACGCGGACTCGCTGCCCTCGCCGCGTCGGCGGCGTTCTTTGGGGAGCTGCAGCGCGGTCAGGTAGACCGGACCAGGCTGAGTGACGACTACAGGGCGTTTCTCACGACTGCCCGCGTCGCTGCGGCCAAGAAGACGCTCGGGCCACTCGGCGCCGTGACGCATGCCGAGCTGCTTGGCGTGCACGAGCGCGGTGGGATGGAAGTCGCCGTCGTGCGGGTCACTGCTGGCGGGCGGGCGGTGAGGACGCTGATGTATCGCCGGCCCGATGGAATAATGGAGCAGTACCTGCTCTGGTAAGTGCGAGCGATCGCCCCTCTGCTTCGAGCGTTGGGTCCGGTCAGTCGGCTGTGACTCGCGGTCATGTAATTCGCTTCCTTCAGCCCGAGGTCCCGTTGCGCTGTCGACTGCTGACCACCGCTCTTGCTGCCACCACTTTCCTGTCGTTCCCGTTAGGTGCGCAGCAGTTCCCGTCGCTCGCTTTCACCCGCTCGAACACCGCCAGGTACTTCTTCGGTCTCGCGCTGGACAACACTTCCCTGAGCGGGAACGCGACGAACGGTCGCACGTACTCCGGCGGCGGACTGAGCGGCGACCTGGGTTACGGCTTCACGCCCGAGTTCGCCGCGTTCATTGACGGCAGCGCGGCTATTCTCCGGCGGGGCGGGACGGGCCGTGGTTACGCTGCGCATGTCGACATCGGCCTGCGCTACCACTTTGCCAATCCAGCAAGGCGATTCGTACCGTTCGCAGAGTTGGCGCTCACTCAGCGCGCTCTCATCTTCGTGAACATCCTCCAGCCCCAGTCGCAGACCGACATCGAGGCCGGCTCTGGCACAATTTCCGGTGTGGCGCTCACCGTCGGCGCTGGCGGACTCTACTTCGTTCATCCGCGCTGGGCACTGCGGGGAGGAGCGCGTTTCACGACCGGCAGCATCGAGATCGCGACGGCGGAGAACGGCGGCGAGACCGTGGCCCCGCTGAATGCCCAGAGCGTGCGGTTCAGCCTCGGTGTGAGCTGGTTTCGTGACCTTGGTCCGTGAGGTGAGAAGGACGGATTATGCAGCAGCGGACGCAGGTCGCGTGGCCGTCGGCTCGGGAGCTTACGAACCGCTGCGCGTAAAGCGGAAGCCGGTGACACGTCCCGCGCCGACGATGAAGCCCGTCACCCGCCCATCCGACGCGCGCTGAAAGCGCAAGATGCCAGCGGGCGACTGAAACGCATCGGCGAATACCGGCTCGAGCGTGATATCGCCGGCACCTCGCAGCTTGAGCTGCAGCTTCCCGTTGTTCGGTTCGATCCGCCACGTGTGGGCAATCTCGTCGCTGTAGTAATCGCCGGCATAACGCGCCAGGATAGCTGCATCGGTGGTTGCCGCCGGCATGCGGACGTAGAGGATCCGCTCTCCGCTCGGCAGGATCTCTTCGACCTGTGTTGCGCGATTCCCCCGGGAGGTGAAAGTGTAGGTCACACCGCTGGCCGATCGAAATTGATGTTGTGATGACGCGACCAGGACCATGCCTCCCGTCAGCGCAAGCATCGTGTCACGCGCCTCGAAGCGGCGCAGCTGTTCCGACTGCGCGCTCCAATACGCGCCAGCCAGTGGATCGAGCTGCGCCCGGGTAAGACGGGCACGTTCCGCCGTGACCGACGCCATCGGTGCGGCCTGCAGCGGTGCCGGAAGCCGACCTGCCAGCAACACCCGGGCGACTCGCTGGCTCAGGCTGGCCGCGTTCGCACTCGAAGAATTGCAGAGCAGCACGACCGTGAAGTGCTGGTCCGGAAAGCGCATCAGGTGCGCGCGGTAGCCACCATAGGCACCGCCATGTTCGATGGTTGGGAGGCCGCCGTAGCTGGTCCTGGCCAGCCCGAACGCATACGGAATGGCGATCCCGCCGTTCAACTGGCCACCGGTCAGGATCTGCGCAGCGGTCGCGGAATCGCCAACGATCCGTTCATCGAAATTTCGGGCCCACCGGGCCAGGTCTTCGACCGTGGTGTAGAGACCGCCATCCCCCACGACATCGAAACCCGGCACATTCAAGCGCCACTCCCCCGGGCGAGGAGATGAGTAGGCGAGCGCGCGATTCCGGATCAGCATCGTGTGATCATCCCGGAACTGGCTGTTGGTCATGCCCAGCGGCTTGAAGATGTTGGCCTCCGCGTATTCACGGAGCGACTGCCCGCTCACCCGCTTCACCAGGATGGACAGCAGCACGTAGCCGGTATTGCTGTAGAGGTGGCGCGCACCAGGCTCGAAGTTCAACGCCTTCTGGCGACTGACCAGATCCAGGAACTGACGCTCGGTGACCGGACCGTCGCCCGGCCAACCGGTCATGCCGAGCAGACCGAAATAATCGCGCAGGCCGCTGGTGTGGTGGATCAGGTGCCGCACCGTGATGGTCTTGCCGAAGTTCGGGACCTCGGGCAGCCACTTCCGCACATCATCGTCGAGCGACAGCTTGCCTTCCCTTGCCAGCAGCGCCACCGCGAATGCCGTGAACTGCTTGGACACCGAAGCCGCATAGAACGCACTAACTGGTGTGATGGGCAGGTCATGTTCCAGGCTGGCCATGCCGAAGCCCTTCGCCACCACGGTCCGGGCCCCGTCCACCGCGGCCACCGCGCAGCCCGGCGTTTGACTGTTGAACCCGGCGAAGATGGAATCGATCGACTGCGCGTGCAGGGGCGCCGCGAGCACGGTCACGATGAATGCCAACCGCATGGTACTGCCCATGATTCTGCTCCATCCCGGGGATCCATACCTAAACTGCCAGCGCTCATTGTGCGCATCGCGTTGGTGTGGAATCAATAGTCTTTCGGGAGTGCTGCAGCGCGGTCGGGTAGACCGGCGTAAGTTGAGTGCCGACTACACGGCGTTTCTCACGCCCCTCGCCGACATGTTACTCTCGTCGCCCGTTTCGGATTCCATCATGCGTGCACACTGCTTGCGGCGCGCCTTTGCGCTCGGTTTGCTCCTGCACTCGGTCGCGGCATGCAGCCGAGCCGTCCACGGCGGCAGAGTGGATGCCGACGTCGGTGCGCGCATCGCGCGAATCGAACAGGGCCTGCTTCCCTCGATGCGTGTGCAGGGCCGCGCGTACGCGTCCGCGTCGGTCGAGCAGAGCATGCGCGCGCACGGTGTCCCCGCGGTGAGCGTCGCCGTCATCAACAACGGACGCATCGAGTGGGCGAGGGCGTACGGATACGCCGACGTCGAATCGGGAAAGGCGGCGACGACAGCGACCCTGTTCCAGGCAGCTTCGATCAGCAAGCCGGTTACCGCGGTGGGTGCGCTGCGTTTGGTGGAGCAGGGGCGGCTCTCGCTCGACGAGGACGTCAACGTAAAGTTGCGAGCCTGGAAAGTTCCCGTAAACGAGCTGACGTCGCGGCAGCCGGTGACGTTGCGCCTGCTTCTTACGCACAGCAGCGGGCTGACCGTGCATGGATTTCCCGGCTACGCGTCCGACGTGGCGGTTCCTACCGTCGTGCAACTGCTCGATGGGGAGAAACCGGCGAACACGGCCGCGGTTCGCGCCGATATCGAACCGGGCAGTCGCTGGCGCTACTCGGGGGGCGGGACAACTGTGATGCAGCTCCTCATGACCGACGTCACGGGGGAGTCGTTTCCATGGCTGATGAGGCGCCTGGCGCTCGACCCGATCGGCATGAAGGCGAGCACCTACGAGCAGCCACTCCCGGCCTCGCGCGCGGCGGAAGCAGCGACTGGATACCGGTCAGCGACAAAGGCTGTCGCGGGCCGTTATCACACTTATCCCGAAATGGCGGCCGCGGGCCTTTGGACTACTCCGAGCGATCTCGCGCGACTCGTCATCGAAATCCAGCGATCCTTCCGCGGAGAGTCCAACAAGGTGCTGACGCGCGCGATGACGGTCGCCATGCTGATGCGCGGCGTCGGCTCGCACGGACTCGGCCCTGGGATCGACGGATCAGGCGACTCGCTGCGATTCAGCCATGGAGGCGCGAATGAGGGATTTCGCGCGACCTTCACCGGTTTCGCGACACGCGGGCAGGGCGCCGTCGTCATGACGAACAGCGACGCGGGTGGCGCGGTGGCCGCCGAGATCATCCAGGCGATCGCGCGGGAGTACGGCTGGCCCGGGTTCGCTCAGCGCGTGATCGCGCCCGTCGAGATGACGCCGGAGACGATGCGAGAGTACGTCGGTACGTATTTACTGACTGGCACTCAGATCCAGCTCAGCATTGCAGTCGAGGACGGCCGGCTGATGGCAACCCAGACTGGCGGATCTCCATTCGAATTGGTGGCGACAGGAACGGACGTCCTCACTCCCCTGGTGGACGCTCCGCCGTTTCGATTTGAACGCGATAGCGCCGGAAGGGTGACAACACTTGTGGTCGGCACCGCGCGGCTCACACGCACTGCCTGAGATAGCCAACCTAGACGGACATCTCTCGACTCGGCCGCTTGGAGATTCCGAAGCGATCAGTGCAGGCTCGCTGCGCTCGCACAGCAGATGTTCGCTCGCGGCTGAACGCGGCGACGGAGGAACGCCACGAGAACGCGGCGCCGCAGGCGATGGTGACGTCGCGTCAGGTCCGACTGTCCGGCCGCTCCCTCGCACCGTAATTTCAGCGCATGGAACTGCGGGACGAACTTCAGCACACACTCGGGGGCGCCTACACGCTCGAGCACGAGCTTGGCGGAGGCGGAATGAGCCGAGTGTTTGTCGCCACCGAAACCGCGCTCGGCCGAAGTGTCGTCGTCAAGGTGCTTCCGCCCGAGCTTACCGGTGGCGTGAACATCGATCGCTTCCGGCGCGAGATACTGCTCGCCGCCAAGCTTCAGCACCCGCATATCGTCCCGGTTCTTGCCGCAGGGGAGATGAATGGCATCCCGTTCTACACGATGCCGCTCGTGGAAGGACGCTCCCTCCGCGCCCGGCTCGATGAGGGCGGAGCTCTGACGATCTCCGAAGTGGTTGGCATTCTGCGTGACGTGGCCAAGGCGCTGAGCTATGCGCACGAGCGCGGAATCGTTCACCGCGACATCAAGCCCGACAACGTGTTGCTGAGTGGCGGTGCCGCGGTGGTCACCGACTTCGGCATCGCCAAGGCGCTCTCCGAGTCCAAGGTTCAGGGACCGGGTGCGACGCTCACCCAGATGGGCGCGTCCCTCGGCACGCCGGCGTACATGGCTCCCGAGCAGGCGGCGGCCGATCCATCCACCGATCATCGCGCAGACACCTACGCGTTCGGCTGCATGGCCTACGAGCTGCTGGCCGGCCGACCACCATTCGCCGGCAAGTCCCCGCAGAAGTTGCTCGCCGCGCAGATGGGTGAGGCGCCGCAGCAGATCGTGACGCTGCGCCCCGACACGCCGCCAGGCCTGGCAGCGCTCGTTATGCGCTGTCTCGAGAAGGACGCGATCGATCGCCCGCAGCATGCGAGTGACCTCGTGCGCGCGCTCGACACCGTGACGACAAGCGATCAGCAGCGCGCCATGCCGCCCATCCTGCTCGGCGGCCGCCAGATGCTCGGCAGGGCGCTGGCGGTGTACGTCGTCGCCGTCATCGGCGTCGCCATCGTCGCCAGAGCGGCGATCCTGGCGATCGGACTACCGGATTGGGTGCTGCCGGGCGCGCTCTTCGTGATGGCGCTCGGACTGCCCGTGATCCTGTTCACCGGCTACGTGCACTACGCCACGCATCGCGCCGCCACCGGGACCCCAGCGCTCACGTCAAGGGCCACACGCGCGTCACGAGGCACGCTGGAAAACATCGCCGTGAAGGCCAGTCCATACTTCAGCTGGAAGCGTACAACGCGGGGTGGCATGGTTGCCGTCACGGCGTTCGTTCTTCTCGTCGCGGGTTTCATGACGTTGCGCGCACTGGGCATCGGGCCTGCGGGTTCGCTGCTCGCGGCGGGCAAGCTGACGGGCGATAACAAGCTGGTCATCGCCGATTTCGTGATGAACGGCGGCGATTCGTCGCTCGCGAATGTGATCACGGAAGCTGTGCGAACCGGGCTGAGCGAGTCGCCACTGTTCACGATCGTCTCACCCGCGAGTGTCGCCTCCGCACTCCAGCGCATGCAGCGCTCTCCCGGTACGCGAGTCGACTCTGCCGTCGCGCGCAATGTCGCTGTTCGCGAGGGCGCCAAGGCATACGTGGCCGGAGAGGTCACGCCGTTCAGGCAGGGCTATGCGATCGCCATGCGTCTGGTAACCGCGGACTCCGGAGTCGTTCTCGCGTCGTTCCAACAGACGGCCGCTGGCCCCAGTGACCTCCTGGCCACCATCGACAAGCTGACCAGGAGGCTGCGCGGCAAGGCTGGCGAGTCTCTTCGAAAGGTCCGCGCGGATCCCCCGCTCGAGCAGGTGACCACATCGTCGCTCGACGCGCTCAGGAAGTACGTGGAGGGCTCACGGGCCGTGGACGCCAACCGGCCGGAAGACGGGATTCCACTGTTGAAGGAGGCCATCGCGCTCGACTCCACGTTCGCCTCCGCCTACCGCAAGCTTGGCGTCGCCTACCGAAACGCGAGCTTGTCGCGTGAGGCGGCCGACTCCGCGGTGACGAAGGCCTACCAGTTTCGCGACCGGCTCACCGAGCGCGAGCGTCTCATGCTGCTCGGCTACTACTTCGGAAGTGGACCTGGTCGAGACAGGGCGAAGGCCATCGCGGCGTATGAGAGTGTGCTGGACCGCTATCCGCAGGACGGCCCCGCGCTCAACAATCTGGCGCTCGCACTCGCGACGCGACGCGAAGGCGAACGAGCCGAGTCGTTATATCGGCGCGCCCTCGCACTGGATCCGGGATCGCAGACACGATACGGAAACCTGATCGAGCAGCTGGTGGACGGTGGGAAGCTCGACAATGCGGATAGCGTGCTCGTCGAATATCGGGAACGCTTTCCGAAATCTGCAATGGTCGTGGGGCTCCAATCCTCGGTCGCGTACCTCCGGGGCGATCTGGATTCAGCCACCCGAGTGCTCACCGTGGCAAGAACACTCGGTGCGCCACGTGATAGGGTGTTCACCACGTACTCTCTTGCCGAACTCGCGATGCTGCGCGGCAGGCTCGGCGAATCCTTCCGATTGCTGACAGAGGCGAGGCGAGAAGATTCCCTGCGTGGCGTTCCTCCGCGGCCGTTGATCGACTCGATCAACGAGGCGCTTGTCGACGTGATGGTGCGCGAACAGCCGGCGGAAGCCGTTCGTCGGCTGGAAGCCTCGGAGGCGCTTCACCCGCTGGCGACGGAGAGCGCAGAACGTCGTCCATATCTCTACCTCGCATTCGTCTACGCGCTCGCTGGGCGAGCCGAGCGTGCCCGCGCGCTGCTGGTTCGGTACGACGCCGAACTACGCGACTCCACGTGGAAGCGCGTCAAGGAGCCCGAGAGACGACAGGTTCTTGGCGAAATCGCGCTCGCCGATGGTCGGCCGCTCGACGCGGTGACCGAGTTTCGACGCGCCGATCGCCTGCCAGACGGCCCTGCCACCAGCTGCAAGATCTGCCTGCTGGTCAACCTGGCGCGTGCGTTCGACCAGGCCGGTATGTCTGATTCTGCGATCGTCTTGTTCGAGCAGTATCTCACCACACCCGATGGGAATCGAATGAGATTCGAGCTGGATCCGGTCTATCTCGCAGGGATCCACAAGCGACTCGGCGAATTGTACGAGAACAAGGGCGATAGGGCGAAAGCCGCGTCGAACTATCGGCGGTACGCAGAACTGTGGAAGAATGCAGACCCAGAGTTGCAGCCCAGGGTGGCAGATGTGCGCCGGCGACTGGAGCGCCTCGGGGGAGATCGAGGGGCGCTGAGATGATGCCTGACCGGCCGATGAAGCCTGGGACCACGGCTTTGCGGCCGGTCTACCTTGGCGGCGCGCCGGCCGACGCGGCCGCGGCCTCTGGGACACGCTGACGGGTCAGGAGAGCTCGCGAATGCCTGCCGCGATGCGCGCCCTGACCGCCGGCCCGGGATCCGCCGTTCGATTCCACTCAAGGCGCACGGCATCGTCACGAAAGCGCGCAATCACGTGAAGTTTCCAGTGCGCGACAAGGTTATATCCCTGGCCAGTCAGGTCGTCTTCCGTGATGTACGTGACCCCATCGACGTTGGCCGTCTTGGACATCGCCCGTCCGATCCGCTGAGCTGCGTGAATGGCAGCAGCGGCGACGATGGGAGGAAGATCGGGCAGTCGCTCGACATGCAGGCGGGGAACGATGAGCACGTGACACTGATTGATGGGAGCCCTGCTCACGATCGCCTGGAAGTGGGCGTCCTGATACACCGTCATCTCGGGATCATCGAGCGCGCAGAACGTGCACGGCTGATCGGTCACAGGGCCCTGTAGCCGAAAATCACTGGCTGAAACAGTCGCCCGTCGATCTGCTGTACGCGCTCAAAGTCAGCCCGCACGAGTAGCTCGATCACACGCTCGGGTGCGAGGGCGAGCTTACTCGTTGCAGTCGGCGGAATCATCGGCGCACCGTCATCGAGAGAATTCATCTCGAACGTGACCTCATGGCGGGGGTCGTTCCATCTCCAGACCTGCTGCAATGCGTAGCGATATCCCTGCCATGAGCGTTCGCCGCAGGGCCGGATCTCGACCGTACCGGGGGCGGGAGTGGGTCCGTTCGAGGTGCGCCGGCTTCGTTTGGCGGAAACCGACCGCAACAGCGCAGCGTAGGGCTGGTAGTCGCAAGGGTCGTCTACCCACTCGCAGGGAGTTCGTCATGACGTTACGCTCGAGGATACTGATCGTAGTCGCGGTGCTCTTTCTGGTGATCAATCTTGTCGGGACGGGATACGCGGCTGCGGGAGGAGAGGCTCTTCATGCCGGCCTTCATGCGGCGCTCGTGATCCCCGGCGCGTACCTCGCATGGCGTCTGACGCGGAGACGGAATTCGTCGAGCTCTGGGTACGACGAGGACTCGACGATCGCGGCCCGAACGGGCCAGCTCGATGACCGCCTGACACATATCGAGCGCTCGGTAGACGCGGTTGCGATCGAAGTCGAGCGGATTGGCGAGGGGCAGAGATTCATGACGCGCGTGTTCACGGAAAGGGGCAACAGCGCCGCTGCCGCGACTTCCGCAGATTCCGCGACGAGATAACGCGGGCCAGATTGGTAGCGGACGCTGCCCTGCAGAGCCGGTAACCAGGCAGTCACGTCTCGCGACCGCCTGCAACGAAGTGTCCAAGTCCCCACACGTTGATGATGATATGGGCGAGGACGACAGGCGCGAGACGCCGCGTGTAGATGAAGTAAGCGGTGAAGACGAGTGCCACCGGAAGCACTGCTGTGAGAGCGTGGATGCCCTGGTTCAGGTGCACTGCAACCCGTAACGCGACGCTGATGACGGCAGCTGTCATGAGCCCGTACCGGCGAGCGATCGTCGGGATCGCGTAGCCCAGCCACAGAATCTCCTCGAACACCGGGTTAATGAGGAGGGCTGCTGCCAACGTCCAGACCGAGAGCGTCCCTTGAAGTGGCACGTCGACCCGAAGCGCTTCGACTGATGGCACCGCAGCCGCGACCAGGAGAATGACCGCCACGCCGATCACCCACGTAGCGAACCAGAGGGCGGGCCCGCGGAGAAGATCGCTGCGTTCGGGCGCCCGGATGTCGTCGAGCAGGCGCCAGCCGCGTTTCGATAGCCACCAGCCGAGGGTGGCGGCGAGCACCACCTCGTATGCGAGCGTTGTAAGGAGGCGACGGTCCGTGATGAACCAGTCGACATCCGTACCCATTATCAGACTCGCAGCCGGGCGCGCCAGAAAGACAGCCACAGGCAGGCCGAGTGCGATCGCGGCCTCTCCCATCGTGGCTGTCTCGCGCGGCGCTGTCAGCTCGGTGCGTGGCAACAGGAAGCGTGTGAAGGTTCGCTCACCGGTCTGGGCGCGCGCCTGATTTTCCGTCCCATGGTGATCGCTCGCCACGCTTGCGCCATGCTGCTGCACGACGCTCGATAGCGCGGATGAAATTTGACTTGCCGTCGCCGTACGCGCTCATGTCGCTGCCGAAGCGCACGGCCAGGTTCTGCTTGAGTCTGCCGTACGCTGCCGCTTCGGCGGGGAACGCTCGCAGATAGTCACGAAAGTCCAGGTGACGTTGAATCTCCGGCGAGCCCACGGCGAATGCATGCAACTGGTGCGTGCGAACGCCATCGGCCGCGTTCTTTCGGAAGTACCGACGGCCGGCGATGCCGAACTCACCGAGCGCCTCGTAGCCCAGAGCAGCGAGAAGGTGAGCATGGGCATCCAGCGCCTCGACCGCTGGCACGACGCCGAGCATGTCGATCACGGGTTTGGCCACGATGCGCGGAACGGCGGTGCTTCCGATGTGATGAAGCTCGATGGACAGGTCTCGCATTGCCTCGAGAACGGCCAACGCCTCGCGTGCGAACTCCGTCGGCCACCTGGGGTTGTGAGGAGCCAGAACGATGGAGTCACCGGGCCTGTATCGCTGGTCGCCAGGGGATTCATCATCCATTTCGGTCGGGGATAAATGTGGCCGCTGTGTTCAATGTACGGCCGGTGTGCAGCCGACGACCGGCATGTCGGATCGCGCATGACCGCGCAGCGATCTCCAGCTCAGACGTGCTGGTCGAGAAGGATGGTGTTTCCGTCGGGATCGACGAGGACGAGGCTTG
>Ga0136611_10002524_pt1 | contig 12778 bp, 7 predicted proteins | sample AntDrymUQ2232306_2_FD_106645 | JGI IMG/M metagenome (GOLD analysis project Ga0136611, IMG submission 106645) | Polar desert sand microbial communities from Dry Valleys, Antarctica - metaG UQ223 (23.06) | ecosystem: Environmental > Terrestrial > Soil > Desert | place: Antarctica: Dry Valley... | reverse complement strand
ATGTATGGCCGTTCAGATCGTTACTATATTCGCGAGTCGGAAGTGGAAACCAACATCTCCGTGCGTTTTCTGATTGATGCGAGCGGATCCATGGCTCACCGGGACGGTGCTTATGAAAAAATAGATTACGCCCGCTATCTGGCTGCCGCGCTGGCTTACCTGGCCAACCTTCAAGGTGATGCCACGGGCTTGTATGTTTTTCAGGAAGGTGGCTTATTCTCCCTTGCTTCACGCCAGGACTTCCAGCACCTCAACCGATTGTTTTATCACCTCGAATCTATCAGGGTAAAGGGAAAATTTACTACTCCAATCAATTATAAAGATATTTACACCGGATCACGAAAGAAGGAACTCCTCGTATTCATCACGGATCTTTATCAAAAAAATACGGAGCACTTCGATTTGCTGGATACTCTTACGGCATTAAAAAATGAAGTTATTGTCTTCCACCTGATGGGGAAAAATGAACTCGAACTCGATTTTAAAGGCTATTCTGTCCTCGAAGATCTTGAAACCGGTGAGACTATAAAGATTGATGCCAAAACATCGCTAAAGCAATACCATGAAAACCTTGCATTGCATTTGAATGCCATCCGAACGGAAATGCTTGACCGCCATATCCATTACCGCATGATTTCTATGGATGAATCACCAGATCAAGCTTTACGCGAGTTCCTGAACCAACGAAATAAAGTAAGAGCTTAATATGCTGCAGCTTTTAAATCCCATATGGCTCCTTGGAATCGGAGGAATTGTGGTTCCCCTGATAATTCACCTATGGAATGTAAAAACTGGAAAAACACTGAAAGTTGGCAGTATCGCCCTGATGGGCGAAAGCTCCCGGCAAAACTCCCGGAGCCTGAAGCTAAATGATCTGCTGCTGCTTTTTCTGAGATGTCTTCTCATCATCCTGCTCTCGGTGCTTCTGGCTGAACCAGTTTGGAGAAGCATGCAAATGCCGAATGAAAACAGGGCCTGGATACTCGTCGAAAAAGATGCCTTTTCCGAAACCTACAGCAATTACAAGAAAGAGATAGATTCCCTCCTCAATGCCGGCAACGAATTACATCTCTTCCAACCGCAATTTGAGAAAGTTGATTTTGACGAGATGATGCAGGATACGGTCCTCGCCGAAACACTCTCAAAGAGTTCATACTGGATCCTGATCAGGCTATTGGAACAGCAAATTCCGCAAGGATCAAAGGCATTTATCTTTACCGGCGACAGGCTGAACCGTTTCCACGGTTTTCGCCCTGCAGTGAATACAGCCATCAACTGGCAAACCTATACCTCATCAGATTCCGTATCCAAATGGATCGATCAGGCCTACCTTTCCTCTTCGGGAGATATCCGGGCAGTGATCTCCCAAAGCAATCCGAAAAGAACGCTCAGGAAGATTGTAACCATCAATCCCGGCACCGTTAATTCGGGCATCAAAGCAAGCATCTGGAATGGCAAACCCTTCCTGCAGCTTAATAATCAGGGTCTGGCAGCCGACACTACCACCCTGACAATTGGCATAAATTCCGAGGGCTTTCCTAAACACGCAGAATATCTGATTGCAGCCATCAACGCCATTCAGAAGTATACTTCGCGGAAAATAAAACTAGTGAAACCATCCGCCGACCCGGATATCCTCTTCTGGTTGTCGCCAAAAAATATTCCGGTAAACATTGCAAAAAATATGAAACCCGGTAGCAAGTTGTTTCAGTATGCAAAAGGGAAAGTTAATTCTCAAAACACCTGGATTGAAGTCTCTGACGGGCAAACCTCCCTTCAATCGGAACATATCGCCTTATATAAGCGTATCACCTTTCCTGCAATTAACAATGGCTTTGCCATTTGGGAAGATGGCTTCGGCCAGCCTGTTCTTCATCTCGATCAGGAAAACGAACGTCTGGTTTATACCTATTACTCCCGCCTTGATCCCGAATGGACTGACCTCGTTTGGAGCCCGGAATTTGTAAAAATGCTCATGCCTTTATTAATTCCCGAAGTTCATTCCAGTCAGCACAAAGAATGGGATAAAAGAAGTATTGATCCAATTCAAATCCCGCCCAACTCAGACTTCAGACCTCAGAGCTCAGAGCTACTAATCGTTAAAGAAGACAATCTCAAAATTTATTTCTGGTTTCTTTTGATGATCGTCTTCATTACCGAACGATTCATCTCATTTAAAAACAACGGGATGTGATGGGAGGATTTAGTAGACATAGCTATTTAAAAAGTCTCCATAGACAATGGCTGGCTTACGCGCTGCTTTCGTTTCTGTTCATTGCCATCGCAATTTCCGCCCTTTTCGTTTCCATAATAGGCAGGTTTACCGTATTGTCAATTTGGTGTATCATACCGCTTACTTTTGTAATTACCAGTATCACAGTTCTGTGGTCAGGAATCTTAAAAACCAGCGAAAAATATCTTGCAAGGCTTTTGAACCAATCATACCCCGAACTGGAAGAGAGCGCTGAACTGCTCGTTAAACCCAATGGATCCTTGAACTTGCTTGAAAGATTACAGGTTTCAAAAATCGAACAAGAATTATCCTATGTCTCGGCATCAAAGCTAACGGCTGAACGGTTCGGCTCGGCAAAAGTAATCCTCGTTGTCGGATTAATTCTGGCTCTGGGCATAGGCCAAATTAAGTCATTCAGAATAAACGTTGATCCGACATCAAGCACTAAAATTAATATCAAACAGAAGGCTGTTCCTGATAAAATTCTCGCCGGCATAAAATCCATTGACCTAAGAATTACTCCACCTGTTTACACCCGACGGCCAGTTAGAAATCAATCGCAATTCTCTGTATCTGCTGAGGAAGGCTCATCCCTGACATGGCAAATCCACACCAGCCAGTCGGTTAAAAGTATCAGGCTCATATTTAACGATAAAGAAATTGTTCCGCTGCGAGCCATAAATAAAGAAGGAACGCGGTGGGCTCTAACCAAAACATTTAGCAAGTCTGGTTTTTACCAGGTAGACCTGGAAGGAACGATGTCTGATCTTTACAAGCTGGAAATGATTAAAGACCAGCCAGCGGCTATTCGTATCATATCACCCGCACAATATTCCAGCATAGACTTTGGCGAACCGCAACGTACAGCACTGCAGATCCAGGTTACTGATGATTTTGGAGTCAATGACGCATTTATCTCAGCTACCATAAGCAACGGCAAAGGTGAAGGAGTGAAATTTAAAGAGCAAAAGCTTTCTTTCCAGCAGAATTTCTCTGGGGCTGCGTCCTACAAGCTGAATAAAACTATCGACCTGAGAGGACTTGGAATGATTCCGGGTGACGAGCTTTATTTTTACATCCAGGCACGTGATAGCAGGTTGCAGGTAAGTCGTTCAGATATCTATATCGTAACTATTCAGGATACGGCGCTGCTTATGAGCATGGATGGTATGCTTGGCGGGATTAACCTTGTACCGGAATATTTCAGGAGTCAGCGCCAGATCATAATCGATTCGGAAAAGCTGCTGAGGGAAAGGTCAACTATAAGCGTGCAAGAGTTCAATAGCCGCAGCAACAACATAGGCGTTGACCAAAAGCTATTGCGTTTGCGTTACGGCAAATTTTTGGGTGAAGAAAATGAAACAGAGATTGGCGGTCATAAGGAAGAAGAAAGCGACCCCGCAGACTTTGGCAATCCAGAGGCAATAATTGATGCCGTTTCCCACAAACACGATATAGCTGAAGATGCAACTTTCTTTGAACCTGATTTGAAGGCCCAGCTAAAAGCTACCCTTGCGGAGATGTGGAAATCTGAACTGCAGCTCCGGCTTTATAAACCTGTCGAAGCATTGCCATTTGAGTATAAAGCTTTGCGCTTGCTTAAAGATCTCCAACAAAAATCAAGGGTTTATGTCGCCAAGACGTCGTTTAAGCCACCTGTGATTAAAGCGGATAAACGTTTAAGTGGCGAGCTCGATAAAATAATTCAGCCTCAGGCCATTCGAACGGTCGACTCGAAAGCGGATGTTCAAAATCCCCTCCGGCTTACTGCAGGTATACTAGCTGCAAACAAGAAAAGCAGGAATTTAAATGCCGGTGAAATCCTAACCTTAAATGAGGCAAGCCGAATTCTGGCATCAAGCGCAGCGGCACAGCCAGGGTTGTATCTGGGTCCGCTCGGAACATTGAGGAGTATTATCCGGTCTGGTAGGCTCACCACATCCTCCACGAACTTAGATGCGCTTGAAGCCGCATTTCAAAAGATCATCGCCCGGGAAAGCAGGTCGCCGCAAGCAAAAACCGCCGCACCTTATAACGATCTTGCGACCGAATATTTTAATAACCTCAAAAGGAACAAGTGATGGAGAAATGGATCGTGCTCGCTTCTTCTATCCTTGTTTTGGTATTTATTTGCTGGAAGGAAACCAAGCGGAAAAATAAGGATCGTATCAGCCTCCGACAAACAGCTTCGATAGTAGCGGTTCTGGCTCTATATTTCATCGCCCAGCCGATTAGATTCCAGCGAAAGCTGGATCCGTCCAGGAAAAATTCAGTCGTAATTTTAACCGAGGGATTTGAAAAAGATAGCCTCTCAAAACTAAGGAACATTCCTTTATACAGTACGGAATATTCAGTTGTTGAACAGAATAAAGACGTCAATTTCATACCCGATCTAGCATATTTTGTCCAATCCCAACCGGATATCAATAAGATTAATATTGTGGGCGATGGAATGGAGCAGCATGAGTTGGAAGTATTCCGAAACCATCAATTGATATTTCATCCTGGCCCAGTCTTAGGCTTAAATACCGTGCATTGGAACAACACGTTACGTTCCGGCGAAAAACTCGTCGTTCAGGGAAGCTTTTTAAGCAAATCGAATAAAACGGTAAAGATCCTGCTCAGGGGATTAAACACTACATTAGATTCGGTGGAGCTCAAGGCTACTCAAAATTTTGAACTTAGCACCACTCCAAAGCTACTCGGCAAAGCCATATTTTCTCTCGTCGCCCTTTCGGGGAGGGATACCCTGGCTCAAGAAAAGATCCCGTTCATTGTAGCATCAAAAACACCGCTTAGAATTTTAATCCTTTCCTCATCCCCTGATTTTGAAACGAAGTTCCTAAAGAGCTGGCTATACGGTGAAAAATATGCGCTGGCAATTCGCACCAATATTAGCAAGAATAAGTTTAGTACCGAATTTCTGAATGTGGAACGAATGAACCTTAACCGGTTGAGCCGAGCATTGCTTGAAAATTTCGATATTCTTCTTGGCGATATGGCCGAACTTAACCGACTCAGTGCGGCGGATAACACTGTCATTCAAAACCAGGTAAGCAAAGGAATGGGTTTGGTAGTTAGGGCAGATAGCGTCAATGGAACGGGCTTTTACCGCAAAGCATTTAACATTCGCCAAAACCGGGCGATCGATCAAAAAAATATTTCGCTCAGCTGGGCCGGACAAACATCAAAAAAAGCCTCGGCACCATCAGGCTGGGCTCTGAATATCGTTCCAGGAATCGGGGAACAAGTTCTGGTGAAAGACAATAAAAACCATGTTTTCGTAAGCAGCAAGCTCTATGGCAAAGGCCGCATGATCTTCAGCACAGTTTCCGATACTTACACCTGGATGCTGAACAATAATTCGGCAAGCTATTCAGCATATTGGTCACACATCCTGGAAAAGGCTGCACGTGAATCCGAATCCTTGGAACGTTGGAGCATTAGTAAAACACTTCCTTTGCTTAACTCTCCTACCCCCATACTGCTTGAAAGCTCAGTCTCGAACCTTCCTTCAGCTACTTCCGGCAATTCGACCTTACATTTCGAGCAGGATCCTTCCCAATTGTTTCGGTGGTCTGCAGACTACTGGCCAAGCACCACCGGTTGGCAAATCATCCGGTCAGCGAATAAAGAAAGTTCATGGTATGTTTTTGATCAAAACGACTGGCAAAGTGTTAGGGCAGCTCAAAAAATAAAGAACACGGCAAAATTTATCAGCAATAGTAAAACTAATACAGAACGCGCTGGAAGGTCAATACGAACCTATACCTATACCCTCCCGTCGGTCTATTTTTTTATGCTATTTTTGGTGGCATGTGGGTATTTGTGGGTTGAGGGAAATTGGAGCAGAGAACATAGAACAAGGACTTTCCCTTGACGTTTGGTAGGCGCTCTGTTCGTATCCCGCTCCCCTGACAATCTACCTTTGTACCAACAAATAGGTTTCATTCAACCCTTGGGTTGAGATTCACTGGCATTATATCCCACAGGCTTCGCCTTCGGTTTTTCCTGTTCAAGCCCTTCAGGCTTAATAACCAGCCTTATATTGTGATGCCCAAGCAGTACATACTTACAATACCCCAGATATATGACACCCGAAATGCCAAGCCTGAAAGGCTTGAAGAACAATAACCACGGATGAAATCCGTGGAAAAATGGAAAGTCTAGACAACATGCCAAGCCTGAAGGGCTTGAACAGCAGACGAAAAGATGTGGGTTCCCCGTAGCGGGCCGAGAGAAGGATAACGTAGTCATCTCAAATCCTTCGCTATAAATTGCTTCAATTGAAATAATCTAACTCATCTCTAAACCATACATGTCATTCCAGCGAAAGCTGGAACCTCCCAACTGTCAGTAAAATCAAATCTTTTTACGCCTTAACCCAAAAAGTTTATACCTTCAAATAACCAATTACCTTCCAAACAATATTGCGGGAGAACCTAAACAAATCTATAAATGAAAAGAAGTGATTTTCTCTACCTGAGCGGGATGAGTGCCGGGGCACTAATGCTTCCCAATCTGGATGCTTTCGCCCGCCACATTGATCCCATAGAGGCGCTCGATGGAATGGATGTAAAACTCAAAAAAGCGCTCGCCGATGTCGCGTTAAATACAGCGCGCTCCAAAGGCGCCAGTTATGCAGATATTCGCATAGGCCGTTATCTCAACCAATTCGTCGCAACACGGGAAAACCGGGTTCAGGGCGTGGCAAATACAGAATCATTTGGCGTTGGTATTCGCGTGATAGCAGACGGCTGTTGGGGATTTGCATCCTCTAACCTCGTAACCAAAGAAGATATTGCAAGAACTGCAGAACGTGCTGTTGCTGTCGCGAAAGCGAATTCAAAAATCCAGGGCTCGCCTGTCCAATTGGCACCACAAAAAGGCCTTGGCGAAGTAAGCTGGAAATCACCGATCGAGCGCAATGCCTTTGAGGTTCCTGTAAAGGAAAAAGTAGAGCTATTGCTTCAAACCAATGGCATTGCCATGGCCGGTGGTGCTAGTTTTATCAACTCTGCCATATTTGCTGTTAACGAGCAGAAATATTTCGCTTCCACAGACGGTTCTTATATTGATCAGGATGTACACCGCATTTATCCACAATTCAACATCACGAAAATAGATCGCGCAAGCGGTAAATTCGATACCATAAAATCGTCGAGCACCCCTATGGGTATGAGCTACGACTACCTTGAGCCGAGAGCTGAAAGCAAAGTCAACGGAATTGTAACCCGTTATAAAGACCATTACGATATCCTGGCCGATGTAAAGGAAGTCACGGCCAAGGTTGACGAGAAAATGAAAGCAAAATCAGTGGAGCCGGGTAAATATGATGTAGTGCTTGATCCATCGCACCTCTGGTTGACGATCCACGAATCTGTTGGCCACCCTACCGAGCTCGACCGCGTACTTGGCTATGAAGCTAATTATGCCGGAACAAGCTTCCTGAGTGTTGACCGTTTGAACTCAAAAAAATTCAACTTCGGAAATAAGAACGTAAACATCGTGGCCGATAAACTCCAGAAAAATTCATTGGGCGCTGTCGGTTATGATGATGAAGGCGTGCCCTGCAAGAAATGGGATCTGATCAAAGAAGGCATACTGGTAAACTTCCAGGCTACCCGCGATCAGGCACACATGATAGGGCTGGACGAATCGCAGGGATGTTCTTATGCCCAGAGTTGGGCTGATGTTCAATTCCAGCGCATGCCGAACGTTTCGCTTCAACCTGGCAAAGACAAAATGAGCGTGGACGATATGATCAAAAACGTGGAAAAAGGAATTTACATTATTGGAGATGGGTCGTTTTCAATCGATCAGCAGCGGTACAATTTCCAGTTCGGAGGACAAATGTTCTACGAAATAAAAGACGGCAAGATCGCAGGTATGCTCCGGGATGTCGCTTACCAATCGAACACCCAGGAATTCTGGAATGCCTGCGGCGGCGTTTGCGATGAAAGCGATTACCGTTTGGGTGGCGCGTTCAATGATGGCAAAGGCCAGCCTAGCCAGTCGAACGCTGTTTCTCACGGCAGTTCGACAGCACGATTTAATGGAGTTAATGTTATAAACACAGCAAGAAAAATATAGATATGGCCATATTAACAAAAGAAGAAGCTCAGGCAATACTTAAAAAGGCACTTAGCTATTCAAAGGCAGAAGAATGTGAAGTAAGTTTACAAGGAAACGAAGGCGGAAATATTCGTTATGCCAGGAATGCCGTTTCTACAGCTGGCGATATCAGCACGATGAGTTTGGGAATCAGCTCCACCTTCGCCAAGAAAACCGGAACCGCCACCATTAACGAATTCGATGATGCTTCGCTGGAAAAAGTTGTCCGCAGATCAGAAGAATTGGCACAGCTTGCCCCGGCAAACCCGGAGTATGTGTCGTTAGAAGGTCCGAAGACATTTAAAGATTCGAAAACCTACAATGCAACAACGGCTGCCGTAAATCCGGATATCCGCGCCGAAGCAGTTTTAAAAAGCCTAAACGTAGCCAAAGAAGCAAAACTGGAAGCAGCAGGCTTCCTGGAAAACACCAATAGCTTCCGGGCGATCATGAACTCCAAAGGTTTGTTTGCTTATAATAAGGATACAGACGTTTCTTTCTCTGTAACCACCCGAAACCAGGCTGGTACCGGTTCAGGTTATGCAGAGCAAAGCTATAACGATGTCAGCAAGCTCGACACGCTTCTGCTTACAAAAATAGCAGCTGGAAAAGCAAATGGATCAGCAGGAGCCAGGGCTATTGAACCAGGTAAGTACACTGTGATACTTGAGCCCCTGGCAGTAAGCGGTATGTTATCCTATATGTTTAACGGCTTCGATGCCCGCAGCGCGGAGGAAGGCCGTAACTTTATGAGTAAAAAAGGCGGTGGTACACGTTTGAATGAACAGCTTTTTGGAGAGAATATCAATATTTATTCTGATCCTTTTCACCCCGACCTGCCGGGCAACACCTGGAATGGCGACGGACTGCCGCAGGAACGCACTCAGTGGGTTGAAAAAGGCATGGTAAAAAAACTGGCCTATTCCCGTTACTGGGCACAGCAAAAAAATGTTCAGCCGCAGCCTTCTGCACGTAGCATGATCCTGGAAGGTGGGAATTCGTCGCTTGAAGACCTGATCAAAAGCACCGAAAAAGGCATCCTCGTTACCCGTTTATGGTATATCCGGATGGTAGATCCTCAAACCGTTTTGCTTACTGGCCTTACCCGCGACGGTACATTCTATATTGAAAACGGCAAGATAGCCTTTCCTGTAAAGAACTTCCGATTTAATGAAAGCCCGATCATTATGCTAAACAATGTGGAAGCAATGGGCAAACCCCAACGTAGCGAAAATATGATGGTGCCGCCGATGAAAATAAGGGACTTTACGTTTAGTTCGTTGTCGGATGCCGTATAATTGCTTCGCTACGCTCGCAATGACAATCACCTTGTTTCGCGGAGTTACATGTGTCGATGCTAGCCAAACGAAGCAAAGGATTCATAAGTTCATCGGAGTTTGTCTGGAATAGGATTAGTATGATTTGAGGATTATAGGATTAATAATAAATGACTAGGATTCATAGGATCGAGAGTCCGTGAACGAGGAGTCATTAGTACCCTTAACCCAAAATTTCAAATGAACGTATCTTGATACTTGATACTTGATTCTTGATACCAGATACTTAAACATGAGAAGAAGAGATTTTTTATACTTAACAGGAATCGGCACAGGTGCTACATTCTTACAGTCCGTGCCCGTCCTTGGCCGAAACATCCATATTGAGGATGCATTGATGCCGGTGGACACTGTTCTCAAAAAGAGAATGGCTGATATTGCATTAAATGCAGCCAAATCCCGGGGCGCCACCTATGCCGATGTGCGGATTGGCCGCTATCTGAACCAGTTTATCACAACACGCGAGAAACGGGTAGATAATATCGCTAACACCGAATCTTATGGTATGGGAATCCGTGTCATCGCAAACGGAAGCTGGGGATTTGCTGCGATAGATAACCTGACGGATGATAATATCGCGAAAGCAGCTGCCACAGCTGTGCAGATCGCCAAAGTAAATTCAAAGCTTCTTCTGGAGCCAGTAAAGCTTGCCCCTCAAAAAGGATATGGCGAGGTTAGCTGGAAAACGCCAATGGAGAAGAACGGCTTTGAGATCCAAATCAAAGAGAAAACAGACCTGCTACTTTCTGTTAATGATGCCGCAATTAAAGGTGGTGCCAATTATGTGAACTCTGCGCTGTACCTGGTGAACGAGCAGAAATATTTTGCTTCTACCGAAGGCTCCTACATCGACCAGGATGTTCACAGATTATGGCCAACTTTCACTGTAACCAAGATTGATGCTAAATCCGGAAAGTTCGAAACCAGGAACTCCCTCAGTTCCCCAATGGGTATGGGTTACGAGTACCTGAATCCTAAAAAAGACGAAGAGATCGATGGCCTGTTTACCATCTACAAGAAACGCTACAACATGCTGGAGGATGCGGAAACCGCAACCCGACACGTTACTGAAAAACTCACCTCAAAGCCTGTTGAGCCTGGAAAGTACGATTTGATCATTGATCCAACTAACCTCTTCCTGACCATACACGAATCTGTTGGTCATCCTACTGAACTCGACCGCGTATTAGGTTACGAAGCTAACTATGCCGGCACCAGTTTTCTTACCCTCGACAAGTGGGAAAGCAAGAAATTTAATTTCGGCAGCAAGGTGGTAAACTTCGAAGCGGATAAAACCGCACCGGGATCACTGGCCGCTGTTGGATTTGACGATGAAGGCGTAAAATGCAAAAATTGGGACATCATCAAGGATGGTATTTTAGTCAACTACCAAACCATCCGCGACCAGGCGCACATTCTCGGCCTGCCTGAATCACAAGGCTGCTGCTATGCCGATAGCTGGAGCAGCATCCAGTTCCAGCGCATGCCAAACGTTTCCCTGAAATCTGGCAACGCAGCGCTAAGTCCTGCAGACATGGTAAAGAAGGTAGAAAAAGGAATTTACATCTTCGGCCGCAATTCCTACTCCATCGACCAGCAGCGCTACAACTTCCAGTTCAGCGGACAACTTTGCTTTGAAATAAATAATGGTAAGATAGGCGGTCTGCTAAAAGACGTTGCCTACCAATCAAATACCCAGGAATTCTGGAACTCGTGCTCGGCTATATGTGATGAAAAAGACTATCGTACGGGTGGTTCCTTTTTCGATGGCAAAGGGCAACCGAGTCAGGTGAGTGCGGTTTCACATGGGTGTTCGACGACGTTGTTTAAGGGAGTGAATGTGATAAATACGGGGAGGAGGATTTAGGGAGTTGAAAGGGGAAAACTGAAAACTGAAGCAAACGTACCAAGGAACACTTAAATCGGTATAGCTTTCAAAATGTACATCTCGTGCGGTGGGTACGGATTCCGCATTTCGCTGGATTGAGAGGTTGAAGTATACAGTCTGATCATCTTCCCGACGTCAGGAATTGATCAAAATGACGTAAAATGATCATTTCGTTGGCTTCAACAAAATGATCGAACTAGCTAAAGGCGTACTACTATAGAACTTCTACAGCTAGTTGTTGTACATTAATCGAATTAGAATCGAAAACGTGTACCGCGTTTGCAAGGTTAAACCTGCCTGCGGTAGGCAGGCACGGAGAACACCAAGGAAAACACAAAGTGCACGGAGCCCTAAAAAGCTGTTTACTCAGTGCCCGTGGAATCTCCGTGCTCTCCGTGTTTATTTAGGGAACAGCAAAGAAGTTCTTTTGGTTTACATAGGGCCGACCCTATATCATCCTTGGGGTCCAAATCACCAGATTAGCCGCTTCTTGTCTCAGGCTAGGAATGGATGGAAAAATGCTGGGCAATGTTCGTTGCTTGCTAACCGTTGCCTATATACAACCCCTCAATCGTTCGCTTTTAATTATGATTGTATTGTGAGCGGACTATTTAGTCCTTTTCGTCTTTTTTGGATTTCTGAGCCATGCCTCAAAATCCGACTTTTTTACGCCGGCATTCTGAAGATTCGTATGGATATGCAGAATAGGAATGTCTTTGTAATTCGTTCGCACGGACAAAGGCCTTTTAAGTTTCCCTTTCTCATGACCGTCGGGATAATCGTACAAATCATGGTGATTTTGGTCTTTCCTGATAAATACCAGGCCAAGGCTCTTTAAGAACTCTATAAACAGTTTGGTCTCTATAGGTTTTACACCCATCTCCTAAACAGGAATAAATACCCTTTCGTTAAAGCTGCTAAGAACTGGTTGAGAGGCACGCATTTTAGCAGTCCTGACCTTAGCTTTAGGCGGGCGGTAACTGGCAGTCGGAAGTTTCTTTAATGTCCATCCCAAATCAAGCAACACGACCTCCAGTGTGCCCCTCTCACGTGTTTCTTCCAAGAATGTCTTTAAGGCGCTTTCAAATGCCAGCTTAGCATCTTCGGCCGTATCTGAGAATGATGACAATTCCAACGCAGGGCAATAGGCTACAATGTAATTACCATCTTTAATGAGTTTAACCTCCAGACTTACTTCTACAGTTT
>Ga0136611_10002523_pt1 | contig 12778 bp, 10 predicted proteins | sample AntDrymUQ2232306_2_FD_106645 | JGI IMG/M metagenome (GOLD analysis project Ga0136611, IMG submission 106645) | Polar desert sand microbial communities from Dry Valleys, Antarctica - metaG UQ223 (23.06) | ecosystem: Environmental > Terrestrial > Soil > Desert | place: Antarctica: Dry Valley... | reverse complement strand
GTCTGCTCGCGGAGGACGTAACCAGACAGACAAACGAAAAGGGAGTTCTCAACCTGCTCCCTTCGGCGGCAGAATTGAAAACTCCCTCTCGTGGAAGTGGCTTTTCAGCCACGGCTGGGAGCGCTCCTGTACGCAGATGCGAACTATTCTGACGTGATCCTCCCCGAGATCGAGGTGCCGAGGCTCTCGCGGCGGACGTGGAAGGTAAGTCGCCAGGAGTGTTTCTGAGCATTACGACAGAGCCAATTTTCCGCTCAGGCTTTTGGCGACCTGACTCCACTCGATCTGGCGTAGCACGGGTTGAATACTAAGGGGAGCCAAAAACTTCATGCGCCCGCTATAACCACGCCAGACGGGAACGACCACCCCTGACATACCGTGGGCTGTTGCCAAGGATTCAAGGCGCTCTCGGACCTTGTGCTGTTCTTCGCTGCTCCTGCTCTCGAAGGCCGAGTTCACAGGGACAATGATAAGGTCAATGTTCTGGCGCTGCATATAAGCGTAGTCGTAAACCTGCATGGTGCCCCTCCTGCTCCGTGTCGGTACCAGGCGACCGCCTCAGGCCGCTCGACACTTGTATTGCGTTTTGTCCACTACGTTATTTCTCCCCAAATCGGAAAAACGTACGCCCCGTAGAAACAGGGGATTCCAGGCCAGCGCAGCAATTCGACCTACCAGAACAACCGCGCATCATTCGGACCGCTCAGAAATCCCCGCCAGTTCCCTGACGCGCCACAAGGCTTCTAGGAGTGCAGGGGGTACGTCAGCCTCGCAGGTGCACTGTTTCGCCACAGCGTCCGCGATGTAGTGCTTCTTGGCGTTCGGTCTTTGGCTGGGAATGCACGAGTGGTAGATGCGCTGCTTCAGGCTCTCCGAGAATTTGTCGCTTTCTGCCTTCATTCGATCAATCTCGTCCACTCCCCATTCTTGCCCTTCACCAAATTGGAACGCCGCCTGAACGGCTCGGTGCAGGATGTCTGTGGCGAAGGCATCCTCGAATTCTTTCTCGCCGATGTAGGTCACTTGTTGGTCCAGGAACTCGGGGCCGCAGCCCAACTTTTCCAGCACCGATGGTTTGACGTAGGCGCTGGATGTGGGGGAGTCACAATCCTTGTCCAGGAGCAGGTGGATGATCGCCATGCGATTCTTGAGCAGGATTTTCAACACGGACTTCCACGCGCCACAGGTGCTCAGGTCAACAACACGGATGCCGTCGTCGCGGATATCGCGCCCGAAAAGGTTTTCATAGATGATCGGGACGGCCCGCTCTTCGCTTTCCCCCTCCACAACCAGGAACGCGCGTTCGTAGAGCAGTGCTGTATTGGTCAGCCCGACCGCATGCCCCACATCCTTATAGAAATCCGTGTAATCGGAGTCTTCCAGCCCCTGAATGCGGCAAGTCTCCCTCTTGCCATCATCCGCTACACGGATGAGGTTCACTGCCGTGATTGGAGCGCGATCAATCAACTGGAGTGAGTGGGTGCAGACCAAACACTGGGTTCGGGAATCTGCATCATCCACCAGTTCCACTATGTTCTGGAACAGTTGTCTTTGTGCCTGGTAGTGCAAGTTCACGTCGGGTTCATCGTAAAGTCGGATGACGTTCCGCACGTCGCCGCTCCCTTTGCTTTCCCATTCCAAGAGGCCCATCCAGATACGCTTCTTCGTACCTTCACCAAACGTTTCAAAGCCTTGCTCCCCTTCGCCACAATCCAGCACGATGCTGGGCGTTGTGACGGCCTTGGCGAAGTCAACGTTGGGGTGCCCGACCACTCCCTTCAACTTGTGGTGAACGCGCTGGAGGGCGGGAACAATGCTCTGAATTTCCTGGTTGAGAGCCTCTGCGATCTGGGCACGGACACCTGCAAGAACCTCAATCTCGCGCGGCTTTCCCGTCGCAGGATCGACAGGACTGATGACCTGAGACGCAACCACCTGAAGCCTGCGCTGGATTACCTGCTCAGGGTGTCTGTATTCGGTAGAAGCAATCCGCTCGATAAGCGGCAGGTGGGAGTTGAGTGTTGCCACCTCTGATGGTTGCATCTTCACCCAGCGCTCCACGTGTTGTACCCTGCCCTCATTGACCAGTTGCTCGCGCTGGTCCAGTCGTCCTGGGGCATTGGTGGCGGGACTTACGTCATACTGGTTGAGCACAGCCTTCTGGTCATCGGCGCGCATTCCCGCGAACCCATCAAAGCGGTCATCACTGTACCCCCTGCCCAGAACCTCAACCTCGTTCAGCACGGATGCTTCGTTCCGAAAGGTGCGGCGTATATGGAGCGTCCCGTTTGAGCGCCACACGTCAGGAACTGTGTCGTTCTCGTCCAGGTTGAAGGCACCATACAGGGTCAGCGTGTCGGACGCCTCTCCACTGGGCATTTTATGGAAGTGGTGCGGGCCGACGGACTTTTTACCGACAACAATTTCCACTGCCTCCAGTAGGACCGTTTTGCCTGCGTCGTTTTCTCCAATGAAGACCGCCAGCCGCTCCAGCGGCTCGAACTCGACCTGCTCATAGCAACGAAAATTGGTGAAGCGCATTCCAGAAAGGAACATGGCAGGGTCCTTTCTTAACTGAATTGACCCCAGTCGCGCGGCAAAAACCAGGCGGGCGTCCACGTCACAAAATCAGCGGGATCGAAGTTCTGCTCCAAGCATTCGATCCGTACAATCTGGTCGGGAAGAAGGCTCAAGACGTGGCTACCTTTGTCACTGCTGTAGTCCCAGAAGTGATAACGATCCTGGCCGTCCTTGGCACGGCGGCTTGGCCCGTAGTCCATTGGGGCGCATACGCGGGTGATTGGAGCGCGGTCTTCGTTGCTGAAAAAAGTGAGGAGTACGCGGTGTTTGGCGGTGAGCGCTTCGAGGAAGTGTGTGTGGTCTGTGTGCATGTTCACTCCGTTTCTTGCTTCCCCTAATTTATCTCGGGCTTAGACGTAAACCTTTTTGCCTCATGGGTTCCCTCAAGCGCGCGTGAGATAGACACCTGAATGATCGCGCAGGGGCGTGGCCTCCTGGGAGCGCTGATCTTACTGCTTGGAGTGGGGATCATTTGCGATCGGGAAAGTTCGTCACCCCCATCACCAGACATGTCGAAAGCATCGACATGTCTGGCAAACGTGTCGAAAAAAGCGTAAAATTTCGACAATGCCATTCGACAGATCAATGCCCTACAACGCCCTACCCCTGCTGCCGCCCACGGGGGTGGAACTGGAAACCAGGGCGGTGCTCAAGCAAGCCATCGCTGCCAACCGTGCGCTGGCGGAACTCAAGGGCGCAGGCGACATCATTCCGAACCAGGCGGTGCTGGTGCGCCTCATTGGGCTTCAGGAGGCCAAACTCTCATCGGAGATCGAAAACATCGTCACTACCAACGACGATCTGTACCGCGCTTTTTCCGATGAGACGGCTCGTTTCGACCCGCAGACCAAGGAAGTCCTCCACTACAACGAGGCGCTCTGGCACGGGTATAGCCGCCTGCGTGCGGGTATGCCGCTTTCTACGCGACTTTTTGAGGAGATCGTCGGCATCATTAAAAACACCGAGGTAGGGGTGCGCCGCGGCACGGGAACCGTGATCGCCAACCCCCGAGGCGAGGTGGTTTACACCCCGCCCGAAGGCGAAAGCCTGATCCGCGACAAACTCGCCAACGTGGAGCACTTTATCCATGCCCAGGACGATCTGGACCCGCTGGTCAAGATGGCCCTCCTGCATTATCAGTTCGAGGCGATCCACCCGTTCCTGGACGGCAATGGCAGGGCGGGTCGTATCCTCAACATCCTGTACCTGATCCATGCGCACCTGCTGGACATCCCCGTGCTGTATCTGAGCCGCTACATCATCGAGCACAAGGGGGACTACTACGCGGGTCTGAGGCGCGTTACCGAAGACGGGGCATGGGAAGAGTGGGTGCAGTTCACGCTACGCGCCGTGGAAACTACCGCCCTGGAAACACACCAGCGCGTCCAGGACATCCGCGCCCTCATGCAACGCACCACGGACACCGTGCGCACGGAACTGCCCAAGATTTACAGTAAGGATTTGATCGAAGTACTCTTTTCCCAGCCCTACTGCAAAATCCGCTTCTTGGAGCAGGCGGGTATTGGAAACCGTCAGACGGCCTCGAAGTACCTTCAGGAACTGGACCGCATCGGGGTATTGCGGCGCGTGGACGTGGGGCGCGAAGCGTACTTCGTGAACACGGAGTTCTTCAACCTTCTCACACGCTGACGCGTTCGCGCGCCCGCACCCACTTATCGAACGCCTTGCGGCGTCGGAGCGGAAGATCGAGTGCTGCGCGGACACAACAAACGCATGTGTCGACGGTTTCGACAGATGGCGTGGACCTGTCGAAAAAACGGCTCAATATCGACACATCCAAAATGATTGCTGGGTTGCGCAACGAGACGACACTCACGGGGTAGTCGGACCTGCTTCTTGCGGCGGAGCGGCGACTGCGCCCGCAGCGCGCAGAAGTTGGACGATCTCGTCCTTGTTGTCAAACTCGGCGCACCGCAACAGTTCGCCCAAGCGCAGAGGATCGGTCTCGGCTCCACGCGCGAGCAGCAGGCGCACCGCCTCGACCTGACCCGCCCCGACCGCCGCCGACAAGGGCGTCTCTTTGCCCAACTCAGCGAACTCCTCGTTGTTCTCGAACAGCGGGTCCAGCGTCACCGCCCCGTTTGCGTCCACGCCCCCGTCCAGCAGGCCGTTCATGCGCGGCGTGTCGCCCTGCTGGGCGGCATGAACCAACGCATAGGCGGGACCGAGCGCTTCCATTACCAAGCCCACTACTTCGGCATTCTTGCTTTGCCGTGCGTCCGACAGCGGCGAAAAGTGCCCGTCCTTGCTTCGTGCCCGCACATCCGCACCGCGCGCAAGCAGGACACGTACCCTATCCGCGTTGCCCGCATGGGCCGCGTGCATCAGAGGGGTGCGCCCGAACGTGTCGCGAGCCTCAATGTCTGCGCCCGCGTCCAACAGCAAAACCGCAATATCCTGTTGCTCGTTCCCCCGCAAAGCCACGGGCCGATCCACGGCCAGGAAGAGTGCCGTCTTTCCCTGCTCATTGACCGCGTTCACATTCGCACCGCGTTGCAGGAGTGCCTCGGCCACGGCGGCTTTGCCCGACATCACCGCGTCCATCAGGGGCGTGTTGCCCAGCTGCGGGCTCCTGCCATGCAGGTCCGCGCCGCGGTCCAGGAGCAGATGCACGACGGGAACGCGCCTGTAGGCGATGGCCCAGGAAAGCGCCGTTTGTCCTATCGCGCTCGGGGCATTTACCAGCGCGCCCGCGTCGAGCAGGAGCCGCACTGCCTCCCAGTGGCCGCAACCCGCTGCTGCCATGAGCGGCGTCATTGCGGCGCTCCCTTGAAACTCGACGTCCGCACCCTCGGCCAGCAGCCCACGGATCAGGGACAGGTCGCCCAAAAGCGCTGCTTCCGTCAAGCCGAGCGGCAGGCCCGCGCCGCGCAGCATGTCGGCGATCTCGGGGTAGCCCCGTAGGCACGCCGTCGCGAGCGGCGTATGCCCCAGGCGGTTCGCGCGGGCGGGGTCCGCATTGTGCAGGAGCAGCAGGCGCACCGTTTGGGCATGACCCTTGCTCACGGCCAGTTTCACAGGCGTGTCGCCGTGTTCGTCCGCCGCATTCACGTCCGCGCCTTGGTCCAGAAGCGCGGCGACCTGATCGTTGTCGCCCCCGAGCACAGCCTCGATCAGCGTGACATTAGCCCCGCGCTCCCGCAAAAGAGCGGCGATCTCGAAGCGCTCCAGAAGCAGCGCCAGGGTGAGCACGCGTCGGCTTCCCGCGCTACGGCTGTTCGGGTCAACGCCCGCGTCAAGCAGGTGGCGCGCTTCAGCCAGATCATCCTCAATGATGGCGCTGTCCAGATCGCTCGGGGACGGACGGTTCAGCACGTCCGCCAGGCCGTGCAGTTGGGCTGCCACCCCTTCCATCGCCCGCGCCCGCCACTCGGGTCCGTGTTCGGCTTCCAGGCGCTGGCGCATTCGTGCGCGCTCCTGGGGCGTGGGTGTGTCGTCCTGGCCGATATGCTCCGTCAGCACATTCAGTTCGTGGAGCGTTTCGCCCAGATCGCCCGTGTTGTTTTGGAGCCGCTCCAGCAGGCGGGTGAGTTGGGTCTGCTGCTCCTGGGTGCGCTCCCACCAGTCCTTGTTCCTGCGCGTCTTCGGGCATGAACGTGTGCTCCTTGTTGTGGCGCTTTGGCAAAGGCCAGGCACGTTTCTGGCCCGCATCAGGATACACCCGATTTGGCACGAAACCCGAAACAGGGTTGCAGTGGCGAATCCGTGCGCGCTTGGGTTGTGGCGTTCCTGAACGAGCAGCGATCATCCTGCTGAGCGGTCTTGAGCAAAAACGCGTTTGGCGCGGATAAAGCAGGGGCGACGTTTCCCGCGCCGCTACCCCGAACCGACCGCCGCTGCTGCATACATGAGCACGAACCGACTTTATCCCGTCCGTCCAAGAAGGCCCAGGCACCCGATGTCTTCGCGCCAGGCACGCCGTCGCACCGAACCGCTGCCTGCGTTCTCGGCCACCACCGTGCCGCTTCCCTTTCGGTGGGACGTGACCGAAGCGGCCAAACTCGGCACGCTGCTCGACGGGGAACGTGCGACTACGTGCGATGGGTTTACGCAGGGCTTGCTGGCCTGTTGCGCGCGGGTGGTCGCGTCGGCGGGGAACGCGGACCTGGTGTTCGTGGGCCGCTCGCCCGAAAGCCTGCACGACCTGCTGTCAGGACTGCTGTGGGACACCTCATGGCGCACACGGCTGACGCTGCTCCAGTTCAGCGTCGGCTACACCGACCGCTCCGCGACCTGCCGCAGGAGCCCCGAGTCGCTCGCCGCCTTTCGCGCCTACCTGGACGTTCTGGGGCTGTCGCCCGCCAAACTGATCGTGCGCGCGCGGCCCGTGGCGCTCGTCGATCTGGTCAATTGGGGAAACACGCTTCACCAACTCCTTCGGCTGATCCGCGATTGGGCGTCGGAGGATACGGCCGATTGGCCCGCCGTTCGGCGCAAGATCAGGCTGGTCGCCATCGTCAGGCCCGAGGAACCCTGCCCGATCCCGACGTGGAAGCGCCGTCCCAAACCGTGGCTGTGGCGCGAGCACGCCCCGTGGGTCAAGGAAATTCTGGGGCACGGCGGCGGCACTCTAAGGGAGGTGGCGGCGGATCGGGCGCTGTGGTCCTTTCTGGGCGACCACCAGGAGAAGACGACCCGCTCCTATGTCCCCGAGCGTTGGGGCGATCCCGCCTGCGCGATGCCGCAGCGCTCTGCCGATGAAGGGCACTTGCGGGCGCTGCGGCTCGCACGGGCGCTGTTCGAGCAGGGGCGGGCGCGCACGCTGCGGCAAGCGTTCGCCGCCCATCTTTCGGAGCAGCGGGAAATGCGCGACGAGTGGCTCCGCAGTCTGGTGCTGGAGTTGGGCAGCAGCGCCAAGCCAGGTCGGCGATAGTACCTGGGTCGCGCCTCGAAACTTGACAAGCGATAGCGCGACAGGCAAAATGAACCTGCTTGGCGGCTATGGGGGCTCTTCCTTCTCTTTCTCTGTAAAGGACAACCCAGAGTCCCCGCTTCCCGCGAGGCACGCTTTCGGTTCCGAAAGGGCGCGTCCTGTGTGCAGCAGCGCAACGCAGGGCGTGCCCTTTCCCATTTGTGTCCCACGAACACGATGAATACCACCAACAACGCGATCTATCTTCGTCGCCGCGGCAAGATCATCGTCCCACAGAGCACGAGCGGCGGCCCGCCCCTGCCACGCACGTATGTGGCCTCCGTCGCCAAGAACGTCGCCGCGCTGGGCTGGGGGTTTTCTGCGCCCGTTGTTGAGGCGTGCGCCACGCTTTCGCTGGAGCAACTGGCCGATCTGAACCGCCAGTTGGTCGCTGATCTGGCGCGGGCGGTGGGCGCACACCGCAAGCACCGTCCGATGTACCCGAACTTTCCCGACCAGGTGATGGCGGTGGGCGAGGCGGAGTTGTACCTGAACGCGCTGCTCCATTACTGGACGGACGGGAAGTACCTGCCCGCTGCGACCGAGTCGAAGAAGCGCTTTCCGTTATTGTTTGGGCGGCGCAGCAAGGAAACGCTCCAAAAGATCGACCTGGGCACACGTGAAGAGTTCGAGGGGCTGTTCGCGCAGATCGCAGGATCGAACACGTCTCTGTCCCCTCAGGATAAGGAAGACCTGTGCTGGTTCGTCGCTGCCTACAAGAACGCCATCGGGCCGCTCCTGCCCGCCGCAATCCCGCACAAGGAAAACCTGGCGTTCCTGGCGGGCCTGCTGATCGAGCACACCGATCACGCCACCGCGTTCCTTCAGGCGTTTGTGCGAACCGCCACCGACGTGCTACGCCTCGCCGCGGCGCTGTCGGGCGGCGACGTGTCGCTCGCGGCTCCCACCAAGTTCAGGAACTTTTCCCGCGCCGAGCGACGCGTTCTGCTCGCCCTCGTCGAGGGGCAAGCAAATGCTACGGAGGATATGCTGCGCTGGAAGAAGCGCTGGATACGCCTGGGCGAGCGGCTGCACCCAGGCGCGTGCCAGAAACCGTACCCCTGTGCGGCGGCGGCGTTCGCCGTGCTGCGCAATGACCTGCCGTTCGAGACTTTCAACGGCAGGCTCGAACAAGCGCTCGCCCAGAACGACGCCAAAGGCGCGTTGGCTCTGCTCTCCACGCGCCCTGGCGACTTTGCGCGTCGGCTCGATCACCTCCTCCGATTGCAGGCAGGCGAGCGTGAAGCCGTACTCGCCGCCTTCACAACGGTTGCAAGCCGCGTTTCCACGCCCGTGCTGCTCCAGGTCGGGCACCATTTCCAGCAAAGGAGCAACCCGTCCAGGCTACGCGTGTTCTTCCCCAAAGGCAATCTGGCAAAGGCGCACGCGGAGGAAAACACGCTGCTCCCGCTGGACCCCGCCGTCTGCGCTCGTGCGGCGACTATCTGTCAGGACACGCTGCGCGCGCGCTTTGCCGCCCTGCCGCCGCTCGGCACGGTGTACGTGGACCCCGCATTGGCCCGTTACGTGGTCCCGTTCTCGCAGCGCTCGGCGAGCCGCGCCCTGCGCACCATAGCCCGCGGGAGCCGCTTGCCGCTGCCTGGCGCGTGCCGCGTGCTGCGCTTTTTCGTCTGGTGGAAGAACGGCGCGCAGCGCACCGACATTGACCTGTCCGCGGCCCTGTTCGACCACGAGTTCGCCTACGTGGACGCCATCACCTATTACAACCTGAAGACCTATGGCGGCGTGCATAGCGGCGACATCGTGGACGCGCCCGAGGGCGCGAGCGAGTTCATCGACATTGACATCGAGAAGGTGCGGGAGAAGAACGTCCGCTACGTGGTGATGAGCCTGAATAGCTACACGCAGCAGCCGTATGTGGAACTGCCCGAATGCTTCGCGGGCTGGATGGCACGAGCGCAGGCGGGTTCGGGGGAGATTTATGAGCCGCGAACCGTGCAGGACAAACTCGACCTCACCGCCGACACCAAGATCGCAATCCCGCTCATCATTGACGTGGTAGACCGCCAGGTCATCTGGGCGGACATGTCCCTCAAGCGTTATCCCCGCTGGGTCAACAACGTCGTGGGAAACCTGCAAGGTATCCAACTTACACTGGCCTCCTTGGTGGAAATGCGTAAGCCGAACCTGTATGACCTGCTGCTGCTGCACGCCCAGGCGCGGGGCACGGTTGTGGCAGTCCCCGACGGGACGGACACGGTGTTCTCCGTGGAATCGGGAACGCCGTTCCGACACGAAGAGATCGCGTCTCACTATCTGCAATGACACGGTTTTGGGAAAAAACACGGGCTGGGTACGGACGATGAGCGGTTTCCTCTCCCAAACGTTGCGGGTGCTGGAACGCTGGCTTTTGCCAGGCGTCGCCGTTCGTCGCAAAGCAAAGCGCCTGCAACCCTGCCTGATCCAGGGGGACGACGCCGTTCGCGCGGGTGATCTGGGCGCGGCCCGCGCGCTGTACACGCAACGGCTGACCGCGGCGCGTACGAGCGGGGATGACTGGACCGTGGGCGTTTTGCTGCTGGCCCTCGGGGACGTGGCGTCCCGCCAGCACGACGAGGACCAGGCGCCCGCCTGTTTCGAGGAAAGCCTGACGCTCTTTCGCAAAGCGGAGAGCAAGCGCGGCGTCGCAAACGCGCTGAGCGGCCTGGGCGCGCTCGCGTTCCGTTCCACCGACCTTGCGCGCGCGCAGGCGTTGATCGAGGAAGCCCTGGCGCTGTGGCGAGAACGGGAAGACACGCCAAGCAGGGGACGCGCGCTGTCCCTGCTCGGCCACATCGCGTCCCGCCGCGGCGACTACGCCAGGGCACGCGACTTGTTCAGCCAAAGTCATCGCTGCTTTCTGGACGCGCAAGACCGCGCGGGAATTGCTGCGGCGCAGGCCGACCTGGGCACGCTTGCCTGCGGCGAGGGCGACGTGGCGAGGGCGCGCACGCACTACGAGGAAAGCCTCCTTCTGTACCGCGCCCTGGACGACGGGGCGGGCGTTACATCCGTTCTGGTCAGCCTCGGGTTCCTCGCCCTGCCCGAGCAGAACGCGGGTTACGATGCGGAGCGCATCTACCTTGATGAGGGGCTGGCCCTTGCCCGCGCGCGAAGCGACCCGCAGTCCGCCAGTTACGCGCTGAACAACCTGGGCACGCTGGCGCGCTTCACGGGTGACTACGCCCAGGCCGAGCGGCTGTATCAGGAAAGTCTCGCCGTGAAGCGCCGCTTGCACGACCGCTGGGGCGCAGCCTACACGCTGGAAGGCTTGGCCGCGCTCGCCCTGGCGACGGGCACGCCCGAACGCGCGGCACGGCTTCTGTGCGCGGCCGAGGCTCAGCGGGAAACGTTGGGAACGCCCAGGGAGGGTTTTCTGCGCGGCGAGCACACGCGCGTCATGGAGGCCACACGCCTGGCTCTGGGGCAGGACGCCTTCGCCCGTGCGCACGAGTGGGGGCGCAGCGCGACCTGGGAGCAAGCAGCGGACTACGCAGCAGCCTCAACAGGGAGCGCAACAGGGCAGGAACCCGATGCCTGACACGGATGGGATGGCAAGCGCGGCGACAAACGAGGAAGCGTCCATGGGCGGCGACGAACCGTCCGTCCACGACAACGTGGTGCTGGGCTATGAGGTGCTTTGCGCCGAGCGCGAGATTCGCCTGCGCACCCTGTACCCCGACCAGGAGCCGCCCGAGCAGACCGACGTGCGCTTCACGGGCGTGCTTGCCTACCACTTCGATCACGCCCTGATGAACACCAGCCTGTTTGACATCGAAGAAGTGTCGCTCCAACGCGTGTACGACATGTTTGCGGATGTGTTCCTACGGTCCAAGAACTACGGCTGGCCCATCGCCTCGTACTCGGGTCCAGAAGACCTGCTGGCGCGACTTCGAGCGCACGGCGTCCGCGCGTTCGTGGTGTCTTCTTCCTACGGCATGAACGGCTTTGTTCTGGCGGAGGCGATGGCGAAAGTGCGGCGAGGCAGCAACGGTGTGCAGGTAGGACCATGACCGCGGGCCTGGCGCACTATACCGCCCTGTATCCTGCGACGTACCGTGACCGCAACGGGGAAGAGATAACCGCCATCCATAACGATGGCAAGACCCTACGCATGGTGGTGCGCGGCGTGGAGTTCGTGGGCCGTATGCTGGACGATTTCGCGCCCGTCGGCCTGGACGGGAACGATCCCGCGCTGGCCTCGTTCCACCTGGGACACCACCCTCAGGATGAGCCCATGCTTTGCGACTGCGTGATCGCGTATGATATGCCCCTGCCCGTGGTTCAAGGCGGCGTGGTTGTCGTTGGGAAGTTGCGCGTGCGGGTGGACCTGGGCGCGCCAACCGAGCGCGGTGGTCTGGACCACGAGGCCATGCAGATGACTCTGCATCTGAACGAGGCGGTGTACCGCGGCAGCGGCGCGAGCGGTTGGTTCGAGGACGAGTTGATCGAAATACAGCGTGCTCTGCCCACGGGCACGTACCTCCAGGCATGTATCGGCTGTCAATGGGGCGATTACGGCGTGGGCGGGCACGGCGCTTTCGGCTGCATGCTCTGCTTCCGAGGCAGCAAGCGGGCGTATTTGGCGGTCCAAACCAAGCGCGACTACCTGACCATGAAGGCGGGACCGACCGAGCAGGTGCAACGGACCTATCTGTGCCCCGAGTTTCAGCGCCGCGGCGTACCAGGCACGGGATACCGAGGGTGAGGGCGCACGCCCTCACCCACGCACGTTTCTTTGCGAAGCGCCGCAGAAAGATACATTCCGTTGCGCTTCACGCTGCACTCCATCCCGAAGACCATCATGCCCCAGAACCGAGGGGGGTACCTCACATTTCAAGAAATGGTACCTACGCACGGTTCCATAGCGCGGAGTCTCGGCACGCAGGTACAAGTGCGGTGGGGGTTGTTTGAGGACTGCTCATTCTTGCGGTGAGCCGCGCCGCGAGGCAGCGCTGCATTCCTTGGCGAGCACGCCCCACACGAGCGACGGGGGCGTACCCGTTTCGGGCGGCGTTTTTGGTAGAACCCTGCGGTGACAGGAGGTCGTCATGAGAGATTGGCTGCGGGGGCTGTTCGGCGGGGGAGCCGAACGCAAAGGACAGGCAGCCGCGCAAGGGGCCGACCATAACAGGGACACGCCCGTGGCCGCACCGTATGACGGGGCGGCAGAGGCAGACGATGAGGAAGACGAACTCGACCGATGGTCCTGCCCCGTGTGCGCGCGTGACATCGAGCAAGACGGGTTCTGCGAACACGTGCTGT
>Ga0136611_10002522_pt1 | contig 12780 bp, 10 predicted proteins | sample AntDrymUQ2232306_2_FD_106645 | JGI IMG/M metagenome (GOLD analysis project Ga0136611, IMG submission 106645) | Polar desert sand microbial communities from Dry Valleys, Antarctica - metaG UQ223 (23.06) | ecosystem: Environmental > Terrestrial > Soil > Desert | place: Antarctica: Dry Valley... | reverse complement strand
TCAATTCGCTATCCGTTGCATCAGATTTTGATATCGATCGGCGACATCGAATGACACCAATGCGTGGTCGGCGCGACCGGGCGAAACCCGAGGCGAGCCATATAATTAGGGGAGTTATGAAGAGTGTTGTCGACGGCGCGGATACGCGCAAGGCGCGCTGGGAACGCGAGACCCTCGAACCGACCCTGCGCAAGTCGGCCGAGCGAAAAGGCCCATTCACCACGATTTCGGCGCGGCCCATCAACCGGCTCTATACCTCCGACGACGTCGCCGGCATTGATTACGGCACCGAGGTCGCCAACCCCGGTGAGTTCCCCTACGTGCGTGGCATTCATCCGACCGGCTACCGCGGCAAGCTCTGGACCATGCGGCAATTCGCCGGGTTCGGCACGCCCGAGGAGACGAACCAGCGCTACAAGGATCTGATTGCCGCCGGCGGCACCGGCCTGAGCGTCGCCTTCGATCTGCCGACGCTGATGGGCCGCGATCCGGATCATCCGTTATCGCTTGGTGAAGTGGGCAAGTGCGGCGTCAGCATCGTCTCGCTGAAGGACATGGAGCGGCTGTTCGAAGGCATTCCGCTCGACGATCCCAAGATCACGACGTCGATGACCATCAACTCGCCCGCGTCGATGATCTTCGCCATGTACCTGGTCGTCGCCGAGCAGCACGGCGCCGACCTGAAGAAGATCTCCGGCACGATCCAGAACGACATCCTCAAGGAGTTCATCGCCCAGAAGGAATATATCTTCCCGCCGCGCCAGTCGATGCGGTTGATCACCGACGTGTTCGCCTACTGCGCCAAGGAAGTGCCGAAGTGGAACACCATTTCGGTCAGTGGCTATCACATTCGCGAAGCCGGATCGACGTCGCTGCAGGAGCTGGCGTTCACGCTGCGCGACGGGCTGGAGTACGTGCAGTATGGCGTCGACGCCGGCCTGGATGTGGACGACTTCGCGCCGCGCCTGTCGTTCTTCTTCAATTCGCATAGCGACTTCTTCGAAGAGATTGCCAAGTACCGCGCCGCGCGCAAGCTGTGGGCAGAGGCGATGAAGAGCCGCTTCGGGGCGAAGAACCCGCGTTCGTGGCAACTGCGGTTCCACACCCAGACCGCCGGCGTGTCGTTGACCGCGCAGCAGCCGTATAACAACGTCGTGCGCACCGCGTTACAGGCGCTGGCCGCGGTCCTCGGCGGCACCAATTCCCTGCACACCAATTCGCTCGACGAAGCGCTCGCCTTGCCGACCAGGGAGACCGCCACCATCGCGCTGCGCACGCAGCAGATCATCGCGCATGAAAGCGGCGTGACCAACGTGGTCGATCCGCTCGGCGGCTCGTACTTCATCGAGCGCCTGACCCGCGATATGGAAGAAGGCGCGCTCGACTACTGGGACACCATCGATCGCATGGGCGGCATGGTCGAAGCGATCGAACTCGGCTATCCGCAGAAGGAGATTGCCGAGTCGTCGTACCAGTTCCAGCAGGCGGTCGAGCGGCGCGAGAAGATCATCGTCGGCGTCAACGAGTTCGTGCAGACCGACGAGAAGCCGATCGAGATTCTCTATATCGACGATTCAGCCGCGGCATTGCAGCTGGAGCGGCTCGCCGATCTGAAGCGCAGCCGCGACAACGATCGTGTCCGGCGCTCACTCGATGCGTTGCAGGCCGGCGCGCAGGGGACCGAGAACACCATGCCGCTGCTGATCGAGTGCGTGCGCGCGTATGCGACCGTCGGCGAAATGTGCGACGCGCTCCGCGAAGTGTGGGGCGAGTACGAAGAAGTGCCGATGATATGAGCCCAAAGATTCGAGTAGTGATTGCGAAGCCGGGCCTCGACGGCCACGACCGCGGCGCCAAGGTGATCGCCCGCGCCTTGCGTGACGCGGGCATGGAAGTGATCTACACCGGGCTGCGCCAGACGCCGGAGATGATCGTGGCGGCGGCGCTGCAGGAGGACGCGGACTTTATCGGCCTGTCAATCCTCTCGGGCGCGCATATGCACATTTGCCCGCGTGTGGTCGATTTGCTCAAGGCCAAAGGCCTCGACGATGTGCAGGTCGTGATCGGCGGCATCATTCCCGACGTCGACATCGCAAAGTTGAACGCGATCGGCATCATGGGAATTTTTCTGCCCGGGACCCCCATGCAACACATCATCGACTTCATTTCTTCGAACGCCCGGGCGCGGGTATGACTCGTCAGGTCGCGGCGTTGCGAAGGCGGACCCTGTTGCCCCGCGCCGCAACCGCCGATACCCTGAGGTAGCCCGGCGCATATGCCTACCCTCCTGCTTGCGGATGACAGCATCACGGTCCAACGTGTAATCGCGCTCACCTTCGCGAACGAGCAGATCCGCGTTGTGGCAGTCAGCGACGGCACGCAGGCGGTAGAGCGAATGAAGACGCTGCACCCCGATATCGTGTTGGCGGGCACGGTCCTGCCGCGAGTCAACGGGTACGACCTCGCGAAGCACATGCGAACCATTCCGGGACTGCGAAACGTGCCGGTGCTGCTGCTCACCGGAGCCTTCGAGACGGTCGATGAGGAGAAGCTAAAGGCGAGCGGCGCCAACGGGATCCTCGAGAAACCAGTCGAGCCAAATAACGTGATCGCCCGAGTCAAAGAGTTACTGGGACTGAAGTCCGAAGCCAAACCCGCCACGGCAGGTCGCGTGGTCACGTCCGCAGACGGCTCGGCGGAGACCCCTCTACCTGTGGCCACGCCGCCGCGCGCGGTAACCTCGACGATCGGCACGCCCTCGGATTTGCAACAGCCACGCAATCAGATGGGTTTCGAGGCCGCCCCGGGATCGGTCGAGGACGCCTCGACGCGTTCGCAGGACTATCTCGATACTCTCGGTGCCGCCTTCGATACCCTCGATCAGCAACTGTCCGGCCGTGTCTCGGCCGAGAAGCCGGCGCGCAATCCGTCCGGCCCGCTGGGGCAGTCGTCCGGGGCGCCCGATCCGCGTTCGCCAGGCCGCCGTCCTGAGGGTGGCGCCAGCCCGCCGGCGCCGGGTAATCCGGTCTTCGAAGTCGATGACGACTGGTTCGGCGGCGACGAGAGCCAGGCCCGCGCCGACGCGCGAGCCGGCCGCCGAGAGCTCCAGGAAGACCTGAGCGAGCCCGGTTTGGAGGCCCCGCGGCCTGACGCGGCGCCTCCCGGAGCGGTCTTCGAAGTCGATGACAACTGGTTTGCCGAAGCCGACAAGGCGCGCGCCGCAACGCTCGACGAGCATCGCGCGCTGGCCGTCGAGATGGGCATTCACGATGTCGGCTTGCCGCACGCCGAGCCGGTAGCGAACGCGGCGGCGCCGCCGTCGGATCTCGATTTCGATTTCGGTCTCGACGACAGCAAGAATTTACAGGCCGCCGCTCCCGCGCCGGCCGAAGCGCCTCCGGGACCCGCGGCGCCAGAGCCGCCGATTGTCACGGTCGCCAACATTCCGGTGCCGGCGCGGTCGCCGGCATCAGCAGGCAGCGCCTCGTCGCGCGCGGTCGCGGATGACTTCGCGCAGCTGCTCGCGTTCGAGCAGGGCGAGCACCGCGACCCCCTCAAGCCGTTGGCGCCCGAGGTGCAGTCGATCGCGCCGGAGGTCACCGCCGAGATGCTGGACCAAGTGGCCGCGCGTGTCGCCGAACGTCTCAGCACCGGCGGCTTTGGCGAACAGCTGATGAACGCGGTGACCGCAACGGTCCGCGACACCGTTCGTGAGATCGCCTCTGCCACGTCGGAACGTGTGGCCCGCGAGATCGCGTCCGAAGCCTCGGAGCGCCTGGTGCGCGGCATCGCGTCCGAGACGGCAGAACGCCTCTCCCGCGAGATCGCTGCCGAAACTTCCGAGCGCCTGGTCCGAGAAATCGCCTCCGAAAGCTCGGCGCGCGTCGCGCGCGACATCGTCTCGGAGACCTCCGAACGGCTCGTCCGCGACGAGATCGAACGCATCAAGTCAAAAGCACGGTCGTAAACCACCGCCGGACGGTGGTGAACGTACGTGAAATAATAAAGAGATATGCCTGTACCGGAGAAGCCCGCCCTCGAGGGTCTCGAAGACGCTCTCGCGGCGCGTTGGGAGCGCGACGGCACCTATCGCTTCGATCGCGCCAAGTCGCGGCCTGAGATCTATTCGATCGACACGCCGCCGCCGACCGTCAGCGGGTCGCTGCATGTCGGACACGTCTTCTCATTCACGCACACCGACATCATCGCGCGCTTCCAGCGCATGCGCGGCAAGGCAGTGTTCTACCCGATGGGGTGGGACGACAACGGGCTGCCGACCGAGCGCCGCGTGCAGAACTACTTCGGCGTGCGCTGCGATCCGTCGCTGCCGTACGACCCTGATTTCACGGCGCCAGACCCTTCGGCAGGCTCAGGGTCGCCCCGAGCAGCGTCGAGGGGCGAGAACCCCGCGGCACCGATCGCGGTGTCCCGCCCGAACTTCATCGAGCTGTGCCTGAAACTGACGGTGGCCGACGAACAGGTGTTCGAGGACCTGTGGCGCTATCTGGGTCTGTCCGTCGACTGGTCAATGACCTATACGACGATTGGCCGCGACGCCCAGCGCGTCTCGCAGATCATCTTCCTCCGCCACCTCGCGAAGCAACTGGCATACCAGGTCGAAGCGCCGACGCTGTGGGATGTCGATTTCCGCACCGCGGTGGCGCAGGCAGAGCTCGAAGATCGCGAACAGCCGGGGGCTTATCACACGCTCAATTTTTACAGGGAGCAGGGATCAGGGATCGGGGATCGGGGCGAACCAGTTGCGATCCAGACGACACGGCCCGAGCTCATTCCTGCATGCGTTGCGCTTGTCGCGCATCCCGACGATGCGCGTTACCAGCACTTGTTCGACACGTATGTGATCACGCCGCTGTTCGGCGTGCGGGTGCCGGTCAAGGCCCATGCCCTCGCCGATCCGGAAAAGGGCAGCGGCATCGCGATGATCTGCACCTTTGGTGATACCACCGACGTCACGTGGTGGCGCGAGCTGCGGCTGCCGGTGCGTGCGATCGTGCAGGCGAACGGCAGGCTCGGCCCCGTGGCGTGGGGGCAGCCCGGTTGGGAATCGACCGACGCCGCCAAGGCGCAGGCCGCCTACGACCAGCTGGCCGGCCTGTCCGCGAAAAAGGCGCAGCTGAAGATCGTCGAGTTGCTCAAGGACAGCGGCGATCTGCAGGGCGATCCCAAGCCGATTACGCACAACGTCAAGTTCTACGAAAAGGGCGATCGGCCGCTCGAAATCATCACCAGCCGCCAGTGGTTCATCAAGACGATCGACCACCGCGAAGCCTTCATCAAGCGCGGCCACGAGATCAGCTGGCACCCGGAATACATGCGGGCGCGCTTCGAGAACTGGGTCAACGGTTTGAACGGCGACTGGTGCATCAGCCGGCAGCGGTTCTTCGGGGTGCCGTTCCCGGTGTGGTACCCGATTCGCGAAAACGGCGCGATCGATTACGGCACTCCGATCGTGCCGGCGGAGTCGCGGCTGCCGATCGATCCGTCGACCGATGTGCCTGATGGCTATTCGGCCGATCAGCGTGGCAAGCCGGGCGGCTTTGCCGGCGATCCCGACGTGATGGATACGTGGGCCACATCGTCGGTCACACCGCAGCTGGTGACCGGGTGGGAGTCGGATCCGGAGCTCGTTGCCAAGACGTTCCCGATGGATCTGCGGCCGCAGGCTCACGACATCATCCGCACGTGGCTGTTCTCGTCGGTGGTGCGCGCGCACTTCGAGAACGAGTCGGTGCCGTGGAGCAACGCCTCGATTTCCGGGTTCGTGCTCGATCCCGATCGCAAGAAGATGTCGAAGTCGAAGGGTAACGTCGTCACGCCGTTGGCGTTGTTGAAGGAGTACGGGTCCGACGGCGTGCGCTACTGGGCCGCGCGCGGCGGCCCGGGCGTCGACACCGCCTTCGACGTCGGCCAGATGAAGATCGGCCGCAAGCTGGCGATGAAGGTGCTGAACGTTTCCAAGTTCGTCCTCGCCGGCGAGCAGCCGGAGGGCGTCGTCACGGAGCCGCTGGATCGCGGGATGCTCCAGAACCTCGCCGCGCTCGTCGATGACGCGACCTCGGAGCTCGAGCACTACGAGTACGCCAAGGCGCTCGCCAAGATTGAATCGTTTTTCTGGGACTTCTGCGACAACTATATCGAGGCGGCCAAGTCCCGTCGCTATGGCGATTTCGGATCGGAAGCGGCCGCGTCGGCGTCAAGCGCGATGCGGCTCGCGTTGTCGGTGCTGCTGCGCTTGCTGGCGCCGTACCTCTCGTTTGTCTGCGAGGAAGTCTGGTCATGGAGCCAGGCCGGATCGATTCATCGCGCCGCGTGGCCGACCCGCGACGAGCTCATCAAGGTGTCGGGTTCGGACGACTCCGCTCGGCGGGCCGTGCTGCACCTGACCGAGGCGCTGAACGCGATCCGCAAAGGCAAGGCCGATCAGAAGGTTTCGATCGGCACGCCGGTGCAGCAGGTCGTCTACCAGACCACCGACGATGCGATCGCGTGTTTGACGCTGCTCGAGCGCGACCTCAAGGCTGCCGCTCGTGCCGATGCGCTGATTCTCAAGGCGGGCACGGAGCCGTCTGTCCAGATCACGCTGAAGCCCGCGGCCCAAGCATAGTCATGGTTGAACCGATCGCGCCTGAGGCGTATCGCGACCTCGTTCGCCAGGCGCTCGCCGAGGACCGCGGCCGCGGCGACGCGACCAGCGCCGCCACGATTGCCAGGGGCACCCGCGCCCGCGGCACGATCATCGCGAAATCGGATCTCGTCGTCGCCGGCCTCGACGTCGCCGCGGAAGCTTTCCGTCAGCTCGATCCGCACTCGGTGTTCGAGGTGCAATGGGGCGATGGCTCGCGCGTCCAGCCCGGAGAAGTTGTCGCGAACGTGCGCGGCGATGCGCATGCATTGCTCGAGGCCGAGCGCACCGCGCTGAACTTTCTCCAGCGGTTGAGCGGCATCGCCACGCTGACCGCGAAGTTCGTCGATGCCGCCGGCGGCGGCATCACCATCCTCGATACGCGCAAGACCACGCCCGGCTTTCGCGTCCTTGAGAAATACGCGGTTCGCTGCGGCGGCGGCACCAACCATCGTCATCGCCTCGACGATGGAATTTTAATCAAGGACAACCACAAGCGGCTTGGCGGTGGAGTTGCGGCGGCGGCGAGACGCGCGATGGAGCAGTCGGGCGGCTTGCCGGTGGTCGTCGAGGTCGAAACGTTCGCGGAGCTGGATGAAGTGCTCGAGACCGGTGTGCCGCGGATCCTGCTCGACAACTTCAGCACCTACGATATTCGTGAGGCCGTCAAGCGCGTGAGCGGACGGGCGGAAATTGAGATCTCGGGCGGCGTGACGCTCGAGCGCATGCCCGAGCTCGCCACCACCGGAGCGCGCTACGTTTCGATCGGCGCCCTGACGCATTCCGCGCCCGCCGCGGACCTAAGCTTCGAGCTCGAGCCAGGGGAATGATCCCGCAGGAATTCGCGGTGGCGGTAGCCGCGCTGCGCGCGCGGCGTCCCGACGCGCGGCTGGAGGTGCGATGGCACGCGTCGCTACCGTCCACGATGGATGCTGCTGGCGCACTGGCGAACGACGGCGCCGCCCATGGCGTTGTTGTGATTGCCGACGCACAGACGCAGGGCCGCGGGCGACGAGGAACGACGTGGGCGTCGCCAACGGCAGCAGGACTGTATTTCTCGTTCGTCGCGAGACCCGGCGCCAGCCAGACTCTCTCACTCATCACACTCGCGGCGGGTGTCGCGGTGCGCGATGGCATCGGAGCCGCGACCGGCCTCGCGGCTGATTTGAAATGGCCGAATGACCTGCTCGTCGGAAAGCGCAAGCTGGCCGGCATCCTCGCCGAGGGCCTCGCGGTCGGCACGCCGGATCAAGCCATCATCATCGGTGTCGGTGTGAACGCGCAGACTGCGGCCTATTCGCCTGAGGTGCGCGCACGGGCGACCTCCATCGAGGATGAATTGGGCCGGCCGGTCGACCGTGGGGCGCTGTTGTCCGCAATTCTTATCTCGTTGTGGGACTGGCTCACGCGGCTTCAACAAAGCCCGGGTGATATCCTGCAGGCGTGGCGCGCAGCCTCGCCGAACGCGATCGGCACGCGCGTCGAATGGGAAGGCCGCAACGGTGTCACGGCCGGGATCGATGACGACGGGGCGTTGCGGGTGAAGACGCCCTCGGGTATCGAACGCGTCATCGCCGGCGAGTTGCAGTGGATGTTGTGAGCATGCTTTTAGCGATTGACGTCGGAAATACCAACATCGTCATCGGTGTGTTTCGTGAGGAAACGCTGATTCACAGTTGGCGCCTGACCACGATTCGCGAGCGGACGTCAGATGAGCTCGGTATCCTGATTACCAGTCTGTGCGATCGCAACGACGTCCGGCAGGCGGACATCTCCGGCATCGTGGTGGCCTCGGTAGTGCCGCCGCTCACCGCGACGTTGGTGTCGATGGTCACCGACTATTTCGGGCGCCTGCCGCTGCTGTTCGAGCCGGCGGTAAACGGCGGCATGCCGATCCTTTACGACAATCCACGCGAGGTCGGCGCCGACCGCGTCGTCAACGGCATTGCCGCGTTCGAGGCCTACGGCAAAGGGCTGCCGATCATCGTCGTCGACTTCGGCACGGCAACCACCTTTGATGCGATTTCCGCAAAGGGCGAATATCTCGGCGGCGTGATTTGTCCCGGGCCGCAGATTTCCGCGGACGCCCTTTTCCAGCGCGCCGCAAAATTGCCGCGGATCGACGTCAAGAAGCCGGCGCGCGTGATCGGAACCAATACGGTGAGCTCGATGCAGGCGGGATTGTTCTGGGGCTACGTCGACATGGTCGAGGGGCTGGTCCGCCGCATGAAGGTGGAGCTCGGCGGCGAGGCGGTCGTGGTGGCCACCGGCGGGCTCGCGTCAGTCGTATCGCCGGAGTCGGCGTTGATCGATCACGTCGATCCCGAGTTGACGCTGCGCGGCCTGCGGCTCGTGTGGGAACGCCGCACGTGATCGATGTCGAGTCCTATTGTCGTGATATCGAAGGGTATCTCTGCCGCAAGAACGACGGTCACCTGATTCGCATTACCGGCCCGGCGTTCGAGCAGGTGCAGGGCTGGGCCGGCCAGGGCGTGCCGTTGAAAGTGGCCGAGGCCGGGATCGATCGCTACTTCGAGCGTTACTATCGCAAGGGCCCGCGGCGGCGCCCGGTTCGCATTGAGTTCTGTGAAGCCGATGTGCTCGATGCGTTTGACGACTGGCGCCGTGCGGTCGGCGTCGCCCGCGTCGTGCCAGACCCGGCGGGGGGTCCTGATGTCGAGGAGCCGCAGCCGAACGCACGCCCGAGAAAGTCGCTGGCGTCGCAGATCGAGAGCGCGCTGGCCCGGCTGACCGTGATGCGTGGCAGCGACAAGGCCGGCCCGCGCTTCGACGATGCGCTCGATAAGGCAGTGCGGCGGCTCGATGCGTTGCGGCCCGAAGCCGCGCGCGCTCGTGGCGAGACCCGCGACGAATTGATGGGCCGGCTGTCGCAGATTGAGGGCGAGCTGGCGGACGCGGCAATCGCCTCGCTGGACGACGGCGATCGCATCGCGCTCGAGAAAGAAGCCGACGCTGAGCTCGAGCCGTTCCGAACGCGCATGCCCGACATCGCCTATCGCCAGTCGCGTCACCAGTCGGTGCAGCGCCTGGTCCGCCTGCATTTCGGCATTCCGAGTTTGTGATGATGATCCGAGGCCAACGCTACACGTTGACGATCGAACGGCCGGCCGCAGGTGGGCGGATGATTGCTCGCCACGAGGGCGCGATTGTGTTCGTGTCCGGTGCAATTCCGGGAGAGGTCGTCGAGGTCGAGGTCGAGAAGGTGCAGCGCGGCACGATCTGGGCGAGCACCAAGCAGATTCTGGAGCCGTCCCGCGATCGCGTCACCGGCGCGCCGGATGGCGCGTGCGGCGGTTCGGTGCTGGCGCACATCGCGTATGAACGGCAGCGGCAGATCAAGTCCGAGATCATCACGGATGCGTTCCGGCGCGTCGGCCGAATCCCGTTGGACACCGTCACGGAGGTAGTGGCGTCGCCGACCGACGGGTATCGCATGCGCGCGCGTGTGCACCTGCGCGATGGCCGTATCGGATTTTTCCGCGAGGGCACCCATTCACTGTGCGACGCCGCCGCGACGCGGCAGCTGAGGGACGACACCATCGACGTGCTGCGGCGGCTCGAGGCGTCGCTGGCCACCGCGGCGCGTGAAAACGTTGGCGGCATCGAGATCTCCGAGAACGTCGATGCGTCGGAACGCGCCATTCATCTCGAGCTGCTTCCCAACGCGGATCCCTCGACCCTGGCCGCACTGGTTCAGGTCGACGGGGTCACCGGCGCGACCTGCGCGCACGGTGACAATCCGCGCACCATCGATTTGTTCGGCTCGCCGTACGTCGCGGACACCATCGCCGGGGCGCACTTGTCGCGCCACGTGCGTTCGTTCTTCCAGGGCAACCGCTTCCTGACCACGCCGATGGTCGAGCACGTGCTGAGCCTGCTCGAGGCCGCGCCGATCCTCGATCTGTACGCGGGCGTCGGGTTATTCAGCGTCACGGCTGCGGCCGCCGCGCGCGGGCACGTTACCGCCGTCGAAGGCGATCGCGTGTCCGCGGCCGATCTGAAGCGCAATGCGAAGGGGCACGGGGTCAGCGTCCGGGCCGACGCGGTCGAGAGTTTCCTCGAGCGCACCAACGATCGGTTCGGATCGGTGATCGTCGATCCGCCGCGGACCGGCATGTCGAAAGAGGCGATGGCTGGCGTGGTGAAACTGCTGCCGCCGCGCGTGGTCTACGTGTCCTGTGATGTCGCGACGCTGGCACGCGACGCGCGCGTGCTGCTGGATGCCGGCTACCGGATGGCGTCGCTGCGCGCGTTCGATCTGTTCCCCAACACCGCGCACGTCGAAACGGTTATTTCTTTCGCGCGTTAGCTGCCTGGACCAACCCCTGGAACAACTCGCGGAACTCGCCGGTGCGCCAGAAATTCTCGGGATGCCACTGGACCGCGACGCAGAACGGCGACTCCGCCCGCTCCATCGCTTCCGCGACACCGTCCGGCGACGTCGCGGTGATCTCGAAGCCCTGCGCGACCCGCTTCACGGCCTGGTGATGGCGGCTGTTGACGTGGGCCGTCTCGCCGTCTTCCATGTGATCGGCGAGCAGCGTCGACAACTGCGAGCCTTTTGACACCCAGACTTCGTGAGCGATCGCGTGCCGTGGCTCCGGCACCGCATGCTCGAGCGCGCCGGTGACCTCGCTCGGGATGTCCTGCACCAGCGTGCCGCCCATCGCGACATTGAGCACCTGCATGCCACGGCAGATCGCCAGGAAGGGGATACCGCTGGCCACCGCGGCACGCGAGAGCGCGATCTCGAAGTCGTCGCGGCCATCCTCGGCCGCCTGGAACGTCGTGTTCGCGACTTCGCCGTAGAGCGCCGGATCGACGTCGCCCCCTCCGGTCAGCATCAATCCGTCGACGCGCGCGAGGATCTGCTCGGGCGTTTCCGCGCCGGGCACCACCTCCACGGGCTCGCCGCCTGCGCGGCGAATGGACTCCACGTAGTCGTTCATGCGAGGGTTCTGCGCGACCGCAATCAAAGGCATGTGTCAGCGTCCTACATTCGCGCCGGAACGGCAACGCCCATTACATCGAGCGCGCGCGTCAACTGCTGGCGGTAATACGCCACCGCCGCGGCGCGCCAGCGGCGGACATCGTCGCGTTCCTCGTTGAGGATTGGCGCGTGGTGGTAGAACGAGTTGAAGAGCTGCGCCAACCCGAACGCGTACTTCGCGAGCACGGCGAATTCGAGCGTCCTGACCACCTGTTCGACGACATCGTCGAGACGCGAGGCCTCGAGGACCAGTCCCCAGAGTTCATGATCCTCGTTGACGGCGTCGGGCGGCAGCGACGGCAGCGGCGCGAGCATCGCCGCTTCGTCGAGACCGAGACGCTCGGTGAGCTTTTGGAAGATATTGTTCGCGCGCACCACGCCGTACTGCAGGTAGGGGCCGCTTTCGCCTTCGAAGCTGAGCGCCTCGTCGATGTCGAAGGCGATCACCTTGGTGCGCGAAAATTTGATCAGGAAATACCGTACCGCGGCGATACCGACCTGCTCCGCAATCTTGCGGCGATCGCCGGGTGGCAGCTCGCTCTGGCGGCGGTCTACTTCCACGAGCGCCTTCTCGATCACGCGATCGATCAGGTCGTCGGCCTTGACGCCGAGCCCCTTGCGCCCGGAGACCTCCACGAACGGCTTCTTGGCCTCTTCAGAATCGGGATCCGGCGCGAAACCGAGCTCGCGGGCGGTGGCGTGCGACAACGCGACCATCTCGTACGAGAAATGCGTGAGCCGTTCGGCCTCAGGCGCATGGCCGATCGCCGCGAGCGCCTGCTTGAGCAGTTTCTGCAGGTACGACTGGCGTACGTCGATCACGTTATAGGTGGCGGCGGCGTTGCCGAACGCGGGATGCGGGGTGATCGCGTGCGAAATGTCGCTGGTCGTCGCCCACAGCGGCGTCCCGTCCATCCGCGTCGCGAACTGGCGGTAGTGGAAGTCGTGTCCCAGCAGCCCGGACTTCCAGAATTGATACGCCATGTCCTTGCCAACGTAGACGACGGTACCGTTCGATCGCACAATGACTTTCTCGCGCGCCTCGGGATCGTCGTCTTCGCCTTCGGCGGGTGCGGCATCGGGGTCGTCGATCTTCATGACCCAGCAGCCGGCGTGCTTCCCCTCG
>Ga0136611_10002521_pt1 | contig 12783 bp, 7 predicted proteins | sample AntDrymUQ2232306_2_FD_106645 | JGI IMG/M metagenome (GOLD analysis project Ga0136611, IMG submission 106645) | Polar desert sand microbial communities from Dry Valleys, Antarctica - metaG UQ223 (23.06) | ecosystem: Environmental > Terrestrial > Soil > Desert | place: Antarctica: Dry Valley... | reverse complement strand
GAAACGTCTTTGGCGATCTCACTTTGCAGTGAAACAAGGTCGGATTGCTTGCGTTGGTATTGCTCGGTCCAGATCACTTTATCTTTTTGAACGTCAACAAGTTCCAAACTGAGCGTCAACTGGTCACCGCGTTGGGCCACCCGGCCGTTCAAGATCGCCTGCACATTCAACTCTTTGGCAATCGTCTGTAAATCCGTGTCCTTGCCTTTGTAACGAAAGACCGACGAACGCGGTTTGACGTTCAAATTAGGGAGATTCGACAAACTCTTGATAAGCGTTTCGGTCATTCCGTCCGATAGATACTCCACATCTGTGTTTCCGCTTTCGTTTACGAATGGCATCACGGCAATGGATTCAATTTGTTTTGAATTTCCATCCAAATACCGATAGCCGACGACAACGCTTAGAAACATGATCCCGAGCACAACTGGCACCGCGATAAAACGTTTGTCGAGCTTCTTTTGGGGAACTCCGGTTATGCCCGACGAATGAACTCCCGATTGTTCGGTAGCATGAATATGCGCGCGGGTCGGAGTATAGTCGCCGACATCGGTGGTGTGAAGTATCGCCGTCGCCGGTTCGTCCACCAACGTCGAGCCGCTCGCCGGGCCATCGAGCAGAGCATTTCCGTCATCGAGACAATACAGCAAGGTCTCGTCGTAATAATCCCGTTTGCATTCAGGGCATCTTTTCATTGGCCTCCAACACGCGCGTCCCCTGTGGTACCGACACGACGTACAAATTCCGCGAAGCGCGGATCTGATCGAATGTTATCGTAAGCCGGCTCGACATTGAGGAAAACCAGATTGACCCTGCGTTCTCGAAAACAGGTTTCCAACCATTCGAACGCTTTGTCCTTTTCATCTAGACGTGAATAGAGCTCTGCCATCTCCGCTGGATTCAAGGGTTTACCGTTTAGCTTTGCGGCCTCTTGAGTCAGGGCAAGGAGCGTACGCCAGTATTCCTTCTCCCCGGCGGCCGCTACTGCATTCAGCACCCCGCGCCGGTTCTCCGCGAATCGTTCGATATTTCCGCCATCGAGAAGAATGCCTTTGCGCCGCGATTCGATCGCCTGCTCGAACATTCCTTCTTCCTCATAAACGCCTGCCAGATAAAAATGGGTGCGGACATAGCTCGGATCCAATTCCTCAACCTTCTTAAGATACTGGATAGCTCGATCAGATTGGCGCGCGACGTAATACGCCCTGCCGAGGTCTGTTTGAATCGCGAGCGACAGCGGATCAAGCTTCAGCGCGCGCTCATACATTGCGAAGCTTTCTTCGAATCTCCCGACCGCAGAAAGCGATTCACCGTACCAATGATAGGCCGTCGGATAGTTGGGACTGAGCTCGATCGCCCGTTTGTATTCGCGCTCGGCATTGGGCCAGTTCAATTCGTAAAAAAAGGCGCTGTTGGCTAAGACGGCGTGTGCCTCGCCCAGAGTAGGATCAAGTTCCAGGGCTTTAAGTGCAGCGGCCTTTGCCTTCGGATTTTCGTCGTGTGGTGCCCCGTCGTCGACGACGACGTGGCTGTCTGCCACACCCACATAGGCCAACGCGTATCGCGGGTCTCGTTCTATCGCCTTTTCGAAAAGTGGCCGGGCTTTCCGAATGCTTTCCGGCGTACGCTTGTTCCATTGATACCTGCCCTGAAGGTACAACTGATATGCTTCCGGGTCGACGGTCGGGCTCTTAGCGAGCTGCTGCTCGTCTTCACCGGAAAGTTTGGATCTCAGTTTATTCGAAACATCTCGCGCGATCTCTTTCTGTAGTGATAATAGATCGCCGACGTTCCGATTATATTGCTCGCCCCAAATCTGGTTGCCTGTCACCGCATCCACCAGATCGAGACTCAGGGTGAGCATCTCGCCACGCTGAAGCACTCGGCCGTTGAGGATAGCGTGCACGCCGAGCTCGCCGGCGATTTGTTTCGAGTCCAGGTCTTTTCCCTTATATCGAAATACAGAGCTCCGCGCTTTCACCGAAAGCTTCGGAAGTTGTGACAGACTGTTGATAAGGGATTCGGTCATCCCATCGGACAAATATTCAACATCCGCATTGCCGCCCTCATTGACGAACGGCATCACGGCGATCGATTCGATCTGTTTGGTTGGAGAAAAATATTTGTAGGCAAAAAATCCACCAAGGCCAATGATCGCGAGCAGAAACGGTAACGCCAACAATCGCTTATCGAAACCGCTCTTTGGCAATGCGGCTATTCCAGACGGCAAGACCGCAGTTTGCTCGGTCGTGTGTATCTGCGCCCGAGTCGGAGCCTCGCCGCCGACATCGGTGGTGTGAAATATCGCCGTCGCGGGTTCATCGGCCACAGTTTGACTAACAGGCACTGATCCCTGCACCAGTTGAACGCCGTCCTCGAGACAATAGAGAAGAGTCTCATCGTAGTAATCGCGTCTGCATTCAGGGCATCGTTTCATAAGGTCGTCTCAATAGATCAGGATCTACTGCGGAATGCCCATCCGCCGGAGCAGATTTGCGAAGCGCAGGTCGCTGCGGATCGGGTCCCACACCGGCTCGTCTTTATAAAAGACTCCGATCGCTCCCGACGCTAAGCCACGTTCCAGCCACGTTAAGGCCAGCTCGTTCTCGTTCAAGGCCGCATAGATCTTGGCGATGTAGTGCGCCTGATCCAGGTTCGCGCCTGACATCGCTTCCAGCTCTTTGACAATCGGCAGCGCTTCGGCACGCTTTCCCTGCGCCGCGTAGACCATTCCCGTACTGTAAATCAAAATCGGATCGTCTTTCCGCTCTTGTTTGGCTTTCTCCAGTTCCGCCAGCGCTTCATCATATAACCGGTTTTGGATGTACGCTCCAATTTCCCAACCGGTAGTAAAAGGCGGGCCTAGTTCTTTGGCCTGCCGCAGCAACTCACGTGCTCGCACATGATCTCGCTTGAGGTAGTAAGGGATGGCCACTTGCCGCGCGATGATTGATGAGAGCGGATCGCGTTCGCGAGCTTTCAGTAAATTCTCTAAGCTTTCATCGAAACGCCCTTGCCTCGCGAGCGAAGTTCCCAAATATTGATGGGGTGTCGCTAAGCTCGGGCTGAGTTCGATCGCCCGACGCAGCTCACGATCACCCAGCGAGAAATTGCACGGGGCGAAAGCGATGTTGGCGAAACCAAGTGCGGTGTGAGCTTCGGGCAGGTTTTCATCGAGCGCGAGGGCTTTTCGTGCGGCCTCTTCCGTCTTGTCCCGGCCTTCAATGGGTGCAATGTAGCCGCGTATTCCAAGATTTGCATACGCGTCGGCTAAGCCTGCGTAGGCGAGAGCATAATTCCGATCTTCTTCCAGCGCCTTCTCGTTATACCGAATGGCCGTGACAAGATCTTCGCGCGTGCGACGTTGAGCAAACGTCCGTCCTTGCATGTAATACTGGAAAGCTTTGAGGTTCTCTGTAGGCCGCTTCGCAAGCTGCTGCCGCTCGGCGCCGGTCAGCTTCAAGCGCAGCTTCTCGGAAATCTCTTTCGCGATCTCTTCCTGCACCGCGAACACATCAGCGAGCTTGCGATTGTACTGCTGTCCCCAGATTTGGCTGTTATCTTGCGCGTTGATAAGCTCCACGTTGATCGAAAGGCCTTCGCCACGTTGTGTCACCCTGCCCGTAAGCACCGCCTGCACTCTCAACTCTTTTGCAACTGCCTGCGCGTCCATGTTCTTTCCTTTGTAATGGAACACAGAGTTGCGCGACATCACCTTGAGGTTCGGCAATTGTGACAAATTCGAAATCAGCGTTTCCGTCATCCCGTCTGAGAGGTATTCGACCTCCGCGCTGCCGCTATCGTTAACGAATGGCATCACGGCGATAGATTCGATCTGCTTCGTCGGAGTGTAAAACCGGTAGGCGAAGAAGCCGCCAACAAGAATAATTACCACAACTCCGACAACTGCAAACAGCCGATGCCCACTGCCGACCCTCCGCGGCGGCTTCGGCGCTCGATAAGCGGAAAGGCTCTGCTTTTCCGGCAGCCCGCCCAAATTCTTCCGAGTCTCTGCAACTTTTCTCTGCTCAATAGTGTGTATCTGAGCTCTCGCTGGGGCGTCGCCGAGGGCATCCCCGGTATGAAGGATCGCCGTGGCAGGCTCATCCATCGAAGCCGGCCCGTCGAGCAGGCGCGTCCCGTCATCGAGACAGTACAGCAGCGTCTCGTCGTAGTAATCCCGTTTGCATTCAGGGCATCGTTTCATCTCTTGGCGGCATTAAACACCAACAATAGTCAGCATTGGAAACGAAGCACGGTAGATGCTCGCGTCGAGAGTAAGCAGATCGTATCGGTTCACGACGGCGTGGGCCCCGATATAGAAATCAGTCAGAATTCTCCGCGGTTGGGCGGCATTTTGCCGGCGGCGGCGAGCCGCGTATTTCTGAAATGACGCTCCGGCTTGTCGCCAGACAGCTTCGCTGCTTGACCAATCGACGGCAATCTCGGAGTCCTTCAAAAATGTGTTGATAAAATCCTCAGTACGCGTCGGCCCCGCGAGCAACTCGCCGAACACGGCGCCGCAGATAACGAGGCTGCCTCGTGAGTACACGGCTTCGAGCGCATTGCGTGCCTCCATGTTGATGGCATCATCCGCATTCCAAAACCCGACGATGACGTTAGAATCGATTGACGTAATCATTCAGGGTCTCTCAGCTCTCGAACATAACGGATAACGGCCTCACGCCCCTTGCCGATACCCGGCGTTCCGATACCCTGGTATTTTGCAAAGCGGCTCTCCCGCTTTTCCGGCCTCACGACCATCTCGCCGTCATTCTGCTCAAAGACCAATCTGTCGCCTTCCTTAACGCCAAGAGCCTGACGAACTTTCAAGGGAATGGTGATCTGACCTTTGCTTGTGATTTTTGCATTGCTTTGCATAATAGTTGCCCCGTCCTTACTTTAGCACGGATTTCCTTACTCTTTCCGTAACAGAAGCGCAAGCCTAAACATCGTCCTCATAATGCCTACCTCGGTTCGGATCTCCAGTTGAGGACCATCACTATAGGCGAGTTTCGTGACTCATCGATGGTATTGACGAGGAAGAATCGCTGGCCGTCGGGGGTAATAAGATAGTTGTTCCGCTCGTCGGCTATACCGGACGCCGCTATTCTGGTCGGAAAGAGAGTCTCGGGCTTGCCGGGCTGAAAGCTCTCACCCGCTTCGTACGGTACGGAATAGAGCGTCCGGTCGAACCCCAGATAAAAGATCTCCTTGCCCTTTGGGTTCCACATCGGCTGGTCACCACCGCTCGTCGATATCTGCCATTGGCCACCGACCGAGCCGAAGCCGCGGATGTAAACTTCCGCGCGACCGGATTCGTCGGAGACATAGGACACCCAGCGGCCGTCGGGTGAGAACTGCGCGTGTGTTTCGGTAAACTGGCTGGCGACGATGGGTATCGGCGTGCGGTCATCGCCGTCGAGAGGCACCACTTCGACATCGTATTTCGTTGCGGCGCCATTGTCGGTCTCAAGAAGGAGGTATTTGCCGTCAGGCGAAACCGCGTCGGGGTATGCGTTTCCCTTGCCTTTATACAGCAGCTCCTCATTTCCGAGGCCGGTTGCTGCCTTTCTATATATGTTCCCTTTGCCATCGCGAAATGACGTGTAGATCACATTCGCACCCGCCGGATCCCAGATTCCGGTAGTATCGACCGTCAGATCGAATGTGAAGCGCGTCATTATATTTCGCCCCGTGTCGAACATCCATAGGTCCTGGTTGTCCCCGTCTTGACGGCTCACAATAATCCGCTTGCCATCGGGCGAGATCATCGGCTCGTGATACATGCCTTGCGGTGCGACGGGGTCGGACGCCTTCCCGCTGCGCTCGACCCACTGCAGCTGCGTAATGGATTTGCCGCCCGTGCGGTAAGCGAGGTGACCGTTGTTCGAGACGCTTACGAGCAATGATGCGGTCGGGCCTACCTCCGTAGGATAGCTCCGCACATCCTGGGCGATCGTCTGCCGTTCACCGGTCAGCTCGAGCCGCCCCTCGTCGAACGGCTGACTGATCAGCATCCCGTCATTGACCGTTAACAGATGCCCTACGCCGCCCGAGGCGGGGGGAGCGTATACCGCCGCGACTTTTGAAGTGAAAAGTAATTTTCGCTCGGAGGAATTCAACGCGCCCACGGCAACGCCCTCGTTTTCCATGCCGCCGCCACGCGCGAAATAAAGAAAATGCTGCCCGTCCGGCAAAAGATAGGGCCAGCGATGCGACGTCTCACCCCGGTTAGTATCAAGCTCGGTCACCGGTATCGCCGCTCCGCCGGCCCCGGAGACTTTGTAGATGGGCGTGAGCACGCCCGGGGTAAACAGGATCGTACCGTCCTTGCCCCAGGTCCCGCCACGAGGATCCGTCGAAGCCTCGGCAATGGTCTGCACGGGCCCGCCATTGGCATCAACCTTTTTAAGTTTACCGAATGCAAAAAAACCAATTGCCTTGCTATCGGGCGACCAAAACGGAAAACTCGCTCCCTCGGTGCCCTGCAGGCGTTGGCCATCGAGAGTTCCGACCGGCCTGACCCACAACGAAAGCTCGCCGCTGTCTGAGGTTAGAAGGTATGCAACCTTCGTTCCGTCCGGGGACAATGCGAGCGATTCGCCAAAGCTCATTTTCTCGGGCGGCGTTAGGGCGAACCTAATCGTCGCCTCGGGGATGTCAACACGTCGGAAATATAGGGCGGACAAGATCAGCGTCGAGATCAGGAACAATCCCGCGGCGACCCACGCGAGGCGGCCGTACGACTTAGACTTTGGAGCGGGTTCGTCCTCCAGCACCTTCAAGGCCGTAGTCAGATTTGTCCCGGACGAACTGCTCGGAGCCGATAACGCTTCAAGAGCAAATCCAAGATCGTGGGCCGAGTAAAAGCGATGGTCCGGCTTTTTTTCCAGGCAGCGCCGCATGATCTTATCAAGCGACGGTGGAATTCTTCGGCTGTCATTTTCAAGCTCCGGCACATCCTCTTTCAGGATCGCGTTCATCAGTTCCACGACCGAGTCGCCGCTAAATGCGCGGCTCCCGGTCAGCATTTCGTAAAGGATCACGCCGAAACTAAAGATATCCGAGCGTTGATCCGTTGCGTGCCCGCGAACCTGTTCGGGTGACATGTAGCCGACGGTTCCCATTACGACGCCCGGATTAGTCAGGGCCCTGCGTGTCGCATCTTCGGAGCCGTGAATATCGGTTTCCGACGCACGTAATTTGGCGAGGCCGAAATCGAGGATCTTCACGCGGTCGCCATTTGTAATAAATAGGTTTTCGGGTTTCAGGTCGCGGTGAACGATTCCTTTTTCGTGAGCAGCAGTGAGTCCGCTGACGATCTGCTGCGCGTAGTCAATCGCCTTTCTGACGGGGATCGGGCCGTCTTCGAGACGTTCGCGGAGCTCTTCGCCATCCAAGAGCTCGGAGACGATAAACGGCGAGCCGTCGTGCTCACCGATATCGTAGACGGTAAGTATATTCGGATGGTTCAAAGCGGAGGTCGCCTTCGCTTCCTGTTCGAATCGCGTTAATCGGTCGTCGTCTGACGAAAGATCCGCGGGAAGCATCTTGATCGCCACAGCTCGGTCCAGCCGGGAGTCGTGCGCCTTATAAACCTCGCCCATGCCCCCGGCACCGATCTGGGAGACGACGCGGTAATGTGAAATCGTGGTGTTTGGCGACAGCTCTTTTTTCATCTTCTTAGCCTATATTCGGGCAAATTGAGGGGTTTTTTGAGTAATTGCTCGTGTTATCGCGGAACGCATCGAATGGCGTTGTTTCTGCTTCAAACGTCGTCATTTCTCTTCGCTGATCATCAGGGCGTCGCGCGTCTGGTTGCCGCGCGAGAGGGCGAGCTGTTTGCCGTCGCGCGAATAGGCGAAAAAGTTGATGTGATCGGCTTTGAAGTCGGTGATCTGCGCGGGCGCGCCGCCGTCGAGCGGCAGCCGCCAGAGGTTCGACACGTCGCCCCGCGTGTCCACGTAAACGACCGCGCGCGAATCGGGCGACCAGCGGAACAGGCTCCTCGCCGTCACGGGCAGGTCGAAAGTCTTGACGGTCGCGCCGCCTTCGAGCGTGAGGACGGTGAGTCGCTCGCGATTCGTCTGCGCATCCAGGCCGGCGTAGGCGAGGAATCTGCCGTCGGGCGAAACCTGCACCGTGAAAGCGGATGCGTCGGCCACTTTGGTCGGCGTCCCGCCGTCCGACGGGATTTTCCAGATGGTCGGCGCGAAGAGGCTGTAGATCACCCAGCGCCCGTCGGGCGTGAGCGCGAAGGTCTCCACCCCGCCGCCCTCGGTCAACTGCTTCGGGTGAGAGCCATCGCTGTCCGCGCGCCAGACCTGCTTGGTCTTCGAGCGCTGCGACTCGTAGAAGAGGTAGCGCCCGTCGGGCGAGACCTGCGGCGATTCGCCGCCCTCCATCAGAGGCTTCTGCTCGCCGCCGTCGGCGTTCATCACAAAGATGCCCTGCTTGCCGCCCACGTTCGACGCGAACACCAAACGACCATCAGGCGTCCAGTCGAATCCGCCGCCTCCGCTGCGCGAGGTGACGGCGCGGGCGCGCCGCGCGTCGCCTTCGGGCGCGATCCAGATGCCCGCCGTCCCCTCGACTTGCAGGGCGACGAGCGTGCTAGAGTCGGCGGTGAGCGTCAGGCTGGTGTAGCCGTAGTTGTGGAGATCGTTCGTGATGCGCCGCGCCTCGCCTCCGGGGAAGGAGACCCGCCAGATTTGCCAGCTGTTCGGCCCGCGCTCCTGCGCAACCACGGCCATCCCGCTCCCATCATTGAACCACGCGATGCGCCCGACCCTGTTCCAACGCTGCGGCGTGATCACTTTGAACGTCCCGTCCGCGACCGAGATTGCTCCCACCGTCGAGTGGTTGCCGCCCTCCTCGTTGCCGTAGTCAACGGTGAGGAGTTTGCCGTCGGGCGACCACGCCACGCCGTTGAGGCCGAGATGCTCGGGTTCGCTGCACGACCAGAGGCGCTTCTCGTTCGCGCCGTCGGCGTCCGCCAGCAACACTTGATATTGCTCCGACGCCACGCCGGGGCGGTAGCGCGCGAAGGCGAGCCTTTTGCCGTCAGGTGAGAGGCCCACAGGGGAGGCGAAGTCGGTCAGGATTTTCTTCGGCGGCCCGCCAAGCACCGCGACCTGAAAGAGCGCGCCCGTCGGGTTCTGCTCGTCGTGCAGGCCGTAGAAAACGTAGCCGCCGTCGTGCGAGAAGAAGTACGGGGTCAAGATGTTCGCGTCGGTGGGCACGACGATCTGCACGCGGCTGTCGGTCGCCAGGTGCTTCGTCCACAGGCTGCGCTTTCCCGCTTCGAGCAGCGTGTAGGCGATGTACTTGCCGTCGGGCGAGACAGCGACGTTCTGAAGGTTGCCCTCGGTCGTGATGCGCGTCAGCTTCACGCGCTCGAAGTGCGCGGGCTTCGTCTGAACGAAGTGACGGTAGGTGAAATACGACGCGCCCGCGACGATGACGAGCGCGAGCAAAGCCGCGACAACCACTTTGCGTTTCTTGACCTCGCCGACCAAATACTCCACGCTCGATGCCGACGGAGCGCCGCTTCCGCGTAACGATTCGCCCGGAAGAACTGCGGTTTGGCCAGTTGTATTGACCTGCGCCCGGGTCGGCGACTCGCTCGGAGGAAACCCAGTCGATACCGCTCCCGGTTCTGACAGGATCGCCGTCGCGGGTTCATCCAAGGCCGGCCCATCCAACAGCGCATTTCCGTCGTCCAGACAGTACAACAGCCTGTCGTCGTAATAATCCCGCCTGCATTCAGGGCATCGTTTCATAAATAAACTCTATTCAGCCAGATCACACGTTTCGGATGTCCTTATCGCGGGTCGCGAGCAGGTCGCCGAGCAGCGATTCAATTGAACAGTAATGCATATATGGTGAGCGATCGGCGGTATCTTTTTGAAGCCAATTAAGCGCCAAATCTTTCTGCCCAAGCCCGACCGATAGCGCGTTGACTTTCGCCGCCCACTTTACTGCGGAAACCCGACTTTTCTCATTAACTCCTGAAAGCGCGGGTCCGATCGCAAAGAGTCAAGGCGCGGGTCAACCTTAATATGACCGACGCGATACAAGCGGTTTTCGTATGCATTATTCAGGGCGGCAATTGCTTTGTCTTTCTCGCCCAATCCTGCTAAAAAAACCGCTGCACTGTATGACGAAGTAGAGAGCAGTTGAGTTTCTTTGCTCATCATTTGCCGAATACCCTGCCAGCCGTCTTTAGCAAAAGTCTCCCGAATCAATGCCCCGCTTTGAGGTTGATTGAGTAACTCTGGATACTTGGCGAGTGCTTCGATGCACTCAGCATATCTGCCCATCACTTGGTAAGCCGGGGCAAGACTGAGGTATGTCGGCGCAAAGTTTGCATCGAGTTCGAGCGTCCTTTTAAGCTGTTCTATGCTCTCCTCGTAACGTCGGGCGTAAAACAAACTCTCGCCGTAATTTTTGTTTATGACGAGTGAGAGCGGTTCAATCTCCAACGCACGACGGAATTCCGCGAAAGACTCTTCGTGCCTGCCGAGACGGGTTAGCAGCAAACCGTAAAAATGATGTGCCGCCGCATCATTCGGGCTTAGCTCGATGCCGCGTCGGCACTCACGTTCCGCCCGGTCAAAATCATAATCATATGTTGAGAAAATACCGCAGAGGGAAGAGTGTGCTTCAGCTAAATCGTTATCTAACGATAAGGCTCTCAGTGTTGCCTCTTTTGCCTTCGGGAATGCTTCATGAGGCGTTGCCCCGCCATACGACGAAAGGTGATAATAAGCTTCGGCGAGAGCAGCAAAGGCGAGGGCGTAGCTTTGGTCAAGGGCGATAGCCTGTAAGTAGGAATCAATTGCCTTTTTCACCTCCGGCGGTGTTCGCCTAGCCGCGTAGAAACGCCCTTTCAGGTAAAACTGATACGCCTCGGGGTTAGCGGTGTAACTCTTTTCTACTTTCGCCGCGTCGGCACCTGACAATTTCGATTTCAATTTGCTTGAAACATCACGAGCGATTTCGCTTTGCAGTGTTATGAGCTCATTCTGCTTTCGATTGTATTGGTCGCCCCAAATGCGTTTACCTGTTTGTGCGTCGACCAATTCGAGATACAGGATCAGATCGTCACCACGTTGGACAACTCTGCCGTTCAATAGAGCCTGGACGTTTAATTCCTTGCCGATCGCTTTCGTGTCGGTGTCCTTGCCTTTATAGCGAAACACCGATGAACGGGCCTGCACATTCAAATTGGGAAGCTGCGAAAGGCTGTTGATAAGAGTTTCCGTCATTCCATCAGAAAGATATTCAACATCGGCATCTCCACCTTCATTGACGAACGGCATTACGGCGATAGACTCGATCTGTTTGCTACCGCCGGAAAATAAATATCGGTAGCCAAGCATCGCGCTAAGCGCGATCACCACGAGAAACAATGCGGAGACTGCGAGCCGTTTGTCGAAGTTGCGTTTTGGCAGATCGCTGATTCCTAACGGCAATACCGCGTTTTGTTCGGTAGTGTGGATCTGAGAGCGCGTCGGAGTATCGTCGACTGTATCGGTGGTGTGAAGAATCGCCGTCGCCGGCTCATCCATCGACGCCGGGCCGTCGAGCAGCGCATTGCCATCATCGAGACAGTACAGCAACGTGTCGTCGTAGTAATCTCGTCTGCATTCTGGGCATCGCTTCATGTTTCGGATTCGGTCGTCGTTATTCGAAATTGCTTATTAACAAGACATCGCTGGTCGTCGTGCCGCGTGCGAGGACAAGCTGTTTACCGTCCGGCGACCACGCAAAATTGTAAATTTGTTCCGTCTTAAAATCCGTCAACTGTTTGGATGGCTTGTCGTCTAAAGGGAAACTCCAGACGTTTGTGACGCCACCGCTTGTTTCTCGTAGATAGTAAAGTGAGCGTCCGTCGGGCGACCAGCGAAAGTTTCCCTTTTTGCCGAGCAAATCAAAGACCTTGATAGGCTCGCCTCCTTCGTAGGGAATAATCGCGTATCTCCATGTTGAATTGCCGTCTTTACGATATGAACAAACGATCCATTTTCCGTCGGGCGAGACTTCCGGGGAGTTTGTATATTTGTCCGTCAACTGCACGGCATCGCCGCCATCAATCGAAACTTTCCACAAATAAGGCATGCCCGAACTTTGCGCTGTGTAAATCACCCATCGGGAATCAGGCGTTATAGCGGGATCCCAGACGCTATTACCGTTTGTCAACTGCTGGGGATTACTGCCGTCCAAATTCATTCGCCAGATATTTGCCTGATCATTGCGGATGGACACGAAAACGATATAACGACCATCTGGCGTAACCTTCGCTCGAAAGTGTGCGCCCGCGTCAACTGTCAACTGCTTTTGACCTGTGCCGTCCGCGTTCATAATCCAAATATCCAATGCGCCGCTCGCCAATGAGTCATAGACAACGCGACCGTCGGGCGTCCATGCAATACCCTCTATTCCCTCCAGATTGTTGCCGCCGGATTTAATTTGTACGGCGCGCCCCGCATCCCCGTTTGCAGCAACCCAGATATTAGAAATCCTATTCGATTGGACGGTAACGAGGGCGTTGGAGTCTGACGGCAGGCTCATACTCGCATAATTGTTAAAGTCAGTCGTAATTCTTCGCGCTTCGCCTTCCGGGTAGGAGAAGCGCCATATTTGTCCGGAATAATTGACAGACCCTTTCTCTACTCCGAGGACGAGAAGCCCGCTTTTATCCGGGAGCCAGGCTATTTGATTTATTTCCTCCCATTCCTTTGTGACGACGGTCTTGCTGGTTCCATCCGCAACATT
>Ga0136611_10002520_pt1 | contig 12788 bp, 10 predicted proteins | sample AntDrymUQ2232306_2_FD_106645 | JGI IMG/M metagenome (GOLD analysis project Ga0136611, IMG submission 106645) | Polar desert sand microbial communities from Dry Valleys, Antarctica - metaG UQ223 (23.06) | ecosystem: Environmental > Terrestrial > Soil > Desert | place: Antarctica: Dry Valley... | reverse complement strand
CCGCCGACCGGCCGAGGTCGCGTCGCGAACGGCGACCACCGGCCGCTGCTTGACCTGGCCGACCACACCGCAGCTTGGGCAGCCCCGACCCGGGTCGATCGTCTCCACCAGCACGCACAGCTCGCCATCCAACGGATCAGCGACAGCCGCCAACACCCGGAAGCCGTCCATGCCGAACAGCACCTGCATAACCTCGTCCATGGCCCGTGGCCCACCCTTCTGCGAGTCTCGACAACACGAAGGCTGGTTGGGCCACGAGCCGCGTACGCGGACCCCTACCGAGCAGTCACCCCCCGCTAAACGCGGAAGAGCCACCAATGAAGAAGTCCTATCAGACCAGGACCGCTCCGATGGCGACCGACGAGCTCGTGATGCCGGAGTCGGTGACGCTGGCCATAGCCGACCTGGCCGAGACGGTGGAGGAGGGCCTACTGGCCGTGGCTGTCGGGCGGGTTTCGGTGTGATGCAGGTGATGATGCAAGAGAGCGTCACCGGCCTGTGCGGGCCGAAGGGTGTACACGCTCCCGACCGCTCAGCGGTTCGTCATGGCAGCGAGGACGGCTCGGTGACGCTCGGCGGCCGTCGGGTGCCGGCGCGCCGTCCCCGGGTGCGCAGCGCCGACGGGACAACCGAGCTGGCCGTGCCGGCCTATGAGGTCTTCGCCTCCACCGAGGTTCTCGGCACCGTGGCGCTGCAGCGCATGATGGCCAAGCTTTCCACCCGCCGCTACCGGGGTGGGCTTGAGCCGGTGGGCGCGGCGGTCGAGGCATCTGCCAGCTCCACCTCGAAGTCGGCCGTCAGCCGGCGGTTCGTGGCCGCCACCGAGACAGCACTGGCGGAGATCCTGGGTCCCGACCTATCCGGGACTCGACCTGGTGGTGCTGATGATCGACGGCGTGGACTTCGCCGACCACCTGTGCGTGGTGGCGCTCGGCATCGGCATCATCGACGGGACCAAGCACCCGCTCGGCGTTGTCGAGGGCGACACCGAGAACACCACGGTGGTCAAGGACCTGCTGGTCGACCTGCGTGGCCGCGGCCTCGACACCACCAGGCCCATCCTGTGCGTGCTCGACGGGGCCAAGGCGCTGGTGGCGGCGGTGAACGCGGTCTTCGATCATCTCGTCGTGCACCGGTGCCAGCTGCACAAGATCCGAAACGTCGAGTCGAAGCTGTCCAAGGCGCTGGCCGAGAAAATGCGTGCCGCCTACCACGACCCTGATGCCCTGGCCGCCGAGGCCACCCTCGAAGCCCTTGCTCGCAGCTTGGCCAAGAGCCACCCAAGGTGCGGCCGGCAGCCTGCGGGAGGGGCTGTTCGAGACCCTCACCGTCACCCGTCTCGGCGTGCCGCCGACCCTGGCCCGCACATTGCGGTCCACCAAGGCCATCGAGTCGATGATCGAGATCTGCCGGGACCACTCAACCAACGTCAAGCGTTGGCGGGACGGCCAGATGACCCTCCCCTGATGCGCGGCCTGCATGGGCGAAGCGGCCAGCAGTTCCGCCGGGTCTACGGGTTCCTGCACCTGCCCGGGCTCCGGGCCGCCCTCGAGGTTCACGCCAATCCAGCTGCCACACCGCAATGCGATGATGGCGAAGTAGCCGCCTAATCATCAGCGGGCCGCCACCGAAGTTCCACGGGACGCGGGACATCCTCGAATTCGCCCGCTCGTGAGTTTGCTAGAGCGATCCTACGTACTGGTAGCGGTTGCCCCACAGGGGCCGGCGCGAGAGGGGCGCGGACAGTCGGCGCAACAGGTACAGCGCTAGCGTTCTCGGGTGGTGGAGGTCCTGGCGACGAAGTCGACTGGGCGCCGGCCAGTCGACCTCGTACACCTTGAACGCGCGCTCCGTCAGACCGTGCCGGGCGAAGAACCCCCGCTGTCCAGCGATGCTGGCCTGGAGAACGTGGGTGGGTGGCGCGGAGACCGGGTGTTCGGCGCGAGCCGCCTGTGTTACTCGGACGACTACCTCAAACAGCGCCCGACCACACTCCAGGGGGCCCTCCGCCAAGACGTAGCCTCCTGGGCGTACTACGCTCAGAATCAGGGGTATCTGCCGATCCAGCTCGGTGAGGTGCTCGATCACATCGCCGAGGTGGACCGCATCGACCAGTGGTACGCGGCCGGCGACCAGATCGGCATAGGTGAAAACCCGGGCGCCGGTGCGGGCCTGGACCGAAGCCGAGACCCCGGGATCCCATTCGACTCCTGTCGGCTTCCAAGCGGTGTCCCGCTGGATTGCTCGGATGAGGTCGCCCTGGCCGCATCCAAAGTCTAGGATCGTTCCCGGCTTGTGATCATTGAGGAATCCCAGCACCGCCTCCGTGTCCCTTGGGCTGTCCACGTCGTAGTCTGCCGAGGTCAATGCACCGTATTCTGAGCCGTACATGGCGGCCAGAACCTCGTCGTCTGGCATCGGGTCACAGACGAGCGAGCGACATCCCACGCAGCGCAGGTAGCGGAACCGCCTCTCCTGAAAGAGGATCGGCCGTGTGCGGCTCTGGACCAGCCGGGCGCCGCACAGTGGGCACCCGCTAGCCATGGTGGCGCCGGGCTCATCCTGGCGCTCAGTTGACCCCTGCTCATCGCATCGCGAACTCGTCCGCCGCCATCGTCTGTAGATTGCAGCGCAAAAGATCAGGGCATGTGCTCGTCTCGCTACCATCTCAGCGCCGTTCAGGGTTGTCAAGGACGCTTACGTAAGTCTCCTCGTATATACGCATCATTCTTGGGAAGCTGAAGCGCTGAACTACTCTGCGACGGGCTTCGCTCGCCATTCTCGCGGCCGCTTCAGGATCACTTAAGATCTTCAGAATGGCGGCACTTAACGCCAGTGGGTCGCCCGGAGGTACCAGGTGCCCAGTTATTCCTGCGTCGATTTGTTCCGAGGCTCCGGATACATCCGTCGCGACAAGGGGTCGCTCGAGCGCCATAGCTTCAATGATGACGTTACAAAAGGCCTCCGTCAGTGATGGGTGAACAACCAGGTCCGACGCTTCGATGATACGATGTGCGTCGCCTCGCACGCCCAGGAATGAGACAGTTTCCGACAGTCCTAGTTCGGCAGCCAAGGTCACCAATTCGTCAGAAAGTGGCCCTATACCGACGAACACGACTCGAAGCCCAGGCCACTCGTTGCGCACTCGTGGGATAGCCTCAAGGAGGTACCTGTGGCCCTTATCTCGGCTCAGTCTGGCTACGACTGCCAAGAGCGGTCCGTCGCCATCCACACCCATAGTCTTTCGCAACCCAGTCCGCTCGTGGGTGGTCAAGGTTGGTCGCAGATCCTCAAATTCAAAGCCATAGTGATGAACGATTATATGCTCAAAGGGCACATGCTCCAACTCGACCATCGAACGCCGCACTCCCTCCGAAGCAGCGATGACCAAATCGGCTTGAACGGCCTGCCTTCTGTCAAGCCATCGGTGCAACGGCTTGTCGAATAGTGTAGTAAAGTCGGAATGGTGACGGGTAACCAGCACGGCATCAACCCGAGCGACCCTTCCACTCACCAGGCCTAGAATGGAAGGGTCGAATAGATGAGTCTGGACGATGTCGACCTGCTCATGGCGTAAAAGTTTTACAAGCCGGACAAGCGCCCTGGGGTAGGAGAGGCGCGAAAGAGAACCCAACGCGAATGCGTCTACACCTCGACGTTCCAATTCCATATGAATATTATTCCTAGGCCCCAGCGTTACAACTAGGTGACGGAATCTCCGACGATCGTGATGAACTGCCACACCCTTGAGCCAAGCCGCCGGGAATGCATAGGGATTCTCACTTGGGACTTCCACGACATGGCAGATCGTTGTGAACAAGCTAGTCCTTCGCATGTAATGTGGGTTCAGCAATCATATCACGTCATCCCTCAAGATGCCCCTTGTGACCGGCGGTCGCTACTGGCGATGAGGGTCCTACGCCGTCGTATAGCCTGCATGACCCACCCGGCCTGCGATTTTGATGCGCGCCCGCTGCGCCCACGACCGCACTCGCCGGCGACTACTGGCGGGCGATCGGCGTACTCAGCCAGTTCTTGCGAGACTCGGTTTCGCTACGCAGACACCCGAGTGCCGAAGATCAAGCCCCGACCCAGAATCCCCGCCCGGACCCCGGCGGCGCCTCTGATAGCATTGCCCGATGCCTGCTGCTGCCAAGCCGGGGGCCTTGGGCGAAGTGCGATGTCAAATGGTGGCAACGGGCCATTCCGGCTCCCGATCTACCGGATCCGGCCAGCGAGAGGGCGACCTGAGATGTGCGGGATCGCGGGGGTAACCGGGTTCCCCCTCGATGAGGCCACCGTCCTCGACCAGGTCGGGGTGCTGCGCCACCGGGGCCCAGACTCGTTCGGAGTCCACCGAGGGACAGCCGGCGCGGTGGCCCAGAGCCGGCTGGCCGTCATCGACCTGGTCACCGGCGACCCACCGATCGCCACGGGCGACGGCAGCATCGGGGTGGCCTTCAACGGGGAGATCTACAACTTCCGGGCCCTGCAGCGTGAGCTGCGGGAGCGGGGCCACGACCTGAAGACCGACGGCGACACCGAGGTCATCGCCCACCTGGCCGAGTACCTGGAGCCGGAGGCGCTCTGCCTGCGGCTTGACGGGATGTTCGCCTTCGCCCTCTGGGACGAGCCCAGACAGCGACTGGTCCTGGGGCGCGACCGGCTGGGCAAGAAGCCCCTTTACTACTGGCAGGGACCAGGTGGCGTCCTGGTCTTCGGCAGTGAGATCAAGGCGGTGCTGGCCGACCCCCGGGTGCCTCGCCGCCTGGCGCCACAGGCAGTCGACGCCTACCTCGCCTTCGGCTACGTTCCCACGCCGGGCACGTTCTTCGAGGGCATCCGCAGCGTGCCGCCCGGGCACGTGCTGGTGGCGGGAGCCGGCCAATCGGCCGCGGTGCGGCCGTACTGGGTCCCTCAGGCGCCGGGGATCGGCGGCGTCCGCCGGTCGACGCTGCGCTATGAGGAGGCCGGGGCCGAGGTGCGCCGCCTGCTGTGTGACGCGGTGGACAAGCGCCTGATGGCCGACGTCCCCCTCGGGGCCTTCCTGTCGGGTGGCGTCGACTCGTCGGCCGTGGTCGCCCTGATGGCCCGCCTCAGCCCCCGACCGGTCAGGACCTTCACCATCGGCTTCGAGGACAGCGAGGGGTTCGACGAGCGCCCCTACGCCCGCCAGGTCTCCCAGATGTTCGGCACCGAGCACACCGAATTCGTGGTGAACCCGGACAAGGCCGAGCTGATCGAGCGGCTGGTGTGGCACCACGACCAGCCCTTCGGCGACAGCAGCGCCCTGCCCACCTTCCTGCTCTCCGAACTGACCCGCCGCCACGTCACCGTGGCCCTCTCGGGTGACGGCGGCGACGAGCTGTTCGGGGGGTACGAGCGCTTCGCCGCCGGCCTGGCCGTCAACGCCCTGCGGGGTGTCCCATCGCTCACCGGGACAGCCTGCACCGTCCTGAACCGGGTGCCGCCGGATCTCTTCGCCGGCCGGGCGGGCAGCGTGCGGCGCATGCTGGACCGGGCCGACGCCGGTCTGCCCGGCGCCCTACTGGCCTGGGTCAGCTACCTGTCGCCCGAATGGCGTGAGCGCCTGCGGCCGGGCCGCAGCCACTGGGGCGAGGAAGACTACGAACGCATCTGGGCCGAGACCAGCGGGGCGGCACCTCTCGACCGCTTGCTGCTGCTCAACCTCCGCTCCTACCTGCTCGACGACCTCCTGCCCAAGGCCGACCGCATGAGCATGGCCCACGGGCTCGAGCTGCGCTCACCCCTCCTCGACGACGCCCTCGTCGACCTGGCCTTCCGCCTCGCTCCGGGGGCCAAGGTGCGGGGCTGGTCGCTGAAGCGGGTGCTGAAGGAGGCGGTCCGCGACCTGCTGCCCCACGACCTCCTCCATCGGCGCAAGCGGGGCTTCGGGGTGCCCCTCGACCGGTGGTTCCGCTCCGACCTGCGGCTCTACAGCGAAGGGATGCTCACCGGTTCGGGGGCGCGGGTCAACGAGCTGCTCGATGCCACCGCCGTCGGGGCGCTGGTGGCCGAGCACATGGCCGGGCAGGCGAACCACGGCCACGGGATCTGGACGCTGCTCACCCTCGAGGTCTTCTTGCGACAAGAGGGGTGGTAATCGGCTCGTGCGCGTCCTGGCGTTGACGAGCTACCCGGTGGAGGCAGCGGCTACCCGCTTTCGGCTGCAGCAGCTGGTCGAACCACTGGGCCGGCTGGGGTTGGATGTCGAGGTTCGGCCACTGCTGAGCAGTGCGGCCTTTCGTGGCCTCTACGACCGTGGAAGCGCAGGACGCACCGCCTGGCGGCTCGGCCGTGCCCACCTGCGCCGGCTCCGTGACATCGCCGACGCCCGCCGGGCCGACGTCGTACTTTTGCAGCGTGAGGCCGCGCTCCTCGGGCCCCCGGTCGTCGAGCTCCTCCTCGACGTGGTGGGGAGGCGGCCCATCGTGCTCGATCTCGATGATCCCACCTGGGTGTCCTACGACAGCCCCACCTTCGGCCGGCTGGGCCGGGTGCTGAAGTGGCCCGGCAAGGCCGACTGGCTCATCGACCGGGCCGCCCTCGTCACCTGCGGCAGCCGGGCCATCGTCGACCACGTCGAGGCACTGGGCCGCCCGGCCCGGCTGATCCCGACCGTCGTCGACACCGACGTCTTCCGTCCCCGTCCCCGTCCCCGTCCCGGGCCGGGGCCGGCGGGGCCGCCGGTCGTCGGCTGGATCGGCACCCACTCCACCTTCCCGTACCTGGCCGGGATCGCCCCGGCTCTGGCCGCCGTCGCAAAGGACGCCGAGTTCCGGCTCCTCGTGGTGGGTGCCGGCCCGGGGGCGACCATGCCTGCTGGGCTGACGGCCGACCAGCGGCCCTGGGCGCTGACCCGCGAGGTCGCCGACTTCCAGTCGCTCGACGTTGGCCTGTACCCATTGGCCGACGACGCCTGGGGCCGGGGCAAGTCGGGCTTCAAGGCCATCCAGTACCTGGCCTGCGGGATCCCCTTCGTCGTGAGCCCGATCGGGGCTACGTGCGAGATCGGCATCCCCGGCACCACCCACCTGGAGGCCCGCACTGCGGCAGCGTGGACCGAGGCCGTGCGGGCCCTGGTGGCCGACCCCGCCCTCCGTCAGGCCATGGGGGCGGCCGGCCGCACGTACACCCTCGAGCACCACACCCTGGCGCAGGCGGCCCGAGCCATGGCCGAGGCCCTGCGCTCGGTGGCCTAGCGCTCGATCTGGCGGTACAGCTCCCGCAGGGTGGCCGTCGCGATGCCGAGGTTGAAGTGCTCCTCGGCCAGGCGACGACACCGCCACGGTGTCTCCGGGTCGGCGAGCAGGTCGAGCAGCTGGCTGGCCCCCCGGTCGAGGGCAGCCTCGTCGGTGCCGTCCAGCACGACGCCGGCTCCGGCCGGGGGCAACAGGTCGTCGCAGTCACCCAGGCCGGCGTTCACGACCACCGGGCGGCCGGCAGCCAGGAGCTCGCCGATCTTGGTGGGCATGGCGGCGACCAAGGCCCGTCGGTTGGCCGTTCGGCACACCGACAGGCCGGCATGGTGGGCGGCGACGTGGCCCGGCATGTCAGCGAACGAGCTGGAGGCCAGGTGACCGCCGGCGGCAAGCACCTCGGCGTCCCACGGCGTCGGTTCGGGCCGGAGCAGCGTCACCTCGGCCGGCCGCTGACGCCTGAGCGCAGTGACCAGTCGCAGCATCGTGGGCAGGTCGTACAGGGCGTTGTACGAGCCGCTCAGCAGCAGGGAAATCGGACGCTCCGGCAACGCCGACGCTGGGAAGCGGTCGAGATCGACGCACGTCGTGACCACGTGGGCCTTGGCCGCCACCGCGGCGCCGTGGCGCTGAGCCAGGTCGCCGATGGCCGCCCGGGTCAGGGTGGTGATGGCCGTGGCCCGCCGGGCCGCCTGGTGCTCCACAGCGCGGAGCGCCCGCTCGGTCGGCGACCCGGAACGCACCATCCCGAGGGCGATGCGCTGGTCAACCCAGAACGATCGCACGTCCCACAACCAACACGACGGCCGGGCCACGAGGGCGGCGGCGGCGGCCAGGTCGCTGCGGGCGTGCACCAGCCGGGCTCCTCGCAGGGCGGCGGCGCCGACAGCCACACGAGCGGCGCCCGCGGCCGGGCCGCCCCGGCCGAAGCGATGCGGATGCCACCGGATGCGCGGCGCGAGGTCGGCCCCCCCCGGCGCCAGCTCGAACGAGTGGAGATCGACGCTGAGACCCGAGACCGCCAACCGCCGCACGTAGGGGAGCACCTGCGAGGCGCCCACCCCGGCCTGCACCGAGTCCATGGTCAGATAGGTGAGGGTGGCCGCCATGGCAAGCGGCGACGGTAGCGCCAACCGGCTCGACGTAGTCTCGCCACCGCCAGGGGCCGGATCCGGGCCGTGGACCTCAGGGTCGCGACGAGGAGCGAAGGCCGACGGTGTGACGGAGACAACCAAGCACCAGCCAGGTTCTGCCCCGTCGGCGGTCCGACTCCTTTTCGCACAGGCAAAAGGCCACGTCGTGGCCATCGCCGCCCTCGGGCTCCTCGCCGGCCTGGCCGAAGCCGGGGTGCTCCTGCTCATCGTGCGCTCGGCCCTGGCCATCACCGAGCAGACCGGGAACCCGGGTGTCGACCTTCCTGGCCTGGGGATGGCGTCGCTGACCCAAGCTGCCCTCGTCGGGCTGGCCCTGCTCGTGTCTCGGCTCGTCGTTCAGCTCGGTGGTGGGTGGCTCTCCGCCGATGTCTACGCCAGCGTCAGGCTGCGATGGCTCGGCCAGGTGGTCGAGCGTTCCCTGCAGGCTTCCTGGGAGGACGTGGCTGACCAGGCCGAGGGAACCCTCAGCGAGCTGGCTTCCGCCGTCGTGCCCCGGGCCGCGGCAGCCATCCTCAACCTCGCCATCCTGGCCCAACAGGCCTCATCGCTCACCGTGCTGCTGATCGCCACCTTCGTGGTGAACCCGCGAGCGGCGCTCGCCGCGCTGATCTCGGTAGCCGCGCTCGCCCTTGTGATCCGTCCCATCGGCCGAGCGATCCGGCGGCAGGCGGGCCGGTCGATCGAAGGCGAGCAGCACCTGGCCAGCGGCATCGCCGAGATCACCCGGTCGCTTGTAGAGGTGCGGGCCTTCGGGGTCGGCCGCCCGGTCCACGACCGCCTGATGGGGTCGGCTCACGCGACGGCGACGGACTGGCGCAAGGTGAACTTCGGCAGCCAGGCCATGGTGGCGGTGTACCAGGCGGCGGCCCTGGGCCTCATCCTGGGGGGGATCGGCGTCCTGGGCCGCGGCGACCCCGCCCGGCTGGCCGGACTAGGCACCGTCCTCCTCATCCTCATCCGCGCCTTCGCCTACGGGCAGGCGTTGCAGGCCCAGGTGGCGACCCTCCAAGCGGCCGGCCCAGCGGTGCTCCGGGTCGACCAGACCCTCCGGTCACTTCCGGAGGCAGCGGGGGAGAGGGCCGGGCAGGAGGTGCCAAGGCCGCTCTCGCAACTGCGACTGCGGGGAGTCGAGTACTGGTATCGCCGGGACCAGCCTGTCCTTGAGGGGTTCGACATGGGAGTCGGGGCCGGTGAGGTGGTCGGGCTCCGGGGCCCGTCCGGCACCGGCAAGACGACCCTGCTCCACCTGCTCCTCGGTCTGCGGACGCCACGACGGGGCGTCATCGAGGTCAACGGGGTCGACATCTCCACGGTCAGCCGCCAGTCCTGGACGAGCGCCGTGGGTTTCGTGCCCCAAGAGCCCATGCTCGTCGAAGGGACGATCGCCGAGAACATCCGCTTCTTCCGCCAGGGCCTCACCGACGAGCAGGTGCACGACGCCGCGCTGCGAGCCGGGCTCGGCCCCGACCTGGCTGGATGGCCCGAAGGGCTCGCCCGTCTGGTGGGCCAACGCCGCCACGGGGTGTCGGGAGGGCAGCGCCAGCGCATTACCATCGCCCGCGCCCTGGCCGGCGACCCCGTCATCCTGCTCATGGACGAGCCCACCAGCTCCCTCGACGACGAAGCCGAGCGGGTGGTGCTCGAGACGCTGCAGGTCCTGAAGGGCCAGCTGACCGTGATCGTGGCCGCCCACCGTGGCTCCACCCTGTCCATGTGCGACCGGATGGTCGAGCTGGAGCGCAGTGCGCCCGTCCCGGCCCCCGAAGCGGCAAGCCCACGCGGCAACGGCGACGCCTGATCCGTCAGGCTCGCAGCGGGGTGGTGGCGAGGGTGTCGGGCTCCCCCGCCCGCTCGGCCTCGGGTGCCGCATCGTGGGCCTCGCGTCGCCAGCCGAGGGCGACGAAGGGCAGCAGCAGGACCGTCACCTGGATTCGTTCGCGCACGAGCGTCCCCACGTTGCCGATGAGCAGGGTGAGCACGAGGGCGATGCCGGCCGCTGGGGCCAGCAGGAGCGCCGCCCGTCGCCCGATGAGCCGGGCGGATCGGCGCATGCCGCGGACGAAGGCGGGGACCAGCCACCACACCGTCATCGCCTCGAGGAGGCCCAGCGCCTGGCGCAGGTTGCCGATCTGCCACGGGAAGGGCCCGAGGAGCAGCTGGGGCAGGCCGATGGGCAGGTAGGCGATCGAACCTCGCGCGGTGGAGACGTCGGCCTCCTTGCCGATGCCGCTGTTGGCCGTGGTGGCCAGGTCCGAGCGCACCGTGTTCACCTGCTGCAGGTCGGCGGTGGCCGACCGCTGGTAGCCGCTCTCACCCAGGCCCCCGCCCAGCACCAGCACGGCGACGAGGCCCAACATGGCGGCCGCCGTGGCCACCCCGGCGATGAGGTGGCGGCCGCCCAGCGCCAGCCCGACGAGCAGGCCGGCGCCGAAGACGTAGGCGACGTTGGCCCGCAGGGTGAAGAGCGTGGCCACGGTCAGGCCGAGCACGGCCAACCGGCCAGGGCGGAACTCCTCGGAGAGGCGCACGGCCAGGTTGGCGCCGAGGGCGAGCGCCGCCACGATCGGTGCCTCGCGCAGCAGCTGCGAGGTCCAGAAGAGGAAGCCGGGGAGCAAGACGATCAAGGGCAGCATGGCAACTCGGGCGCGGTTGCCGAACAGGCGGCGGGTGGTGTCGGCCACCAGCGGCACCAGCAGGGCCGAGCAGAGGGCGGTGAGGGCCAGGCCCCCGACGCGATAGGGGCCAATCACCTCGTACAGCCGGGCCAGAGCGTAGAAGAAACCTTCCTTGCCGGCCGGCAGCGGGAGCATCGGTGTCCCCTCGGCCCAGTGCCGGGCCAGCGCCACTGCGTAGATGTGGTAGGTGTTGGCGTCGCCACCGAAGAAGGTGACGGTCAGGCCCGATGCCCCGATGAGCAGGCTCAGGGCGAGGTGCAGGGCATAGGAGCCGTAGGTCCAGCGGACCACCTCAGCGTCACCGGGGCCGTCCACCGCCGTCCAGCGCAGCACGGCCCACAGGACACCGATGGAGAAGACGGCCGGCACGACTAGGGCGTACAGGGCGGGCGCCCCCACCACGGTGGCCCCGAGCGCCACGGCGGCCGCCGTGCCGCCCGCCGCCACCGCCAACCGCTCGCTAGACATCGTCGGGCAGGCCTTCCCGGGTGGGCCGCTCGACCAGAACCAGGTCGTGCGGCTCGAGCGGCTTGAGCGGCCGGGCAGGCACGCCGCCGTACAGCCACTCGGGCTTGTCGAGCGCCCCCACCACCACCGCCCCCATGCCCACCACCGACCGGGGGGCCACGCTGGCGCCGGGCGCCATCCGGCACTCCGAGCCCAGGTAGGCCTGCTCGCCCACCGTCAACGGCCCCGTCTGCTGGCGGTTGTGGGTCCACAGCGATGAGGCACGGCCACCGATGATGGCGCGGCGGCCGATGTCCACGCGGTCGGTGAAGTCGATCTTGTGGCCGGCGGTGACGATCGCCCCGGCGCCCAGCCGGAAGGTGGGGACGGCGGGGTTGGCCAGGATCGGCTCGGGGATGGCGTTGATCACGTTGAGCCGCAGTACCTCCGACCAGCGCTCCAGCACCACCTCGTCGCCGCCCCGGATGATGTTCAGGTGGCCGATGTGGACGTGGTCGCCCAGCCGCAGACGGGCGACTCCGGTGACCAGGTTCCCGTGGCCGATCACCACCCCCTCCCCCAGGTGGCACACCTGGGCGTCGAGGATGCTGCAGCCCACCCGGGCGCTGCGGGCCACCTCGAAGCCCTGCAACCGGTAGGCGATGCGCTTGAGGGGCATCGGCAGCAGGGCCACGACGGCTAGGGCCGCCAGGCGGATCCCCGACCGCCTCACCGCCGGCGGGCGGTGATCATGAGACCGCCCCAGGTGCGCACGGCCAGCACCTCGAGGCCGGCGTCGGCCAGCCAGGGGCGCACCTCCTCCCAGGTGAAGCGGTGTTCGAGGGGGGCGCTGAGCCGGTCGAAGGTGTCGAGCCACAGGCTGCGCAGGGGCGAGCCGCGGTACACATCGAGGGGCAGCTCGGCCAGCCGCTTCGAACCTCGCCGGTCGCCCACCACGCCCGGCACCACGAAGAGCCCGTAGAGGGCGGCGGCGACCGGGTAGCAGAGGGGGCGCAGCACCCGGTGGGGCAGCCTGACCGTGACCTTCCGCGTCGCGGTGGCCAGGCGCAGGGCGGTGGCCCGCACCCCTCGCCCCTCGGGCCGGCTGTAGAGGTACACGAGCAGCACGCCGCCCGGCGCCACCAGGCGGGCAATCCGGGCGAAGGCCGCCGCAGGGTCGGCGAGGTGGTGCAGGACGCCGAGGCAGCTGACGAAGCCGAAGCCCCCCTCGGCCAGCACCTCGTCGCGCAGGTCGGCCCGGGCCACCACGACGTTGGGCTCGTCAGCCAGGT